>Ga0111538_10004558_pt1 | contig 19224 bp, 19 predicted proteins | sample SoiMethybrSBSTD1_FD_79669 | JGI IMG/M metagenome (GOLD analysis project Ga0111538, IMG submission 79669) | Bulk soil microbial communities from a Populus tree surrounding site in Tennessee, USA - Soil MetaG P. TD hybrid SBSTD1 (version 2)... | ecosystem: Environmental > Terrestrial > Soil >...
CACACCGCCCAGGTGCGGGAGGGCGAATCCGTCCTGGTGATCGGCCTTGGCGGCGTCGGGTTGTCGGTGGTCACGGCCGCGCGCGCCGCGGGCGCCGCGCCGGTGATCGCGGTCGACGTGACGGAGGCCAAGCGCCCGCTCGCGCTCGCCGCCGGCGCGAGCGACTACCTGGTCTCCGACGACACGCTGTCCAAGGCGGTCCGCGGGCTGACCGGCGGGCGCGGCGCCGACCACGCGTTCGAGTGCGTCGGCCGCTCGTCGACGATCCAGGCCGCCTGGCGGGCGGCCCGGCGCGGCGGGCACGTCACCGTGGTCGGCATGGGCGCGCTCGACGACCTGGTGCAGCTCAGCGCGCTCGACGTCTTCCACTCGGCCAAGGTGCTGCGCTCGTCCTATTACGGCGGATCCGACCCGGACCGCGACGTGCCCGCGCTCGCCGCGTCGATCCTCGACGGCTCGCTCGACCTCGGACCGCTGATCACCGACCGCATCGACCTCGACGGCGCACCGGCCGCCTTCGAGCGGATGACCCGCGGCGAGGGCGGCCGGTCCGTCGTGATCTTCTAGCGCAGCCCCGCCGCGGCGATCGCCGCGACCAGCAGCGCGGCGACCGTGCGGCTCATCACCTCGCGCGCGTCGTCGACGGACATGTGCAACTCGTCGCGCATCATCGACCACGCCGACCAGGTGCACGCCACGGTCAGCGCGTTCAGCAGTTGCTCGCGGCTCGCGCCGGCCATCGTGATCTCCGGCGCGAACACCTCTTCGATCTGACGGGTGACCCGGGCGATGTTGCCGGCCCGGTTCTTGCGCAGCTGCGCGGAGAACGGCTCGCGCAGCTGGGAGGCGCGCGCCGACGGGGCGAGCATCTCGAGGACCTCGGAGCGCTGCTGACAGAACTCCTCCACCCGCTGGGTGAGCGGCAGCTCCGGCGAGATCGGCCTGTCGATGCTGTCCTGCTTCTCCCTGACCAGCTCACCGGTCGCGGCGAACAGGGTCTCCATGTCCTTGAAGTTGGTCCAGAGCGTGCGCAGCGAGACGCCGGCGCGCTCGGCGATGCGCTCGCCCGTCGGCTTCAGGTCACCCTCGTCGATCAGGCCGAGGTGCGCCGCGACGATCGCCCGGCGGGTGCGCTCCGAGCGCGCGGACCGGCCGTCGATGCGACTAGACGCGTCGATGTCCGTCATCGTGGCGGTTCCTCGTCCCTCACGTGGTGCGCTCGGCGGGCGCACGCGCAGTGTAAGCCGTAACTCATCGGGTACCCCGGGCCGCCAGCGGGTGGAGCGAAGCGCAGCCCGCGGTCAAGCGGCCCGTCATCGGTATTTCGCCAGCTCACGGCGGGCGAGCGAGCGCCGGTGCACCTCGTCCGGGCCGTCGGCCAGGCGCAGCCCGCGGATGCCGGCCCACAGCTTCGCCAGCGGGGTGTCCTGGCTGACGCCGGCGGCGCCGTGGGTCTGGATCGCCTTGTCGAGGATCCACTCGACCGTCGACGGAACGGAAATCTTGATGGCCTGAATTTCGGTGTGCGCGCCCTGGTTGCCGACGGTGTCCATGAGCCACGCCGTCTTGAGCACCAGCAGGCGGGCCTGCTCGATCCGCACCCGGGCCTCCGCGATCCACTCCTGGATCACGCCCTGGTCGGCCAGCGGCCGGCCGAACGTGGACCGGGCCAGCGCCCGCTTGCACGTCAGCTCGAGGGCCCGTTCGGCCATGCCGATCGCCCGCATGCAGTGGTGGATGCGGCCGGGGCCGAGCCGGGCCTGCGAGATGGCGAACCCGCCGCCCTCCTCGCCGATCAGGTTGTCGACGGGCACCCGGACGTCCTCGAACAGCACCTCGGCGTGGCCGCCGTGATCGCCGTCGGGGTAACCGAACACGCTCATCCCGCGCGTGACGGTGAGGCCGGGTGTGTCGCGCGGCACCAGCACCTGGCTCTGCTGCCGGCGCCGGGGCGCGGACGGGTCGGTCTTGCCCATGACGATGAAGATCTTGCAGGTCGGGTTCAGGGCGCCGGTGATGAACCACTTGCGGCCGTTGATGACGTACTCGTGACCCTGCCGCTCGATGCGGGTCTCGACGTTCGTCGCGTCCGACGAGGCGACGGCCGGCTCGGTCATCGCGAACGCCGACCGGATCCGGCCGTCCAGCAGCGGCTCGAGCCACTCCTTGCGCTGCGCCTCGGTGCCGAACTCCGCCAGCACCTCCATGTTTCCGGTGTCCGGGGCGGAGCAGTTCAGCGCGGCCGGGGCGATGGCGGGGCTGCGACCGGTGATCTCGGCCAGCGGCGCGTACTGCAGGTTGGTGAGGCCGGCGCCGTGCGAGCCGGGCAGGAACAGGTTCCACAGCCCGCGCTTGCGGGCCTCCACACCCAGCTCCGCGATGATCGGCGGGAACGACCACGGGTTCTCCCGGTTGCGCGACTGCTCGGCGTGCACCGGCTCGGCCGGGTACACGCACTCGTCCATGAACGCGAGCAGCCGGTCGCGGTAGTCGATGGTGGTCTGGTCGAGAGCGAAGTCCATCAGTCCTCCCCGAGGAGTTCGTGGCCCTGCGCGGCGAGCGGCGCCACCCGCTCGCCGATCCGGTCGAATCCGGCCCCGACCGTGAGGCCCTGGGTGAAGCGGTAGTAGATGCCTTCGGAGATCACGGCGAGCTTGAAGGCCGCGAGCCCGCGGTACCAGCGCAGGTCGCTGACGTCGCGGCCGGACCGCTCGGCGTAGCGGGCGATCATCTCGGAGAGGTCGGGGTGGCCCGGCACCGACAGCACGCTGGTCGAGTCGTCGGCGGTGCGGCCGGTGTAGAGGAGCAGCAGGGCCAGGTCGGCCAGCGGGTCGCCGAGCGTGGACATCTCCCAGTCGAGGACGCCCCGGATCGACGTCCCGACGGCGACCGCGTTGTCGATGCGGTAGTCGCCGTGCACGATCGTGCCGCCGTCGGTGGTGACGGGCACCGACGCGGCCAGCCTGTCGTGCAGCGCGTCCAGCTCCGGCAGGTCACGGCTGCGGGACCCGTCGAGCTGCTTCTTCCAGCGCCGCACCTGCCGCTCGTTGTAGCCGTCGGGGCGCCCGAAGTCACCCAGACCGACGGCCGCCGGGTCGATCGCGTGCAGGTCGACCAGCCGGTCCACCAGGTCGATGATCAGGTCGTGGACGGCGGACGGGCCGATCGCCGCCAGGTCGCCCGGCAGCCGGTACACCGACCCCTCGACGAAGCGCATGACGTAGAAGGGCACGCCCGCCTCGGTGCCGAGCGCGATCGTCTCCGGCACCGGGAACCCCGTCGGGTACAGCGCCGAGATCACCCGGAATTCGCGGGACATGTCGTGCGCGGTGGCCAGCACGTGCCCGAGCGGCGGCCGGCGCACCACGAACCGCTGGGTGCCGTCGCTGACGGTGTACGTCAGGTTGGACCGGCCGCCGGCGATCACCTCGCCGGTCAGCTCGCCGGCGACGAAGCCCGGCACGGCCTCGTCGAGGAAGGCACGCAGGCGCGGCAGGTCCAGGCCGGGCAGATCCGTCACACGAACCGTCATAACAGATCCGTGCCGGCCGGGCCCGCGGCCGGTTCCACGGCGGTGCGCTGCACCTTGTTCATCCCGCGCAGCCATCGGTCGGGGTCGGCGGCCCGGCGCGCGTAGTAGGTGGCGACCTCCGGGTGCGGCAGCACGAGGAACCTGTCGTCGGCCATCGCCTCGACGACCGCGTCGGCGACCTGCTCCGGCGAGATCGCGGTGTCGTCCAGAAGGGTCCGGGCCGCCGAGCGCGCGCCGTCGGCCGAGCGGGACTCACCGGTCCGGCCGCCGAGCAACATCGGCGTGCGCACGCCCTGCGGGCACAGCGCCTGGACGACGACGCCGCGGTGCTCGTAGGTGGCGCGCAGCCACTCCGCGAACGCCACGGCCGCGTGCTTGGTGACGGCGTACGGCGCGCGGCCGAGCATCGTCAGCAGCCCGGCGGCCGACGCGGTGACCAACAGCCGGCCCTGGCCGTCGGCGAGCCAGCGCGGCAGCAGCGCCCGCGCGGCGTGGACGTGCGCCATCACGTTCACCCGCCAGGACTGCTCCCACGCGGCGTCCGGGAGGGCGGGGTCGGCGGCCGGGGACACGCCGGCGTTGGCGCAGAACAGGTCGAGCCCGGCGTGCTCCTCCCAGGCGAGATCGACCAGGCGGCGCACGTCGCACGGGTCGGCCGCATCGGCGGCGACCGCGCGGCCGCCGAACTCCGCGGCGACCGCCTTGGCCGCGTCGCCGTCGAGATCGTTGACGATCACCTGGGCGCCCTCGGCGGCGAACCGCCGCGCCATGGCCGCGCCGATGCCCGACCCGCCGCCGGTGACCACGACGACGGCGTCGCGCAGCTGCAGCCCGGCAGGAGTCACTCGGCACCCACCCCCGACGGCGCGCCGAGCAGCGCGCCCCCGTCGATCACCAGCGTCTGCCCGGTGATCCAGGACGCGTCGGCGGAGACCAGGAACGCGACGGCGCTCGCGACGTCCTCGGGCACGCCGAGCCGGCCGAGCGGGTACTGGCGGGCGGTCTCCTCCTCGTGGCCCTCGTACAGCGCCCGGGCGAACCGGGTCTTGACCACGGCCGGCGCGACCCCGTTGACCCGCACCGTGGGGGCGAGCTCGGCGGCGAGGTTCAGGGTCAGGTGGTTCATCGCGGCCTTGGTGATGCCGTAGAACGCGATCGCCCTGGACGGGCGTACGGCGCCCACCGACGAGACGTTCACGATGGCCCCGCCCCGCTCCCGCAGCCCCGTGCGGCAGAGCTCCTGCACCCAGGCGAGCGTGCTCAGCACGTTGACCTCGAAGATCTTGCGGGCCGCGCCGAGGTCGAGCTCGACGAGCGGGCCGTAGACCGGGTTGATGCCCGTGTTGTTGACGAGGATGTCGACGGGCCCGAACGCCTCGGAAATCCGGCGGACGGCGTCGACGCGGTGCGCCGGGTCGTCGCCCTTGCCGGGCACGGCGACGGCGTTCGCCACCCCGCCGAGCGCATCGACCGCCTCGGCCAGCGCCTCCGGCTTGCGGGCGGTGATGCCCACCTTGGCGCCCTCGGCGACGAGCCGCTGCGCGACGCCCAGGCCGATGCCTCGGCTCGCCCCGGTGACGATCGCCACGCGGCCGGCGAGCCGCCCCGGCACGGCCGCGGGAGATTGGGGTTCATGCACGGCTGTCACCCGCATCGCTCCTCTATTTCTGCATCGCAAGTGCAGATATTATGGACGTCGGGTAGCCCCGTCAACGGCGCCCCGCAAGCGACCGGACCGAAAGGACCGAAAGGACCCCGAACGTGGCCGAGGCCGTCATCGTCTCCACCGCGCGCTCCCCCATCGGGCGCGCCAGCAAAGGCTCCCTCACCGAACTGCGTCCAGACGATCTCGCCGCCACGATCGTGCGCACCGCTCTGGACAAGGTCCCCCAACTCGACCCACGCGAGATCAGCGACCTCATGGTCGGCTGCGCCGAACCGTCCGGTGAACAGGGCGCGAACCTGGCCCGGGTGATCGCGGTGCTGCTCGGCATGGACCATCTGCCCGGCACCACCGTCAACCGGTTCTGCTCGTCGTCGCTGCAGACCACCCGGATGGCCTTCCACGCCATCAAGGCCGGCGAGGGCGACTCGTTCGTCTCGGCCGGCGTCGAGTGCGTGTCCCGCTACGCCGGCCGCTCCACCATCACGAACCCGGAATTCGAGGACGCCCTCGCGCGGACCGCCGAGCGGGCCGGGCCCGGCACCGACACCTGGCACGACCCGCGCGAGGACGGCACCCTGCCGGACATCTACATCGCGATGGGGCAGACCGCCGAGAACCTCGCCTCGGTCAAGGGCGTGAGCCGGCAGGTCCAGGACGAGTTCGGCGTCCGCTCGCAGAACCTCGCCGAGAAGGCGATCGCCGACGGCTTCTGGGCCCGCGAGATCACCCCGGTGACGCTGCCCGACGGCCGAGTGGTCGACAAGGACGACGGCCCCCGCCCGTCGGTGACCATGGACGGCGTCGCCGCGCTCAAGCCGGTGTTCCGGCCGGACGGCACGGTCACCGCCGGAAACTGCTGCCCGCTCAACGACGGCGCGGCCGCCGTCGTCGTCATGTCCGACACCCGCGCCCGTGATCTCGGCATCACGCCGCTGGCCCGGATCATCTCCACGGGCCTGTCGGCGCTGTCGCCGGAGATCATGGGGCTCGGCCCGGTGGAGGCCTCGCGCCAGGCGCTCGCGCGCGCGAAGATGACCATCGACGACGTCGACCTGGTCGAGATCAACGAGGCCTTCGCCGCGCAGGTGGTCCCCAGCGCGGCGGACCTCGGCCTCGACTGGGACAAGCTCAACGTGAACGGGGGCGCGATCGCCGTCGGCCACCCGTTCGGTATGACCGGCGCCCGCATCACGACCACATTGATCAACTCGCTGCAGTGGCACGACAAGCAGATCGGGCTGGAGACCATGTGCGTCGGGGGCGGTCAAGGCATGGCAATGATCATCGAGCGGCTGAGCTAACAGCGGGAACGGAGAACAGCACATGCGGACCTTCACCTCCCCCGAGGAGTTGATCGCGGCGGTCGGCGAGCATCTCGGCTACAGCGATTGGCACCAGATCGACCAGGCCCGGGTGAACCTGTTCGCCGACGCGACCGGCGACCACCAGTGGATCCACGTCGACCCCGAGAAGGCGGCGCAGGGCCCGTTCGGCACCACGATCGCCCACGGCTACCTGATGCTCTCGCTGTTCCCGGAGTTGATGACCGAGGTCTACCGGGTGCAGGGGGTGCGGATGGGCATCAACTACGGCCTGAACAAGGTGCGCTTCCCCGCGGTGCTGCCGGTCGGCAGCAAGGTCCGCGCCGGGGCGACCCTGGTGAGCGTCGACAGGACGCCCGACGGCGGCTACCAGATCGCCGCGGAGGCGACGCTTTCGCGCGAGGGCGGCGAGAAGCCCTGCTGCGTCGCGCAGACCCTCGCCCGCCTGTACTTCTGAAGATCGCTCGGGTGAGACGGGCCGTCACGTCGTTGTGGCGGCCCGTCTCGTTTCCCGTCGTTACTTGACTGCTGTGTCGGTCGGGATGCCGTTCGACGGCGGGGCGGTCGCCGCCTCGGTGTACTCCTTCACCGCACCGTCGCCGTCGTCGGTCTCGTAGACCGGGCCGAACGCGGCCTGCACGCCACCGGAGATCTTGCCCATCTGCATGCCGCCGATGCCGGAGTGGTCGGTCTTGGAGAACCGGTACGGGCCGGCGGCCGCGTTCTTGAAGCCGCCCGACTCGATCGCCTTGACAAGGCCCTCACGGGTCAGGTTCTTGCCGGCCTTCAGCAGCGCCTGGACGGTCAGGTAGCCCACGGTCATGCCGTACACGATGTTGTTGTCGAACGGCGCGTTGCCGTTGTTCGACGCGTTGATCTTCTTGTACAGCTGGATCCACGGGTTGCTCTCGTCGACCGCGATCGGCAGGTAGCCGACCGAGATCAGGCCCTCGAGCAGGCCCTTGTTCGCGCCGAGCAGGCCCGACAGGGTCAGGTTGTCGGCACCGACGCTGGAGACGACCCACTGCGGCTTGTAGCCGAGCTGCGCGGCGGCACCCAGGCCACGCGCGGTGAAGCCGGGGATGGTGCCGGAGATGATCACCTGGCAGCCGGCGGTCTTGAAGGCGCCGATCTGCGGGGCCAGCGTGGTCATGCTCGTGACGTACTTCTGCTTCTCCTTGACGCCGCTCGCGCCGAAGACGCGCTCGACGCCGGCGAGGCTGTCACGGCCGAAGTCGTCGTCCTGACCGAGGTGGCATACGACCTGGCCGGGGTAGGTCTTCTTGACGTAGTCGGCCATGATCTTGCCCTCGACCGTGTAGTCCGGCTGGTAGCCGAACGTGGTCGGGTACTTGTCCGGCTGGTTCCAGCTGCGGCTGCCGGACGCCACGAACAGGTCCGGCACGTTCTGCGACTTGATGAAGTCGAGCACGCCCGTGTGGGTCGGGGTGCCCAGGCCGTTCAGGATCGCGAAGACCTTGTCCTCGAGCACGAGCTTGCGCACGAGGGTCTGGGTGTTGGCCGGGTTGTAGCCGTCGTCCTCGACCAGGTACTTGATCTTCCGGCCGTACACGCCGCCGGCGGCGTTGACGTAGTCGAAGTACGCCTTGGTGGCCGGCGAGATCTTCGAGTAGCCGGCCGAGGCCGGACCGGTCAGCGGCTGGTGCGTGCCGAAGGTGATCTCGGTGTCGGTGACGCCCGGGACGTTCGCGGTGCTTCCGCCGCCGCTGCTGGGTGCCTCGTCCGAGCAGGCCGCGGTGGTGACGGCCAAGGCCAGACAGGCGGCGATCGCGATGCCGCGTACTGCGATGCGATGCATGGCTCTCCTGTTCGGGTGGTTCGGTTGGTGGTGGGTTATCGGTGGTGGAATCTCTGCGGGGGCGGGGCTCTCGGTTCTTCTCTCCCGGTCAGTTCGCCTCGGACCGCCGGGGGCGGGACATCCGGCGGCGGATGATCATGCCGAGTTTGCGGAAGGCGCCCTGGATGCCGGTGGGGGCGAGCAGCATCATGATGATCAGGATCAGCCCGAAGAGCGCCAGCGGAAGGTTGCCCTCGAGGTTGCGGGACAGGCTCGGGCTGAGCTCCACGTCGCGGGTCATCTGGGTGGTCAGGTAGGGCAGGAACACCAGCAGCAGCGCGCCCCAGACCGCGCCGAACATGCTGCCCAGGCCGCCGAGCACGATCGCCAGGAGCAGGTTGAGCGACAGGGTCAGCCCGAAGACGCTGGGCGAGACGTTCTGCGTGATGACGGCGATCACGCCGCCACCGATGCCGGCGCAGGCCGCGCTGACCACGAACGCGAGGATCTGCGTGCGGGCCACGTGGATGCCGGACAGCTTCGCGGCGATCTCGTCGTCGCGCACGGCCTTGAACGAGCGCCCGAACCGGCTGCGGATCAGGTTCGCGACGAGCAGCAGCGTGATCATCGCGCAGAGGATCGCGATCCACGCCTGCCACCGCTCGGGCGGGAAGTACGGGCCCAACGCCGCCGGCGCCGGCTCCACGTACACCGACAGGCCCTGGTCGGCGTTGAACACGCTGGAGAAGTAGGTGGTGAACGCGGGCACCACCAGCGCGACCGCGAGCGTCACGCCGGCCAAGTACGGGCCGCGCAGCCGGGCCGCGCACACACCGATCAACGCGCCGGCGAGCGCGGCGGCCAGCACCCCGAGCGGCAGCGACACCAGCAACGTCCAGTTGCCCAGGATGTTCCGGTCGCTGAACTCGTTCTGCAGCAACGCGACGGTGTACGCGCCGACCGCCATGAACGCGCTGTGCCCCAGGGAGAGCTGGCCGTTGAGCCCGGTCAGCATGGTCAACCCGACCGTCACGCAGAGGTACGCCGCGACGGTCGCGAACTGGTAGTTGCGGAACGGCTCGATGCCGTAGCTGACGAAGTAGACGATCACCGCGCCGACGAGCACCCAGACCAGGTGCCGCAGCAACGTCGAGCCACTCCCGCCGGGCTGGCGGGCGGTGAGGCCCGAGGTCATCCGGCGCAGCGGCGAGAGCCCGCCGGGCTGGGCTTCCTTGGCCTGCACCGACGGCTGCGGTCGGTCGGTAGTCGTCATACCGGGTCCCCACTCCGTGGTGACCCGCCCTGACCGGGTCGGCTCTGCCTGATGATGCCCTCGCTCCGCTCGGTCATACCGCCCTCGCCCGCACGCTCGAGAAGATCCCGCCGGGCCGCACCAGCAGCACCGCCAGCAGCACGACGAGCACCGCGATCGGCGTGACCGAGGGGGCGATGTAGCCGCTGACGTAGGACAGGACGAGCCCGACCATGATGCCGCCGACCACCGAGCCGACCGGGCTGTCGAGCCCACCCACGACAGCGCCGGTGAACGCCGACGCGAACGCGATGTCCATCGCGTGCGGGTGCAGGCCGGACTCGGTCGGCAGGATCAGCACGCCGGCCACGGCGCCGACCGCCGCGGCCAGCGCCCAGCCGAGCGTGAGCATCCGCCCGACGCTCACGCCGAGCAGCCGGGACACCTCCGGAGCGAATGCCGCGGCGCGCATCCGCAGACCCACAGCCGTACGGGTGAACAGCAGCCCGAGCAGCACCACGACCGCCGCGACCGTGCCCCAGATGAACAGGTCGTAGTGGGTCATCCAGGAAACCCCGCCGGCCTCCATCGCCTTCGTGTCGAACGGCTGGTTCGCCGGCTGGTACTCGCCCCCGAAGATCATTCCGATCACCGAGGTCAGGAACAGGGCCAGGCCGAGCGCGATGATGACGTCGTTCAGCGGGTTCGCGTGCCCGACGAAGCGCATCAGGCCGCGCTCCACCGCCGCGCCGAGCAGCAGGCCGAAGACCACGGCGACGGCGAAGCCGAGCACGTAGGAGTCGGTCGCGTCGGCGATCTTGTAAGCGGCGTACGAGGTCACCACGGCCATCGCACCCTGGGCGAAGTTCACCACCCGGGCCGCCCGCCAGATCAGCACCAGCGCGAGCGCGAACGCGGCGTAGATCATCCCCCGCGAGATCCCGTCGATGGTGACCAAGATGAAGAATTCCAACCCGGATCCTTTCTCGCTGTTCGCGCTCTGGTGTCAGAACCCGAGATAGGCGTGGCGGAGGCCGACGTCGTCGCGCAGGGTGGCGGCTTCGGTGGACATCACCACGCGCCCCAGCGACATCACCACCCCCTGGTCGGCGATCGACAGCGCACTGCGCACGTTCTGCTCGACCAGCAGCACCGTGAGGCCGGTCGAATCGCGCAGCGTCTTGAGCAGGGCCATGATCTGGGACGCCACCTTCGGCGCCAGGCCCAGCGACGGCTCGTCGAGCAGCAGCAGCTTCGGGCGGGCGATCAGCGCCCGGCCCACCGCGAGCATCTGCCGTTCGCCTCCGGACAGCTGGTGGCCCAGGTGGCCGCGGCGGCGGGCCAGCGGTTCGAACAGCTCGTACACCTCGTCGGTCGCCTTCTGGGCGTCGGCGCGGTCCTTGCGCCACAACCCGCCCAGCCGCAGGTTCTCGTCGACTGTCAGCTCCTCGACGACGCCGCGGCCCTCCGGCACGTGGGCGATGCCGCGGCGCACCAGTTCCTCGACCTTGAACGCCCGCAGGTCGGTGCCCTCGAACGTCACCCGGCCGGCGGTCGGCTTGACCAGCCCGGTGAGCGTGCGCAGCAGTGTGGTCTTGCCGGCGCCGTTGGCACCGAGCACCGCCGTGATCGTGCCGGCCGGCACCGAGAGGTTGACGTCGCGCAGCACCTGTACCAGGCCGTATCCGGAGCTCAGGTTCTCGACGCTCAGCGCCTCCTCGCCGGTGCCCGGGGAGCCCGCCGGCTTGACGCCGTTGCCGGTCACGCTCACGTCTCCACCTCCGCACCCAGGTAGGCCTCGGCGACCGCGGGATTGTCCTGCACCTCGCGCGGCGTGCCCGACGCGATGACCCGGCCGAAGTCCAGCACGACGATCGAGTGGCAGACCTTCATCACGAGGTCCATGTGGTGCTCGACGAGCATCACCGAGCAGGCGCCGGAGCCCCGGCCGGGCAGGTTGTTGACGAGCGCGGCCAGTTCGTCGATGTCTTCGTGGCTGAGGCCGCCGGCGGGCTCGTCGAGCAGGAGCAGGCGAGGCTTGGCGACCAGCGCCCGGGCCAGCGCGACGCGCTTGCGTACCGCGTACGGCAAGGTGTCCGGCCACGCGGTCGCGTACGCGGCGATGTCGAGTTCGTCGAGCAGGGTCATCGCCTCGGCGCGCAGCCGGCGCTCGTCCTTGTCGCTGCGGGGCAGCCCCAACAGCGCCGAGAACAGGCCGGCCTTCGACGTGTGCGTGGCCCCGGCCATCACGTTCTCCAGCACCGACAGCCCGCGGAACAGCCCGACGCCCTGCAGCGTGCGGACGATGCCCTGCGAGCTGAGTTGGTGCGGGCGCGGCCGCAGCGGCGCGCCGTCGAGGGTGATGGTGCCGGCGCTCGGCTCCACGAATCCGCAGACCACGTTGAACAGCGTGGTTTTTCCCGCACCGTTGGGCCCGATGATTCCGACGATTCCGCCGGAGGGCACCGACAGCGACACGTCTTCCAGCGCGATCAGGCCACCGAAGTTCACGCCGATGCCACTCAGTTCGAGAGCGGCACCCGTACCGGGGATCCCGGTACCGCCGGTACCGGTATCCGGCGCTTGGGTCTCCGGCGGGCTCATCATCACCTCTCGATGGGGGTCGATGGGGGTCGTGATGGGTGTCGACGCGTTACGGGGAGACAGCCACCCGGGGTACCGGACCCAGGTAATTACATCGGGAGTGTACATTTTCGAAACGCCCCGTCAACGCCCTTGTTGCAAGGCTGTGACCAGGCTTTTTCGTGATTGGCTCACTTTACGGCAAGCCGGGACGAAAACCCCCGCCCGATCGGGCCGAGGTGACGCGTTCACGCCGCCGGGACATCCACCATCCGTGCGAGGGCGGCGCGCTGCCGGTCCGGCGTGCCGAGCGCGATCGCCGAACTCTTGGCCCGCTTGAGGTAAAGGTGCGCCGGGTGTTCCCAGGTGAACCCGATCCCGCCGTGCAACTGCACGCATTCCTCCGCCGCCAGCACCGCCGCGTCGGAGCAGTACGCCTGCGCCAGCGCGGCCGCGATCGCCTCCTCCTGCTGAGCATCCACGCTGCGCTCCGCGTCGACGCTCGCGCCCGGCACCGCCGCGTCGGCCGCGTCGGCCGCGCGGGCCGCCGCGTCGGCCGCGCGGGCCGCCGCGTACCGGGCCACCGCGCGCGCCTGGGTGATCCGGGTCCACAGGTCGGCCAGGCGGTGCTTGAGCGCCTGGAACGAGCCGACCTGTCGGCCGAACTGGTAGCGGGTCTTCAGGTACTCGACAGTCGTGTCGAGGCACCACTGGGCCACGCCCACCTGTTCGGAGGCGAGCAGCGCGGCGCCCGTCGTGAGCGCGGCCGTCACCGCGCTCACCGCCGCGGGTCCGCTTGCGATCCGACAGGCGCGGGCCCCGTCGAACGCGACGTCGCAGAGCTGGCGGGTCATGTCCAGCGACACCACCGACGTGCGGGTGGCGTCGGCGGCGGACACCGCGTACAGCGCGTCGGCGGTCGGCACCAGCAGCACGTCGGCGATCAGCGCGTCGGCGACCGACGTCACGGTTCCGGTGAGCGCGTCGCCGTCGGCGCTCACCGACGGCGTGACCGTGCCCGCCATCGCGCTGAACGGCACGGCGAGCGCCGCGCACTGCCGGCCCGAGGCCAGTTCGGCGAGCAGGTCCCGCTCGCCGCAGTGCAGCAGCGCGCGGGTGGCGATGACCGCGCTGCCCAGGTACGGCACCGGCGCCACCGCCCGGCCCAGCTCCTCCAGCACCACCGCGACCTGGCGCCAGGTGGCGCCGGCGCCGCCGAGCTCCTCCGGCACGGCCAGCCCGGCCAGGCCCATCTCGCCGGCGAGAACGGCCCAGAGCTTGCTGTCGCACGTCTCCGGGCTCTCGACGCGGGCGAGCACCTTCGACCACGGGCTGCGTTCGGACAGCATGCCGCGCAGGTTGCCGCGCAGTTCCTCGTCGGTCTCGTCGTACAGCAGATCGGCTGCGGCCGTCATGCCCGCACCTCGCTCCGCGAGGTGCGGCCACGCCCCCGACCCGCAAGCGGATCGGCGGCGCTGTGTCGATGGATTCGCTCGCTTCGCTCGCTCATCGGGGCAGGTCCTTCCACGGGATGTCCTTGTCGGACCTCGGTTCGCTGGGCAGGCCGAGCACGCGTTCGGAGATGATGTTGCGGAGGATCTCGGACGTGCCGCCCTCGATCGAGTTCCCCTTCGACCGCAGGTACCGGTAGCCGGCGATGCGGTTGAGGAAGGGGACGTCGCGGCCGCGACCAAGGTCCCAGTCCTCGTGGCGCAGCGACTCCTCGCCGCGCATCTCCAGTTCCAGGCCGGCGATGCGCTGCATGAGCGTCGCGAAGGTGAGCTTCACCGCCGAGCCGTCCGGGCCGACCTCGCCGGCGGCGAGCTGCTGCCGGAACCGGGTGGCGGTCAGCCGGGCCGCCTCGGCGTCCACCCAGGCCCGCATGACGTCGTCGTGCCGGCCGGGGGTGCGCACGTCGGGCCTGTCGCGCCAGAGGTTCGCCAGCACGCCGATGGCGCCGCCTTCGCGCGGGATGGCCCCGCCGCCGATGGACACCCGCTCATTCATCAGCGTGCTGCGGGCCACCGTCCAGCCCTCCCCGACGGCGCCGAGCCGCAGCGAGTCGGGCAGCCGGACGTCGGTCAGGAAGACCTCGTTGAACTCGGACTCGCCGGTGATCTGGCGCAGCGGCCGCACCTCGACACCGGGCGCGTGCATGTCCAGGATGAAGTAGGTCATGCCCTCGTGCTTGGGCAGGTTCGGGTCGTGCCGGGTCACCAGGATGGCCCACCGGGCGATGTGGGCCAGCGAGGTCCAGACCTTCTGGCCGTTGATGATCCAGTCGTCGCCGTCACGGACGGCTCGGGTGCCCAGGCCGGCGAGGTCGCTGCCGGCGCCGGGCTCGCTGAACAGCTGGCACCAGATCTCCTCCCCCGTCCACAGTGGACGGAGGAAGCGGTGCTTCTGTTCGTCGGTGCCGTGCCGCAGGATCGTCGGGGCGGCCATGCCGAGGCCGATGGCGTTCCAGCCGGGCCGGTTGTCGGGCGCGCCGGCGGCGGCGAACTCCGCGTCGACGACGGGCTGCAGCGCCCGCGGCGCGCCGAGCCCGCCGAGTCCCGGCGGGTAGTGGATCCAGGCGAGGCCGGCGTCGAACCGGGCCCGCAGGAAGTCGAGGCGCGCCTCGCCGTCCGCTGCCGCGCGCGGGTCGTGCGCCGCGAGGAACTCGGCGACGAGCTTCTGCAAAACGGCGGCCGTTATCGGCTCCGCAACTGTCACGACGGCCTCCAAGCTTTCTACACCGTGAGTGCAATATATGGCCCGGTCCGTCCGAACGGAAGAGTTCGCCGGCTGGCACGAACACGGGAGCACCCGGCTCCGAACTGTTTCTAATGTTCAATTCATCGCCGCCACGGCGAACTGGGAAACGAAAAATCGGAGGACGATATGAGCGAGTACGAGCCGACCCACGAGGACACCACCTACGACGAGCCGACCTACGAGGACCACGGCGGCTACGACGACCCCAACGTGATCGTCGCGCAGTTCACGGACGGTTCGCAGATCGGCGTCGCCGACTACGACCACGACGGCTACGCCGACGTGCTGGCCAGCGACCACGACGGCGACGGGCGTCCCGAGGACGTGTACACCGACGAGTACGGCGGCCCGGCCCTGGACACCCACTACTACGACCACAACGAGGACGGCCGCCCCGAGCTCGTCACGGCCGACCGCAACGAGGACGGCTACGTGGACGCGGCCGCGGCCGACACCGACCACGACGGTTACCTGGACACCGCCGCCTTCGACAACAACTTCGACGGGCGCGTCGACCAGGTCCAGTTCGACCCGGACGAGGACGGCGACATCGACAAGACCGTCACCGACACCGACTTCGACGGCGTCTTCGACACCGTGCACTACGGCGACGTCGACACCAACCCGTACGCGCAGGCGTAACACCCGACCCCACACGATGGCCGGCTTCCTCGGGAGGCCGGCCATCGGCGCGTCTGCCGTCCCGTATCCTTTGCCGCGCGGCAAATAATGGGGGGCGGACTTGGATCGAGGCTCAGGCCACGTCGTGGCCGGCGCTGCGACCCTTGCCGTCGAGCCCCTCGGCCGCCCGCTGGAAGTCACTCAGGCCGGCGAGCAGCGCGCGGCGGCTGGCGGTGTTCATCCCCGCGAGCACCAGCGCGACCTCGGCCTGGCGAAACTCGCGCAACTGGTCGAGCAGTCGCTGCCCCTCGACGCTGACCCGCAGCTCCACCTCGCGCCTGTCGGTGCTGCCGGTGCGCCGGGTGACCAGGCCGGCGGCCACCAGCCGGTCGCACAGCCGGCTCGCCGAGGACGGGATCGCGCCAAGCTCCTCCGCGAGCTGGTTGAGGTTCGTCGGCGCCTGCCGGCCGATGATGAGCAGGGCGCGCAACTGCGACACCGACACCCGCGGCAGGATCCGCTCCTCGGCGCGTCCCAGGGCGATCACCAGCGCGCTGCTCGCGGCCTCGACGGCCGCGGCCACATCGGCCACGTCGGTGTCGGTTCCGCCGGCCGCGTCGGTCAGCGCAAGTCTCCCCTCCCGCGAACCGGTCATCCGCCCGCGCAGCGAAACCGGTGGCTGGTCCCTACTCTGACCCATTATCGCCCGATCCCTCAGAGGTGCCCCTTGACCGCAGGAGGAGGAACCGGCGATGACGGCTGACCGCTACCTCCGCACCCAACGTGCCATGTTCGAGGCGCCGGCGCACGCACTCGTCGACCACTTCGCCGCCGCGTTGCGCGAGCACTACGGCGCGACCGGGGTCGAGGTGCTGCTCGCCGACTTCCAGCTGACCGCGCTGTGCCCGGTGCTCGGCACCGGCCCACCGGTGCCGGTCACCGGGACGCCGGCCGGGCAGTCGTTCGTCGACCAGCGGGCGGTCGGGTCCGACGGGCCGGTCGGGGCCCGCATCATATTGCCGGTCGCGGCCCGCGGTGACGCGCTCGGCGTGGTCGTGCTCGACCGCGCGGACCCGCCCGACGAGGCGGCCACCGCCGAGCTCGCGGCATTGGCCACCGCGCTCGCCCACGACCTGCGCGCCGCCGACACCGCCACCGACCGCTACCAGCGGGCCCGCCGCCGGGCCCGGCTGACGGTCGCGGCAGAGATGCAGTGGCGGCTGCTGCCCGGCCGGTCCTGTGCCGGGCCGGAGTTCTCGCTGGCCGGCCAGCTCGAGCCGGCGTACGCCGTGCGCGGCGACAACTTCGACTGGGCGGCCGAGCGGGACCACCTCCTGATCACCGTCACCAACGGGCACGGCGACGGAGTCGAGGCGTCCATGCTGACGCTGCTGGCCGTCACCGCGCTGCGCAACGCCCGGGTGGCGACCGACCGGCTCGCCGACCAGGCCGCGCTCACCGACCAGGCGGTGTTCGCCCAGTACGGCGGCCGGCGGCACCTGTCCACGCTGCTGCTGCGGCTCGACCTCGCCGCCGGCGTGGTCTCGGCGGTCGACGCCGGGTCGCCGATGCTGCTGCGGTTGCGCGGGAACGACCTGACCCACGTCCCGCTGGAGGCCCAGTTGCCGCTCGGGATGTTCGAGTCGACCGTGTACGAGGAGCAGGCGTTCCCGATCGAGCCCGGGGACCGGCTGATCATGCTCAGCGACGGCGTGCACGACGACCGGTACGGCGACAGCCGCTACAGCGAGCACGGCAGGCTCCGTCGCACGGCGCTGCGCACCCGGGGGCTGCCGCCGGGTGAGGCGGTGCGGGCCGTGCTGGCCGACCACGGGGTGTTCCGCCAGGGCGCGCCGCTCGACGACGACGCGGCTGTGGTCTGCCTGGACTGGTTCGGCCGGCAATTTTGACGCACCCCCGCACTAGGGTGACGTCATGGTTTCGAGCGCGCGTACGCGGGTCGGCATCGTCGGTGCCGGGCCCGCCGGGCTTATGCTGGCGCACCTGCTGCACCTGGCCGGCGTCGACACCGTCGTGCTGGAGCGGCGCAGCCGTGACTACGTGGAGAAGCGGGTGCGCGCCGGCGTGCTCGAGCACCCCACTGTGGAACTGCTGCGCGAGACCGGGATGGCCGCCCGGCTCGACGCGCAGGGCCTGCCGCACCACGGGTTCTCGCTGCGCTTCGACGGGGTCGACCACCGGGTCGGGCTCACCGACCTGACCGGCCGAACGATCACCGTGTACGGGCAGCAGGAGGTCGTCAAGGACCTCATCGCCGCCCGGCTGGCGGCCGGGCTGCCGCTGGAGTTCGAGGTCGACGACGTCGCCGTGCACGACCTGACGACGGACCGCCCGCGCATCACCTACCGCGCGCCCGACGGCGCCGCGCGCGAACTGGTCTGCGACCTGATCGCCGGGTGCGACGGCTTCCACGGCGTGAGCCGCCCGTCGATCCCCGCCGACGCGATCACGATCTACGAGCGCGCCTACCCGTACGCGTGGCTCGGCGTGCTGGCCAAGGCGCCGCCGTCGCACGAGGAGCTGATCTACACCTACCACGAGCGCGGGTTCGCCCTGCACAGCATGCGCTCGCCCGACGTCACCCGGCTCTACCTGCAAGTTCCGCCCACCGAGGAGATCGAGGCCTGGCCCGACACCCGCATCTGGGACGAACTGGGCCGGCGCCTGTCGGCCGACGGGTTCACGCTCACCAGCGGCCCCGTCATGGAGAAGGGCGTGACGCCGATGCGCAGCTTCGTCGCCGAGCCCATGCGCTACGGGCGGCTGTTCCTCGCCGGCGACGCCGCGCACATCGTCCCGCCCACCGGGGCGAAGGGAATGAACCTCGCGATCGCCGACGTGCGCACGCTCGCGCGCGCGGTGTCGGCGTTCGTCGCCGACGGGCGCACCGACCTGCTCGACGCGTACAGCGAGACGTGCCTGCGCCGGGTCTGGCGGGCCGAGCACTTCTCCTGGTGGATGACGTCGATGCTGCACCGGGACCCGGCCGGCGACCCGTTCGACGGCCGGCTGCAGCTGTCCCAGTTGCGGTACACGGCGAGCTCGACAGCCGCCCTCACCAGCCTGGCCGAGAACTACGTCGGCCTGCCGTACGCGGACTGAGCCCGTGGTCACCGTCGACGAGATCCGCGAGTTCACCCGCGGCCTGCCGCGCTCCTACGAGGCGGTCGTGCGAGACAGGCTGAAGTTCCGCGTCGGGCAGATCGTGTACGCGGCGCTGTCCCGAGACGAGACCGAGATGGGCTTCGGCTTCCCGAAGGAGGAGCGGGCCGCGCTGGTCGAGGCCGAGCCGGAGAAGTTCTTCCTGCCCGGCCCGGCTGACATGCGCTACCAGTGGGTGTGCTGCTGGCTCGCGGCGATCGACGCCGCCGAGATGCGCGAACTGCTGCTCGACGCGTGGACCATGTGCGTGCCCAAGCGCGTCGCCGCCGAGTACCGCGCGCTCCACTAGCGTTTCGTCGCTTTCTCTGCCGCGAGTTCGGTGCAGACCGCGATCAGCGTGGCCAACCCGTCGACGATCTCCTCGACGGTCACGCCGGCGCCGACGCCGCCCACCGACGTCGTGATCACCAAGCGGCAGCCCGGCGCCTTCCACGGCACCGACCTCGACCTGCAGCTACGCCGTCGCGGCAGCACCGGCATCGTGCTGTGCGGCGTCGCGACGAGCCTCGG
>Ga0111538_10004560_pt1 | contig 19220 bp, 12 predicted proteins | sample SoiMethybrSBSTD1_FD_79669 | JGI IMG/M metagenome (GOLD analysis project Ga0111538, IMG submission 79669) | Bulk soil microbial communities from a Populus tree surrounding site in Tennessee, USA - Soil MetaG P. TD hybrid SBSTD1 (version 2)... | ecosystem: Environmental > Terrestrial > Soil >...
GCGCGTGAAATACTGGCTGCGCCCCGAATTGGAATGGCTGATCCAAAAGCGCCGCATCGAGTTTCTGCCGCGCACCGAGGTCGAATCCATCGACGATGTCGGCGTGCGGCTGCGATCGTCGGGCTCATCCGGCTCGAGCGTACAGCCTGTCGACGACGTGCTGCTGCTGACCGGCTACGTGCAGGACAGCGCGCTCTTCGAGCAGTGCGGCGTGACGCTTGAAGGCGACGAGCGCACGCCATCGCACGATGCGAAGTCGATGCGGACGAATGCCCCCGGCATCTCAGTGGCCGGCACTGCGGTCGGCGGCAGCCAGCGCCGCGCGAGACTCTTCATCGAAAACACCCATGTCCATGTGCAGCGCATCGTTCGCGACATCGCCGGCGTCGATGTCCCGTGGAAGGTCGAAGCCGATTATGCGGCGCTGGAGGAGGCGTAAGCGCCTCCATCACACCGGATCATCGATCCATTGGCGATAACACGTGCTGCACAGGTGCAGCGTCAGCTTGCGATAGACCTGATCCATCAATTCGCGCTCGCTCATGTGCCGCATCTGCTCCAGCAACAGCTCCCACTGTTCGGCGAAGTCGCTGATCGGCTCGCGTGGGTCGACCTCTGGCGGCGCCGGATCGGCGAAGGCCTCGATGCGCACGATGTAGAAGTTCCCCTCGCCGGGCGTGAGCACCGCAGCGCAGCGATGACACAGCAGCGTCTGATCAGGCGATGTCATGCGCGCGCTCCATGATGGACGCACACTGTATGCGTCGTCGTGGCGGCGGCGCATGCTCTACCATGCCGCGAGTGATGCTGCGCTATGCCGCAACGGTGTTTCTCTCGGCCTTTCTCCTGTTCCTGGTGCAGCCGCTGCTGGGGAAGTTCATCCTGCCGTGGTTCGGCGGCGGGTCAGGCGTGTGGACCGCGTGCCTGCTCTTCTTTCAATGCATGCTTGTGGCCGGCTATCTCTACGCACACCTGCTGACGAGTTGGTTCACGCCGCGCCAGCAATTGATCATGCACGTGATTCTGCTGGGCGGCGCGCTGCTGTTCCTGCCGATCATCCCGCGCGATGGATTCAAGCCGCTCGACTCCTCCCAGCCGGTGCTGCGCATCGTCGTGCTGCTGGCGGCGACCATCGGCGTGCCGTACATCGCCCTGTCGGCCACCGCGCCGCTGCTGCAGGCATGGTTCGCTCGACAACTGCCAACGCGGTCGCCGTGGCGGCTGTATGCGTTGTCGAATGCAGGTTCGCTGCTGGCCCTGCTTGGGTATCCGTTCATCGTTGAGCCGGCGCTGACGCGACCGATGCAGGCCTGGCTCTGGTCCGGCGGCTTTGTCGTGTTCGCGGTCCTGTGCACGTGGTGTGCGTTCGGACAGCGAGCGTCGCCCGAGTCGCCCGGCGCACACGCGGATGCTCGCCGACGCAGTGAGGCAATGAGCCAACCGGCGCTCCTCGAACGCCTGCTGTGGGTGATGCTGCCGCTGTGTGCCTCGATCATGCTGCTGGCGGCGACGATGCAGTTGAGCGAGGAGGTCGCGCCCATGCCTTTCGTGTGGGTGCTGCCGCTCGCGACCTATCTGATCACATTCATCATCGCCTTCGAGTGGCCGCGCCTATATGACCGCCGCCTCTTCGTGCCGCTGGCTCTTGCATCGCCATGGCTGATCCTCGCGGTGCTCATCAACACGCACGCGGGCATCGGCTTTCAGATCGCGCTGTACCTGGCGGCCCTCTTCGCCTGCTGCATGGCCTGCCACGGCGAGACCTATCGGCTGCGGCCCGATGCATTGCGCCTCACTGGCTACTACCTCGCGATCGCCTTCGGCGGCGCGCTGGGAGGCGTCTTCGTCTCCATCATTGCGCCGCTGATCTTCAAGTCGAACATCGAAATCCACCTGTCAATGTTCGCCGCGATCGTGCTGATCGGAGTCTGCCTGTGGCGCGATGAACGCTCGCCGCTGCACCGCGGCGCGGGACTGCATGCGTGGATCGGCGGCGGGCTGCTGATGGCGCTGTCGGCGTTTCTCGTCGCCCGTGCGGCCACAGCCCTGACGCGCGGCGCGACGCTCATGGCCCGCAGTTTCTACGGCTCGCTCATCGTTCGCGACTCCAACGTTCCGGAGACCGGCATTCCCATCCGCCGCCTGTTCCACGGCCGCATCTGCCACGGCGCGCAGGGCGTGCTCGCGGAGCATCACGCGATTCCGCTGATGTACTACCCGCCGGACAGCGGCATTGGCATTGTCATGCGGCTGACCTCGTGCGGCGCCGCGAGCGAAGTGGGGGGCCGGCGAATCGCTGTTGTCGGCCTGGGCGTAGGCGCGATGGCCGCCCTCGGCGAACGCGGGGACCTCATCCGCTTCTACGAGATCAATCCGCAGATTGAGCACATTGCGCGCAGGCAGTTCACGTTCCTGAACGACACGCGCGCGGCGACCGAGATCGTGATGGGCGATGCGCGCCTGTCGATGGAGCGCGAGCAGCCGCAGCAATACGACATCATCGTGCTCGACGCCTTCAGCGGCGACGCCGTGCCCACGCACCTGCTCACGCGCGAGGCCTTCGCCGTATATGCGCGCCATCTGAAGAGTGGGGGAGTGATCGCGGTCAACGTCACCAATCGCTACCTCGAACTGCATCCGATCGTGCGCCGCCTTGGGGAGGACGCCGGCCTGCGCGCGGCCTTGGTGCAGACGGTTTCGCGCGACCTTGGCGTGAACACCAGCGCCCACTGGGTCGTTCTCACTGCCAACAATGCAATTCTGAGTCAACCGGCGATCGCCGCCGCGAACCTATCGGCGGGCGATGATCTGTCAACGATGCGCCTGTGGACGGACGACTACTGCAGCCTCTTGCAGGCGTTGCGCCGGTAGGCACATCATCGCCGGTATGCCGCGGTCAGTCCCAATTCGTGATCACGATGAGCAGGTCGTTCACGTCGACCGCGCCGCTGTCATCCGCATCGCCTGTGCATTGAAGCGGAGGTTGCGGACACGGTCCCCATGTCGTGATCACGGCCAGCAGGTCGGCGATGTTCACCACGTCATCGCCGTTGACGTCGCCGGGTGCATGAACCTGCGGCGTGCAATGGATCGGCTGATGCGTGCCCTCGCTGATGGTGTAGAAACCCAAATCATGCGGCGAGAACGCGACGGCTTCGCCCTGAGGCTCGCTGGGCATCGCCACATCGCATCCCGGCTGAGCAAAGACCTCGGCCAGGCTCGTGCCCGGCGCGCGACGCCAGAGCGTGGCGGCGGGTGAGAAGCCCGAGGCGCGGCGGACGATCACCGCGCTTCCATCGTGCGCGATGTCACCGCCGGTAGCACCGCCGTTGCCGTTGACCGCGCCCCAGGGGATTTCGTCGACGAATTCCAGCGTGATCGTACTGGATGTGGACTGCGGGAAAGCCGCGCGATAGACGCGGCCATGCGCGCTCACGCGCTTGGTGACGATGTAGAGGTCGCCGTTGATGTCGACCATCAGCGTCTCGGCGTCGCGCGAGCCGTCGGGGTAGACGAGCGTGATCGTCTGCACGCCGCTGAGGGTCACGTTGCCCGCTGGTGCCGATGGCGTCACGGTCGGCTCGGGCACGCGATAGATCTTGACGTTCGGCCGGATGTTGAAGTTGTCGCCCGTGTCGGCGATGTAGAGGTAATCGTTGCCGGAAACCGGCCCCGGGCCGATCGCGATGTCCTCCCAGTCGACCGCCGTCGTGCCCGAAAGCGTGAACGTGCCGAGGTCGGCCCCGTCGAGCCCGAGCGCGAAGACGTTGTTGCTGCCGCCCGAATCATTGTGCGACCACAGCACGCCGGGATTGCGGCGACTGGCAGCGATGCCGGAGGCTTCGACCAGCGCGTTGGAGGCGACCGTGCCAGTGGTGGTCGCGCTGGAGAACACCGGGCACGTCTGTGCAACGACGCACGGCGTCGTGCCACTGCCGACAACAACCGCCAGACCGGCGATCATGCTCCTTGCGAACCGCGCGTGCATGCGTCTTGTTCCTCCGATTGCATCGTACACCATCGACCGCGCAAGACGGCATCGATTCGTCGCGCGTCCGAGATTGCATACGATTGCCGCCCTACCCAGGATCTCCCTTTTCGGAGCACGCAGCGCATGGCCAAGGAATCCACGCAGATCATCTACTCGATGGTCCGCGTCACCAAGACCTACGACAAGAGGGTGGTCCTCAAGGACATCACCCTCGGCTACTACTACGGCGCGAAGATCGGCGTGCTCGGACTCAACGGCTCGGGCAAGTCCAGCCTGCTGCGCATCATGGCTGGTGTCGATACGGAGTTCGAGGGCACCATCAATGCGGCGCAGAATTACACCATCGGCTACCTCGAACAGGAGCCGCTGCGAAACGAGAAGCGCACGGTCATCGAAGTGGTGAGGGAGGGTGCCAAGGCCACGCTCGAGCTGCTGGATGAGTTCAACCGCATATCCGACAGACTGGCTGATCCCGATCTCGATCCCGATGACATGGAGAAACTCCTGAACCGGCAGGGCTCACTTCAGGAGAAGATCGATGCCGTCAACGCATGGGATCTCGATTCGCAACTCGAGATGGCGATGGACGCGCTGCGCTGCCCGGCCCCCGACATGACATGCGATGTGCTGTCGGGAGGCGAGAAGCGCCGCGTCGCGCTGTGCCGGTTGCTGTTGAGCAAGCCCGACATCCTGCTGCTGGATGAGCCCACCAACCACCTCGACGCCGAATCGGTCGCGTGGCTAGAGCATCATCTGCAGAAATACGAAGGCACGATCATCGCCGTCACGCACGATCGCTACTTCCTCGACAACGTCGCCGGCTGGATTCTCGAACTCGACCGCGGCGAGGGCATCCCCTGGAAAGGCAACTACACCAGCTGGCTGGAGCAGAAGACGCAGCGCCTGAGAATCGAAGAGAAGCAGGAAAGCGCCCGGCAGAAGGCGCTCTCGCATGAACTGGAATGGGTGCGCAAGTCACCCCAAGCCCGCCAATCGAAGAGCGCCGCCCGTGTGAAGGCATACGAGCAGATGCTCAACGCCGACGTAAAGGAGAAGGTCAAGGAGATCGAGATCTTCATTCCGCCGGGGCCGCGCCTGGGCAATCTCGTCATCGAAGCGAAGAGCGTCAGCAAGGGCTACGGCGAGAATCTGCTGATGGAGAAGATGAACTTCAGCCTTCCGCCCGGCGGGCTTGTCGGCATCATCGGCCCCAACGGCGCGGGCAAGACGACTCTGTTCCGAATGATCACCGGCCAGGAGAAACCCGACTCCGGAACATTCCGCGTCGGCGAATCCGTCAAACTCGCATATGTCACGCAAGGCCGCGATTCGTTGCCCGACAGCCAGACCGTCTGGCAGGCGATCAGCGATGGCGATGACGAGATCAAGATGACCTCACAGACGGGCCAGGTCGCATCGGTCAATTCGCGCTCGTTCGTTTCGCGCTTCGGCTTCACCGGCCAGGATCAGCAGCGCAGCGTCGGCACGCTCTCGGGCGGTGAACGCAATCGCGTCCATCTCGCGCGTCTGCTCAAGTCAGGCGCGAACGTCATTCTGCTCGACGAGCCGACCAACGATCTCGATGTCAACACGATGCGCGCGCTGGAGGAGGCGCTGGAGAACTTCGCCGGCTGCGCGGTCATCATCACGCACGATCGCTGGTTTCTTGATCGCCTGGCGACGCACATTCTCGCGTTCGAGGGCGACTCGCAGGTGGCGTGGCACGCGGGGAACTATTCCTCGTATGAGGAGGCACGCAAGAAGCGGCTGGGCATCGAAGCCGAGCAGCCGCATCGGATTCGCTATCGCAAGTTGACGCGCGTGTGAGTGGGCGGATGGCGGGTTTGGGGTGATTTCCGCATTCGCAAGGTTGCTGGGGTGTGTGGCAGCGGGGACTTGGCAATTGCTGGGCGATTTCGGGTATGTTTTGGCTGTCGTGCTGTTCCGGGAATTCGCCAAACGCCATTTTTCCAAGGAGTTGATCATGAGAGCAAATGGATATGTCATCGCCCTTGCGGTGGGGGCGTTTTTGGCCGCACCCGCCGCGGGACAATCGTTCAACCTTGATTCGGATACCGGAGTCGTGGGCAACACGGCGATGGGCGCACCGGCCGCGACGTTCGCAGGTGCGGCTGCCCAGCCGGGAACATGGAACGCCATTACGGGCAACGTCCTCCTGTCGATGCCTCTGGTCAATCTCAATGGTTCGCCCAGCAGCGCGGTGTTTACTCGTCAGGCGTCGGCGGGCGGGAACTTCGCGTCCGACAACGCCAATACCACCCGCGACTTCCAGCTCCTCCTCGACGATGGCTACGACCTCAGCGCGGCGCCGGCTGGGTTCATATCGTTCACCTTTTCGGGCCTGCAGAACGGCACCTATGAGGTGTACACGTATGCGATCGCCCCCGACGTCCCGGAGGTGGACTTCACGATCGTTCGAATCGGAACTGATACGACGACCCAACAGACCTGTGGCGGCCCAATGCCCGTAAACAGCTTTACGCTGGGCATAACTCACACCAAGCACACGGTGGTTGTGACCACCGGAACCATCGTCGTTCAGGCCGATGGCGCGGCCGGTAGTTTCGGCACCATCAATGGCTTCCAACTGAAACTCCTCCCCGCAGCCGCGTGTCTGGGCAACACCAATGGCGACAGCCAGGTTGACGTCAACGACCTGCTTGCCGTCATCACCACGTGGGGCGCGTGTCCGCCGCCCCCGGCGCCGTGCCTCGGCGACATCGCGCCGCCGGGCCCGCCGGCCGGCGATGGCCAAGTCGACGTCAACGACCTGCTCTTGGTCATCAGCCACTGGGGTCCCTGCCCGTGATTGGAGGCTCGGGACGCGATCGTTGAGCGAGTGATGCACACGCAAACGCCGCCCCATGGACGGCGTTTGTTTATTTGCGCGCACCCTCTCGTTGATCGAAGCCGAGCAGCCGCATCGGATCAGGTATCGCAAGTTTTACGCGCGTGTGAGACCCCCACGGATGACGCCCTCGTCCGTTCCGATAAGAACCCTCTGACTGCCGAAAACGATCAGCGACGTGGAGGGCTCGCGTTGGCCCCGTGGACTACATCGCACAGTCTTACGCCCGAGATTCTGCGGCGGCGTGCGGCGGCTTGAGGGACCGGCCGATCGCGACGATTCGATGACGTTCGGAGGCGCGTCAATCGCCTAGGAAGGATGTCGGTCGACATGTCCAAGGGCAAAGGTCGCCGCGGCGACCGGCAATTCCAACGGCCAGCACAATTGCAGGCCACGCATCGGCCCGCCGGCGCGTCGTCGTCGTACGACCTTGTCGCAGCCGGACTGATGCTGCTGGCGCTGTGCGCCACGCTGTACATCTGGCTGTACATGCCCCTCCAGCCGCAGTCGCAACTGAGCCTCACGGGCATGGTGTGGCTGGTCTCAATCCTGGGAGCGTTGGGCCGTCTCTACGCCCGCCGCTCGGCGATGCAGCTGCGGGCCACGCTGGCCCACGAGCAGATCGTGAACGCCCGGCTCGAGCCCGACATCACCGAAGCCCAGTCCGGCCTGCACATGCGGCATGTGTCGACGTGGCTGGTGGCGGTGCTGGGCATCGGCGCGACAGTGCTTGTGTGGCTCACGGGCGCCATCGAGCAGAAGGCCGGCGGAATCGCGCCGCTGCTGGTCGGCCTTACAGTCAGCGTGATGTTCGCCCTGGCGGTCGCGGCCAACGCGGTCAATCGAAACAAGACCAAGCGCCTGGCCCGCGATTTCCGCATCGCCCTCAACAGCGAGGAACTGGCCTTGGGAACGCTCGGCGGCGTGGAAGCCATGATCTGCGCCTGCCTGCCCAACGGCGAGCGCACGCGCTTCAACGAACGCTTCCAGCACTTCCTGGGGCGCAGCGCCGAGCAACTGCAGGGCCGCGGCTGGCTGGAACTGGTGCAGGCCGACGATCGTCAGTGCGCGGTCGAACTGGCGGCCCGGCCGCTCTCGGCCAAGCGCGGCGCGCGGCAGCACGACATGTGCGTGCGGCGGGCCAGCGGCGAGCGAGCGTGGTTGCGCGAGACGCTGACGCCGCGCTTCGATGAGAAGGGAAACCTCGTCGAGTTCATCTGCACCGCGATCGACATTACGGCGCACGTCCTGGCCGAGTCGAACCTGGACAAGCAGCTGGGAACCGTGAAGCAGGAACTGGCCGAGGCCACCGGCGAACTGTCGAAGGCCAAGTCATCGCGCAACCGCTTTGAGAAGGGCCTTGAGGAGGCGCGCGATGAGGTCAAGGACCTGCGGGAGTCGCTGACCAAGGCGGAGAACGCGCTGGCCAAAACGGTGGCGGAGACCACTTCACGCATCAAGGAGATCGAAAGCGACGCCAAGCAGCGCATCAAGGAAGCCGAGGAAGATGCCGAGCGGCGGGCCCGCAAGGCCGAGCAGGCCGCGGACGGTCGTCTGGACAAACTCCAGGAGAGCGCGCGGTCAGCCCAGCAGGAGCTGCAGCAGGCAAACGCCGAGAACAAGAAACTGGCGCGGGCCTTCGAGAAACTTCAGGATGAGATGACGGAACTTCGCTCGCAGGAGAGCGAATCCCGCGCCCAAGTCGTCCGCCATATCAAGGAATCGCGCGAGGCCAAGGCCGAACTGACTGACACTCACACGCGCGAAGCTCAGCAGCGGGCCAAGATCGAGCGCCTGACGCAGCGCTGCGAGGAACTCGAGAAACATCTCGCCGGCAAGGACGCCCAGATCGCCGCGGCGCAGAAGCAGGCTGCTGCCGCGCAGGATCAGGCGCAGCAGGCGGGCGAGGCCGCGATGGCGGAAGTGGAACGGCGGCTGCACGAAGTTTCCGCCGAGGCGCTGGCCAAGCAATTGCGCAAGCAGATCGACGGCATGCAGCGCATGACCAGCGAATTGCTGGGCGCTTCCGTGGCCGGTCCGGTGCTTGATGCCGCGAACAACACGGCCGCCAGCCTGCGCGTGATGAGCGATCTGGTGGATGAGGCTCTTGGCATCGCAAGCAAGCAGGAGGCGGCGCCGGAGAACGCATCGCCCAGCGCTCCCGCCGCCGGCGCCTCGTTCGACCTCCGCCGCACGGCTCAGGGCGTGCGCGAACTGCTCGCGGACCACGCCTACAAGCGCGGAGTGCGGCTGGAGGTGCAGATCGCACCGAAGCTGCCGGCGCTCGTGCATGGCGAGGACGTCGCCGTCCGCAGCGTGCTGCTGTCGCTGACCGACGCTGCCCTGCACCTGGTGGAGGACGGCACGCTGGTCCTGCGGCTGTCGGAGGACGTCAAGACCGGCGCGCATTCGACGATCCGCTGTGAGATCCGCCATGCTACGGCGCGCGTGCGAAACGATGCGCTGGAATACATGATGGCGATCAAGGCGACCGACGCCGATATTCCTGACGCCGCGACGTCGCCCGTGGCGCACCAGGCGGGCAAGGCCTGGTGCACGGTGCGCAAACTGCATGGCCAGCACGGCTACCTGATGCCGGACGAAGGCGGGTTCATGGTGTGGTTCACCTTCAATCTGGATCGGCCCGGCGCGGTGGCAGGAGTTGTCGCCGCGCCCCATGCGGAGAAATCACCGCCCGCTCGCACGCACGGCGTCGGCCCGGCAGCGAAATCCGCGGCGGCGGCGGCGGCGGCGCAGCGCCCCCAGCGCGCAGCGAAGGCTGCTGCGCCCGAGACCGAGGATGACGGTGCGGGGGACGACGGCGAGATTGATGACATCGAGGTCGAGGAGCGAGCGCCGGTTCGATCGACAGCAGCTGCCCGGAAGCGCGCCGCTGATGAGGACGAGGAAGAAGAGGATCAAACATCCGACGCCGCCGCCGACTCCGCGACAGCGGAGGCGCCAGCGCCCGATCGGGAGACGATGCTGACCAATGCGCTGGCAACGAACATGTACGTCGCGGAGCCGACACAATTTGAGTCGACAGCGCCGCGCGGCCCCGTCAGCATGCCGCGCATGCCGCAGGAACTGCTCACGTGCAATCTCGGCGAGGTCATGGAGCTTGGCGGCGACAGCATGCGGGTGATGTGCGCCAAGCCGCCGAAGCAGGAGGAACTGACCATCAACTTCGGCGACGTTGAACCTGAGATGCAGCTTCGCGCCACCGTCGCGTGGTGCAAGAAGATCTCCGGCCGCAAGCACGATGTCGGCCTGAAGTTCGTGGATGTCACCGTCGCGAACCAGCGGCGCATCATGAACATCGCAATGCAGCACCGGCGCGTGGTCACGATGGCGGATGGCGACGAGGCACGGTGACAGCGAGCCAGGTGCGTGACTTAGTTGCCCAAGCACTCGTCGATCAACCCGCCGTTGTCGATCGCCGCGTAGGCGTCGCGCGGGGCCAGCCCCATCCATGGATCGTCCAGAGGAGTCAGGAACAATTCGGCGTATACGCGGCGATTGAACGCAGCGAGCCCATCGCCCTGATCAGCAGGCGTATCGACGAGCATGTGGTGGATGCGGTAGTGAATCGCGTACTCGTTTCGAACGGTGTCCTCGGCGATGGTGCGATGGAGCGTCCGGAAGATCGCGACGACCGGCGCTTCCGGGCCGCGCTTGGAGGTGGTCAGTTTCTGTGCGTCTTCGGCGACCTTCAGGAAATCCGCGGGCACCTTGCTGCGGATCATCGCGATCGAGCCTTGATCGAAGTTCTGGTCGTCATTGGGAAGACCGGCCAGGCGCGCGACGATGTCATCGGGGGGATTACTTCGCCATGCGTCAATCGAAATGTTCAGCGATTCGGACCCTTTGCCCGCCGCCTCGTCGAGGGCAGTCAGTTTCGCCAGGTCATCGCGCAGACGCTGGTCGATGGCGGCAGCCGATTTCCAGTGGTAGTCGCGCATGAACTTGAGTCGTGCGTCGTCGTCGGCGTCGGACAGCGTCGCGGCTGTCTTCGCAGCGGCTTCCGCTGTCTGCACGCAGCGCAGGAACGCCGCCGGGCCGTACAGGCCGGGCAGCGCGTCGATGATCTCGCCATTTGAATCGAGTACGTAGTGAATGCTGTTGCCGGTGATGGTGCGCTCAATGCGCCGGCCATCGCCGAAATCGATCGTGAGTTTGGGAACCGGGCGCAACGATTCCCAATGCAAGATGAAATGCTCGCGCAGGTAGTTGGAGACCTCCCTGTTGGCATACAGGATGCTGCGGAAAAAGCGGCTGTTGGCGCACGAGAGATCCTCATCCAGATGGCCGAGCATGCGCAGCGAGAGGATCGGCTTGCAGCTGGCCGTCGCCTTTGCTCTCGCCTCGCCGAGGTCCGTGTACCAATACAACCGCGAGGCGTACGCATCGCGCTGCTTCGCCACGGCGTCGATGGCATGGCGCAGGCGCGCGATCTGCGGATCGCCTTCGCGAGCCGACGCGGCGATCATGTCGAGGACTTGCGGGCCTCCTGGGACATGCGCGTCGACAAGGCGATCATGCTCATCGCACAGGGCGTCGAGGCCTTCCTGACCAGCATTGCGCAGTTGGGCGATCGCTTCGGCAGTCTTCTGCCCGTCCTCGCCGACGCAGTCGCGGACGAGGTCCGCGAGCGATGCCTGACGACAACCCTCGCCGCCGCCGGCATGCGATGGGGCATTGATGATGGCGAAGATCGTGGACGCGGCAGAGATCATGGTTGCACGGGCAGCATTCGGGAAACTTCGCATGACGGCGCTCCTGAGATTCGGGATGGATCTGCTGGTTCATTAGACGGCGCGATTGGGCGGCCGACTGTCACAGCAGCGCAACACCTGGGCAAGCGGTGCATCGATGCGCGTGCCGATGCAACGCAACGGTCGTTACACTCATTGCACGATGACGCTGCTGCTGTGGCCGCTGGCGATTTCGGGGCTGCTTGGCCTGATCCTGCTCGTGCGCGGTTGGCGCGGGCGGCGGATCGATGATCATCCGCTGTGCCGGCGGTGCGGCTACGACCTCGTCGCCAGCGCGCAGGCCGCCAACTGCCCGGAGTGTGGGCGCGATCTGACGCAGCGCGGGGCGATCCGCATCGGCCATCGCTGCAAGCGCCGGCTCGCGTTGACGTTCGGCACCATCCTCCTGCTGGCGGCACTGGGCGGCGGCGGCGTCCTTGGCTGGTCGCACTTCAGCAACTTCGACTGGTATCCCTACAAGCCGCTGTGGATGCTGCGGCAGGACGCGGCGGGCACGAACGCGACGAAGGCTATCGCTTCGCAGAGAGAAATTCTCGCGCGCCTCGTCGCTTCGAAACTCTCGCAATCGCAGATCGATGGCATCGTCAACGAGGCCCTCGCAGCCCAGGCGAACATGCAGAAGACGTGGTTCGCATGGTGGGGCGACTTCATCGAACTCGCCTGGCAGGCCGGCGCTGCCCGCGAGCAGACGATCATTCAGTACGCCCGAACGGCGGTGGAAGGCGCCTACACGCTCGAGATCCCCGACCGCGTGCGGCAGGGATCGATGCTCACCGTCGGCGCCGCGCACGCGCCCATGCGTGCCGGCAGCACCGGATCGCTCATGGCCGAGGTTCGATACGGCCGCGTCACGATGGAGGATGGCACGTCGCTTGGCGGCGGATCGGGCATGTCGCGATCGAGCATCTCCAACGGCTCCAGCGGCCGCAGTAGCAGCGGATCCATGATGAGCCTGCCAATGGGCAAGCACACGGCCGGCAGCGAGTCGATCGTGCGTATCTATCCTGCGGGCGGATTCGCATTCGGACCCTTGGGCGCCGAGGGGTCGGGCTCGAATGACGATGAGTCTCAGCCGCTGGCGGAGTTCGCGTTGCAACTCCAGAAGCCGTTCGAGGTCGTGCCAGCCGATCAGGAGATCGTGGAGCGCGTAGCCGATCCGACGCTTGAGCCAGCGATCCGTGCGGCGACCGCGGTACGTACGATGCAGGCGCTGCGAACATCGCGCGGCACGGCGTTCCTGTGTGATGTCAACATCAAGAATCCGCCGGTGGACGTCGCGTTCGAGATCTTCGTTCGCGTCGGCGAGCGAGAATGGCCGGTGGGGCTGCTGTCGGCCGAAGCGGGCGCCAAGCGCGAGCGCGACCACATCAGCCTGCAGCGCACCCGCGGCGGCGCCGCGAATGACCTGATCACGGAGTTTCCGGCGGACGCAGAGACGGTTGATGTGGTCCTGCGGCCAAGCAGCGAAGCGGCCGAGAGCGGCGGCATCTTCCGAATCTGGGATGGGGAGATCGTGCTGAGCAATATCGCGATTGAGAGGATCGTTCCAAGATCGGTAAATTGAGCAGGAGCCCGATGGCCGGCGTCCCAACAATCGCTTTCGTGGCTATTGCCGGCCTGATGCTTGCAGGCGTCGCTCTTCTGATCATGGGTTGGCGCGGGCGACGCATCGACGACCATCCGCTGTGCCGGCTCTGCGGCTACGACCTGCACGGCAACGCGCACGCGGCGGCGTGTCCGGAATGTGGTCGCGATCTGCAGCGGCGACGCTGCGCGATTCGAATCGGACATCGACGGCGGCGCTGGCTGGTGGCGACGGCGGGAACGCTGATGCTGCTGCTGGCGCTGGCCGGCGGAGGCCTCGTCGCCTGGGGCGCGATGCGCGACTTCGACTGGAATACCGTCAAGCCGCTGGTGATCCTGCGGCGCGAGGCCGTCGGCTCCGATGTCGTCCGCAAGCAGAAGGCACAGTCGGAGATTCTCAAGCGACTGATCGCCGGGCGATTGTCGCAAGGTCAGATCGACAGCCTCGCTGATCAGGCGCTGGCCCTTCAGGCCGATGCGAACGCCACGTGGGACGCGTGGTGGGGAGATTTCGTGGAATGGGGATGGAGCCGTTCGCAGGTGTCACGGACGAGATTCGAGACCTATCTGCAGACGGCCCTCGACGGCGCAGCGTACCTGCGCGTCCGCCGCAGCGTTCATCCCGATGTGCGAACGCGGATCGACGTCATGCTGCCGCCGCTTCGCGCGGGCGACGCATCGACGCTGCTCGTCAATGGCCGAGCCGATGCGCTTATGGCCGACGGCCGGAAACTGTGCGATGTATTCCGCGGCTCGTCGCTGCAGATCGGGCGGCAGACACGAGGCGTCGATTCATGCGTGGTGGCGACGGCGCAGGCTCTCACGCTGCCGGTGGGCCATCATCGCATTGAGATGGATGTGGAGTTCATGTTCTCTGATTCAGGGACGGCGACGCGGATATCGACGCAGCCTGCCAACGACAATTGGAGCATTCGATTTGATCGGCGACTGGAGGCGTCGGTGGAGATCCTCGCTGCCGATGCCGATGACGTGCGCTTGCTCGCCAATCCATCGATCAGCGACCGCATGCACAAGTCGATCACGCCATCGCTCGCTGTTCGCCAGTGGAATCCCGGCGTCCGTACGCTGATTGCCTTCGTGGCATTCGATCAACCGCCGACGAAGGTGGCGTTCGATGTAATCGTGCGCGAGCCAGCCGGTCAGCGCGAGATCAATCTCGGCGGTGTCTGGGCGACGCCGGCCGATCGGTATGAACTCGCGCCATGGTTGGAACTCAACGACCAGACGGCATGGGTGCTTGAGGCCGGCGTGGACCTCGAGATCGTTCTGCGAGCGAGCATCCCGGCTGCGGAAACAACCTGGAACCTTTACGACATCTGGGATGGCGAGTTGCGGTATCCGGGTGTCGCGGTGAATGTGGAGTCGAAGAGTCCGTGAGCCTTTCGCGGTGGAGGAAGCGAATGGGAATCGATAGGGTGAGGAGTTCTCATGGCGCCGGCGTTGCCCACGATCGTCCTTGGTGTTCTGCTGACGCTGTCGCTCACAGGGCTCATATTCGCGCTCATCGGCTGGCGCGGCCGGCGGATCGACGATCATCCCTTGTGCAGGCGCTGTGGTTACGATCTCGTCGCGCGCGATCAGGTCGCGAACTGCCCCGAATGCGGTAGCGATGTGACCTCGCCGGGCGCGGTTCGCATCGGGCATCGGCAGCGTCGCCCGTGGATGATCGGCGTCGGACTGATCGCGCTGGTTCTCGCCGGCGGGAGCGCAGGAATCGTGGCGCGACTTCAGGCGATTGGCTTCGACTGGAACACCATTAAACCCCTGGGAATGCTGCGGCGCGAGGCCGACAGCGGCGACCCGACCGTTTTCGCGGGCGCACAGGAGGAGATTCTCGGGCGGCTGCAGGCGGGACGTCTCGCGCAATCGCAGATCGATTCGATCATCGACGAGTCGCTCGCGCTCCAATCAGACGCCGATGCCGCATGGTTCGTGTGGCGCGGCGATTTCATCGAGGAAGCATGGCTGCGGCGGCGGACCGGTGACGAGACCCTGAAACGGTATCTGCAAGCCGCGATCGATCAGGCGATGTACTTGCGCGTGCGACCACGCGTGCGACAAGGCCAGCCGGTGAGCATGGATGTGTGCATGCGCGATATGCGCCTCGGGCGCAACCGAAACCACATGCTGTTCATGATCAATCAGGCGTCGGCGGTCGTCGCGGATGGTCAACAAGTTGGCGACCTTGCGTATCGATCGGGATGGACACTGCAGAGCGCCAGTTCGCCTTCGGCTCGGGACCACACGCTGATCCATGCTCGTCACGGCTTCGATCTTCCGCTTGGGCGCCACACCGTCGGCATCGACGCCACGTTCCGCATTTTCGTCCTCCCACAGGGGTTGCGCGGCAGCTCATCGTGGTTTGCTGCCACGCGGCCCGACGACTGGCAACTCGAGTTGACGCGACGATTCGAGTCGCCGGTTGAATTACTCCCGGCGGAGAGCCCGGGAGTTCGGCTCGTGGCCGATCCATCGCTGCACATGCGGCGCGTGATCACGCCTCACCCGTATACGCAAACGCAGGGCAGTGGGGCACCATATGTCTCCATCTCGGTCGATTTCGGCGCGCTGCCAATTGATGTGGCCTTCGATGTTTCAGTGCGCGATGTGGACAGCGGACGCGAGGAGCCGTTCGGCGGTGTGTGGGAGGCGAAGGATGGTTACGGAGGATCGATGTCGCTGAATGTCCAGGTGAGAGAGGCCAATCAATGGCTGTTGACCTCCAATTCGCTGGAGATCATTCTGAAGCCCAACCCGCAACTCGCCGAGCCGACGTTCAACATCTTCGAGATCTGGGATGGCGAGTTGACCTATCGGATCGACCGGATTCCCGGCCGGCCGTTGCCGCAGTAGGAACGCAGGCCCCTTGGGAGGACTTGTCGCCGTGGACAAATTCGCGAGAATGCTCCGCCTTGACGGCCTGCGCGTGCTCGCCGTCGAGCGGCTGGATCGCGTCTTCGATTCACCATGAACATCATCATCTGCGGCGCTGGCGAAGTGGGGACGCATGCGGCTGAGGTGCTCAGCAACCGCGGGCATCGCATCACCGTGGTCGATTCCAATGAGCAGCGGCTGCGCGGCATCGCCGACAGCCTCGATGTCGCCACCTTCGAAGGAAACTGCGCGCACGCGGAGGTGCTGCGCAACGCCGGCGTGCCCGAGTGCGATCTGCTGGTGGCTGCCACGAGCGACGACGCCATCAACCTGTTGACCGCGTCCATCGGCAAGGCCCTGGGAGCCGATCGCGTGATTGCACGCGTGCACCGCGGCACGTACTTCGAGCAGCGCGGCCTGGATTATCAGAAGCACTTCGGCATCGACACGATGATCTGTCCGGAGTTCGCCACCGCCACGGCGATCGCGCGCACGATGCGCAATCCGGCAGCCCTCGCGATCGAGCACTTTGCGCGCGGCAAGGTGGAGATGCAGGAGTTCGCCGTCGATGAGAGCGCACCGGCGGCGGGCCGGCCGCTGGCTGAACTGCATCTGCCGCACGGTGCGCGCGTGGGCGCGGTGGCGCGCGGCAGTACGGTGTTCATCCCCGATGCCGACACGCGCCTGGCGCCGGGCGACAGCATGGTGCTGGTGGCCAACGCCGACGTCTTCGAGGAGGCGCGGCAGATGTTCCACGCTGAGAAGGCCAGGCATCGCAGCGTGGTGATCATGGGCGGCCCGATCATGGCGATCTGGCTCTGCCGCATCCTTCAGCATCGCGACTGGTCCATCCGGCTGTTCGAGAAAGATCGCAAGCTCGCGCTCGAACTGGCCGAGCGTCTGGACTGGGTGACGGTGCTCAACGCCGATCCGACCGAGCGCGACGTCTTCCAGGAGGAGCAGATTGGCAACGCGGATGTGTTCATTGCACTGCTGGATGACGATGAGGACAACATCATCGGCTGCGTGCTGGCCAAGAGTCAAGGGGTCGAACGCGTGATCGCCGTCGTGCAGCGGTCGAACTACCTCGACCTGCTCTCGCACATCGGCGTCGATCATCCCTTCAGCCCGAGAGTGGTTGCTGCGAAGGAGATTGAGCAGACCATTGATGATGCGCCGGTGCGCGTGCTGACGAACCTGTTCGCCGGCGCGATCGACGCGTATCGCGTGCGCGCAGCCGAAGGCGCGGCGCTGCTGGGCAAGTCTTTGCGCGAACTGAAGATCTCGCCCGACTACGTGATCGCGGCGATCCGCCGCGGCGAGAACGTGTGGGTGCCCGGAGGCGATGACACCATCGAGAAGGACGACATCGTGCTGGTCATCGGCCGCCACGGCATGGAGAAGCAGTTGAAGCAGATGCTCCGAACGTGAACTTCCGCCTCGTCCTTCATCAATTCGGCCTGCTGCTCGCCCTCCTGGGCGGGCTGATGCTGCTTCTGGCCGGCGGCGGGTTCGGCGTGCTGACCTGGCTGCACCAGGACTATGACGTGCATGCGCGCAACGGCCTGCTGCTGGCGGCGGTCGTGGGCATTCTCCTGGGCGGGCTGAGTTGGATTCTGACACGCAGGGGCAATCCGTATCTCGGTCGGCGCGAGGCGCTGCTGCTGACGAGCCTGTCGTGGCTCCTGGGCGCGGCGCTGGCGGCGATGCCGCTGTTTCACTGGGCCCGCAGCAATCCGAACGTCGCGGCCGATCACCCCTTCCGATCATTCTGGGCGTGCTATTTCGAGGCGATGAGCGGCCTGACCACCACCGGCGCGACTGTCGTCGCCAATGTCGAGGCTCTGCCGAATTCGCTGCTGCTGTGGCGGGCCTTGCTGCACTGGGTGGGCGGCATCGGCATCGTCGTGATGTTCGTGGCGGTGCTGCCGTCGCTGGGAGTGAGCGGCAAGCGCTTGTTCAGAACGGAAAGCACGGGCCCGACCAAGAGCGGCGTGCGGCCCCAGGTTCGCGAGACCGCGCGGATTCTGCTGTACATCTACGGCGGCCTGACCGCCGCTGAGATCGTGGCGCTCACGATCGCAGGCATGCCGCTGTTCGATTCGGTTTGTCACACGTTCGCGACGCTGGCGACGGGGGGCTTCAGCACAAAGAACACGGGCATCGCCTTCTTCGATTCGCTGCCGATCGATGTCATCATCATGGTGTTCATGGCCATGGGCGGGGTGAACTTTGCGCACTACGACCACCTGCTGCGCGGCCAGTGGAAGCGCGTTGTGCGCGATCCCGAAGTCCGGCTGTATTTCATCCTCATGATCGGCGGCAGCCTCGTCATCGCTGCCAGCCTCCTCGCGCATGAGCAGCCGATCAGGCTCGTCGGCGGCGGTGAGCACGAATTGACGGTCGGCCACGCGTTGCGCGATGCGGCCTTCACAGCGTCGAGCATGCAGACGACGACCGGCTTTGCCACAGCCGACTTCGACTACTGGCCGTTCCTGGCGAAGGCGGTGCTGGTGACGCTGATGTTCGTGGGCGGCTGCGCGGGATCGACCGGCTCGGGCTTCAAGGTGATTCGCTTCTGGATCGTGTTCAAGGTGCTGCATCGCGAGTTCGAGCGCATCTTCCGGCCGGCCATCGTGCGCCCGGTGCGCATCGCGGGCAGCGCTCTGGAAGACGACCTGAAACTTGCCACGCTCTCGTACGTCCTCGCGTACCTCATGTTCTTCGCGCTCGGCTCGGTCGCGATCATGCTCTTCGAGCAGACCGGCGGCAATCCCGGGCCCGAGGGCCATGTGTGCCGTTACGGTACCGCGGCGGTGGCGTGTCTGGTGACGCTGTTGAACGTCGGCCCGGGGCTGGAACTCGTCGGCCCCATCCGTTCCTACGGGTGGTTCAGCACGCCGAGTCTGATGGTGATGAGCCTGCTGATGGCGCTGGGGCGCTTGGAGATCTTCGCGATCATCGTGCTGTTCATGCCGCGCTTCTGGCGCGGGACGTCGTGAGGCCGCCGAGCGATCTGCTGTTAGATCGGCAGCCCTTCGTACTCATCATCATCGCTTGGCGTGTCGGTGTCGCTCGGCCCGCCGCCGTCGCGGAAGTTCTGCAC
>Ga0111538_10004561_pt1 | contig 19220 bp, 17 predicted proteins | sample SoiMethybrSBSTD1_FD_79669 | JGI IMG/M metagenome (GOLD analysis project Ga0111538, IMG submission 79669) | Bulk soil microbial communities from a Populus tree surrounding site in Tennessee, USA - Soil MetaG P. TD hybrid SBSTD1 (version 2)... | ecosystem: Environmental > Terrestrial > Soil >...
GTAGCCCAGGCGTTTACGCCTGGGATCGCGGTATTGATTTGATTCAACCCAGCCTCCTTCAGGAGGCTTTTCTAAATCTTCAGCCAATCATCTTCTTCAATCTCACACCTTTCGAGCAACTCTGAAACGTTGCCACGGCGATGATGTTCTTCCTGACGATCAATGTAACGTGACACCTTTTCAATTTCATCTTTACGCAAAGTCACAACCCCATAGCCCTCTTGCCAGTGTAGTTTGAATCGGGGACGAATCTCTTTGTTGACACGGAAAGATGTCGCACCTTTAACCTGACCAATAAACTCAGCTATGAAAATCGTTGGTGGTAATCGGCAAAGTAGATGCGCGTGATCGGGCATCGCGTTGTGACGTATGGGAAAACCGCCACGGGTTTGGACTTCTTGATTGATGATTTCCAGAAGCTCTGGGCGCCAAGCGCGATCGACTAAGGGTTCACGCGATTGAGTAGCCCAGGTGAAATGGTAATAGAGTTGGTGAAACACGTGAGACATATGTTCCTCCTGGAAATGGTAAGCCTCCGGAAGGAGGCTGATTGATTTCTATGAAATCGTGGACCCAGGCGTAAACGCCTGGGCTACGAAAAAGCCGAATTCTCTTCATCAGTTCAGAATCGGCAAGTTGCTTGTGTTCGGTTTAGAATGTTGCCTGGCTCAGAACCCCAGATTAGCAGGCAGGTCAAGGTAAGATTTTTAGCAAGAGTTATTCAGGCGTGGGCTCTTAAATGTGTGAGAAGCCTTTTTTGCGTAGCCCAGGCGTTTACGCCTGGGATCACGATGATGATTTAATTCAATTAGCCTCCTTCAGGAGGCTTTTCAAAAGCTTCAGCCCAGTCATCGATCGAAAGAAAAAGCCTCCTGAAGGAGGCTATTCAGGTTCTATCAAACGCGAGCCCAGGCGTAAACGCCTGGGCTACATAAAAACTGTGGGCTACATGAAACTGATTAGCGGCGGTCACCCAACTTTGCGTTTCTTTGCCACCGGCTTCGCCTTAACCAACGTGAGTGCAGCTTTCTTCTTGGCGGCGGGTTCGGCCTTGACCATGGGTTTGCGTGAAGAGGCTTGCAAGCTCTTTTTGAGCGCGGTCATGATGTCGAGGCGCGGAACGTCTTCAACCTTTTCAAATTCGGTGACCTTCTTGCCTTTGATCTTCGAATCGATCAGTTTGCGCAGAGCTTCATGGTAGTGATCGACCGTGTCCACGTCAGCAAATGAAGTGACCATCTGCTCGACCAGGCTGGTTGCGAGCGTGAGCTCCCTCTTGTCGAGCTTGGTTTCTTTCTCGACGTCCGGGACTTCGGTCATCTTCCGTATCTCGGCCGGGTAACGCAGTTTTTGCAGTACGATGCCGTTCTCCAGCGGGAACACCGCCACGAGATCTTCGCGATCGCGCAGCACGACTTTCGCGAGTCCGACCTTGCCGGTGTCTTGCAGAACCTGGCGCAGCAGCGCGTAAGGTTTGTCGGCGACGGCGCCGTCCGGTCCCAGGTAATAAGGTGCGTCAAAAAAGGTGGTAGGGATCTCGGATGAATCGACGAAGCCGATAATATCGATTGCTTTGGTAGTTTTGATCTTTACTTTGGCGATCTCTTCGGGCTCGATCAACGCAAAACGGTCGGGCTCGTACTGATAACCTTTGGTGATTTGATCGTTCGTGACGATCTGACCGCATTTCTTGCAGCGCTTGTCGTAACCGATTGGACCAAAATCGTCACGGTGCAGTTGATTGAACTGGATTCGCTCGGAAGCTTCGATGGCGTTGTAGACGCGAATCGGAATCGCAACCAGCAGGAAACGTATATGGCCTTTCCAAATCGATCGCATCGGGATCCTCCCTGGTGGCACAGACTTTAGTCGGTGCTATGAGCGGCACAGACTGAAGTCTGTGCCACAGACACAAAACGCGGGCTCGCACCCGCATTTTCCGAGCCTCAATGGGCTCTCCCCTCGAAGGGCTGAAATTATCGGACACTTGGGCCATCAAGTAAAGAGGTTTATTAGCCGGATGGGTTCCAGCATGACAGAAGCCCTCGTCTAGTTAAGGGGTCCAGCCAGCCGAACTGGCCCTCGCTTACGGTCGGGCTTCTGATATGCGATTGACCGTGCTGCGGCAAGACCTTATTCTCTCTTCCGGTCTAACTATGCGCGAATGTCCCCGTTGCGAACGCTGTTTTGAAGACGACGCCCTGCTTTGTCCCGAGGACCAGGCGAAAACCAAGAACACTCTACCCGGCACCACTCTCTTAAACGGGCGGTACCGCCTCGAGAAGCGTCTGGGCCGGGGCGCCATGGGGCAGGTTTATGTGGCCCGCGACGAAAACTTGATCACGCGCCGAGTCGCCGTCAAAACAATTCGTCCCGACGTCCTCTCAGACGAAGACCTTCAGGAAGGCGAGGCGATTGCCCGCTTTGAGCGCGAAGCCAGGACCGCCGCGTCTATTCAACATCCGAACATTGTCGGCGTGACCGACTTTGGCAAAAGCGAAGAAGGCGTGTTCTTTCTGGTGATGGAATACGTCGAAGGTGAATCGCTTTATCATTTGCTGCGACGCGAAGGCACGATTTCGGTGCAGAGGGCCCACGGCTTGCTGAAACAGATCAGCGCCGGGGTTGAAGCTGCGCACGATGAAGGAATCCTGCATCGCGATCTAAAACCTGCGAACGTCTTCATCGTTCAGAAAAAGAAGAAGGAAGCTAAGCTTTCTGGTGACGACATCGTGAAGGTCGGCGATTTTGGTCTGGCAAAAATTATCAGTTCAAGCCTGGCCGGCGATGCCTCCGGCAGTGGACCGGCTTCGCGCGGGATCCTGGGCACGCCAGAGTACATGGCGCCTGAGCAGATGCAATCTGGCGCAGCGCTTGATTCGCGCGCCGATGTCTATGCGATTGGCGCGATTGCTTATCACATGCTCGGAGGCAAGCCGCCGTTCACCGGCGACATCATGCAAATCTTTGCGCAGAAGTTGACGCAGGATGCTCCCGCCTTGAGCACGCTGCGATCAGACATCCCGTCGCCGGTCGAAGGATCCGTCATGCGCGCTCTGCAAAGAGACGCGAATGCTCGGCCCGCTTCAGTCGGCGACTGGTTCATTGAATTTGATGAAGCGTTCAGTGGGGCATCAGTTAAGGAAGAGAAGGGCGAAGCGCGCGTGGTGATCATGGCGCCGGCAGGCGCCGAGGTTTATGTCGATGATGAAAGGCAAGGGAGCGTAGGGAGATCGGGACGAGTGATCCTGAAGTCAATTCCGCCCGGCAAGCACGTGCTCCGCGTAGCGCACCCCGGCGACCGTGACGATGAACGCGTGATCGAGATTCGGCCGGACTCCGCCGAACAAATCATCCAGGCACAATTTAAGTCAACGCCTTCAAGCGGGCTGTCGCCTTCGCAGGGAGGAAGTCTGGGCGCCGCGTCGGGAATGGCTTTGCCGACGCCGACGGTGGTTGCGTGCGGCAATTGCGGGTCGCGCTTTGCCGCGGGCACAAAGTTCTGCGGCCGCTGCGGCAACACTAATTTCGATGTAGTATCGGTCGATTCTACCGGGCATCCACGGACTCTTCCTCCTCCGGGTTCTTATCCCAGCCTGAATCAACCAAGTCCGAGTCTGAATCAGCCGAGTCCCAGCTTGAATCAGCCAAGTCCTAGTCTGAACCAACCGAGCCCGAGTCTGAATCAACCCAGTCTGGGCGGCGCGCCAAACAAGATTCGTTGCACCCGTTGTGGCGCGGACCAACCCGCCGGCACGAAATTCTGCGGTCGATGCGGGGCGTCGCTGGGTGGTTCGGCGATCGCCTGGAACGCTCCCCGTCCGGTCCAGGTAATCTGCTCGACCTGCAACACCACCTATCCGTCGGGAACCAAGTTCTGCGGTCGCTGTGGCCGTACCTTGTGATCGAATGCGCTCTTGAGCGCGCTTCGCTTCTCGTATAGACTGACGCGAATCCTGAATCGCAAGTTGTGGATGCGAACGCGTTCTACTCTCTGATGCTTGCGGACTCAGCATAACTACGAATCGAGGCCAATATGAAGCGCTGTCCCCAATGCAATCGTACTTACACTGATGACGCTTTGAGCTTTTGTCTGGACGACGGATCGCCGCTGGTGAGCACGGCCGCGCCGTCATCGTTCGATCCAAGCGCGACGGTGCAATATCCCTCGTCGCGTGATACTTCACCGCAGCCGACGATTGCATACCCTTCACAGATGCCCACCCCGCCGCCGTCGCAGCCAATGCCGCCGCCGGCACCCCCGGCGTGGAGTCCGATGCCGCCATCAACGCCGCAAAAACGCAGCGCCTGGCCGTGGATTCTGGGAATTGGAGCGGTGCTGGTTTTTATGGGGATTGGCGTCGCGATTTTGATTTTCGCCATCGCCAGCGTCACCAACAGCAACAACAACAATAACGGCAACTCGAATTCCAATCGTCAGGCGAACCGCAATTCCAACAACAGCAATAATACGAACTCTGCGACGAATGCGAATTCGAACTCGCGTTCGACGCTGACTTCCTTCAGCGACGATTTTTCCAGCCAGACATGGGGCACCGGCCCCTCACAGTACGGCAACATTTTTTATCAGGACGAGGAGTATCACATGCGCGCCACCAAAGGCGGCTACATTGTGATGTACTCGCCGGACAAGAAAGATTACTACGACGAGAATGCGACTGTGCGGGTCGGTTTGCGGAGTATTGACGGCAATTCACCAACGTCGGGTTACGGGTTGACGGTCCATGGCGAAAAGAAAACCGGCAACCTCGAAGATTATGGTTTTCTGATTTACAACGGCGACGAGCCCAAGTACAAGATTGTGCTGCACAAAGGCGGCACCGAAACAAAAGTTGTTGACTGGACTCCATCCAGCACGATCCGGACCGGCACGAATCCAAACCAACTGGAAGTCCGAATTCGCGGCACAAAGATGGACTTCTACATCAACGGTCAATTCGTGACGTCCATCGTGGATGAAGCTAATTACCAAAAAGGACGCGTCGGGTTTTATACCAGTGACGTCGGGGAAGTTGCCTTCGACGATCTCGAGATTAGTAAGTAGCCCTCGTTATGCGCGTTATTCTCCGAGTCCTCGAAGGACCTTACACCGGCCGCGAGTTCACTTTCGATCAGCATGACACCTTCCTGATCGGTCGTAGTGATACTGCGCATCTCTACCTGCCTGAGGATAAGTTTTTCTCGCGTCATCATTGCCTGCTGGAAATCGCTCCGCCACGTTGTTTCCTGCGCGATTTGGGATCGACCAACGGAACTTTTGTCAACGGACAGCGCGTGCCGGAGGCCCACCTGCGCAGCGGCGATCGGGTTCAGGGTGGGCAAACTGTGCTACAGGTCGAAGTTGAGGCAGACAAAACTGCGCAGCTGGATCTTTCGGAAGCTCCCACCGTAACTCGCCCGATCATTGTAACGATTGAATGTGCCAACTGCGGACGGCGCGATGAGACTGAAGGCCTGCCTGATGAAAAGCTGACTTTCATTTGCGAGGATTGCCGCGAAGAACTTAAGCGCCGGCCCCAACCGGTTCCGGGCTATGAAATGATCAAGTTGCTCGGGCGCGGCGGCATGGGTTGTGTGATGCTGGCGCGCGACGAGAAAACCGGACATGCGGTCGCGATCAAGACTCTGTTGCCCGAAGTCGCGGTCGCGGATCAGTCACTCCGCCGCTTTATGCGCGAGATCGACGTGGCCGCCGCTCTTGATCACCCGAACATCGTTCGCTTCATTGAAAGCGGCACGCACAACGGTGCTGTCTTTCTCATTACTGAATACGTCGAAGGTTCGGACGCGGCGCGGTTGGCGGACGCCCAGGGAGGCCGGCTTCCGCTGCGCGAAGGCATCGAAATAATTTCGCAATCTCTGGACGCGCTGGCTTATGCGCATACGAAAGGCTACATCCACCGCGACATCAAGGAATCGAACATTCTGGTTACCGGCGAGTCGCCGAATTTCATTGCCAAGGTAACTGATTTTGGACTGGCGAAGAGCTTTACCCAGACCGGCATGAGCGGCATCACGATGGCCGGCGACATGGCCGGTACGTTCGCTTACATGCCGCCTGAACAGATTCGCGATTTCCGCAACGTGCGGCCCACCTCAGACATATACGCAATGGGTATGACTGCATACAGCTTGTTGGGTGGTGACATCGCCCTCGACATGGGGCCGAGCGGCGATGTCGCAGGCACCGTCAAGGCTATCTTCGAAGGTCAGATAATTCCGCTCCGCCACCGCGCACCTCACGTTCCCGAACGCGTCGCCGAAGTCATCGAGCGGGCACTCGCCAAAGATCCGGCCCACCGCTGGCAATCCGCCGCTGCGATGCGGACGGCGCTGCTGCACGCGACCTAGCTGGTTCTGATTCTCGCTGGGTTTCCCAAACTCTTGACTTAATTGTTGCTGGTCAAATAAGCTGCGTGCCGTTTAAGCCCTTCGACTCGTCGGAAAGATTTTGGTTAGTCTTCCGTGACCCCGAAAAAGCGTTTCTTTCTGGATGTCGCGTCAACCCGATCGGTTTCGCCCGAGCAATTCGATCCTCATTGAAAGGACACCCCCATGTTCTCGATGTCGCCCCAGAAATTTCATAGCCATTTGATTCTATTGGTATTGCCTACGCTTTTGATGTTGTTCAACGCCAGTTCGCCAACCAATCACCCGCCGGTTGCCGGCAACGATTCCTTCACGGTGCATTGGTGCCAGACAGTGCACGTAACCGACAATGATTCCGATCCCGATAACGACCCGATCTTCGTCAACGGCTTTCCGACGATGCCCGCGCATGCCAGCGTGTTCTCCAACAACGGCAACGGCAACATATTTTACTGCGCGAATAATTCATATGTAGGCAGCGACAGCTTCGTTTATCAATTGTGCGATCCGCAGAATGCCTGTTCGACCGCTACCGTTACGCTCGACGTTGTTAACCAGCCACCCACAGGGGTTACCTGATTTCTACAATATTCACGGATTTACTACCGTTGGTCCTTTGCTGGCCAACGATTCTGATCCTGATGGTGACGGCATCAGGTGCGGCGGCTTTGGGCATAATTGCATCGAGACGTTTCCTCAGCATGGAACTCTGAATGGGGTCGCCACGACAGGTGGGCGTATATACCGGCATTTGGCTACACCGGCTCAGATAGTTTCACCTACAACGTCTGCGATGACCCGGGCCTTTGCACGCAGACCACGGTCAATCTGAGCGTCAACAACAACACGCCGACTGCCGGCAATGATGAGTACAAAATTTTTCGCCCATTCACGCAGATTGGACCGCTTCGAGTAAATGATTCTGATCTTGATCCCAACGACACCATCAGTGAACCAAATCTTTTGACGTTTCCACAACACGGAAGTCTGTCTGGAATCACGGCCGACATCAAGAGTTACAACCCGGATCCAGGATTTGCCGGCACCGATGGTTTCACTTATCAGATTTGCGACAATTTAGGAAAGTGCGCAACGGCGACTGTCACTTTGTATGTGATCGGAAAGGATTCCAACAATGGACCTTGTGAGCATTGTAACGGCGCCGTGGGCCGCCCCATCAATATTTCGAACGGCAACATGTACCTGGAGCAAAACGACTATCAATTGCCCGGTGTCGGCAGTGCCATCAATGTCGGTCGCACTTATAACAGCAATTCGCAGCAAATCGGTCTTTTCGGCCGGGGATGGTCAACCGCTTACGATGAATCGATCGTGACGTATGACAACAATCTGGTGCGCTTCAATCACGCGGGCGGCAGGGCAGTCTATCTGGGACGTCCAGTTGGTTCGTCCGGCGCGTTCACAGACTTAATTGGCGATCTTCACCAGCAAGTTACCCAAGGCAGCGGCTTCACGCTGGCAATGAAAGACGGTAGCGCCAAGCAATTCAACTCCGCCGGGAAACTGCTCTCAACGACGGATCGCAATGGAAATACGACCACGCTGGCCTACGGCGCGACCGGATTTCTTTCCGCGGTAACAGATGCGTTCGGACGCGTGTTGACAGTTAACACCAACACTAACGGACAAGTCACATCGATCAGCGACCCGCTGGGAACGATCGCCACGTACACGTACGGCGCCGGCAGCGAACTGCTTTCAGTGACTTATGCCGACAATTCCGCTTTCAATTTCAGCTATGACGGCAGCTTCCGGCTGACCAGTGTGACCGATGCGCTGGGGAATGTGGTGGAATCGCACACTTATGATGGCCAGGGCCGCGCCATCACTTCTGAAAAGCACGGCGGGGTTGACCATTATTCGCTTAGTTATGTCAGCGCGACTGAGACTGATGTCATCGACGGGCTCGGTAGGATCACAAAATACACTTTCGACACAAGCAAGATCCGCAACGTGGTGACTCGGGTTGAAGGGTTGTGCAACTGTGGTGGTGGCAGCGGTTCACAGGTGCAAACCTGGATCTATGACGCTCAGTTGAACATCACTTCCATCACCGATATTTCAGAAGATCCGGCGGGTTTAGCTGGCGGTGTCAATGGATATGCCTATACCAGAAATAACCCCCTCACGCGTAAAGACCCGAGCGGTCTATACGATATCGACGTTCATTACTATCTAACATACTATCTTGCGTTCGCTACTGGATGTTTCACGCGTGAGGAGGCAAGGCAGATGGCCGAGGGCGATCTGCATTCGGATATAGACGATGACAAAAAACCAGGTTGGGGAAAAAAATGGGAATGGCGTTGGTACGGACGCGTCGCCGTTCCATATCCAGAGCAGCAGAAAAGGAACGCCGACTTTCACGCGTTCGGAACTCATGAGCAAAACGCGCGGCGAGCGGCCGAGTTGTGGTCCCAGGCGACCGGCGGAACAGGTGGCTCTTGGCAATTTGGTACGTACTTACACTTTCTGCAGGACTCCTACAGCCACAGTGAATATGCGGGCAACACGACCTGGGGCCAGAGTTCGGGCCTTAACAGTAGAGACCACACGAGCTTTGATCCCGAAAAAGCAATGAAAATGGCGCATGCGACTTATGACGCGCTTAAAAAATTTGCTGAGATGAGAGGTTGCAAGTGCCACGAACCCGACTGGGACATTGTGCGTAAGTTTGTTGACATCGGATATGACCGATCGACTTTGTTGGGGGCTGGTGGTGAATATTTAGGTGGAGTTAGCGACGAGCAGTTGATGCAAAAGATAGGAATCCTGAATGTTCCGTGGCGAAGCCGTACTGGGCGATAGAATCGTTTGTTTCCAGGTTCTGTTCGCCGTTGCATCAAGAAACTTCTTTTTGAGCATGAATGAGAATGAAAAAGTTCATTAAATTCTGGTGGCTACTGCCGGCAATATATCTCGCTGCGCTGCTCATCCAGGTTTTGGGCATAATTAGCGGGGCGGGCCACTCTCCGCCTTCTCTGCGCTTTCTATTTTATGTTGTCGCCTGGCCGAGTTATGTAGTTAACGCGCTGTTGCCTGGGCTTGGAACGCGCAACCCTGCAGTCAACCTCGTGCTGTTCGTGGTTGTCGGTCTGCTGACATACGGGCTGCTCGGTGCCGTCCTTGATGTCGCATTGAAGAAATATCGGCAGCGACTATCAGGTACTCCCCGCGGCCGAGGATTGTGATGAGCTGGGCATCTGTCAGTGAGCCTGTCAGTCAGCAGTAAGCCTGGCCAGGCCTTCGATTCTTCGATTCTGCGTAGCACTAGTGGTCCCGCGAGCGTTCAATCTGTTCCCCGGGCTGGTCACAAACTACGCCTACGATAATCTCAATCGTATCGCCACTATTACTTATCCAACCCGAACGGTGACGCAGGCCTATGATCCGCTGAAAAATTTGAAGCGAGCGACGAACGAGAATAGCTCGATTTATACGGCTATCGCTCAACTACGTCTTGGAAACCTACAAGTCCGAGCAAAAGATGATTCTTTGGTGTGGTAACTTTCAGTCCGATTCAAATGTAAGCACGACCCTGTCAGCCGAAATTCTGAAGAAACTGGGGGACTTCGGCGTTGAGTTGTTCATTGATAATTAATACTCGCTGGATTCCGAAGCAGAGGCACGCTGATTTCGGCAATCTCAGTGATGACCGTGTTCTCGCTCCAAAAAACCGGACCAACGGTAACGGAAGTCAGACTCAAGAATCGGAAATCGCTGGGCTTCTTTGACTTTACATTTTGGCGGCGCAACCTTGCCGCGGCTACAAGCATCCGTTAAGATTGCAAACGACGTCCGGCTCGCCGACGGATCGAACATGGGTCCCCTGGGGTTAACGACGGTTCTCATATAGTGAGGTCTTACGTGAAGAACAAATTCTCTCTGGCGCTGGTGGCGCTGATTATCTTTTCTTTTGCTCTTCCGGTTTTTGTTTTCGCTCAAACCGGACAGCCAGGCAGTTCAGCCAGTAGAAGCCGCAGAACAGATCCGCCGGTGACCACGCAGCGGCGGGACTTGCGCGGCACTCAGACCGGTCCGGTCGCCGACGACTTTAAGGAAGCCCTCAGCATCATTGAAGAGAAGTACGTTGATGGCAATAAGCTCGATTACAACAGCGTCTACAAATCGTCAATCATGGGCATGCTGCGGACCCTCGATCCGCACTCGAGCTATTTCGACCGCGAAGAGTTTGACGAACTAAAAACGGATCAGCGCAGCGAGTACTACGGCATTGGCGCGTCGATCCAGAATTATTCAATCGGCGAGCAGGTCGAAACCTACATCACCGCGACCTTTCCAAACTCGCCGGCCAACCGGTCGACCCTGCGTTATGGAGATCGAATCGATGCGGTGGATGCCATCCCGATGCGCGGCAAGTCGTCAGCAGAAGTCCGCGACAAGATTCGCGGCCCGCGCGGCAGCCAGGTGAAGGTAACAGTCACCCGGGCCAGTTCGGGCAAAGTGGAAACCGTCGAGATTACTCGCGACGCGGTGCCGCAGCCGTCAGTGCCCGATTACTACATGATTCGTCCCGGCGTTGGCTACGTGGACATGACGCGCGGATTCAATTTTGATACGGCTGATGGATTGAGAGACGCGCTGGATAGTCTGCATCAGCGCAACCTGGGCGCGCTGGTGTTGGATCTGCGAAACAATCCCGGCGGTTTGCTGAACGAAGCCATTCGCGTGGCCAGCGCATTTCTGCCGGCGGGCCAGGTGATCCTTACTCAAAAGGGCCGGAACGGTCTCAACGATAGAACCTATCGCTCTAACAACCCGGATCCGGATCGCACGCCGCTCGTGATCCTGGTCAACGAATACACGGCGTCCGCTTCGGAAATCGTCGCGGGTGCTATGCAGGATCACGATCGCGCGATGATCGTGGGCCAGACCAGCTTTGGTAAAGGCCTGGTGCAGAGCATTATTCCATTGCCCGAGAGTACCGGCCTGACGCTGACCTCGGCGAAATACTTTACCCCTTCCGGCCGCTTGATTCAGCGGGATTACTCCAACGGAGGCTGGTACAACTACATCTATCGCGGCGGCACGTTGCGCGAAGACGGCACCAAGCAGCCGGCCGGGCCGGCCAGTCACACGGATACAGGTCGACCGGTTTACGGCGGCGGTGGGATTACGCCCGACGAGGCAGTCAAGGGGCAATTGCTGACCGGACTGCAAGTACGCCTGCGCGATCCGTTGTTCTTCTTCGCTCGTGAGATGGCTAACGGCCGCGTCACTGGCTTGAGCAGCTACAAAGTAGATCGACCTATCGTCTACGAGCATGACTTGACCGCGACCGATTTCCCCATGAACGACGTTGTCTACAATGCCTTCAAGGATTATGTGGCCAAAGATCCAAATTGGAAGATCTATTCACCGCAGCTGGATAAGAACCGGCAGTTCATTGAGCAGCAGTTGAGATTCCAGTTAGCGACAGCCGCGTTTGGAACGGTGGCCTCGCTTCAGGTCCTGACCAGGGACGATCCACAAATCGCCAAAGCTATCGAACTGGTTCCGGCGGCGCGCGACCTGTTCGCGAAAGCCGTGCTGCGAGCTCGAATCGCCCAGCCATAAGAACCGGCGCCATTCGGTATCATGTTTAGAGGCGGGCTACGGCCCGCCTTTTTTTGTCGGCAGGTTCCCTCGGGTCTTTTTGTTGCGAGAATAAAACAACATCTTGCAGCTAAAACTCCGTAATGATAAACTTTCATCCCATGGTGAAGAAAACCGGAGTCAATACCGAAGAGTTAGGTAGTGCGGTTCGCCGTCGTCGCGAGCAACAGAACCTGAGTTTGCGTGACGTTGCGGATCAGACTGGCGTTTCGGCGTCGACGCTGTCGCGAATTGAGAACGGCACCGGCAAACCGGACGCGGACAACATCGCGCGCCTGGCGTCGTGGCTGGACATGCCGATCGAACGCGTCATGCACCATGGACAGCGCAACGCCTCGGATCCAAAACCGGTCGTTTATTATCCGCACGAGTCCACGCCCGAGATTGTCGAAGCGCATCTGCGCGCGGACCGGCAACTGTCGCCGGAAACCGCCAAGGCGCTCTCAGAGTTGTTCCGGGTGGCCTATAAGCAGTTCAGCCAGGCGCCGAGCAAGAAACGCAGTTGAGTAAATGGCGCAGGTTAGCTAACTGCGCTACGTAAATTCGTACTCCGCGCGTCAATGCTATAATTGACTTGTGCGATATCTGGCTCTTCCTCCCACAGAAAAGCGAAAACAATTCGAATTGCGAGCTCTTGGGTTACGCGATTTTGCGGGGGTGACGGCTAAGCAACCGCTCGACCCCTTTGCCCTGGCAGGCTTTGCCAGGCTGCTGGTCGTAGATTTCGACAGCATTGAAGGTTTATCGGCACAGTCACGCGCTCACTTGCTCGGAGATGCTGCCGATGAATGGTCCGGCGGGGCTTGTTCCCGGCCGCTGCCTGATGGCTGGAAACTTGTGATTCTGAATCCGGCGCACGGCGAACAAAGAAATCGGGCAACGCTGATGGAAGAGGTGGCGCATGTTTTTCTTGGTCACGCGCCCAACCGGCTGGCAGTCGCATCGTCCGAAACGACCGGCGACCGGAAACGAATCCTCACGCGCGATTACAATCAGGACGATGAAGAAGCCGCATATGCCGTGGGCGCCGCGGCTTTAGTTCCGTACGGAGTGCTGCGCCGGTTGGTTGCGTCGGGCCGCTCGGCTCACGAAATTGCCCGTCATTTCCATGTCAGCCGGCAACTGGTCGAGTATCGCATCAAAGTCACGCATCTTTGGGCCGAATACAAAGATGCTTCTAAGGCACGCGCTGAGCACGTATAATCAAAGTTGATGAAACGTCGAATCTTTCGCAATTCGGCTCTGTTGGCTGCCACCCTGTTGCTGGCGGTCCAGCTGATGCCGCTGACGAGCAAGGGCGCGCCCTTATCCAAGCCACGACCGGGAAAGATTATAGGACAAGTATTCGACGTCAATAAGGCCCGAGTAGTCAATGCGCTCGTAAACGTGTTTGGGGGTGAGACGCGTCGCCAGTTGGTAACTGATGAGAATGGCGAATTTGAAATCTCTTTGCGACCAGGCACGTATCAAATCGCAGTCGACGCAAATGGGTTTCGCCGATTCGTCTCTGCGGAAACTGAGCTAAAGGCGGGCCAGACCCGGACGATTGAGATCCAGCTTAAGGTGGCGTCAGCTGCCGGGCTGGTGCCGGCTGGCTCCGACTGAAGCTCTTTTAATTCAAGTATGCCCGAAACAATGCAGAAAAGCGTCGCCGACTTGTCGACAATCGACAAGCTGCGCATGCTTTTGGACATCACCAAGACAATCAGTCGCTCGCTCGATTTGGACGAGGTGCTGAATCTGGTGATGGACACGCTCGACTCGCTCATACCGTACGACGCCGCCGGAATTTACCTGGTCAAGTGTTCGCAGCCGCTGGCGGAATGGGAAGGTGCGCCGGATGAGAGCTGCGTCTTTCATACTCAGGCGGTGCGTGGTTATGAGATCGACGATTTGCAGGAGTTGCATCTGAAGATGGGTGAAGGCCTGATTGGTCATGTGGCTGTCACCGGCAAACCTTACGTGTCGCAGGAAGTGCGCCACGATCCGCGCTACATCAATGCGCGACCCCGGACTAATTCTGAGATGGTCGCACCGATCATTTCGAACAACGAAGTCATCGGGGTCTTCGACCTCGAAAGCGACCACGTCAACGCCTATTCAAATGATGATCTGGAAGTATTGATGCTGTTGTCTTCGCAGGTGGCCATCATCATTGAGAAAGTAATGCTGCACGAACAGCTAATTGAGAAGCAGCGGCTGGAGACTCAGCTCGAAGTCGCGCGCCAGGTGCAGCTGGCATTGTTGCCGGCGCGCGATCCGCAAATCGACGGCTTTGAGATTAGCGCATACAACTTTCCGACTGAAGAAGTGTCCGGTGACTACTATGACTGGGTCCGAATTTACGACGATCAGATCGGATTGGTGATCGCCGACGTGTCGGGCAAAGGCATGCCGGCGGCGCTGCTGATGGCCTTCCTGCGCGCCAGTCTGCGGGCGGCGACGCACATTGGGTATGCGCCGGCCATCTCGATGTCAAAGGTCAACTACCTGCTTTGGGAATCAATCGAAAGAAATCAGTTCGTAACTGCGTTCTACGGCATTTTTGATGCGACCAATCGCACGCTGGCTTACTCAAATGCCGGTCACAATCCGGCATTGGTGATGGAAGCTGACGGCTCTGCCCGGTTTGAAGAGCGCGGCGGAGTTCCGCTGGGCATGTTTCGCGATACGCGCTACTACGAATACTATCTCACGATCGAATCAGGCCAAATGCTGGTTCTTTACACAGACGGACTGACCGAGGCAAGGAATTCAAGTGACGAGGAATACGGCCGCGATCGTCTGGTAGAATCCGTGCGAAAATGCCGCGACCTCAGCGCCAGGGAAATGATCGACTATATACATCGTGATTTAATCACCTGGACTGACGGGCAAGGCGCCGACGATGACATGACGATATTTATTATTAAGGCTCTTTAATCCCGGGCAGCCGGGGTTGGGACCGCGGCCAACGTTATTTTACTTGCGATGCACCGTTCCTTAACCTCAGAAAGAAAGTGAATGCTCCGGTCGCCATTTCTCCGGGCTCTGAAACTAAAACCCGAATGAGCACAACCTTAGACACTAATGCTGCCGAAGCGACGGTTTCCACGCCGGCGTCACTAAACCTTGCCAGGGTCCTCCAGCAGATGTTGGCGGTATCTGACAAAGTGAGCGACCTGATTTTCTCGCCCGGGCGGCCCCCGCAAATCGAATTGATCTCAAAGCTACAGCCGGTCGCGATTCCCGGACTGGACAAGTTGACGCCGGCGCAAACTTTGGGCATTGCCAAAATCATCATCGGCGACAACGCCGCCGCGAATGAACTGCTGGACAAATTTGGTTCCGCTGACCTCTCCTTCAGCGTGCCCGGCATGTGCCGTTTTCGCGTCAACATCTTCAAGCAACGCGGCACGCATGCGATCGTGATGCGCGTGATTCCGCCGCGGCCACCGCGATTCGAAGATTTCAATCTGCCCAAGCAACTACTGGAAATTGTCGAGTTAAAGAACGGCATAGTGCTGGTTACCGGTCCTACGGGCAGTGGCAAAAGCTCTACGCTCGCGGCCGTGGTCGATTTAATCAATGAAACCAAGTTCTATCACATCGTTACGATTGAAGACCCGATTGAGTTTCTGCACGGTCACAAGAGTTCCACGATTCATCAGCGCGAACTGCATTCAGACACACCCAACTTTGCGCTCGCGTTACGCGCTGCTTTGCGCCAGGCCCCGAAGGTCATTCTGGTCGGCGAGATGCGTGATCGCGAAACTATGGAAGTCGCTCTCGAGGCGGCAGAGACGGGCCACCTCGTGCTTTCGACGTTGCATACGATCGATGCGGCAAAAACCGTCGAACGAATCATTGGCGTATTCCCCAAAAACGAGGAGCAAATCATCCGGACGCGCCTGGCACAATCGTTTCGGTTCATCGTTTCTCAACGCCTTTTGCCACGGGCCGACGGCCAGGGCCGGATCGCCGCGATCGAGATCCTGAAAGCAACTTCGCGAACCCGCGAGTACATCGAACGCGGGGAGTCGGAAGGCAAGTCGCTGCTGGATGCGATGGAACAGGGTGAGACCGAAGGCATGCAAACCTTTGATAGCCAGATTGAAAAGCTGATTCGCAGCGGCGTCGTCAGCAAAGATGACGGTTTGGCGTATGCATCCAATTACGGCAACCTGCTTTTGCGGTTAGGCGAATTTGGTCAGACCGAACATCCGAAAGCCAAACCCGCACCCGAGCCAAAGCCGGACTCAATGCTGGATATGATCGAAAGATGAGTGGCCGGAGACTTGAAGCGCTGATTTGTTTGAGAGCAAGTCTCAGGCTCAAGTCGGAGCGACAACCAAATGGATCATCGGGCCCCAGGTAATCTCTCCCCGACCTTATCGCTCATTAAATTTTTCTGCGCCCTCATCGCTGCGACTCTCGCGCTCGGTTCGATCGTGACGACGTCACGATCCGTTGACGCCGGGCAATCAACCGGAGAGTTGCGGCTCGAGTTGCCCGCCAACGGTGGTATCCGGATCGAGAACCTGCGCGGCTCGGTCATTGCTCGAGTTTGGAAAGCAAGTTACGTGTCAGTGGCCGCCGTGGGGGACAGTGGGGAAGCCCGCAGCATGCCGGCGGTGGTGGATCGCGGGGAAACCTTCCTCTCGATTCGCCTGGCGCGGGCTCCAAAAGGTGCGGCCCGAATAAATCTCGAGCTGAATATTCCCGAGCGAGCGCATCTGGCAATCGTTACCAGCGATGGACCCGTGGACGTTCGCGGGTTGCCCGCGGCGCTACTGGCCCAAAGTGTATCCGGCGAAATCCATATCGAACTTCCCAAAAATGCCGAAGCCACAGTGGTCGCTGATTCGCGGACCGGCAGCGTGACCTCTTCGATCTCGTCTCTCGAAGTTAATCGTTCCAGTCCCCAGGTGCGCGGTCGGATCGGTCGCGGCGGCAGTTCTGTTCGAGCTTACTCGCAGGCGGGCAACATCTCGCTGACCTCTGCGGCGTCTTCATCGGCCCGCGTGGTTTCCACCGTTCCTGAGCGCACGATTCCGCTTAACCAACAGGTAAACCAGCCTACTCCGAAACAGCGTCCTCAGCTTCCCGTGCCGACCCCGATTGTCGGGGCCGGAACGCCTGCGCCCGTTTCTCCCGGCCCTGAAGAAATCTCTGAGGGCGACGTCATTCGGGTGGACACAGAGCTGGTGAGCGTCAATGTGAGCGTGGTTGACCGGGGCACAAATAAAGGCGTGAATGATCTGACCAAAGATGACTTTCGCCTGTACGAAGACAACGCGCAGCAACAGATTGTCCATTTTGAATCAGCTTCTGCTCCGTTCAATCTCATGCTGTTGATCGATCTCTCAGGCTCGACCGCGAAGGTTGTCGAGTTGATCAAGACCGCCGCGATTCATTTTGTCGAGGCGGCCCGCCCATTTGATCGAATTGCCGTGGTTACATTTGCGGGCGGGCAAGTTGTTGCTTCGCAGTTGACCAGCGATCACGAAGCCCTCCGGCGACGAATTAGCGCCATCCAACGCCCTGAAGGCAGTACCAGGCTTTACGATTCCGTGGTGTTTGCTGTCGATGAGGTGTTTCGCGAAGCAAAGGACTCAAGACGAAACGCGATTGTGGTGATCAGCGATGGGCTGGATAGCGTAATGCCCAACGTGACGGGTGAAGGCTCGACCACGACGTATCAGGAAATGCTCCGGCGGGTGAAGGAATTCGACGGCGTGCTTTATTCAATCTGGACCGATACCCAGGATTACGAGCCCTTGAGCCAGTACGACATTCAGCAGGAGACGTTCGATCTGGCGCACGATCAAATGAAGGAATTGGCTGATGCCGGCGGCGGCGCCTTCTATGAATGCGAAAAGCTTTCTGATCTGGCCGGCGCCTACGATCGCGTTGTTGCCGACCTGGGAACGCTTTACACTCTGTCCTATCGACCCACGAACAAAGTTCGAGACGGATCCTGGCGCGCCATCCGCGTCAACGTGAATCGAGCGAACACCGTTGCCCGCGGTAAGCGCGGCTACTTCGCGAAGTGAACAGCTAAGAAGCAAACTTTGTTTCTGTTCTCCACATTGAATCGAAGAAGTTGGCATAGGCCCGGGAGACTGGCCGTCTGTTTATTGATGGTCTCGGCTTGTTGCTCACCTCTCGTTTCGCCGGCCCAGACTCCGGAGCCGGCCGAGATTCTCCGCATCGATTCTGACCTAGTAAATCTCAACGTAAGCGTCTTCAATCGCACGGCATCCAACTCGGCAACCGCATTGCTGCAAAAGGATTTTTCTATCCTCGATAACGGAGTGCCGCAGGAGATTACCTTTTTTGCTGCGAGCAACACTCCCTTTGATCTGGTCCTGTTGTTGGATCTATCGGGTTCGATTGGCGACAAGCTTGATTTGATTCGGAAAACCTCAAAGCGATTTGTCGATGCCGCGCGGCCCGATGATCGCATCGCTATCCTTACTTTTGCGGCTGAGATCCGGGTGGTGTCAAAGTTCACTGCCGATCATGCCGTGTTAAAGCGGAGTATCGACGAAATCGAGCGCCCGATTGGGGGAACGAACTTCTGGGACGCGCTACGGTTTGTACTCGAACATGTGACCAACCAGTCTCGCGCCGAGCAGCGCCGCAGTGCCGTCATCGTAATGACGGATGGAGTGGACAATGCCCTGCCGGAAGTCTACGGCGAAGGCTCTCGGGCCACCACCTTCGAACAGTTAGTGGAAGCTTGTCGTCGCTCTGACACGATCGTGCTTCCCATTTACCTCGAGACTGAAAGAGACAAGGGCGCCCGCGGCACGCCGCCATCAGCATTTGCAATAGCGCGAGAGCAATTGGGAGCTCTGGCGGAGGAGGGAGGTAATCCGCTTTATCGCGCGAAAAAAGTAAAAGACCTGGACGGCGTTTACGATCAGGTGATTCGAGATCTGGGCACCGTCTATAGCATCGGTTATCGTCCCTCGAACCGCGGACGCGAAGGCTTATGGCACATCGTGAATGTGCGAGTCGTTGGTCACACGGATCTGGCTCTTCGGGCCAAACGTGGATACTACGAAAGCAAACAGTAGAGCTAACAGGCTGCTGAAAAACTATTTTGGAGTGCGGCGACTTGTCGCCGCTTTTAAATCTGGCCAAAGCGAATTCCAAAAACCCGAGGAGAATTCATCGTGCGTCCATAGCGGCGACAAGTCGCCGCA
>Ga0111538_10004562_pt1 | contig 19219 bp, 18 predicted proteins | sample SoiMethybrSBSTD1_FD_79669 | JGI IMG/M metagenome (GOLD analysis project Ga0111538, IMG submission 79669) | Bulk soil microbial communities from a Populus tree surrounding site in Tennessee, USA - Soil MetaG P. TD hybrid SBSTD1 (version 2)... | ecosystem: Environmental > Terrestrial > Soil >...
AATTGGCGCAGCGACAGCGCACCAATTAATTTATCTTCTGCCTCAATATCTTGCAGTACCTTGTAGGTAGCCATTACCACTTTAAGTATCGGCTATTCGGTGCCAAGTATCAAGAGTGGCTACGGTCCGGGGGCTGGGCGACCAACACGCCTAATTCCGGCAACGACAGCCCCTGGGGGAAGTGTAACAGGAGCTAAGAGTACGCCAGCTAGCCCCATTGCGGCCGCTCCTAGAGCCCGCACGGGTAAAATATTTGGCCCCCGCCAAATATTGCCAGCAGCCTGGAACGGAAAAGTGGCAAACCTTGGTAACAAGTTCGCGCGCGCAGCAACAGGCGCCGGTGCAATGTTCGGTATAGCTGGCCAGTTAGGTCCGCCCGGCCCGGTTCTGCCTGGTATCAGCGGACGGCCCGCTTTGCCATGGGTCGTTGGGCTACGCGGCTGGCCAGGATGGCCGAACGCCCGTATTCTTGCCCTTCTTAGACCTTGCCAGCCTGCGAGCCCTTGTCTAACTTGGGGTACTATGCCGCGTTCGCCCACATAACGGCCACGCACCCCGAGTAGCCAAAAACGAGGGTGGGTTTCTGACCGGAATTGGTTGGTGATTCGTGGTACCAGTCTTCCAAGCAGTGGAATGGGCGGTCTAACTGTTGTGCGTGGTCTAACTTGCTGAGCGAGTCTGGCACGGTAATAGGGGTTAATAATGTCTCTATTCGGCAGGTTGGCTGTATTTTGGTAGATCGGATCAAGCGGGCTTGTTCTCCGCATTTCTCCTCGGCCAGGCTGCAGAAGATGGATTGCTGTCTTGGTCTGTCCTAACGGGCGGTAGCTACTACCCGCGAACGGATTGGGTTGCCCGCCTCCACCTCCAACTGCTCCCCCTGGTGGCGGTACCATGTAAACGGCGATTGGGGCATTAGGGCCACCTACAGCATATGCCATATGGGGAGGAGGTGATGCGGGGCGTCCCCCACCATGACCCCCTGGTGTCGTCGCCCGATGGCGCGCGGTGTATGACATAGGAGCGGCTGAGGCGCTGGCTGGCGAAGGCGTGGCTGGAGTTACCGATGCTTCGGTCGCGGGAGTATCATAGTTGGCAACAATTTTGGCGAACTCATCGTCGTAGGGTTGCTGTGCCACCATGCCCTCAAATGCCTGGTCGATTTGGTTGGTGCCATGCAGCGCCGGGTCTAGCCCGGGACGGTCTAAGGTAAGAACCCCCTGATTGGGCAGCGCGGGGTTAGGTAATGGCATGGCTTCATGACCACTCATATAACTATTGAATCATATAAGTTAACAGATGTCAATATCCTATCACCCACCTTCTGCGGGCGACCAAATAAAGTAGTAGGTAATATTCTGTTCATGGGGTGCCAGGTGGTTGGGCTTGCCCAGTTTGGGCCGGATTGCCGTACTCTGGGTAGACGCGTCCCATAGTTGTTAAGCTTTGGCCAGTTAGTCCCGGGCGTCCTACCATAGCCGCCAGCTGATTGGCGACATTGTCGTTAGGATTAATGCCTAGCCCACCAGCCGCAGCAGGCGTGTAGAGTACGCGGTTTATTTCGTCGCGCACCCCACCGCTGGTTCCAGCCGGCAAGTTGCCTTGGAACTCCTTAAGTGCTACAGCAGCTTGCAATCTTTCGTCGCTGCCAACAGGCGAAGTCTGCAATATACGTGATAGTGTACGCATATACTGAGCCGCTTGATTATCGTGCCCAGCAACCATAGCCTGCACACTGGTGCGTTCGATGCCATTTAATATGTTGCCGTCGGATACCACCTGCCATTGCTGCATTTCGTTATTTGGTGCGACAGCCCTAGCCTGTTGCCAGAGAGCGTTGTCGCGGCCGTAATCTATCCAGTCTGTACCACCCAAATCGGCCCGACCATTGCTACGAGCAAAGAAAGCCAGTTGCTGGGACATGCCAGTGTATTCTTCGGTGTTGCGTGTAATACGGCGAACGCCTCGGTCGAGGGCTCGAATATTGCCGGGGGTAAAAGCGCGGGCTTTGTTGGCCATGGAGGTCCTGGCCGCCGCCAGTGCATTGGCCCGGTTGACGCCCACTGCCCTGGCCGCCGCCATGGCTCTGTCTGCTCGTTGCCCGTTGTATACACCATATTCGTCGGTAAAGAGGTCTCGAGCGGCCTCTTGCAGGCCGGCCTCGGTACCGCCACTCATACCCAGCACGCCATTGGCATCGTCGTCTTGCTGGAGTTCATTAAGTAAGGGGTTGTTCTTAAGCGTACTTTCTGCCAGCTGACGGTCGTAAATAGCCCGTGCAGCCCGACCACGAGCCGTTGGCGCAAAGGCGTGGATGCCCGCCCCTGCTTGGGCTGCACCGACACGTTTACCGAGTGCGTTAAGCGGTCTCGCAAGAGCGTTGTCTCTATATAGGCTACCGCTTCTCCACGCCTGGTTGCGCCTGGTGGCGGTACGGTTGCGGAAATTTCTGAGCCCATCGAAAATGCCCCGGCTGCGGTCGTTAACCAGGCCACCAATGGTGGCCACAAAACCTCCGGCCAAACGGAAGGCAAAGGGCATCAAGAAGTACGGTATAAAGTAGGCCACAATGGCAATAAATTGGCTTAGGCCTAAGTCTAGGGTGCCGTTTCGGGTAGAAGCTAATAGCGCGGTTAGGGAGAAGACGCGCCCGACAGCAATAAAGGCCGAGATAATGACAAATACGAGAAGCGCGCCGACAAGACTGTCGCGCCATAATTTCCAAGCTTTTTGGGTATTGGGCAGAATGTATAGAGCGATGGCTAGTGGCGACACAATCACCAAAAAGATAATTAAAATGCGTCGGAAAGTCAGCACCAAAAAGCCTACGATAACAGCCAGTACACCCGTTAGCACAAGGCTGAGTAGCCCAAACCAGCCATATGCCAGAACAGCTCCTACTTCAAATATGGCCATCAGCGATTTGCTAATATTGGCAAGTTGTATGCCCGATGAATTAAGCGACTGGAATGGCGCATAGATCAGCGACCTGACCCCATTACCGAGGTCGTTGCTAAGGGTTACGGCAAATTGCATCAGCTCCCAGGACAGAGTAATGCCAATAGCTGCGATTAAGATACGTGGCAGTACCTTGCGGATAGTATAGGCATCCAAAAATTCCACTCCAGCGGCCTGCGCAATAACCATAAATAGCGCCGCAATGACAATCATGGCCAGGGCAAAGGTGCGGAAAACTGCCCAAGCTTTGTGGTAGGCCTGTCCTGGTTGTTGGGAATCGTCGAATATGTCCTGAACATCGATATTCAACATTTGGTTAATCGCGCTGTCGAGGTAGCCGATAAGATTTGTTCCGGCTTTAATAACCGGGCAGACGATCCAGTTTAAGGGGTTGCCTTCGATAAAATCGCAGCCAATACGTGGTGCATCAGATTCGGCGGTTGTGTCGGCATTGCCAGCAATCACATCGGTAGTTTCTAGGAAGCCTGTTTCGCCGGCCGATCCACCTTGAGTCAGTACATTAACCGTTGGAGTAAAGGCGACGCGGCGCGTACAGTTACCGTCGGTCATCACCCACGACGTGTTATAGACCGCGCTTGAGTTGGTAGCCGCTAAGTCGACTGACACATCGGCATAACAACCGCCGTTTGGTCCGGCAAAGTTGTTGTCGGTCGTTAGTGCATACTGGCCAACATAGTGGATTTCGTTTCCAGCACCATCGGTGAATACCGTTACGATGGCCTTGGCGGTGGCGCTATAGTAAAACCAAATTTTTGCTGCTAATTGGTTGCCCAGCTTTGTACCCGGTGAATGCCCAATATAAGAACAGTTTTGGGCGTTGTAGTCGTAGAATGTGGCGTCTGCATTACCCAAATCATTGGCTCTGGTTTGGAATTGTTGGGTGTTCATGTCGAATCGATCGACATCGTCAACAACCTGGCTCAGATTGATCGCCTGGTGGACGGCAATAAATGGTACACAATGGTTGTTGCCGCCGTTCTGTGTTGTGCAGGCCCCAGATGGTGCTCCCGTTCCGGAGGCGGTGATCGTAATCGGATTTTCGCAGCCATCGCCCGACGCCCAAGTATGTTTAGCCCGGTTGCCTGTTGTGTCGCTGGTGGCCGTGGTCGATTCTAGGAAATACAGTGACCAATCAGCAGCCCCGTTTACCGACGCAGCATCCCAAATATATTTGCGGTACACTTCTCCAGTTCGGGGGCCGTCGGTAATACGAATGTGGGCAGCGTCGATCCAATCAGCCCTGAAGATACCAACACCAACGGTGCCGCCGCCGGGGGTGCCCCAGTTCGGGGCGCCGCGTACCACAAAATTATTGAAACGAGTTTGCGGGGTTGGGTATTGGAATGGGACGCCCACGCCCGGTGATACATAGTTGTGGTACAACAAGGTGCCAATGCGGTTAGGTCCGGTATTGTCGGTGCTGTTTTCAAAACTCATCCATTCAGGGCCAACACCTTGGGTATTGCCTCCAGCACAAATGCGCGGACAGTTAACTTGTGTTTGCATGCCGCGCCATTCGTAAGCCCTAATTGGTATCATCGTCAGGCTGCCACAGATACTCCCACCGGCGCCTTGGTAGGTGCCGTTGATGGGGCTAGTGCCAGCTGGGGCATTTTCGAATTTAATCACCGGTACTTCCGCGCCAACCTGAATAATGCCTAGAACTTGATCGTATTGAATGGGGTCCCGCAAATCGAAGTTGCCTATTTTGGTCCTCATTGGCGCGTTGCCCAGCCTATTGCGATAGGCAGGCAGACCATCGGCGAGCACAGTCTCGATGTTGTCGAAGAACTCGTCCTTTAAGAACTGGGCGCTTTTGATGACACTGGCATAGTAGGGTATGCAGGTTTGCAGCGGGTTGGTAACATCCGCGCCCCGAGTTACAGTTGTTTTCTGGGCTAGGCTGACAGAGTTTGGGTTGAGCGTCGTTGCCCCTGCTGTATCAGTAAATAGAGGCGCCAGGGTTCCAAGCAACGAAGTCCCGAGCACGACGAACGCAAGCATCAGGTTGCTGAAGCGTGAGCGGCGGGTGGTGTTACGTGTTTTCATAATGGCTTGGTTTATAGATCTGGTTCGCTCGAAAAGCTATCGACCCGGTTTTCGCCGTTATCCGGCAATATCGCACAGGTGGCTCGGTATGGCCCGCTGCCACTTTTAATTTTATATGTCGCGTAGGTGGCGGTTTGTTTGCTGACCGGGTCGACGCCAGTCTGCTGGCTGCTCAGCTCGGGGAGCTTGTCGCTATAGAGCGGCGCCAGGCTAGCTACTTGCTTGCTCCAATCTTTTTCGCTTAGTTCGCTTTTGGTACGGTTGCTCAGCATGTTATAGGTGCCCGTACCATCGTTGGCCTCGATAGCAACTATAAAGTCGTAGCACATTCCGTTCTCTTGCTCGCCTCTATCTTTTAACAACACAGATAGCCCCAGAGCGAATATCAATACCACAATAATTCCGCCGAGTATCAGCAGTTTCTTTTTCATTACACATATAGTATATGACGCTAAAGCTTAATACCAAAGCCACTGTAGAAGCATGCCAGTGGAGGGGTTGGTCGAAGTCGTGTATACTGCAAGAATAGTTAATGCTTATATCTATGAAGCTGCAAATACCAAAAACTATGTCGCGAATAAAATATCTGTTTCTATGCGCTGCCCTGCTGTCTTCGCTAGTTGTTGTGAGTGGGGTTGGTACCGCGAGGGCCGCCGATGCTCTGCCTGATTGTACGCCCAGTACTCCCTTGCTAGACAACAAGGGTAATCCGGTGCAATGTAACCCAAAGCCCGTCACCCAGGTCCCCACCGATCCAGCCGCTGCAGCCGCCGCCTGTAAAGGTCAAAACTGTGGATTGATTGAAAAGTACGTTAACCCAACAATTAATTTTTTGGCAATTATTGTTGGGCTAGTGGCTGTGATTGCCATTGTTGTTGGCGGCATTCAGTATTCGGCTTCGGCGGATGAGCCGCAAGCCTTGAGCGCTGCCAAGAAGCGTATCGCTAACGCGGTACTTGGTTTAGTCGCCTTCTTGTTCCTCTATGCGTTCTTACAGTGGGTATTGCCAGGAGGGTTCTTGTAGTATGGAGTTTCTCATCTATTTTGCGGCCGACCCGCAGTGCGCACCCGGTACCTTTTTTGGCATCCCTGCCTGGTACAAGTATCTATACGATGCTGGCTATGTGGCTTTCAATACGGTTACCAATAGTTGCGAATTTAATGTTGATTTAGTGAAATCAGGTGGTGGTCTAGACTTAACGAGCCTGGCTTTAATAGGCCTGGGCATCTTAGATATCTTGCTCCGGATTGCCGGTCTCGTTGCGGTTGGGTTTGTCATATACGGCGGCGTTCAGTATATGACTGCCGCGGGGCAGCCAGACAAAGCCAGCAAGGCTTTTAATACCATCTTAAATTCGCTTATTGGTATGGGCATTGTTATTAGTGCCGCGGCTATTGTGGCCTTTATTGGTAATCGGATAGGGTAAGCATATGTACGAAAAAATGTTTCAATTTCTAGCCGCCACAAACATAAAGATCGAGGGTCCGTTGCCGAACGCAACGGCAGACGAAGCCAGGCTGCAGACAATTGTTAATGTGTTCTTTTCGATTTTGGGTGCCGCTGCGCTGCTAATTATTGTGATTGCCGGCTTGCGCTACATTAATGCCCGGGGTGATCCCGGTGCTACGGCCAAGGCTCAAAGCACTGTCGCCTACACTTCTGTCGGACTCGCAATCGCACTCGTGGCCTACGGTATCGTTACGTTTGCACTTAATAATTTATAGGGTGAGTATGACAAGACGTATCAAACTATTATTGGCAAGCCTAGGACTCCTATTTTGCCTATTGCCCGCACCAGCCATGGCTGCCGAGGATGTGCTCAGCGGTGCCTGCCAAAGCGATGCGGCCAAGCAATCGTCGGCCTGTCAAACCACCGGTGAAGACCCACTTACGGGTACGAGTGGTATTATTTATAAAACCGCTCGGTTGATATCGTTTGCCGCGGGCATCGTGGCCGTTATTACAGTAATGGTTGGTGGCTTTATGTACATTACCTCTGGTGGCGATGCTGGCAAGGCCGAAAACGGGCGCAAGGCTGTCATTGCCGCTGCCGTTGGACTGGCAATAATTGCCTTGGCACAGCCGATCCTCGCCTTTGTGCTTAACGCGCTTAATTAAGGAGCAACTATGAAACGCACACTCGTTACACTAATCGCACTCTGCAGCCTAAGCCTCGGGCTGGCTGCCATGGCGCCCGTCCCGGCCTTGGCCGCCACACCAGACAAAAACCAGGTGTGTCAGGGTTTGGGTGGCACGACCAAGGGTGACGACTGTACGACTGGTGGAGCTAAGATTCAGGACATCGTTAATTCGGTTATAAATATCTTAAGCATTTTCATTGGCCTAGCTGCTGTAATTATGATCATGGTCGGTGGGTTTAAGTATGTAACGGCCAATGGTGACTCCGGCAATGTCAGCAGCGCCAAGAACACCATCATCTATGCGGTAATTGGATTGGTGATAGCCGTTTTTGCCCAAGTGCTGGTTAAATTTGTACTAGATAAAACGAAATAGAAAATATTACTCCGGCGCCGAGTGTTGCGCCCCTTATAGATCGTGTGCTATAACATAAGCAAGATACGCTACTAAAGAAAGGAACTCCAAAGATATGCTTACAACGTTTCGTAAAAGGCTAGCGGCTCTAGCGGCAGGGCTTATGTTATCGGTCGTGCCTCTATCAATTCCTGTGGTCGTGTCGGCCGCCGACGCAGACATTAATAGCAACCTAGGTTGTGGTGCGAACCTTAGTGTTGACCTCGACAGCTGTGACTCCGACACCTCGGGTGGTACCGACAAAATTAACGACATCGTTGTGCTGATTATTAACATCTTCTCCATCGTTGTTGGTATCGTGGCCGTCATTATGATTATCGTCGGTGGTTTTAAGTACATTACTTCCGGCGGTGATTCCGGTAACATTACCAGCGCCAAGAACACCATCATCTACGCCCTAATCGGTTTGGTAGTGGTAGCTCTGGCTCAGTTCCTCGTACAGTTCGTGTTAAACAAAGTCACCGGATAAGCAAAAATAGATCAAATAAAATACCGCTCCTATAAAGGGGCGGTATTTTTATATTAGGCGTAGGTTTTATAATACCTGAATCTTTTTAACGGTATCTTGTTTAACCTTGGCAAAACTGATGGTCAGCACGCCGTCTTTTAATACCGCTTCAATTTCTTCTTCTTTAACAGGTACAGGTAGTGCGATACTGCGCGAAAATTCGCCCCAGTAACACTCTTGGACAAAATAGTTCTCTACGTCGTCTTCGTTGCCAGCCGAAAGCGTACCGCGAACGCTGAGAGTGTTGTCAGAAATACTGACGTCTAAATCGCTCTTGTTAACGCCAGCGGTGCGAGCCTTAACAACTAGTTTTTCCCTAGTCTCGTAGACATCGACGGCCAGCTGACCTGGTAAATCATCGCTTTCATCCCACTCATCTTGAGGCATCGCTGCCGGTTGTGCGCCACCCGCGGCCTGTGCTTGCGGAGCACCCGAATCGTCGTCGCCCAAAAAGGCAGCGGTCAACTCGTCCTCTTCCATAAGCAGGTCATCGTCGCCTTGATTGCGTCGCGCCATAAGTTGTTACCCTCCACGTAATGATGTAGTTGCTTTTGTTGCAGTAGAACAATTTTTGTATTATTACCAGTATAGCCTAGCCATGCAACAGCGTGCAACTATCAATTGACTTATTTACAACAGTAGTAAACACAACGTCTCAATGCTCGAACACATAATTAGTTTTATCGCTCCCCACCTCTGTATTAACTGTGGAATAGAAGGTCATGTGCTATGTCCAGATTGTCGATTAGGCCTGAGTCCCGTGCCGCCTCGGTGCTACAAATGTCAAAAAGTAACCGACGATTTTAAGACTTGTTCGACCTGCCGTCGCCGGTCGCCGTTGTTTGCGGCCTGGGCAGCCACATATTACACTGGCCCCGCTAAGGAGGTCGTGCACCGGCTAAAATTTGGACGCGCATCAGCGGCAGCCAACTCCATTGCCGAGGCCATGCTACCCCGTCTGCCCCGCGGTCATCAATATCTTGTAACTCACCTGCCAACTGCGACAAGTCGGGTGCGGATGCGTGGGTATGACCAGGCAGGGCTAATAGCCAAGCACATTGCCGGGCGACTTGAGCTTCCTTATGACTCTTTGCTTACGCGCGAGGGTCAGAGCCGCCAAGTGGGCCAGAAACGCTCCAGTCGACAGGGTCAGATGGCTGGCGCCTTCGTACCGAATAAAGTAGGACGTATACAAGGCAAACATATATTGTTGATTGATGACGTACTTACAACAGGCGCCACGCTCGAGGCAGCGGGCCTGGTATTACGAGAGGCTGGAGCCGCACGTGTCAGCGCGGCGGTATTTGCAGTAGCCTAGGGTGCGCCCCTCTGGTATAATTACCTCTGTTACGGAAGGGTCGCATAGTTGGTCTAGTGCGTCTGTCTTGAAAACAGATGTGGGGCAACTCACCGTGGGTTCGAATCCCACCCCTTCCGCCAGGGTAATGAGACAAACTGGAAGTTTTTCTCATCGCGCCGGCAAAATGGAATACATTTTGTCGGGCTGCTCTTTTCCTTAGCGCAAAGCTCGGAACCGTGTCGAGCACCGCAGGGAGGAGTGCGCTCGAAAGAGCGCGCGATATCCCACCCCTTCCGCCAGGCTACGTTGAGACAAACCTACGGTTTTTCTCAACGCGCCGGCAAAAAGACGTGACTTTTTGTCGGGCTGCTCTTTTCCCTTGGGTAATACAAAGCTCAGATCGAGTCATCTGTTATCTGGTACCATATAGACATGGAAGAGGGTAAGACTAAGAAATTTCAAGCTGTCATCGCGAAGGGCCATACACCGCCTTACAAAATTCATCGTTACTTCGCGCGGAGGCCTTGGAATTTATTCGAAGGGCTGATTGATCACTATTCTCAGCCTGGTGATATTATTCTGGACCCCTTTTGTGGCGGCGGAGTCACTGTCTACGAAGGTCTTAAGACTGGCCGGCGGGTCGTAGCCTCCGATATTAATCCGCTATCAGTCTTTATTGTCGACAACATGTTCCATACTGGATTATCAGAAGGCCTTCTTAGGGCTTATGCAGAGACCAGCGAATATTTAAAAAATCTGGTTGCACCTAGTTACCGATTATCTTGCCCAGAGTGTGGTCAAAAGACTATGGCCGGCTGGTATGAGCTGGCTCACGTGACTCCCTGTGGTTTGTGTCATACCGACATGACACTTACCGAGAACAACAAGATCCGTAACGGTATATATCGTTGTCCCAATGTTCATTGTTGGGGCAATAAGGCGGGGGTGTCTGTTGCTCGCTCTAAGCGTCAGGCGCCGTCTTATCTACAGGCGTGCGGCAGCTGTGAACATTGCCGAAAGCGATTTGTAGTTATGGTTGACTCGGCACTGCTTGATGTCAATCGCAGACACGTCGCTAGCCTAAAGAAGATGGTAGATAAGGCCCAGGCCGCCTTGCCCGAGGCCGAGATTCCCCTGGAGTGGGATAGGCAAAAAGAAGATCTACTGCACGAAAAAGGTATCCTTACCTTCCAGGATTTGTTTACGAAAAAGAATCTCTACATAAATTATTTATTGCTACACAAAATTAAAGAATATATCTCGGACGCCGATACCTACGCTATCTTGCGTTTTGTGTTTAGTGATTCACTGCGTGACACAAACATTATGACTTTCACCAATGGATCTTGGCAGAACGGTACACCTAGCGCTTGGGCCAGGCATGCCTATTGGCTGCCGGCTCTATTTTGCGAGATTAATGCCTATGACGCTTTCGAGAAGTCGTTCAAAAGCATTAAGAAATGTATTGAATTTAACGAGCAGCAACGTTTGTCGGCCCGGGCGGCTACCAGTTTTGATCAGCTTGCATCGGACAAAAACGTATTTGTACAGACCGGTGTTTTGACTGATCTAGATTTACCAGATCAAAGTATCGATGCGGTGATTACTGATCCGCCCTATGGCAGCAACGTGCAGTACCTAGAACTATCTCACTTTTGGTTTCCATGGAACCAAGATATATATAAGACTGCTACAATAGATCCCCAAAGAGAGGCTGTCGTCACCCGTAAGTCTAATTTTCGGAATGCAAAATCATATAAGTCATACGAAGATAATCTGTACCACGTTTTTGCCGAGGCACACCGAGTGCTTAAGAAGGACGGTTACTTGGTCATGACGTTTAACAACAAAGATTTAAAGACCTGGTTGGCGCTACTTATCAGTGTGTTTCGATCTAATTTTCATTTCGAGAAAGGCGGCATAACTTTCCAAGACGGAGTCGCCAACTATCGTCAGACAGCTCACACCAAGGCAAAGGGTTCCCCTTATGGAGATTTTGTGTACGAATTTATTAAGGACGCCCCTGCTCCTTTGGCCGAAATTACCCAGTTGGACAGAGAACAACTCGTGGCTCACATAAAAGAACAAATAGCCATGGCCGTTAGTCGCTATAGCTTGGGTACCCAAGACCGAAACGAGATTATTGTTGAGCTGTTCAATAGTGTTATTCCCGAGATAGAGCATTTTGTCAGGATATCAAAAGAAGATGGCGTAACCGATGACCTGTATGACATTTTTAGTAAGGGTCATCTAGAACCACTGTATGCGGCGGCGTAATGGTGCCCAAGATTCGTAAAAGTGAACAAAAACGCGTAGTCGACCATGGTACCCATGAGTCGCTGCAAGCGCGCTACATGGCTATTTTGGATGAGCTTATAGAAAAGTATCCAGTGACCAGCGATGATCGGTTTAAGGAGCTGGTTAATTTTAAAAAGAACAAACAATTACCAGTTCATCGTTGGTTCGACTATAAACAGGGGTATGCCGAGGAGCTCGTCACCACGCTTTTACAGCAGGCTCACCTAAAACCAAACCAGTATGTCCTTGATCCGTTTAATGGTGTCGGCACAACCCAAGTAGCGGCTAAGGCCCTGGGATATAACAGTGTTGGCCTAGACATTAACCCGGTTGCAACGCTGGCCGCCAAGGTAAAAACACACACCTATACTGCGGACGAAAAGACCCAGATTGCCGACACGCTACGCGGCGTCCAGAAACTGTACACAAAAACAAAGAAGATTCCGAAATATAAAAAGTTACATGATATCTTTACGCCCGCACAGCTTGCACAAATGTTATCGATTAAGGGATTTTTTGAGGCCCTGCCGCTGGGGCCCGTGCAAGATTTTTTTAAGCTAGCCTTCTTGTCAATTATCGAGGAATGTTCGAATCGCATAAAAGATGGTAATGGCATTAAGATTGCATACCACAAACGGGTTGTCGAAGATGTGTATGGTCGCTATGAAAGCCAATGCCAGCTGATGCTTAAGGACCTGCTCGAGATTAAGGGCTCTGGACAGGTGATCGTGATCCAGGGCTCATTGCTGCATGATGACATACGGGACAAGATTAAAAATCTGGACATCGGCGCGGCAATATTTTCACCGCCCTACGCCAATTGTTTTGATTACTGCGAAGTGTACAAAATGGAGATATGGCTGGGTGACTTTGTCGACGACTACGACGACTTTGGGCAGTACCGCACCCAGGCCATCCGCTCGCACGTGAATGCCAAATTTAGTACCCTCACCCAGAACTATAACGAGCATGTCGATACCATTGCCACCCTGATTGGCACATATAACATTTGGAATAAACACATCCCAGATATGCTGAGGGGCTATTTTGATGACATGCACGAAATGCTGAAAAGAGTTTACGCGGCTATCCAAAGTGGAGGACTATGTTCTATAGTAGTGGCTAATTCTGGCTACAAAGGAGTATTGGTGCCGACCGACCTACTTTTGGCCATGATTGGGGAGGCTGTGGGGTTTCGGGTCGAAAGTATTCTGCTGGCCCGCGATATCCGCGCTTCCTCGCAGCAAATTAAGGAATTAAAGAGTACATCTAATTTGATGCGCGAGAGCGTGTTGCTACTTAGGAAACCATGATCCAGTTCCATACTTTTTTCTCGACACGCTATGCCAATTGGGATGAGCTAGAGCTGGCCATCAACCAGTTGGCTACGCCCCAAGAAAAGGGCGAGGTCTTCGAGCAATTTGTGTATGCCTACCTGCACCTGCACGCTGACTATTATCAGATTAAGGAGCTCTATCGGCTGAAGGACTTGCCCGCTGCCTATCGCCAGCAACTCGAGCTGGAAAATACCGATTATGGGGTTGACGGTGTGTGGCTGTTAACCGACGGAACGTTTGCGGCCTACCAGGCCAAATTTAGGGAGGCACGCCAGTCGCCAACTGTTCGTGAACTAGCCACTTTTTGGGCCGAAGCTCGAAAGGCTGATCACAAATATGTTATTGCCAACTCGAACGATTTGCCCAAGCAGGCCAATAAGCATGGCTATTCAGTTCTGGTCGATAAATTTGGCGATCTGGATTCGGACTTTTTTGACAACCTGGCCAGGTTGTATGCCGGCCAACAACCGCAAAGACCCAAGCCTTTTACGCCGATTGCCCACCAACAGCGGATGATTGACAATATTGTGAAGGGGTTCGAGGCCCAAGACAGGGGCAAACTAACGGCGGCCTGTGGGGCTGGCAAGACATTAGTTGCGCTATGGACCATAGAATCCTTGGGTGCAAAACGAGTATTATTTTTGGCTCCTAGCCTGGCGCTCATAAAACAGACGTTAGAATCTTGGAAGCGTCATGCCAAGAATCCGCAGTTTGCCTATCTTTGTGTCTGTAGCGACAAGTCTGTGGTTAGCGATGTCGATCCCGATTCTGGAGATTACGATATATCAGAGGTAGACTTTCCGGTCACCACCGACCCGACAATCGTCAGTGCATTTCTGCAAGGTAGTGCCGAATACAAGTTTATGTTCACTACCTACACTTCCGCCCCAGTTATTGCCGAGGCCATGAAAGGCAGTGCATCTGGTTTTGACATCGCTATTTTTGACGAGGCCCATCGTACCGCTGGCCAAAAGCGTAGCAACACCTTTTCTGCCGCATTGCATGACGATGCGGGCATTGCTGTGCGCAAACGGCTGTTTATGACTGCCACCGAGCGCCTGGTGCGGCCCTGGATTATAGAAAGGGCGCAGTTGGCCGACCGCGTGGTTTTTTCGATGGACGACGAAGCCGTATATGGGCCAACCTTCGCCCGATACTCTTTTGGAGAAGCCATTAGTGATGGCGTCATTTCGGATTACAAAATCGTACTAGCAGCTGTCGACAAAGAAGAAGTCGCAGCCATGATTCGCAATAATGACCTGTTGGTAACCGAAGACGAATCTACCGAATTGATGGGCACAGCCCAAAATATTTTTAAGCAAATAGTCCTGGCCAAGGCCATGAGACAGTTTGGTCTAACCAAAACGATTACCTTTCACTCCTCTGTGGTGCGCGTCCGATCGTTTATTTATGGCAGTAGCCGCGAAACATTTGGCCTAGAAGATCTAATGACTAAAATTTGGCCAGAGCTAAGTGCCCGGCAGCGCTATTTCGATTATGTCGATGGGCAAATGCCCGCTGGTCTACGTAAAACCAAGCTGAGGGAGTTCGAAAACACCGATTTTGCGGTTATGGCTAATGCCAAATGTCTGACCGAAGGCATCGACGTTCCAATTATTGATAGCGTGTACTTTGTTGACCCAAAAACCTCCTTGGTAGATATTGTCCAAGCCTGCGGGCGGGCCCTTAGAAAGGCCCGGGGCAGTGACCGAAAAGCTCATTTTATTGTGCCTGTTTTGCTCTACCCCGAAGACGGCGATCCCTCACAGATTGATGATAGTCGGTTTGAGACCTTACTCAATCTTGTTCAGGCGCTCAGGGACCAAGATGAGCGACTTGCCGACTGGATAGACCAATTGAATCTTAGCGTTGTGCGGGGCGGCAGCCTGCCAGAGGGCGGTGACTCCCCTATTAGTATTGACCTACCAAAATGGTTCGATGTCGCCCGTTTTTCTAAAGAAGTAAGCTTACGTATATTAGAAGCCAACTCCGGACCAATCAACCGTCCGGCCATGCCCGAACTGCATATTAGAAAAAGCTCGCACGAAAAAAAGGTTAAACCACTCGTCGATTATTCGGTGCAGTCGCTGTTTGATAGTCTGGTCGACCCGACGATCATCCGCTTTATTGGGTCAGAAGATCGCATGCCGCGGGCGGCAGTGAAGATCAACAACAATAACCTAAGCCACGCTACAAGAGTGGGACTGATCGAAAAACATGATGAGGAGTTTGCGCTAACCGCTTTGGGCAAACGATACAAAAATCGTATCATCGACCGCGACGAAGTAATGCGGTTAGCCATGCTGGACTATAACTGCGGAGATACAGCTCCGCTGTACCCCTATAGAGCCATCTTAGAATTGTTATTAAGAGTTGGCAGCCTTAATTACGTTGAGTTTCTGTACGGTGTATATACGCTTGCAGACACTTCTCGGGCGGCCTTACGCCAAGCCGAGCGGGTTATTGTGAGTATGAGAGCAACGCACCCAAATGTCGTTCTAACCGCCGACGCTAATAAGCAGACAGTGTTAGACGAACTCAATGCCAGGTACGGTGGAGATTTTAGTTTATCTGAAGTTTGGGGTAGCACGACCACGAGTAACAAATTTATTTATTTCCGGGTCCATTTGTGTTTGTTTAAGGGTATTGGCTATACAAATGGATCGTTGGTTGTTTTGGAAGAGTCAAAAGCGGATATCGAAGATCTGCTTGAAGCCTCGAAAATTTTGTAGCGGCTGTCCAACAGAGAGCAAATGTGCTAAAATACCCCAGTTGCTAGCCGTTTGAGGAGAGGTACCCAAGAGGCTGAAGGGGGCGGTTTGCTAAATCGCTAGGGGGGAGAAATCCCCCGCGTGGGTTCAAATCCCACTCTCTCCGCCAAGGCATTTTTGAGACACCCGCAAGCGGGTTTCTCAACGCGCCGGCAAAATGGAATACATTTTGTCGGGCTGCTCTTCCCGGTACAGACGCTACAGATCAAAGTTAGGGCTACCGGCGGGCTGGCGAAAATTATAAATCCTTGCATCAAAGAGCAAGGATTTTTAGTTTGGTAGCAACATTTTGTTCTAGAGCGGTCTGGTATAGTCCCGGGCCAAGCGGACGTGTACAATAACGCTTATGGATAAAGAGCGCGCGGCGTCAGACGACGAACCCGGATGGAAGTTTAAGCCAGAAGACCACGAGGGCCCCAAGACGGCCCCAAAGGCAGAGGATGCACCAGCGCCAGCATCTGCCCCTGCTGGCGATAGCCTTAGCTGGACAGCTTCTGAATACATTGCCCACAACAAAAGCTTTATGTGGTATGCGCTCTTGGCGGCTAGTGGTATGGTGGCCGCCGCCCTGGCCTATTTAATAACCGAAGACATCATTTCGTCGGTAGTCATTTTGTTTGTGGCGGCTATTTTTGGTGTGTTCGCCGGCCGCAAGCCGCGTGTGCTCGCCTACACTCTAGACAGTAATGGCCTGACAATTGGGGAAAAGTTTTATCCATATGTTAATTTCAAATCCTACACAGTGGGTCAGGAGGCGGCATTCGTGAACATAACATTTATGCCACTCAAACGATTTATGCCCCCGTTAAGCATTTATGTCCCGCCCCAGGAAGAAGATAAAATTTTGCGCGCACTTTCTAAGCATTTGCCCTTCGAAAAACAGAATCCAGGCGCCGTAGAAGGCCTGATGCGCCGCGTACGATTTTAGTTATAGCTCTTTTTGCATGATGAACATGTCGCCGTCTTTTCGGACATGGTCATAGCCTAGTTTTTTATAGAATTTTTGATTTGACGCTACAGCTCGCACTTCCATGTGGTCGTACCCTTGCTCGCTGGCCGCTACTTCTGCGGCATCCACCAGCATGCGGCCTACGCCCTTACGTTGCAGGTCTGGGTCGGTAAAGATAGCCAACAAAGTGTTGCCTTCTAGCCCGGCGACGCCAACGGGTTTGTTGCCAAATACAGCCACAAAGACTTGTTTGTCGTAGGCCAGATTGCGAATCGCACTCTCTGATGAACTGGCCTCCATTGCTTCGACAAGGTGCTTGGGCTGGTTGCTGTGCTTAGCCCTTTGTACATTTTTACGGATAATCTCAGACAATGCCGGGGCATCGCCATCCCGAAAACCTCGAATAAAAGTAATCCTATATTGTTGACTTTTTAAAGAGAAAAATATCGTTGGCAAGAGCAGGCTGACGATCAAGATAACGGCCATGACGTTATACGAAAAAATGGTGCTAGACCATTCCGCGGTTTGCGAAATATAAAGGATAAGGGCTAAGGCGACAACAAATATGGAATACAGTCGTTTTTGGCGCCCGGGTAATTGTTTTTCAAGTACGGAAAATTTTGATTGTGAATAAAGTGCTATTCCGGCCAGTGCGACAAACGTCGTCGATAGGCGTAAAAAGTTATCACCGGTAACCGCCCCTATCACCAAGGGAATAGACAGAATTAACAGATATAAACCCAAAAACTCAACAATATTTTTGGCGTAGATCATATACTTTTCGACAGTTTTTAGCTTGCCGAGGGTAATTTCGGTGCCGGCATTGTTGTAGATGGTGGCCGCAAAAATAAAGCTGAATGTCGAGATAATTAAGAACAATAAGGGGACTTCAATGGTGGAACCGAAAGATTGGAATTGGCCAATTAAAATTCCTGTAAAGAACAGCGCAACGGCGGCCATTAAGGAAGCGAACGTAACGCCGACCGATATCTCCCCATTAAGCCCTTCTTTGTCTAGCATCGGTAGTATTATACCCCGATCTTTGTCCACCGCAACGAGTGCGGAATAATTCTAAGTGGATCTTTCACCAGGCCCAAGCAATACGCCGTTTTTCGATACGGCAGGTACGCAGCACATACTGCGGTTAAAGCAGCATGGTCGTCGTTCTCCGGCATTTAGCTTAGAGAAAGCCGTTTCGATCCGCCGTGTCCGGGTTTCGGACTTACTGGTTGCGCCTATCCAACGAATCCATTCCCAGCGTGCCAGGGGTGTTATGCGCTCCCACAGAGTCTGTACCTTTGGATGAGCGCCAAGGGCGGTTTTTAGATCTGACGGCACAACAGGTTCGGGCCAATCTTTGGTTGATTCAATTTCCAGCGTCGCTGTATCGCCGGCGTCAATGTCTGCAGCTTTCTGCATGCTTTTGTCGATGTTAAGCCAATGACTACCCTTACCATCTGGTTCTAGCGCAGTCTGAAACTGAAAATCGTTGATTGTACCTTTAACCATAACTTGTCCACGTGATGGCAGTTTGGCGCTCGCCTCCGGCGGCAATCGAAGAACAGTCCAGGTCTTAATGTTATACGGCTTGGCCTGAAAACGGATCATAACTTATCTGTTTTGAATGTGATTGTCGGTACGAGTTCTTTGAGTTGTTTGTAGGCTTCTGAATTTTGGAAGTCAGTATCGGAAACTAGCCTGATATAAGAGGAGTCCGCGGACATATAAAAACCGTAGATTCTTGCATAGTACGAATCGTTTACGGCCAGGCCGAGTGCATATGTTTTGTCACCGATGGCTACATTCGTACGCGTATATTCAGCTACCTGCGGGTGGCCTGTCGTGCCCCAGTCACTTACAACCAGAGAGCCGTCTGAGCTCGGTGACTTTGGAGATACTTTATCAATCTGATACACCGTACAGTCAGCATTGCAGATCTTTCCCCCCGCTCCAAATTGGTCATTTTTGGCGATAAGGATATATGCTTGAAAGTGTAGTGGCCCCTGTGCAGAATCTGCTGCTTTTAGATCACTATCAACAGGTGCTGTCAGATTAATTAAGTGGGCGTTGAAGTCGTCCGTAAAGGTTTGTTGATTTTCCGCCTTCCAGCTTGATGGGTACGTAAAGCTTACATAATCATCCTCATACGTTGACGATGTAGTTTCGTCGGATGTGGTACTGCTATTCGAGTTAGTTGTTTGTTCTGTGTCATTATTTCGAGCCTGCCACACATACCAACCCACACCAGCAACAAGTCCAACAATACCTAAAATTATCAAAGCTTCGACTGCACTAAATCCTTTTTGATTCTTCTTCATAGAGTAATAATATCATCGTTTAGGTGCTTCCCCGCGCGATGAGAAAAACCTTTAGGTTTGTCTCATTACCCTGGCGGAGAGGGAGGGATTCGCATATATTGCTCGGCTTCGGGGCATAGCCCCTCCAGCCTCGGCCAAGCAAGGAAAACATATACT
>Ga0111538_10004563_pt1 | contig 19218 bp, 17 predicted proteins | sample SoiMethybrSBSTD1_FD_79669 | JGI IMG/M metagenome (GOLD analysis project Ga0111538, IMG submission 79669) | Bulk soil microbial communities from a Populus tree surrounding site in Tennessee, USA - Soil MetaG P. TD hybrid SBSTD1 (version 2)... | ecosystem: Environmental > Terrestrial > Soil >...
AGAGACCAGCCATCGGCTGACGGACGCAGAGCTTCTGGAACTCGAGGCCCGCTATTGCTCACACGGCGACACGGTCCACTACACGAATCCGCCCAAGATCTTTGAGAGGTGCGAAGGCTCTTTCCTCTACGACAGCGAGGGGCGGCCCTATCTCGACCTGCAGATGTGGTATTCGGCTGTGAACTTCGGCTATCGCAACGAGCGGCTCAATGAGGCAGCCCATCGCCAGCTCGAGCGGCTACCGCAGGTTGCAAGCCAATATCTGCATCGCGAAAAAATCGAGCTCGCCGCCGTGCTGGCAAGGCATGCCGAGCGCAAATTCGGGCTCGGCGGGCGTGTGCACTTCAACGTCGGCGGAAGCCAGGCGGTCGAGGATAGCCTCAAGCTCGTGCGCAATGCCAAGCAGGGCAAGAGCCTGATGTTCGCCTTCGAGGGCGGCTATCACGGTCGCACTCTCGGCGCCTCCGCCATCACCTCCTCCTACCGCTACCGTCGCCGCTACGGGCATTTCGGCGATAGGGCGCATTTCGTGCCGTTCCCCTACCACTTCCGCGGTCCCAAGGGGATGAGCAAGGAGGAGTACGGCCATCACTGCGTCAAGCAGTTCGAACGCCTGTTCGAGAGCGAGTACAACGGCGTCTGGGACCCGAAAGCCGGCCAGGCCGAGTTTGCCGCCTTCTACGTAGAGCCGATCCAGGGCACCGGCGGCTACGTCATTCCGCCTAGGAACTTCTTCGTCGAGCTCAAGCGCGTGCTGGATCGTCACGGCATCCTGCTCGTGGTCGACGAGATCCAGATGGGCTTCTACCGGACCGGCAAAATGTTCTCGATCGAGCACTTCGGCGTGAAGCCGGACGTGATCGTGTTCGGCAAGGCGCTGACCAACGGCCTCAATCCGCTGGCCGGCGTCTGGGCGCGCGAGGAGTTGATCAACCCGGAGGTATTCCCGCCGGGCTCCACGCATTCCACATTCAATGCGACGCCGATGGGGACCGCCGTCGCGCTCGAGGCCATGAAGATGATGGCCGAGACCGACTACGAGGCGATGGTTGCCGAGAAAGGCGCCTACCTGCTCGATGGGCTGGAGGACCTGAAGCGCCGCTATAGAATCGTCGGCGATGTGGACGGCCTCGGAATGGCCCTGCGCATGGAGATTTGTGAGCCGCACGACAGCTTCACTCCGTCCAAGGCCATCGTCGACCGCATGGTCGATGTGGGTCTCAAGGGCAATATCGAGGTCGACGGCAGCAAATACGGCTTGGTGCTCGATATCGGCGGCTATCACAAGAACGTGGTGACGCTGGCACCGAACCTGCACATCACCAAGCACGAGATGGATTTAAGCCTGAAACTGCTCGATCGCGTTCTACACCGCGTCAGCAAAACATGAGGTCGCAACGCGTGAGAGATACGTAGCTACAGGTTGGAATGCACCTGGAACCCTGCGGAGGGTTTCAGGTTCTCGCTGGGTTAGCCTTCCAACAGCCGACTGTCGTCCCGCCATCCCGGGTACGGAAGGACGGGACCCCGTGGAGCCGTCATGCGGCCCAGGGCAGAGCGCGGCGGGGGAGACTGGAACGAAGTATACGATGCCGATTCCGGCATTCATGGGTTAGCTTAAACAATGACTGAAAAGAACGCAGAAGAAGCGACGGGCGGGGCAGTCATGGAGTCTAGTGCTCCCGATCCGGATATTCCGGACCGGAGCCACTTCATCCCCGGTGGCCGGGTAGGCATACTGCTAATTCACGGGCTGGGCGGAACCCCGGTTGAGCTGCGCTTCATTTCCCAGAGCCTTGCCCGCGCCGGTCACAGCGTCTACTGCTGCCAGCTCGCCGGCCATTGCGGCACGCCCGAGGAGCTTCGCCGCTCGACATGGCGCGAGTGGTACGAGACCGTCGAGCGCGCGCACGACCAGCTCAAGGAGCACTGCGACATCATCATCGCAGGCGGGCTGTCGATGGGCGGCATCCTTGGCATTCATTTGGCCCAGAACCGGCCGGAGGGCGTGCACGGGCTGCTGCTGCTCGCCCCCACGCTGAAGCTCGACGGCTGGTCGATGCCCTGGTATTCACGGCCGCTGCACCTTGTCCGCCCGCTGCCGATCCGCGTCGAGTTCGACCTCCCGGAGCACGAGCCGTACGGCCTCAAGGACGAGCGCGTGCGCGCCATCGTCGTCGCCAGCATGCAGGGCGGCGACAGCAGCCTCGCCGGGACGTTCAGCACGCCGCTGCGCTGCTTTGCAAATTTCAACGCGCTTGTGTCGGCGGTGAAGCGCAAGGGCCTTCGCAAGGTGCGCCAGCCCGCCCTCATCGTCCATCCGCGCGAAGACGACATGGCAAGCCTCAAGAACGCGCACTATCTACAGACGCACCTTGGCGGCCTCGTCGATACGGTGATCCTCGACGACAGCTACCATATGATCACGCTCGACCAGCAACGTCACATCGTGGCCGAGCGCTCGGAGAGGTTTGTCAGCTGGCTCGAGAGTGCGATCGTTGCGAAAGGCGAGATCGCGCGCATGCTCAGGGGCGTGCGCGGCGAGTGATCTAGTCAAGGCCGGTGCCTTGCCTCGAGTCGGCCGCGGTTGTCGCGATCGGCAAGCCAGACGTGCAATTCGGGTTGTAGGCGGGAGGCCGAAGTGGCCATCTATAGGGAAAATGGTTCAGATTCAGTCACTTGAGGACCCCCACGCACTGCCTCGCGAGACACGGGCAGGACACCTTGCCGCGGCAGGATCGGCAGAATTTTGCTGCACTCGTCATGACGGGCGCAAATTCCTGTATAAGTACGGCAGGTTAGACGGTCGGGCGAGCGACGGCTGGAACGACGCGAGCCCGTTTCCGTACGTTGGCAACCACACGCTTGGCGGCCACTCACCGATCGAAGGCCACCAAGATGATTCGTAACGCCATGACCTTCACGTTGGCATTCCGAAACCTGTTTCACGATCGGATCAGGCTCGCCGTGACCATGGTGGGCATCCTGTTCTCCATCGTGCTCGTTGCGGTGCAACTGGGTCTTTACCTCGGTGCGCGCAACATCATCGTGGCGATGATCGAGCGCTCCGCAGGCGATTTGTGGATCATGGCGTATGGCACCAAGAACTTCGAGGAGGCCCAGCCGATCGGACTGCGCGAGAAGTTTGCCGCGTTGTCGACGCCTGGTGTCGCCAAGGCGGTGCCGTTGATCGTCTCGTTCATGGACTGGCGGAAACCCAAAGGGGGCTCGACGCTGGTCATCGTCGTCGGCACCGATGCCGAGGATGGCGGCTTGGTTCCCTGGAATCTCGTCGAGGGCGACCTGAACGCGCTCGGAGCCCGTGACGCAGTGATCGTCGACAAGACCTACCTGCGTGACCTTGGCGTCGAGGGTGCTGGCGACACGGCTCAGATTGGGGCCTCGCGCGTGCGCATCTCCGGGCTCACCGAAGGCATCCGCTCCTTCACCGTGTCGCCCTACGTGTTCACCACGCTCAACCGCGCCCGCAATCTCTTGGAAATGCCGGCCGACAACACCAGCTACGTGCTCGTCAAGCTGCAGCCGGGCGCCGACATCGAAGCCGTGCGCAACGAGTTGCGCAGCAAAGTGCCCGACAACGAGGTGTTGACCAAGGCCGAGTTCCGCGACCGCAGCCTCAATCACTGGCTGTTCGCCACCGGCGCCGGCGTGGCTCTCATCGGCGGCGCCGTCCTGGGCTTGGTGGTCGGCACCGTGATCGTGGCACAGACGCTCTACTCGAGCACCAAGGATCACATTAACGAATTCGCGACATTGCGCGCGCTGGGCTCCTCGTCGGGCTACATCCACGGGGTTATCCTGGCTCAGGCGGCCCTCAGCGCGGTGCTCGGATATGCGCTCGGCATGGTCATTGCCCTAACGGTCGTGTATCTGAGCGAGGCGACGCCGCTGCCGATCGTCATGACTCCCGGGCTCGCAACCTTGCTGCTCGGCCTAACCGTAGCCATGTGCGCCATCTCGGCGCTGTCCGCGATCGGCAAGGTGATGCGGATCGACCCAGCGGTGGTATTCAGCCGATGAGTGCTAGTCCAACCAATGCCGCGCTCGCCCCGGCGGCCAATGCCAACACCGACGCGCGCAAGGTCGTGCTCGAGGCGACCAACATCGTCAAGGAGCTGGGCAGCGGCGCCCGCAAGACGCGCGCGCTCAAGGGCGTCAGCCTCTCCCTCAATGCCGGAGAACTGACGCTGCTGATGGGTCCATCGGGCAGCGGCAAGACCACGCTGTTGTCGATCCTGGGCTGCATCCTGACGCCGACCGAAGGCTCGCTTACGGTTGCTTCGCACTCCACCACCGGCCTTACGGCCGAGGACCTCGCCAAGCTGCGGCGGCGGCACATCGGCTTCATCTTCCAGTCCTACAACCTCTTTCCGACGCTGACGGCGGAAGAGAACGTGCGCATCGCGCTCGACGTACGCGGCGAGCGGGGCTCGGATGCCACTGTGCGCGCGCAGCGTGCGCTTCAGCATGTCGGCCTGCGCCATAAGCTCAAGTCGTTCCCCTCCAACCTCAGCGGCGGCGAGCAGCAGCGCGTGGCCGTCGCCCGGGCGCTCGTGGGCCAGCCCTCGGTGATGCTGGCGGACGAGCCAACGGCAGCCCTCGACAGCGAAAACGGCCTTGCCGTGATGCAGCTATTGTCGGAGATCGCCAAGGACGCGAGCCGGGCCGTGCTTGCCGTGACCCATGACCCCCGCACCATTCCATTTGCCAACCGCGTGCTGCGCATCGAGGACGGCCTGATCGTCGGCGAGGAACGCCGCGCCGAGGGCGTCGAGACGGTGCATCAGCTGGCCCGCAACAGAAAGCGCAAAGCCAATGCTTAGAGGCGATTCTTCGCTCAACATGCTGATCGTCGCCGCCATCCTGGCGCTCGGCGTCGGCTATTACGTGCCGCAGACCTTCAGCGCCAAGCCGAATGCCGGCACGGCCAGCGCCGACAGCTCCAAGTCGGCGGACGTCGCCAAGGGGAGCGGCTCGGCCAACGCGAAGGCACCGGTCAAGAGCAACTGGGCGATTTCGGCTGCAGGCCGTGTCGAGCCCGTCGGCGGCGAGGTACGCATTACCGCGCAATCGCCCGGCCGCATCGCGGAGGTGCTGATCGGCGTGAACGACAAGGTCGCGGCGGGAGATCTTCTCGTCCGCCTCGACGACGACGAGTTGATCGGCCGCGTCAACGCCGCCGTCGCCGAGGCCACCGTGCGCAAGCGCGACCGCGACAACAACGACTCCGTTACCGGCAAGGCACAGGACCGCCGCTCGGCGGAAGACAGCGTGGCCACGGCCGAGCGGCAGCTGGTTCAGGCCAGGGAGGAGTTCGATCGCCTCTACAAGGCGCGCCGCGGCAACAACGCCACCGATGCCGAGGTGGACAAGGCGCGCGACACCGTCAACAAAGGGAAGGACCGTCTCGAGCAGGCGCGCGCCAGTCTGCGCAAGGCGCTGGCCGTCGACGGATTGCCCGTACCGTCACGCCAGGAGGTGGGGCTGACGGCTGCTCGTGCCGACCTGGCGCAAGCGGACGCCGCCCTGGAGCGCACGCGCATCCGCGCCTCCTCGCCTGGCACGGTGCTGCAGCTGAACGCCAGGACCGGCGAGACTGTCGCCCCGTCGCCCGAGAACGTGCTGGTCATCGTCGGCGACCTCTCCTCGCTGCGCGTTCGGGCGGAGATCGAGGAACGTGACATCGGCAAACTGCGCATCGGCCAAGGCGCGATCATCCGCTCCGACGCCTACCCGGGCAAGGACTTCGAGGGCACGGTCGGCACCATCGCCAAGTCGCTGGGGCCGAGCCGCGTCGGTCAAAAGGGTCCGCGCAAACCTACGGACGTCGATGTTCTCGAGATCGTCATCGACATGACGGGGCAGCCGCCGCTCCTGCCGGGAATGCGCGTCGACGTGTTCCTGAAGCCCGACGCGACGGCGAACGCAGCAACCACCCAGGCGAACTGAAGCGACGCTGACCCGGTCATATCGAATCCGGAACGGCTGGCTCTTGCCTGGTCGTCATGCGGGTGTAGACGAGCATCCCTGCTTGGCGTGAACCCGCCTGCGCGGAGATCAGCGGAGTCCGTATCAGTCCAGCCTACCCGACACTGCGTCGCTCGACTCGTACTCGCGGAGAACGGACCGGTAGAGGTAGCAGAGTCCGGCGGCGCGCCGATGCTCGAAGCCTTTGCAGGATCCGTTGACATTGCATGCCGCCAGGCATTCGTCCGGTGAGGCGCTGTCGGCGCGCGTCGCGATGATGTCGCCGACAAGGCCCTTGCCCACGAGCAGCCGCACATCCGCAGCTTGCGCTGCCGGCCGTGCCCCTCTGTCCGAAGCGGCCGTTCCCGTGGCGGCCTGCAGTGCGGGCTGCAGCCGTGCTTGCAGGACATAAGTCGTCGCGGCGCCCGCGACGAAGGCGGCGGCGACGCTGGCAAGCAGCACCCACGACGGCACGCCGGGCGCGTTGGACGGCCCTGCCGCCGCTCCACCCCCGCGGTCCCCCTCGTCCGAGGCCGATGGCTTGGGGACCACGTCGCGACCCGTGGCGATCCGGGTCAGCGCCGGCGCGACGACGGCACCACCCCGCTCCAGCAAGGGCTTGCGCCACTGCGCGATCGACTGCGGACGCTCGCGCGGAAGGATGCGGAGGCCCCAGTCGATGGCCTTCAGGAATTCCTCGCGGTAGCGGCCTCGGCCGATCTCCTCCGTCGGCGTCCCCATATTGCCCAGCTGGCGCTCGGCCGCATCGGGAAGGCGACGCCCGGCAACGGCCCGGTAGAGCGTTGCGGCGAACGCGTAGATATCGGTCCAGGGTCCGTAGCGGTCGGCGTTGGCCGTGTATTGCTCCGGCGCCGAGTATCCGGTCTTGAACACCAGCGCCGAGAGCAGCTGCGAGTGCTGCTTGAGCTCGAACCGCGACGCGCCGAAGTCCAGCAGGATCGGCGCGCCGTCGGCGGAGCGGACCATCACATTCTCCGGCGAAATGTCGAGATGCCAGGTACGGTTGGCGTGCACGAGTCCGAGCGCGTTGAGCAGCGGCACGGAGATGAGATCGAGTTCCTCCTGGGTAGCCGGAGAGTCCAGCCCCTGCAGCCAGGCCTCGAGCGTGCGCCCCTTGATGAAGTCGAGCAACATGTAGGCGGAGTCGTTGGCCTCGAAGACACGGCGGACGCTCACGATGTTGGCATGGTTGAACTGGGCCAGGAGGCGGGCTTCCTCATGGAACTTGCGCAAGCCCCAGCGATAGTCGCTTTCGGTATTGGGCCCCGACAGGAAGCGGACACCTGATCCTTCGCGCCGCACGAGGCCTTGGGGAAAATATTCCTTCAACGCGAAGTCGCGGCGCAACTCCTCATCGCGCGCGAGGTAGGTGATGCCGAAGCCGCCGCGTCCGAGCAGCCCGGTGATCACGTATTGTTCAATGCGCGTGCCGGGGGCCAGCACCGCGTCGTCGTGCAACATGCTGCTTTCCAGCTTCCGGGGGCCTCCGTCCATCCGGGCCGAAATCCGGCAGTCCGAGGATTACCACATTGTCCGGGGACAGTCCCCGCAGCCCAGATCGCCGTGCCTGAGTCCGCGACGGCTGGGCTGAGGTATCTCGGGTACGCCGGCGCGCGAAATGTACCCCGGCGGTTACCCCCGGATAGCCATCGCGGCGGTGGTGCTGCATAAGGGAGCACCGGCGCGCGCCGCCAGAAGCGTGAACCGGCGCCGATCGCCAATTCGCGAGGTGGATGTTGGACGTAATGAAGAGACTTGTTGCAGCTGCACTGATTGCGGGTCTTGCGACACCCGCCATGGCCGGCCCTGCCCTCCTCTTCGATGCGGCCGACGGCCGCGTCCTCTACGCCGAGGACATGGACAACCAGTGGCACCCGGCGTCGCTCACCAAGATCATGACCGCCTACGTGACCTTCGAGGCCCTCAAGGAGGGCAAGCTGACGATGGCGACTAGGATCAGTTGCTCGGAGCTTGCCCACAGTCAGGCGCCGAGCAAGGTCGGCCTGCCGGTCGGCGCCGACATGACAGTCGAGAAGGCACTGCAGGCCCTCATCATCAAATCGGCCAACGACGTGGCGGTCATGTTGGCGGAAGCCGTCGCGGGCTCCCAGGAGGAGTTCGTCAAGCGCATGAACGCGACAGCTGCCCGGCTCGGCATGACGCGCACCCGTTTCGTCAACGCCAACGGGCTGCCCGCGGCCGAGCAGATTACTACGGCCCGCGACCTAGCCCGGCTCGCCACCGCCGTGGTGCGCGACTATCCCGAGCATGCCCAGCTGTGGTCGATGCCCGAGTTCAGGCTCGGCAAGATCCGCCTGCACTCCCACAACGGCTTGCTCGCCAACTACGCCGGCGCCGACGGCATGAAGACCGGCTTCATTTGTGACAGCGGCTTCAACGTGGTCGCCAGCGCCTCCCGCGACGGACGCAAGCTGATCGCGGTCGTGCTGGGAGAAGCCACAGGAGCCGACCGTGCCCTGCGCGCAGCCAACCTGCTCGAGCACGGCTTCCAGATGCAGGGCTGGAAGGCCCTGTTCTCCGCCCAGACCATCGAGACCATGCCGATCCCCGAGGACGCCAAGGGTCCCATGACGATGCGCCAGGCCGTCATTTCGTACGAATGCGGCACACGCCGCCCCGTGGCCAAGACACGCGCCAAGAAAGACCAGGCGGCCGCCAAGAAGGCCAAGTCGGCGCGACGGCCGGCCGATGCCGGCTCGCAGCAGCAATAGGCGTCCCCAGGTGCCGCTGCGGCCTCAGACGATGAGCTCGAGACGCTGTCCCTGATCGGGGCAACTCTGCACTGGCCCACGGGGGTCGGCACCGGGCGGTACACTGGTCTGCGGGGCCAGGAGAATGCCCGGTGGCACAGTCAGAGGGGCCGGAGCCGGCTGTCCCTGTACAGCGGCAGGACCTGCCGGAGGCTCGGTTGTCGTCTCCTGGGCTCCGGCCGGACCGACAACGGCCAGCAGCCAGCATGCCAAGGCGCCAGCGGCCAATACGATTGCGTACCTCATCGCGAATCTCCCCTGTCGCCCGGCCAGCGTAGCGCGGGGAGCGTCCGCGGGCCATCGAAACTCGTTCGACGCGGGGTCTCGCCGCGGCAAGGCCGGCCATCCGGCTCGCCCCGCCCGGCCGCGCCGTTAACCGTGGAAGGCATTTCTGGATGGGGATCTGCCGCGTGCTGGCGCCGATCTTGCTCCCCTGCGACTACCACATCGCCGAGGACGCAAAAATGGCATCGGGCTGGCATTTCCACGAAGACACGACGCCCACACCGGGTGAGGTAGAGGCCATGGTCGCCGTTCTCGAAGGCCGGCACGGCGCCTGGGCGGCCGACGTGGCGGAGTTCTTCGCCACGCTGCACAGCCTCAAGGGCGACGTCGGACGCAGCTGGGCATGGTCTGGAGTGGCGGAAATGGCTCGTCGCAAAGCCGAGGCCCGTGTTCGCGAGCAATACTGCTGAGCGTCCCATACTGAAACCTGCGGAAGTGAGGCTGTGACCACACCGAGCCACACCAGCGAGGGGTTTCCGGCGCGTGTCTATGCGACAGGCCTGGCGCACCAGACGCTCGCAATCCTGCGCGCCGACAGCCAGCGCACGCGCACCCAGCGCGACGCGCTGACCGCTTTCTTCGTGCGCCTCGCCAGCGCCGGCATCCTCTATCTGTCGCAAGTGGTTCTGGCGCGCTGGATGGGGGGCTATGACTACGGTATCTACGTCTTCGTGTGGACCTGGGTGCTGGTGCTCAGCGGCATCTCGAATTTCGGCCTGCCGACGGCCACGATCCGGCTGCTGCCGGAATATCTTCAGCACGGTGACCATGGCATGCTGCGCGGCCTCATGCGCGGCGGCCGCGCCCTTGCCGTGGCCGGTGGAACCGCTGTCGCTGGCAGCGCCATGCTCGTTCTCTGGCTGCTCGGCGACCGGATCGACAGCCACTACGTCCTGCCGATCTACCTGGCGCTTGCCTGCGTGCCGCTATGCGCGCTGAGCGATGTGCAGGACGGCATCGGCCGCGCGCGCGGCTGGATGGCGGTTGGCCTGATGCCGCCCTACATCCTGCGGCCGATCCTGCTGCTCGCCTGCATGACCGTCGCACACTTCCTCGACTTGCCCACCGACGCCCGCACCGCGGCGGGCTCGGCGGTCGTGGCCACGTGGGCGGCGGCCCTGGTGCAGGTGGCGCTGGTGGAATGGAGGTTCCGCGGTGTGATCGACAAGGTGACGCCGACGTACGACGTCCGGCGCTGGCTGAAGGTGTCGCTGCCGTTCCTGGCGATCACCACCTGCGACATCGCGCTGCAGAACACCGACGTGCTGATCGTCTCGGCCTTCATGTCGCCGGACGAGGTCGGCATGTATTTCGCGGCTGCCAAGACCATGAGCCTCATCATGTTCGTGCACTATGCGGTAGGCAGCGCCGTCGCCAACCACTTCTCGACGCTCAAGACACGCGGCGACCACGCGAGCCTCGAGATGCTCGTGCGGGACGCGGTGAACTGGACCTTCTGGCCCTCGCTCCTGGGAGCAGTGGTCATTCTGGTCCTCGGCAAGCCGCTTCTGTGGCTGTTCAGCCCGCACTTCACCGAGGCCTATCCCGTGCTGTTCGTGCTCGCCGTCGGCTTCCTGACGCGGGCTTCCATGGGTCCCGCCGAGTTCGTGCTCAACATGCTGGGCGAGCAGTGGCGGTGCGCGCTCGTCCTGGTGGTTTCGGCCCTGCTCAACGCTGCCTTGAGCTTCACCCTGGTGCCGATATTCGGCATGCTGGGGGCGGCCACGGCGACATCGACTGCACTGGTTATGGCGGCGCTCATGAACTACGTTGTCGCCCGGCGCCGCCTCGCGCTCGAGATATCCATTTGGAACAGTTCGCGCGGCCGCTAGTGTCCTTGTCGCGAAATTCCCGTGCGGCCCGCGAGGAGCGGATTTCCGGGGACACTAGCCAGGACGACGGGTCTAGTGTGGTCCGGATCGGAAAGTGCGTTTCACGACCGGCGGCGAGAAATGCCGCCGACTTCTCGATCAGCACACGAGGCGCGGGGGGGCGCCTTTCCAGACTTGCTCGCGGGCTCCAAAAACTTGACTCTCGTCGTATAGAATAGTTAGACGGACATTCGAAATCGCAGCGGCGCGGCAAAAGCGGCAACCAATGCGCAAGGCGACCTCGGAGGTCATGAGCAGCGAAATGCCAGCAGCGCCCCCCCGAGTCCTTGGGCTGGCCGTCCCGAGCGGTGCATCGCGCTTCTTGTGCGGCCTTATGGGGCTCGTGATTGTCCTGCTGCTGGCGGCGCCGATATCGGCCCTTGGCCAGGCGGCGGCGCCCCCGTCGGCCGATCCCGCGCCTACCCGCCCGGCGGCGATGGACGCCCCGGCGCAGGCTTCCCCGTCGCCGGGTCCGGCAGCGGCACCTCAGCCGGCGCCGCCCGCCGAGGCGCCTTCCCTGCCCGTGGTTGGCAGCGGCCAGCTGCCGCGGGATCTGTCGCCCTGGTCGATGTTCATATCGGCCGATATCCTCGTGCAGGCGATCATGATCGGCCTGGTCTTCGCCTCGGTCGTGACGTGGACCGTCTGGCTTGCCAAGAACGTCGAGCTCTGGTCGGCCCTGCGGCGCCTGCGCAAGGCCATGGCTGCCATGGCGGCCGAGCGCACCCTGGCCGCAGCCTATTCCCGCATTGAGGGACGGCGTGGCATCCTGCCGGGCCTTCTCGAGGCCGCCGCTCAGGAGCTGCAGCTCTCCGCCGACCTCGATGACAAGGCAGGCATCAAGGAGCGCATCGCCATCCAGCTCGCCCGCCTGGAGGTTGCGGCTGGCCGCGAGATGAACAAGGGAACCGGCGTGCTCGCCACCATCGGCGCGACCGCGCCGTTCGTTGGCCTGTTCGGCACCGTATGGGGCATCATGAACAGCTTCATCGGCATCTCGAAGGCGCAGACCACCAATCTCGCCGTCGTCGCGCCGGGTATCGCCGAGGCGCTGCTGGCGACCGCGATCGGCCTTTTCGCGGCCATTCCCGCTGTTATCATCTACAACCAGTTCACACGCTCCATCGCCAGCTACCGCGCGCTGGTGGGCGATGCCTCAGCGGAGGTGTTGCGCCTTGTCTCGCGTGATCTCGACCGCCGCGACGGGCAGGTGAAGCTCTCTCAGGCAGCGGAGTAGTCGATGGCGGCGCGCATCGACGGCAGCGGCGGCGAAGACGGCTCGGAGTTGCACGAGATCAACGTGACGCCCTTCATCGACGTCATGCTCGTACTGCTCATCATCTTCATGGTGGCCGCCCCGTTGTCCACGGTCGACGTCGCCGTCGACCTGCCGGTGTCGTCCGCCCGGCCGCAGCCGCGCCCCGACAAGCCTGTTTTCCTCACCATCAAGGCCGACATGACGCTGGCGCTGGGCAACGCTCCCATTCCCGCCGGACATCTCGCCGGTGCCATCGATGCCGCGACGGAGAGCGACCGCCAGAAGCGCATCTTCCTGCGCGCCGACAAGACTGTGCCCTACGGCGAACTCATGCGCGTCATGAACCTGCTGCGGCAGGCGGGCTATCTCAAGGTGGCGCTGGTCGGCCTGGAGGATGCGGGCGGCGGTCAGCCTGCCCCAGCCACCTCGCCCTCGGCAGCACCGGCGCAATAAGCGCGCGCGCCGTATGAAGGACGCGCTGACGGGTCCGCGCGGCTAACGTCACGGCGCAGGAACAGCTCCCGCGCCGCGCAATCGGAGGCTAGTCTCGATTAGAAGCGCACGCCGAGGATGATCGGGGCGGACGAGCGGTAGTAGCCATTGCCGTTGCCGGCATAGCCTGCAGCCTTGGCCGCGCGCGCTGCCCGCAGCCGCTTGACGGACGCGAGGCCCGCCGCGCTTCGGGTCTGCTCGACACCGCCGACGACATTCACCTGATCGTCGAGCGATTCGCGGGAGACCACAGGGCCCGCACTCGGCTGCGTCGCGGCCGATGCCGCGATCACCAAGGGCTGGTCGGACTGGGTAGCCTCTTCCTTGAGGGTGTCCGCGTCGGCCGCAAGGGCCGGCATCGCAAGGGCTGAGAGCAGCACTCCGGTCAGTAGCGCCGTGCGGCGAGATCCAGTTAACATGCTAGGCCTCCTTTACCTTTCATGCCCTGCCCGGGTCGGAAGCGACCCAGGACATCGAGACGAAGGTCCGGCCAGTTCTACCCGCAAGACAGTGAACCCTTGACCTTCCCGGGGGCTCGCCGCCTGCAATCAACCCTACACTACCTTACACCCTGGATCGGCGCTCCGCCACCGCCGCCGCCGCCTCCGCCGCCATAACCACCGCCACCGCCGCCACCACGATACTGCGGGCGGGACGGCTGGCGTGGCTCACGCGTGGCAGCCTTCGGTTTGGGCTGAGGCTTCGGAGCAACACAAAGACCGCTCTTTACGTGATCTGCCTCCTGCAACCAGTTGTCGAAATCGTTGGCGGTCGCCTTGGCGAGCTCGATCCGGACTGGCTTGCTGTTGCCCTTGTTGCGGGCTGTATTCACGAACTTGTTGAGACCTTCCTGCACCGCATCACTGCTGGTGCCGTTGACGTCGCCCTTGTAGCACTGGCTATCCTTCAGGACCGTCTGCACCCGGCGGATGAACTCGGCGCGCTGTTCGGCATTGAGCGATGCGGAGGCCGACCGGTCTCCGGCCTTGTCCGGTTCGATGCTGGCGACCTCGCGCCGCCCGTCCTCCGTCCTCTTCGCCGCGGCCTCTGCGTCTCGCTGCTCTCGGTCCCTGCGGGCCTGCTCCTGGCGCCGCTCCTCCTCACGTTGCCGTACGGCCTCGGCATCCGCGATGCGCCTGCGCTCGGCGTCCTGCCGGGCACGTTCCTCGGCCGCAATCCGGGCGTCCTCGTCAGCCTTCCGCTTGGCCGCTGCCGCAGCCTCCGCATCGGCGATACGCCTGCGCTCGGCATCCTGGCGGGCACGCTCCTCGGCCGCGCGCTGCTCCGCCGCGATCCGGGCTTCCTCGTCGGCTTTCCGCTTGGCCGCTGCCGCAGCCTCCGCATCGGCGATGCGCCTGCGCTCGGCATCCTGGCGGGCGCGATCCTCGGCCGCACGCCGCTCCGCCGCGACCCGGGAGTCCTCGTCGGCCTTCCGCTTGGCAGCCGCCGCAGCTTCCGCATCGGCGATACGCTTGCGCTCGGCATCCTGGCGGGCGCGATCCTCGGCCGCACGCCGCTCCGCCGCGATCCGGGAATCCTCGTCGGCCCTCCGCTTGGCAGCTGCCGCAGCTTCCGCATCGGCCACGCGTTTGCGCTCAGCGTCCTCGCGGGCTCGCTCAGCGGCCAGCCGCTCGGCCGCCTGCCGCTCCTCCTCGCGACGCCGGGACTGCGTCTCCTCATCCGCCTTTTTCTTGGCCTCTGCCAGTCGCTGCGCCTCCGAGGCCGCCTTGCGGCGGGCCGTCTCGGGATCATCCCACTGCGAGAACTGGTAGCCGCCGAAGGCGCCGCCGACCACGGCGATGATCGCGGCCGTGATCGCGAGCCAGCGCCGGCTGGGTGCCGGCTGAAAGTGCGGAGGCGCCGTGCGCCGGGTGCGACCGGTGATCGCCGGCGGCCTGCTCTGCGCCTTCGGCTGCGGCTTGCTCGGCGACTTGAAAACCTCCGCCAGCCGCTCGAGCCGGGGTTTCGACACCGTGCCCTTGCCCAGCAGCATGGGCCGCAGCTGTGCCACCGAGCGCGGCCGGTCGGCATGGCGAACCTTGAGACAGGAGTCGATGCCCGCAAGGAAGGAAGGCCGATACCTGCCCTTCCACGCCGCCTGCGCGGCCGTCGGCATGTGGTCTTCGTCGACGCGCAGGGTAGCTTCCTCGGGCGGATGTCCCGTAACCGCGCGATAGAGCGTGCCTCCGAGGGCGTAGAGGTCCGACCAGGGGCCCTGCAGGCGGCTGTCGGAGGAATACTGCTCGTGCGGCGAGTAGCCCGCCTTGACGATGCCCGTCATGGTCCGGCTCATCTCCGCCACGGCACGGCGGGCGGCGCCGAAATCCAGCAGCACCGGGCTGCCGTCCGCGCGCACGATAATGTTGTCGGGGGCGATGTCGCGATGCAGGAAATCGGACGCGTGCATCATCTCGAGCGCCGCCAGCAGCGGCGCCACGATGGCGTCGAGTTCATCCTGGGTCGGGGGCCGGCCAAGCCCGGAAAGCCAAGCCTCCAAGCTTTGACCTTGTTCGAACCGCATCACCATGTAGGCGGTGGAGTTGGCCTCGAACACACGCGTCACGCGCACGATGCTTGGATGCTCGAAGCGGGCGAGGGTGCGGGCTTCCTGCAGGAAGTTGGAACGGCCCCAATCGAAGGTCTGGCGATGACGCTCCGACTTGGGCCGGACGCTCATGGTGTTGTCGCGGTCGCCGAAGTCGAAGGGGTAGTATTCCTTGATCGCGACGTGGGTGGCGAGGTTGATGTCCTCAGCCTCGTAGGTGATGCCGAAACCGCCCACGCCGACCACGCGGGTGATGCGGTAGCTCCCGTCCAGGACAGTATTGACCGGAAGACCCAGGCGGGTGTCCAAGACGCTTCTCCACGTCGCGCCAGCTGACCTAAGAAGATACCAAACAAACGCGGTTTCGGAAATGACCCTCCGACCCCGCCGAATTGCGGCAGCGGAGCTGGAGCTGCTATAGCAACTCCATCTCTCGCATAACCTCAATAGCTGTTGGCCGGCAACGGCGCTGTTACCGTGGTTACACCAGCCTCGTTGACAAGGCGCTGCCACGACGGTTGCAGCAGCTAGCCAAAGGAATGGCACCGGTCTGGCCCGGGGCGCTCAGAAGTGGTCCCAGCCCGGCCGATCGAGCGCCATGGGCTTGCCGTCGATGCCCTCGATCACGCCCCCGGCGCCGGCCGAGGTCGACCCGATCCGGGTCACGGCGATGCCCGCGATTGTCGCCGCCGACCGGAATTTCTCCGCAGCCGCCAACGGCACCGTCGCCAGCACCTCATAGTCGTCCCCGCCGGCGATGAGCCGGTCCCAGAGGGTGGGGTCCGCCGCGAGCGCCTTGGCTGAGGCTGGCGAAAGCGGCATGTCCAGCAGCCGCACGCGCGCTGCACAGCCGCTTGCCGCGCACAGGCGTCCCAGGTCCTTTGCGAGGCCATCCGACAGGTCCATCGCCGCAGAGGCCTGCTCGCGGAGGGCCGGCGCCAGGGCGAGGCGCGGCTGGGGCCGGGCGTAGCGCTGCAGCAGATGCCGGACCTCGTCCGGCGTCAGCCCCCAGCGACCGGCAAGCGTCCGGTCCTTGCGCAGCGCCAGTCCGAGGGCGGCGTCGCCCAGCGTCCCGGACACGAACACGGCCTCTCCCGGCCGGGCTGTCCCTCGGCGCACCATGCGCCCCCGCTCCACCGCGCCGATGATGCTGATCGCGATCGTGAGAGGCCCCGGGCGGCGATCCGTATCGCCGCCAAGCAGATGGCAACCGAAGCTCTCCTGCGCCTCCTGCAGCCCGGCAATGAAGCGGGTTAGCCAGGCCCGGTCCGGCGGCGCCGGAAAGGAAAGCGCCATCAGATAGCCCACGGGACGCGCCGCCTTGGCGGCCAGGTCCGAGACATTGACAGCCAACGCCTTCCAGGCGACGTCCTCCGGCGCGTCGTCGGCCAGGAAGTGCACGTTCTCGGCCACAGGGTCGGTCTTGAGGACGAGTTCGGTGCCAGGCTCGGGTGCCAGCAGCGCGCAGTCGTCCTGCAGGCTGAAAGCGCCCGCCGCGCCCTGCGCCAGTGGCGCCAGCAGCCGGACGATGGCCTCCTCGCCCTGCAGGATTCCGTCAGGTGGCGTGCCTCGGGTCATCGCCTATTCTATCTCCCTCTCCCCGCTTGCGGGGAGAGGGTCGGGCGAGAGGTGGCAACAAACTCCGACACCGATTGGCGCGGCCCCTCACCCCTAGCCCTCTTCCCGCGTGCGGAAGAGCACGGGGAATGGGAATCTCGTCAACTGCGCTCGGGAAGCTGGCCGGGCCTCAGCTGCCGCGCCAAAGCGTCGAGCACGCCGTTGACCACCCTGGGCTCGTCGCCCTCGAAGAAGGCATGCGCTACGTCGATATATTCGCTGATCACGACGCGGCTGGGCACGTCGTGCAGCTCCATCAGCTCGAAGACGGCGGCGCGCAGAATCGCGCGCACGATCGAGTCGATGCGGGTCAGCCGCCAGCCCTCGGCCAGCTGCTTGTCGACGATGGGGTCGATGTCGCGCTGGCGCCGGACCACGCCCCTCAGCACGTTCGCGAAATGCTCGGCGTCGGCTTCCGTGCCGGTGCCGTCATCGGCATCCTTGCCGAGCCGATGCGCCTTGAACTCCTCGATGATGGCGGCGAGGTCCGTCTGGGCCAGGTCCATCTGGTATAGGGCCTGCACCGCGGCAAGCCGCGCCTGGCTGCGCGACAGGCCCTTGGATCTGCGCGCGCTACCCTCCGCCGCGCTCATGGCACTTCCTCGTCGGCGAAGGCGCGGTCGATGGCAACGACGGCCAGGCACGCACGCACGGCGTCCGCTCCCTTGCCCTTGCGCCCGCCGCGCGCGCGCTCCAGGGCCTGCGCCTCGGTGTCGACCGTGAGGATGGCATTGCCGAGCGGGACGGCATTGGCCACCGCCACATGCATCAGCCAATGGTTGGCGTTGTTACAGACGATGTCGTAGTGCGAGGTCTCACCGCGGATGACGCAGCCGAGAACAACGCAGCCGTCGAAGCGCGCGTTGGCATCGTCCGAGCCGATCAGCCCCGCCTTCACTGCCTGTGCCAGGGCCTGCGGAATCTCCAGCGCGCCCGGCACGACGATGCGCTCGTAGGTGGCGCCGGCGGCCTCGAGCTCGGCGATCGCGCCCGCGGCCAGCTCCGCGCAGATCGCTTGATAGTAGGGGGATTCGATGATGAGGATGTGCGCTCCCTCGCCTCCGGCTGGCATGTCAGGCAGGTCGCTCGCTTCCGGCCGTTGCACGCGTCGTGCCATGGTGCCTCAACCGAGCCGGCGCTGGCCGACGATGCGCAGCCCGAAAGCTTCGAGGCCCACATAGCGCGACGGCGGTGCGTTCGACAGCAGCACCATGTCGCTTACCCCCAGTGAATGCAGAATCTGCGAGCCGACGCCGATTTCGACCAGGCGCCGTTCAGCCGTGCTCTTCGGTCGCTTCTTGCGGTCGGCGTTCTGGGCAATCCAGCTCGACACGGACTTGGGTCGCAGGTCCCGGATGATCACGATCACACCCCGGCCCTCTTCCGCGATCGCACGCATGGCCTTGTCGAGCACGGAGCTGCGCGGGCCCGTCGCACCGATGCCGAGCAGATCGGTCAGCACGTTGACGGCATGCACGCGCACAAGCACGGGCCCAGGCGCGCTCAAATCGCCCTTCACCAGCGCCAGATGCTCCACCGGCTCCGCTGCGGTCTCGAACACGTGCAGCGTGAACGGTCCGCCGTGCGCGCTGCCGACGGCTGTCTTCGCCACCTCCTTGACGATGCGGTCGTTGCGCAGGCGATAGCCGATCAGGTCCTCGATGGTGCCGATCTTGAGGCCGTGGCGCTGGGCGAAGGCGACGAGGTCCGGCATGCGCGCCATGGTGCCGTCGTCGTTCATGATCTCGCAGATGACGCCGGCGGGAAACAGGCCGGCCATGCGCGCGAGATCGACGGAGGCCTCGGTGTGGCCGGCGCGCACGAGCACCCCACCCTCGCGCGCAATCAGTGGGAAAACGTGACCGGGGGAAACGATGTCCCTGTGATCCTTGGTCGGGTCGATGGCGGTGGCAATGGTGCGGGCACGATCGTGCGCAGAGATGCCGGTGGCGATGCCCTCGCGCGCCTCGATTGAAACGGTGAAGGCGGTGCGATTCCTCGCCTCGTTTTGCCGCGCCATGTACTCGAGGCGGAGTTGCGCGGCGCGTTGCTGCGTCAGCGACAGGCAGATCAAGCCGCGGCCGTGCTTCGCCATGAAGTTGATGGCATCGGGCGTCGCCATCTGCGCCGGAATCACGAGGTCACCCTCATTTTCGCGGTCCTCGGCGTCCACCAGTATAATCATGCGGCCGTTGCGCAAATCCTCGAGAATTTCGGCAATGGGCGACAGGAAGCCGTGGCGAAGGCGGCTGAGTTCAGCCTTGCTGGACATGACGCAATTGCTCCATTCGGCCGAGATAACGGGCCAGCACATCGATCTCGATATTCAGGCTACGCCCCGGCGCGATCCCTTGAAAGCTGGTCACCGCG
>Ga0111538_10004564_pt1 | contig 19216 bp, 17 predicted proteins | sample SoiMethybrSBSTD1_FD_79669 | JGI IMG/M metagenome (GOLD analysis project Ga0111538, IMG submission 79669) | Bulk soil microbial communities from a Populus tree surrounding site in Tennessee, USA - Soil MetaG P. TD hybrid SBSTD1 (version 2)... | ecosystem: Environmental > Terrestrial > Soil >...
CGTCCCGATCCAACCCGGGTCAATACAGGCGATCTCGATCCCGATCGGAATTTCGTCCTCGCGGTCGCGCGATAAGAAACCGGGCCGCCCGTTGTCATTGCGCCTGTTCCAGCGCCGCGATGCGCGCCTGAAGCGGCGGATGCGTGGCAAACAGCATCATCCAGTTCGGCGCTCCGTTGATCTTCAGCGTGGCAAGCGCCTGATGATTCGAATCGACCAGTTCTGCGTTCGCAGCCAATCGCCGCAGCGCTCCGAGCATCCGTTCGCGTCCGGCAAGCGATGCGCCGCCGCGGTCCGCCCGGAATTCACGCTGGCGGGAGAACCACGCCGTCACGATCGAGCCGAGGATCCCGAGGACGATCTGCAACACGATCGTGACCACGAACTGCAGCATGTACGAATTGCCGCGGTCGCGCGAGTCGCCGCGCGAGGTGATGACGTACGCAATCACCCTCGCAAAGAAGATGACGAACGCGTTGATCACGCCCTGCAGCAAGGTCATCGTCACCATGTCGCCGTTGGCGATGTGCGACACCTCGTGCGCGAGCACGCCCTCGACCTCTTCACGCCGCATCGATCGCAGCAACCCGGCTGAGACCGCGACGAGGCTGCGACTCTTGCTCGGTCCGGTGGCGAACGCGTTCACCTCGTCGGACGGATAGATGCCGACCTCCGGCATCGGCAAGCCGGCGTTCTGCGTGAGCCGCGCCACGGTCTGATACAGCCAGTCAGCGTCAGGATTTCCGGTGTTGCCATCGACGAGACGCGCGCCGGTCGCGTTCTTCGCGACCCATCTCGACATCTGCAGCGAGATGAACGCGCCGCCCATGCCCCAGATGAATGCGTAGATGGCGAGGCCTTCGTAGCCGGCGGCGCCGCCGTATCGCCCCAGACCCAGGAGACCGAGGACGATCGTCAGCGTGAGGACGATCAGGATGTTGGTGACGGCGAAGAGAAGAATGCGCTTGCCCATAGGTGGAGGATAACTCAGTCGAACGTCTCTGAACGTTTAGACGGCGTGGGAACGAGTCCCGGTTCCCGGTTGCGCGGGCCGGACAATGCATGTAAGACAATCGAATTGCCAGTCGAGCTATTGTCTAGATTGTCGCCTATGACAATGTGGCTCCCTGAATTGGACGGGCGTCGCGGTCCTGTCTATCGCGCGATCGCCGACGCCATCGATGAAGCCGTCCAGAACGGCACGCTCCGCGCCGGCACACGTCTGCCGCCGCATCGCGATCTCGCCGACCATCTCGGTGTGACCGTCACCACGGTGACGCGCGCCTACACGGAAGCGGCGCGTCGTGGCCTGACATCGGGCCACGTCGGCCGCGGCACGTTCATTCGTGGCAACGAGCCCGACGAGCGTGCGACCGAGAACACGCCCTTCGACCTGAGCATCAACATCCTGATGCCGGACAAGGAAGTGGCGAACCTGCAACCGCGGCTCTTTCAGCGTCGCGTGCTGCCGTGGACGCAGATTCTCGGGTACGTCCCGACGAAGGGGCACATGCGCCATCGCCAGGCGATGGCTGCCTGGCTCGCGCTCACGGGTGTGGTCGTCGATCCGGACCATCTGACGTTGACCGCCGGAGGGCAGCATGGAATCAGCGCCGCGTTTTCGGCGCTGCTGCGGCCTGGCGACACGCTGCTGATCGAGGACGTGACGTATTCAGGCGCCCGCGTCATCGCGCAGCAGCTGCACGTGAAGCCGCGTCCACTGGCGATCGACGCTGAAGGCCTCAAACCGGAGGCGCTCGAAGCCGCCTGTCGCGCCACGCGAGCGCGAGTCCTCTACTGCATGCCGCGGCTGCAGAACCCGACGTCCGCGATCATGTCCGAGCGTCGGCGACGCCAGATCGCGGCGATCGCGGACAAGTACCGGCTGGTGGTCGTCGAAGACGATGTGTACGGGTTCACGTCGCCCGAGCGATCATCGATGGCCGCGCTGATTCCGGAGCGCACCGTCCTCATCACGAGCCTGTCGAAAGGCCTGTTCCCCGGGCTGCGTCTGGGGGCAGTCGTGGCGCCGCAAGCCATTCTCGAGAAGGTAATCAGCGCCGTGTGGGCGACCGTCATCTCGGCGTCGCCGATTGGCGCCGATCTGCTGAGCGGCTGGATCGAGGACGGGACGGCCGTGCGGATCATCGAGTGGAAACGCCACGAGATTGCGGCGCGGCAGGCGATGGCGCGTCGGATCCTTCAGGGCGAGCGCGTTCAAACGCATCCCACGAGTCCGCATATGTGGCTGCACCTGCCGCTGCGCTGGTCGTCGGAAGCCTTTGTCGCGCATGCGCGATCGCGTGGCGTGATCGTGAATCCGGTCACGCAATTTGCGGTCGGCGAGCAACCCCCACGCGCGGTTCGGATCTGTCTCGGTCCGCCGCGGACGCGCGCCGGTGTCGAACAGGCGCTGACGATCCTGCGCGATACGTTACTCAGTCAGCCGTTGTCCGCGCGCGCGGTGGTGTAGCCGGAAAGGAATCAGGAATCGGGCATCAGGATTCAGGGCTGGGCCAGGACTCAGGCTTTACGAATCAGGCCAAGCCGTGATCGCTCGCTTCCTGCTTCCTAGACCAGCCCTGATTCCAGATTCCCGATACCTGATTCCTTCGTGTTACGTCCCCAGGGCCTCTGCGAGGCGATGCAGAAAGAGGCCCACGTCCGTCACGACCCCCACCGTCTGCTGCGACCCGCGGTCGCTCAACTTCGTGACGACCGCGGGATTGATGTCGACGCAGACCACGCGCACCCAGGACGGCAGCATGTTCCCCACACCAATGCTGTGCAGCATCGTCGACAGCATCAGCACGAGCTGCACGTTGTCGGCGAGCGCAGCCGAGTAGTGCTCCTGCGCCTCGACCAGGTTCATCACGGTGTCGGGGAGCGGACCGTCGTCACGAATACTCCCGGCCAGCACGTAGGGAATGCCGTGCTTCACGAGCTCGTACATGACGCCTGATTTCAGGACACCACACGCGACCGCCTGACGGATGCTGCCGGCGCGATTGATCGTGTTGATCGCCGCCATGTGATTGCGGTGGCCCTGTTCCACAGGCGCTCCGGCGACGAGATCGATCCCGAGCGACGTGCCCGAGAGCGCGTATTCGATGTCGTGGACGGCGAGGGCGTTGCCCGCCAGAACCACGTCGACGTAGCCACGTCGAATCAGCTCGGAGAAATGCTCGACGCCGCCGGTGTGGACGAGCACCGGTCCGGCGACGACGGCGATGCGTCCGCCGCCCTTCTTCACCTCGCGCATCATCGCCGCGATGCGCGCCACGCTGCCCTCCACGCGCCGCTCCGACGACACGTCGTTGCTCATGAACGCGAACCCGAGGCGATCGCGCTCGCGGAATTCCGGAGTGACGCGAATACCGTCGTGCCCGCAGACGATCGGCTCCCCGGCGCGGACGTCGCGCAGCTTGCGGCAGGAGGCGCCGTTGTCGGTGATCACGATGACCGCATCCATCCGCTGCTCGTCGACCTCGATCCAGCGGCCACTGAGACGCACGTGGGTGCGGTGATTGGTGGTGGAGTAGAAGTCGTCGGGAACGCAGCGATCCTTTTCCGCCGGCTTGATCAGCGCGTCTCGTTCACCAACCTGGTGGCAACCGAAGCCGGTGAGCTGCTGCAGCAGATCGTCGAGCGCCGCTCTGTCGGGCGCCGTGACGCGCATCTCGAGGCGCGACGGGTCGTCATTGGTGCGCCCGATGTCGAAGTTGAGAATTTCGTACGCGCCTCTGAACTCGATGATCTTGTCGAAGATCGCGGACAGAAGGCCGGAATCGATCAAATGGCCCTCTGCCGCGATGGTCTCGCTGGCAGACATGGGCGACATTGTACCGGTTGGTGGATGGTGGATGGTGGGTGGTGGTTAGTGGGTTGGTGGTTGGTGGACCACCAACCAGCTGTCATCGTCGCGCGAGAATGTTCGCCACGTGAGCCACGAAGCGACGGTTGAATTCGGCGAGGGAGATGTCGAAGGCCATTTCCGCCGCCGCGTCGAGCTGTGGCTGTCGGCGCAGCGCCGCCAGATAGCGGCGGATGCCGTCCTGACCGAACTCCGCCCCGATGAAATCCGACACCGCGTGGCCCCACTGACGATCGCTCTCGCGGAGGGTATCGACTGCCGGAATGCGACCTGCCGATGCGGCCTGGCGTACTTCGGCGAGATCGCGCGTATTCCACGCTCCGCGCTCGTGCTCAGCGAGACCCTCGGACAACCACGGAAACGACCGGCTCGCGACTGGAATGATGTCGAAGAGGAACACGTGCGTGAGCTCGTGAACGATCCGATCGGATTGCTCGGCGAACGAATCCAGGCCAATGAGGATGTGGTCGGCTCGAGGCGGTGCGCCTGTCGTCGTGAAGAGCGTGTCTGCCGCGATGCTGTTCGTCGGCACGTCGCGCTGACGCGTGATCAGGATCAGCGGGACGCGCTCGGCGAGATCGTGTTTGAAGTCGCCGCTGACGCGCTCGTAGGCCCGTTCGGCCACTCGAGCGATCTCCGCGACACGTGATTGCGGTAGACGCTGGTAGTAGAGATCGAAATGCGCGCCGGAAGAGACCTGCCATCCCTGACCCTGCGTCTGAGTGAAGGCAGGTCCACCAGCGATGCTTTGACGTGCCGGCGGCTGCGGGCGGGGCGACATCGTTGGAGCAGCGGCGGCACACACGGCGACGGCCGCACTGCAGAGGAACGCGGTTGCGGCCAGGCGCGTTCGCGAGGGCGTCAGCTGTCGATCGTTGTCGAGAATACGACTGACCCGTGCCGCGACGCCTCGACCGGGCATCTGCAGACCCAGCGCGTCCCATCGTCCGCGCGCCGCCGCGGTCCGGGTCGCGAATCGAAGCAGACTCTCCGCGTAGGCACGCGGATCATGTCCGCGCGACAACACGGCGGTGTCGCACGCCTCCTCGGCCAGGCGTGCGATCCGCCGGTGCAGCCACCAGGCAAGCGGATGGAACCAGAAGACGGCGCGGTTGATCAGCGCGATCAGAAGCATGAGCGGATCATGGCGGCGAACGTGCTCCTGCTCGTGATCGAGGACGGCGGCGCGATCGGCCGGTGACCACTCCTGCCATGTGGTCGGCAGAATGATGGTTGGCTTCATCACGCCGACGGTCACCGGCGTCACGCACGCGGGATGCGTCAATCGTCCATTCGTCGAGTGCGCAGACCGCACGAGTCTGCGTGTCTGAAGAAGGCCGAAGACGATGCGAACACCACACATGAGAACGCCGGCTGCGTACAGGACTACGAGCGGTTGCCATGAATCGCGAATGCCCGCCGGCCGCTTCGCATCGGCCGCGGGCGACGCCAGCGACCCCGATGTGTCCTCTGGCTGATGGAGCAGCGGGATGCTCGTCGTGTCTACCGTCGGCATTGGAATGGCCGCCTTCGGGATCCAGACGACGACCACTGGCAGGAGCAGCATGACCACGGTCACGCCCGACCAGACACCGTGCAGCGCAGCCGGTCCCCTGACACGCATGACGCGCAGCACGAGAGCGGTTGCCGCGGCGATGAACGTGGCGCGAATGGCCGATTCGAACAAGGCGTCCATATCACGTGCCTTTCCTGACTGCCTTTCGCCTGCGAGCGGCCGACCGCGCACGAACGCTGCGTTCGAGCGCCGTGAGCTCCGCCTCGGTGAGCACGTCGGCCTCGACCAGTCCGGTGACGAGCTCGTCGACCGACCCGCGGCAGAACCGATCGATCAGCTGCCGCACGGCGCGAGCGGCGAGGCTGCGAGGTTCCTCGACCGCTCGATAGATGTACGCGCGGCCCGCGACCTCGTGCCGCAGATACCCCTTGTGTTCGAGGCGGCGGAGTATGGTGCGCGTGGTGACTTCCTTGAGGTCGCGCCGCCTGGCGACGATCTCGTGCACGGCTTCCACCGTGGCCGGTCCCGCCTGCCACACGGCATGCATCACGTCGTGTTCGAGATCCGACAGCAGCGGCCGGGGAGTGGCGCGTCGACCCTTCATGTGTGACGATCTGTAACAGTACAGCGCGTCACAGTCAAGCCCGCGTCGCCCTCGACGTCGGCGCGGCAGGCTCTTCACCCGGCGCGTCCGCGATCAGCGGGCGGCGTCCGATGTCGGGACGAACTTGTAGCCGACGCCCCGCACCGTCAGCAGGAACTGCGGCGCGGCGGGACGATCTTCCAGATACCTGCGCAGGCGGACGATGAAGTTGTCGATGGCGCGGGTGTCGGTGTCTTCGTGCAGACCCCACACCTCCTCGAGAATCGTCCGGCGCGAGACCGGACGTCCGGCATTCTTCACCAGATAGCGCAGCAGATCGCATTCCATCTGCGTCAGGCGATGCGACTCACCGCGTGCGTGCAGCTCCATCGCACCGAAATCGAGCGTGCGGCCGGCGAACGCGTAGGTGTCCGGCGGCGGCTCGACGCTGGCGGCAGGGTCCTGCTCGTTCCAGCGTCGTCGTCGCAACAGTCCGTTCACGCGCGCGATCAGGATCGCGAGCTCGAAGGGCTTGGTCAGGTAGTCGTCGGCACCAGCTTCGAATCCGCTCAGCACGTCCTCGGGACGACCTCTGGCGGTCAGCATGAGGATCGGCACGAACTGACCCGCCGATCGCAGCGCCGACGCGACCGCGAAACCGTCCATGCCGGGCAGCATCACGTCGAGCACCATCACATCGAAGCGCTGTTGTTCGTTCAGCAGGAGGGCGACGGCCCGTTCGCCGTCGGCGGCGACCACCGCGTCGTGCCCTTCCGCCTGCAGGTTGAATCGCAACCCGTCGGCGATGTGCTGCTCGTCTTCGACAATCAGCACGCGGCTCATCGCGCCAGCCGGGGAAGCTCCACCGTGAAGGTGGCGCCGCGCCCCTCGCCTTCGCTCTGCGCGAACACGCGGCCGCCATGCGCGCGCGCGATCGTCCGGACGATGTAGAGACCGAGGCCGGTGCCTTTCACCTGCTTCAGACCGCGCGCCTGTACCCGGTAGAAGCGGGTGAAGATCCGTTTCAACTGCTTCTTCGGAATGCCGACGCCGCGATCCTGGACGCGCACCCAGATCGTGTCCGGGGATGGCGCGGCGACGGAGACGGTCACCCGCACGTCCTGGCTGGAGTACTTGACGGCGTTATCGAGCAGGTTGGTGAGCACGGTGCGCAGCTCCTCGCCGTCGCCGCGCACCATCAACGGCGTGTCCGCGTGCGTCTCGAGCTGCATCGCGCCGGGATGCAGGTGATGGCGCAGCAGCGCGACGTCCACGCATTCGCGAGCGAGCGCGCCGATGTCGACCGGTGTCCGCGTCGGAGCGATCCTCTTCTCCCGCGCGACGCCCGCCTTGAGGACCTGATCGACGGTCTGGTGGAGGCGCTCGGCGTCGGCGAGCATGATGTCGTAGAACTCGCGCCGCTGCGTGTCGCTGACCGGCCGCGACTGCAACGTCTCGAGATAGAGGCGGATCGACGCGATCGGCGTCTTCAGTTCGTGGGTCACGGCATTGATGAAGCTGTCGTGTTCCTCGTTGCGCTTGATCTCGAGCACGAGGAAGACGGTGTAGATGATGATGCCGGCCGTGATCAGCACGAAGAGCACGATGCCGACGATGACGAGGGGGGTGATCCGGCGGGCGTTGATGACGATCCAGCTGATGTTCAGCGAGACCGCCGCGATCACGAGCAGGACGCAGAAGGCGACGAAGAACGCAATCGCCTTCTGACGTCGAGTCATGCGGAGATTCTACGCTACGGCTTCCTCGGGCGGCTGGAGCGCGACGCGCTCGTCGTCGTCCTGCGGAATCGGCTCCCGGACCTTGGCGACCTTGATGTCCCAGGCCAGGCCAAGGATGCGGAGCAGGCTGATGCTCATCCAGTTGAAGTCGACCTCGTACCAGGCCAGGCCATGTCGCGCGCTGGTCGGATGCGCGTGATGGTTGTTGTGCCACCCCTCGCCGAAACTGAGAAGCGCGACCCACCAGTTGTTGGTCGAGTCGTCACGCGTCTGGAAGCGGCGCGATCCCCACAGGTGTGTCGCGGAGTTCACCAGCCACGTGCAGTGCAGGCCGAACGTCGTGCGGAAGAAGATGCCCCAGAGCACGTACGGGACGCCACCCATGGCGAGCAGCACGAGACCCACGACGACATTCGACACCCAGTGCCACTGCGACAACCAGACGTGGACCCGATCGCGGCACAGGTCGGGCGCGTAGCGCGCGAGCACCGAGGCGTCGTGGTGCAGTCCTTCACCGGTGAGGATCCATCCCATGTGCGCCCACCACGTGCCTTCACGCGGCGTGTGCGGGTCCCCTTCGTGATCGGACTTCTGATGGTGGATGCGGTGGGTTGCCACCCAGAAGATCGGACCGCCTTCGAGCGCGAGCGTGCCGCACGCCGTCAGGAAGTACTCGATCCACTTGTATGTCTTGTAGCCGCGATGCGTGAGCAGGCGATGGTAGGCCATGCCGATGCCCAGCATGCCGGCTATGACGTAGAGAACGAACGCGCTGACGAGCGCGCCCGGCGTGATGAAGAAGAACGCGGCGACCGCGAGCACGTGAAACGCAATCATGGCCGTCGCCGTGATCACGTTCACACCTTTCTGATACTTGCGGCCGTACATGAGAGTCGGCGTCGCCATGAACGAAGTCGGTCCTCCGAAGTGTGTGCGCAGTACGAGCGGTCTCCACGATAGCAGCGGCGCCCGGCGGCGACTGTAATAGTTCTGTAATTTGGGTGGCTGGGTGGCTAAGTCGTTGGGTAGTCGGGTAGTTAGGCGTTTCGACCGCTACCTGAATACCCCGTACGGATTGACCGGCTCGCCCTTCCACCACTGTCGCTCGGGCGTGAGGCGGAAGATCGCGAAGTGCAGATGCGGTGCCTGTGGCGACGCGTTGCCCGTACTCCCCACGTACCCGATCACGTCGTCTTTGCGGACGCGCTGCCCTTCGCGTACACCGCTCGCGTACGCATCGAGGTGGGCGTAGTAGTAGGAGAACGTCTCCGAGGGATCGAACTGGTAGAGGGTCAGGCCGCCGGCCTTGCTGTTGAACAACTTCCGAATCGTGCCGTCGTCGACGGCGCGGACCGGCGTGCCGCGCGCGGCGATGATATCGAGCGCCTCGTGGGGGCGCGTGCCTTCCCGCGTTTCGGAGAACGTGTCGCGCAGGTCCTTGCGGTGGACGCCCTCGACAGGAATCTCGAGATCGCGATGGCGGAGGACGTCGATGGCACTCTCCGCAGAGATGCCGGTAGTTGCGGTCGCGCGCGCCTCGCTGCTTGCGGGCGGCCTCTCGGCATCTGAGGGCCGCCTAAGGGTGGTCTCTACGTCTGGAACGCTCGAGGGCGGAACCGCTTCATCGTTTCCGGACCGCCTGAACGCGGCCCCTGCATTTGATTTCTCGGCGCGCCACCGCAACGCGGTGTCAGTCAGGGCACCGAGCGCGAATCCGAGCCAGACAATCGCGGTGACCTGACGCCAGCTCATTCAAAGATCACTGGCGTTCCCGATCGCGCCCACGTCGCAACCCGTTCCGCATCCCAGTTGGTCAGCCGCACACACCCGTGCGACTCCGTGTGTCCGATGCGCGACGGCTCGGGCGAACCGTGAATGCCGTAGTGCTCCTTGCTGATGTCGATCCAGACGACGCCGACCGGATTGTTCGGCCCCGGCGGGATACGCGCCTTCGAGTGTGCAGGGTTCGCGTCCCAGAAGAGCGCCGGGTTGTAGTGGAACTCCGGGTTCTGCTGCACGCCGGTCACCTTCCACATGCCGATGGGCAGAGGGTCGTGTTCACTGCCGGTCGTGACAGGCGCATGGAGGAGCACCTTACCCTGATCGTCCTGAATGGTCAGCGCGCTCGTCTCCTTCGAGACCACAATCCTGCCGACGGCACGTGCGCCCGGTAGCGGTGCAAGCGGATCCGCGGTCGCGATATTGGGGACCATGATTCGCTCGCCACGCATGAACATCGCTCCGGGATTGAGCTGCTGCAACACTTGCGGGCTCGCATGAAACTTCTCCGCCAGCGCTTCGAGCGGATTCCGATACGAGAGCGCCGGCAGCTTCGACTGCTCCATCAGATCCGACGGAATGTCTGGCGTGAAGGGTCCCGCGACGTCGGCGTCGGTGATCTCGTAGCTCACGAGCGGCGGCTGATTACCGGCGCGCTCCGAGAGTCGCTGCCATAGCGTCGCGTCATTGCGGCCCGTGACCGGCAGATCGTGGGAGCGCTGAAACGCAGCAAGCGCCTGTTGCATGTTGCGCCCGCTCCGTCCGTCGATCTCTCCAGGCGAGAAACCGACGCGGTCGAGCATGATCTGAACCGCAAGCGTTTCAGGGACGACGGGCGGCGCCCGTCGCGGCGCTTGCGCGACCGTCACCGAGCCAAGCACCAGCCAGAAGAGTGCGATCCGATGTGTCGCCGTGAAGCGCGCTACCCAATTAGTCAACATCCCAGCCATCTGACTACCAAAATGCAAGTGCTGCTCCGACGCATGCTTCAGGTGAGCGAGGAGCGTTATGCTGAGGTCACGTGCCGACTCGGGTGTTCTCGCTCAGCATTCACGCTGACTATCGCTGTCGTCATTCCGGTCAATGCTGCTCGACCGACTGGGACGTTCCGATCGAGCTTCCGATCTATCGATCGCTGACCGACGCTGTTGCGGCCAACCGCCTGCGCACATCTCCTGCCGCCGGCGACCTCGCGCCATTCGTCGTCGGATCCAAGCTGCCCGATGGCGCGGGCGCGATCTTCACGCGCACGGACGCGGGTCGCTGCGTCTTCCTCGCTCCAGGTACGAACCTCTGCATCGTCCATCGCGATCTTGGGTTCGATGCGTTGCCGTTGACCTGTCGCTATTTCCCGCGCGTGGCGATTGCCGATCGGCGGGGCACGTTCATCACGCTGTCGCACTTCTGCCCGACGGCGGCCTCGATGCTGTTCCGTGACGACGTTCCGCTGCAGATCGTGGAAGCGCCACCGGCATTTCCGCCCGGTGATTACGACGGTCTCGCTGTCGGCGACGAGGAGCTCCCGCCGCTGCTGCATCCGCACATGCTGATGGATCTGGACGGCTACTCCGCGTGGGAGGAACACCTCGTCACGCGGTGTCTCGATCTTCAGCGCCTCCCCGAATCCGTGCTGGCGACGATGATGCGCGACGCACGGCTGCTGGCGCTGTGGACTCCTGGCGCGAGGACGCTGCGTCAGGCGATCGCGGCGCTGCCACGGGAGTACGTCGAGGCGTCGCCGGAGGATTCGCTGGAATCAAGCCTGTCGCTCTACGACCGAGTGATCGCGGCGGTTCCGGACGACCTGAAACCCGAACCCGATGAAGCCGGCTTGGCGGACGCGTTCCTGCGGTACGTGGTGCCGCACAGGGAACAGTTCCATGCACCGGTCAACCGCTTCATCGCGGCGAAGTCGTTTGCGACGTGGACGGCGTATCAAGGTCGTGGCGTCGCAACGATCGTTCGTGGCATCGAGGCCGCGGTGGCGCTCGTGCGGGTGGAGGCGGCGCGGCTGTGTCGCGATGCCGACCGGCCGCTCGATGCTGAGCTCCTGAAGGAAGCGTTTCGCGCTGCCGACTTCGCGCTCAACCATCTCGCCATCGGTGAAGACCTCGCGCTCGGCTGGGCCGAGGCAGAGGACTTGCACACGCAGCGGGTATGAATGCGCTCGAGTTGATGCACAAGGACCATCAGGAACTGAAGGAAATGCTCGGCCGGGTCGACGATGTCACGAGCGTCGGCGGGCGGGAGCATCTCCTCGAAAAGATCCGCAGCGAACTGGTCGCACATGAGCGAATGGAAGAAGAGGTTTTCTACCCCGCGCTCAAATCACACAAGAAGGCGAGAGAGATCGTGCTCGAGGGTCTCGAGGAGCACCACGTCGTGGATGTGATCCTCGACGAGCTGCTCGACGTGCCAGCGGAAACGGAGCTGTGGACCGCGAAGATGAAAGTGCTCAAGGAGAATCTGGAGCACCACATCGAGGAGGAAGAAGGCGAGATGTTCCGCAAGGCGCGCTCCGTGCTGGAACGTGACGAGCTCGAGGAGCTTGGGCGGCGGATGAAGAAAGTGAAGGAAGAGGCGCGCGGGACCTAGACATCAAACGTCGCGATCACCGGGCCGTGATCGCTCGTGCCGACCTCGCGTTGCACGATGCACGACTGAACGCGCGCGGCGAGCGATTCGCTGGCAAGGACGTAATCCAGCCGCCAGCCGATGTTCCGCTGCCGCAGGTTGCGCCACGGTGCCCACCACGTGAACAGATCCGCGTTGTCCGGATCCAGCGCGCGATGGACGTCAACGAGACCGCGACTGAGAATCCGTTCGATGAGCGCACGTTCCTCCGGCAGCTGGCCGATCGCGCGCGGCTTGCGTTCTTTCGGATGCACGTCCATATCGGTGCGCGCGACGTTCATATCGCCGCACAACACCAGCGGAGATCCGGCCGCCTGGAACCCGGCGGCATAGCCGTCCATCGCTTCGAGAAAGCGCATCTTGGCGTCGAAGTCCTTGCCTCCGTTCGGGACGTACACGGACGCGACGGTCGCCGGCGGGAGCTTCGCGGCGACGACCCGATGCTCGTGGTCGAACTCCGGATGGTGAAAAGCGGGGCGGTCGGGCCACGTGTCTTTCCGCACGTGCAGTCCGACGCCCGAGTAGCCTTTGCCGCCGTGCCAGTAGCACCAGTAGCCTTCGATGTCGCACAGCCAGACCGGTAACTGTTCGATGGTCGCCTTGATTTCTTGTACGCACAGAACATCGGGCTGTTCGCGGTCGATGAATTCCTGAAGCTGCGCCTGCCGCGCCCGGATCCCGTTAACGTTCCACGTCGCGATTTTCACGCGGTACAGCCTACTGCTGTCTCGTGGCGCCGCGGGCACACCGGCTTACTCGAATTGCAACGGGATTCAATTCCACGGAGCGCGATCGACGATTCACCCCGGTATTTCTGCGCGCGACCGCGGCGCAGACGTTGCAGGACAGTCCTGGACATGGATCAGGCGCGGCACGAGCTCGAAGAGCTGAACGGCGATCTTTCGCGCCTGCGCGTCGGGTTCGTGAACGTGTACTTCGTCGGTGAACCCCAGACCGCTGCACCCTGGGCGCTTGTCGACGCGGGGCTGGCGATGGGTGCGGCGCCGATTCTGGACCTTGCGGCCGAGCGCTTCGGCCGCGAGAGTCGACCTGCCGCAATCGTCCTGACGCACGGCCATTTCGATCACGTCGGTGCGCTCGAGCCGCTGCTGGCGGTATGGGATGTTCCCGTTTATGCGCATCCCCTCGAGTTGCCGTTCCTCACGGGCCGCGCCGATTACCCGCCGCCGGACCCGACGGTCGGCCGCGGACTGGTGTCGCGCCTGTCGCCTGCCTCGCCGGAGCGCGGAATCGATCTGGGCCAACGCGTGCAGCCGCTTCCTTCGAATGGACAAGTGCCGGGGATGCCCGGGTGGCAGTGGATTCACACGCCTGGACACTCGCCGGGCCACGTTTCACTCTTTCGCGATACCGATCGATCCCTGATTGCCGGCGATGCCGTGACGACCACCAGACAGGAGTCGGTGTTCTCGGTCGCCATGCAGAAGGAGGAGCTGAACGGGCCGCCGGCGTTCTTCACGATCGACTGGGAAAAAGCGCGCCGATCCGTGGAGACGATCGCCTCACTGCAACCGACGACGGTCGCCGCCGGGCACGGCCACCCGCTGCGTGGCGAGAGGATGGCTGAGGAGCTCGAGGCGCTGGCGCGCGACTTCGAGGAGCGTGCGAAGCCGAGTCACGGGCGCTATGTCAATTCCCCGGCGGTCACCGACGAGAGCGGGGTCATCGCCCTGCCGTCGGCCCCACGTTCCTCGGGTGTTCGCTGGGGCATGCTGTCGGGCGTCGCCGCCGGCGCCTTCGCCGGCACCTGGCTGTATCGACGTTTCGGCAACCGCAAAAAGCTCGAGTAGGGCGGGTAGAATTACAGCCTCGCTGATGCGCGTTCGGCTTCGCGTTCTGCTCGTCCTCTGCGGCCTGCTTCTGCTCGGGGCCGGGTGGCAGGTGCGGACGCTCTCGCAGAGCGTCTCGTCGGTCACCAATCCCGAACAGCAGTTCGGCGCCCGCATCGGCGACGACTACTTCCTCGCGACATACACCCAACTCGACGAGTACTGGCACAAGCTGGATCGCGAGTCCGATCGGATGACGCTCGTCGACATCGGGCCGACCGAAGAGGGCCGCCACCAATGGATGGCGATCGTCAGCGCGCCGGAAAACCTGCGGCGCCTGGATCATTACCGCGACGTCTCGCGCTCCCTTGCGCTGGCTGAAGGTCTCACGGAGGAACAGGCGCGATCGCTCGCCGCGGAAGGCAAGGCCATCGTGTGGATCGACGGCGGAATTCACGCGAGCGAAGTGCTGGGCGGGCAGCAGCTGATCGAGCTGGTCTATCAACTGGTCAGCCGGTCCGATCCGGAGACGCTGCGGTTCCTGCGCGACATCATCGTGCTCGTGGCCGATGCGAACCCCGATGGCCATGAGCTCGTGGCCAACTGGTACATGCGCGAGAAGGATCCGCGACGCCGGACGCTGTCGGGCGTCCCGCGCCTGTATCAGAAGTACGTCGGCCACGACAACAATCGCGACTTCTACATGTCGACGCAGGCAGAGACGATCAACATCAATCGCGTGCTCTACCGCGAGTGGTTTCCGCAGATCGTCTACGACCACCATCAGACGGGTCCGGCCGGGACGGTGATGTTCGCGCCGCCGTTTCGCGATCCGTTCAACTACGTGTTCGACGCGATCGTGCCGTCGGAGATCGATCTGATCGGCGCAGCCATGCACACGCGGTTTGCCGCCGAGCGGAAGGCGGGCGTCACGATGCGCAGCGGGTCGACATATTCCACCTGGTGGAACGGTGGCCTGCGCACGACCGCGTACTTCCACAACCAGATAGGCCTGCTGACAGAGACGATCGGCACCCCCACACCCGGCGAGATTCCGTTCGTTCGCGAGAAGCAGCTGCCGAGCGCAGACCTGCCCTATCCCATCGCGCCGCAGCCGTGGCACTTCAGGCAGTCGATCGAGTACGAGATGACGGCCAATCGCGCGGTGCTCGACGCGGCGTCACGCTATCGCGAAATGCTGCTCTACAACGTGTGGCGGATGGGGAAGAATGCGATCGATCGCGGCAATCGCGACACGTGGACGGCCGCGCCGCATCGCACCGGCGATGCGCGCGATCCGCGAATGCGCGATCCGCGCGGCTACATCATTCCGTCGGATCAACTCGATTTCCTGACCGCGACCAAGTTCGTCGACGCGCTGCTCAAGAACGGGATTGCGGTGCAGCGTGCGACCGAGGCGTTCAGCGTCAATGGGACGCGTTACGCCGCGGGGTCCTATGTCGTTCGCACGGCGCAGGCGTTCCGGCCGCACGTGCTCGATATGTTCGAGCCGCAGGATCATCCGGATGTGATCCCCTACGCCGGCGCACCGCCGACGCCCCCCTACGACAACACCGGCTGGACGCTCGCGTTCCAGATGGGCGTGAAGTTCGACCGCATTCTCGAGGCGTTCGAAGGGCCGTTCGCCCCCGTCACGTCGGTCCGGCCGCCGCCAGGGCACATCACCGGCGTTGCCAGCCCGCGCGGCTACCTGGTCAGCCATCATCAGAACGACGCGTTCATCGCGGTCAACCGCCTGTTGAAAGCCGGCGAGGAGGTGTACTGGCTGCACGACCGCACGATCGGCGGCGCACCCAACGGCACGGGGATGATGTACGTAGCGGCGCGGCGGTCAACGCGCGCGATCCTGGAGCAGTCGATGCCGCTCGGGCTGACCTTCGCGGGCGTTGCCGATCCCGCGCCCGCGGACTCATTGAAGCTCGCGCCGGTGCGCATCGCCCTCGTCGATCGGCCAACGGGTACTGCGCCGAGCGGCTGGGTGCGCTGGCTGTTGGAACGTTATGAGTTTCCGTTCGAGATCATCTCGACCGATGCGCTCGAGGACGACATCGCTCGCTTCGACACCCTTATCCTGACGGACGAGCTCACGGTGCCGCGGCGCAGCATTCCCGCGCTGCAGCAGTTCCTCGAGCAGGGCGGGACGGTGCTCGCGATCGGCGATTCGACCGGCATCGCCCACGACCTGGGCCTGCCCATCGGCGATGCGCTCGTCACGGAGGACTCGGAGGGCCGATCGCGCTCGCTGCCGTCCGAAATGTTCTTCATCCCCGGGTCGGTGTTGCGTGTGCGCGTGAACAACTCGACCCCGCTCGGCTATGGCTTCGAGCCGGAGGTCGACGTGTTCTTCGACAGCAGTCCCGCGTTTCGGATCGATCCCGGCGCACGTGACGTCCAGCGCGTCGCGTGGTATGCGACCGGGACGCCGCTGCGCAGCGGCTGGGCCTGGGGCCAGCCGCGTCTGAAGGACGCGGTCGCGGTGATTGACGCGAAGCTCGGAAAAGGGCGCGTGCTGCTCTTCGGTCCAGAGGTCACCTACCGCGCCCAGCCTCACGGGACGTTCAAGTTCCTGTTCAACGGCATCTACTACTCGAAGGCAGCGGCGCAGCACTGACGGCCGCCGTTCCGCGTCGCTGCGGACTTTGCCGTGCGATGTGGCGGCGCGGCACTCGGCTTGCGACCTTCGTCCTTCAGACGTACGTGACGGAGGTGAGCTCATGGATTACAGAGCACTGCTGGCGGGCGCCGGCCTTGGCGGGTTCCTCATGTTCATGCTCGACCCGGATCGCGGTGGTCGCCGTCGCGCCCTCGTGCGCGACAAGGTGGTGCGCGGCAGCCGCCTGGCCCGCGACGGTGCTGGTGCGACGTTCCGCGACATCCGACACCGTGCGGCGGGGATGGTGCACGAGGCACGCGGTCGGAGGCAGCCGGACGAGGTCGACGATGAGACGCTGATCGAACGTGTCCGCGCCAGGCTTGGCCGGGTGTGTTCGCACCCGCGCGCGATTGATGTGATGGCGACCGACGGTGATGTGACGCTCAGCGGACCGATCCTGGGCTACGAGGTCGGGAACGTGCTGGTGACGGTCGGCTCGGTGCGTGGCGTGCGCACGGTCACCAACGAGCTCGAGCCGCACGACACGAGCGCCGGCGTGCCCTCGCTCCAGGGCCGCGGTCGCATCGCCGGTTCACGCCTCGACATTCTGCAGAGCAGCTGGGCACCGGCGACGAGGGCGCTTGTTGGACTGGCTGCAGCCGCCGCCGCTGGCGGAGTCGCGGCAGCATGCAGAAGGCACTGAAGGAATCAGGTATCAGGTATTCCCGATTCCTTCGACGTCGCGTCTACCGTCTATTTCGCTGGAACTTGTGCCAGCCGCGATCGCCGCGGAGAAAATCGAAGACCCCTTTGAATTGCGCGTAGAAGATGACCGGGCGATAGAGGATCAGCTCGAGTGGGGTGAGCAGGATCAGATACGGCAGATCGCGCGCCGCGAAGCGGCGTATCGCTCGCTCCTGTACGAAGAGTCCGACGGTCGTGTAGAGCGCTCCACCGAACGCCAGGATGCCGACGACGCGGAAGAAGTCCTCCCACACGAGCAATCCCGCTGCGGCGGCGACCGGCACATTCAGAATGGCCAGCACCTGAAAGAACGGAGCCAGCGCTTCGCCGAACACATAGTACGGCATGCCGATCATCCCGACGGTGCCGTATTTGCGGTGAAACAGCATCCGCCGGTAGTGCCACACGGTTTCGGTGATGACACGTTGCCAGCGGGCGCGCTGCGACACGAGCGTGCGTAACGTGCCGGGCCCTTCGGTGATACAGACCGTATCCGCAAGCGAGTACACGCGATACGGTTTGCCCGACGAGCGGAAGTGTTCGTGGACTCGAAACGTGAACTCGATGTCCTCGCAGGTGAAATCCTTCGAGAACCCTCCGAGCTCGAGCACGACGTCACGCCGCCAGATCGCAAAGGCGCCAGGCGCGCACAGCATGTAATTGCCCCGGCTCCAGGCAAGGCGGCAGGAGACGAACGACCGCAGGAAGTCGAACACCTGGAACGTGAGCAGCATGTGGCGGTCGACCCGCATCCGTCTGTCGACGTAGGTCGTCCCTTCGGGACGGCTATGCAGCCCGATCTGGCTGGTGATGCCGACAGCGCGCGCTGGATCGTGATTGATCAGGCGCATCGCTTTCAGCACCGAATCCCGCTCGTAGACGGTATCCCCGTCGACCGAGACCACATATCGATAGCGCGCGAGGTTGATTCCACAATTCAGGGCGTCGGCCTTTCCGCCGTTCGCCTTGTCGATGACGATCAGCCGGGGTTGCGTGCGGCTGCGGTAGATCTGCTTGACCTCGAGGCTCGGCAGCGTCTTCCTGAAGAACGTCCCGGTCGGCTCGAGCTCGAACTCGTCACGCAGCCGGGCTAGCGTCTGGTCGGTCGACCCGTCGTTGACGACAATGACCTCGTACTCGGGATATTGCAGCGCGAGCAGCGACCGCGTCGCGGCCAGCACGCAGAATTCCTCGTTGTAGGCGGGTGCGATGACGCTGACCGGGATGGTGAACGGCGACGCGAGGAGCGTGTCGAAGTCCTCCTGCTGCCCTTCGCGTGCGCGCAGGCGGTTTTCGCGAATCGCTGATGCCAGCATCACGGCGAACAGGACGACGATCGCCAGCAGGTACACGAGACAGACCAGGAACATGTACCACGCGAGCGCCGCCAGGAATGCCGTCGAGACCATCACGCGATTGCCAGACCCGTATCGAGGAGACGCATCAGCAGAGCGCGCTCGGCAGCACTGAATCGATGGACGAGCGCGTGTCTGAGATGCGGACCCGAGACGGCCATGTACTGGTGGACAATGCGCGTCGCGTCTGCAGCGGTCGTTGGAGCATCGATGATCCACCGCGCAAACGAGGCCATGGTTCCGTTGTGATAAAGGACTTCCGCCGCGCTGTTCGCGGCAAAAACGTCCTTATCCGACATGGCGCTCACGAGTGCATCGATCGCCGGTTCGCCGATCGTTCGCAGGGCGCGCCGGGCCGAGGCGCGAACGATCCATTCACGATCCGCCAGGAGGTTCACCAGCGCCGTCACGACGGCCTGATCGGTGAAGATGGCGCTCGCGCGTGCGGCGTGGGCGCGGACGAACGGGACCGGATCTTTGAATTGTGTCAGCAGCAGATCGCGATCGGACGCTTCGCCGATCGCGCCGAGTGCCTCGACCACCGCCCGTCGGACGAGTGGGCTGCTATCGTTGGTCAGCCGCCGGATC
>Ga0111538_10004565_pt1 | contig 19209 bp, 11 predicted proteins | sample SoiMethybrSBSTD1_FD_79669 | JGI IMG/M metagenome (GOLD analysis project Ga0111538, IMG submission 79669) | Bulk soil microbial communities from a Populus tree surrounding site in Tennessee, USA - Soil MetaG P. TD hybrid SBSTD1 (version 2)... | ecosystem: Environmental > Terrestrial > Soil >...
CTCTTTCGAGCTCTGACCTTCGCGCCTTCGCGGTTCGAGTTCTTGGCGCAGGCCGTTTGGCGGCCTTGGCGGATTTGGCGGTTCAAATCTCCGAACCGAGATGTGACGAATCGTGAGAGCCGTGGGCTAAGCCGTGGGCTAGCCGCGCGGCAGGCGGCGCAGGGAGCGCTCGACCGCCTTCCTGACGTCCGCCGGATCGGTCGGATCGCGCCCGGAAAACACCCGATCCGAGTGCCAGATCACCTGTCCGCTGGCGTTATCGACCAGCGTGAGCACGAGGCGCAGGTGCGAGCGGGGCGCCCGGAACTGCTTCTGGTAGGCAGCCTCGTCGAGGAGCAGGTTGGCGCTCTCCATCTGGTCGGCGTAGTCGGCCACGGCCTGGCTGGCCCCGTCGAGCCCGTCGTCGTTGTCCGCCAGCGCGCCGACCACCCCGGCGGTGGCGACCGTCGCCTGGAGGAGCGCGAGCCCCGCCAGGACGTCCTCGGCGTGGGTCGAATCATCGCCGGCGATCCCGTAGCCGGCGACGAACAGGGTGGCGCGCGAGCCGGTCGCCTGGCCGAGCGGGTGCGGCAGAGCGGGCGGCAGCAGCCGGCGCGGCGAGCCGAGCTGCGCCTGGGCGTGCTCGAGGAAGGCGACCTGGGTGGCCGACACCTCCGCCCCGGTCATCGCCTGGCGGACCGAATAGCGCCCGCGCCGGTCGATGACCGACGCGAGCCGGTAGCGGTGCCCCGCCAGGGCGGGCGGCAGCGCGGCGGTGACCGCAGCCCGGAGCGCCAGGCCGGCGCCGCCGCGCCCCAGCCGGTGCTCGGGGTACACCGTGACGCGCGACTCGATGGGCAGGAGGTCGACCGTCACCGGTGCGGCGGATCGCACGCCCTGTCGCGACGGGGCGACACCGACGAGCTCGATCTGTCGTCCCGACGAGACACATGCGCCGAGCGACGAGAGGGCGATCACGGCGAGCGGAGACAAGCGAGCGATCGTCGGCATGAGCCCGCGTGCTGGTGCAAGCACGAGGCCACGCAGCGCCCGCCAGCGCGATCAGGGACGCAGCAGGCCGTCGCGCGGGCTCAGGGCCGGCTGCGGGCGCTTGTCGCGGAGCGGCGCCGGCTTCCAGGTCTCGCCGAACGAGGCGGCGCGCCGCCGGCGCCGCTGCTTCTTGCGCGGCGCCTCGGCCCTGTTCGCCACCGGGTGGGAGGCCTCGAGCGGCTGCGGCTCCCCCGATGGCGCGGCGGCGGCGGGGGCCGGCGCCGGCCGCGGGGTTCGCGCCACCGGCAGCTCGATGCCGGGTGTCGCCGCCTGGCGGACGCGGGCGGCGCGCAGGGCCGGCCGGTCGCGCAGAAGCGCGGCGCCACCTGTCACGGCGGCGAGGACCACGGCGGCGCCGAGGGCGACCACCGGCCAGAAGCGCCCTCCGCTGCGACCCGAGAGACGCTCGGGCGGAGGCGTGAAGACGGCCGCGGTCCCGACCGGCGGCGCCGCGGGCAGCGCGATCGGCGGCGCGTATGGCGTCCGGACGAGCGGGGCGGCGGGCGCGACCGGCAGCTGGACCGCGATGGTGACGTCGGGGTCGAACCCGGCACCGAGCCGCTGACGGCACTCCGCCAGCGAAGGTCGCTGGGCCGGATTCTTGGCCAGCATGCGCAGCACCAGGTCGTCGATGAGCGGCGGGATCTCGGGGCGGATCGCGCGCGGCGCCACCGGCTGCTGGTGGATGTGCATCGCCATGGTCTCGACCGCGCTCTCGGCCGTGAACGGCGTCTCGCCGAGCAGGAGCTCGTAGGCCAGGATGCCGAGCGAGTAGACGTCGCAGGCCGGGCCGAGCGGCCAGCCGCGCGCCTGCTCGGGCGACGCGTAGCGCGGCGTGCCGACGATGATGCCGGTCCGCGTGAGCTGGCTGCCGCTGTCGTCGCCGACCAGCTTGGCGATGCCGAAATCGAGCAGCACGATCTCGTACGGCCAGCCGGAGCTGCTCGGGCCGCGGCGGCGGGCGAGGAAGACGTTGTCCGGCTTGAGGTCGCGGTGGATGAAGCCGCACAGGTGGACGGTCTCGAGAGTGCGCGCCACGGTGCGGATGACGTGAACGGTCTCCTCGATGGAGAGGAGCTCGAACCGGGCGCGGTAGGCCAGCGTCTCGCCGACCAGCCACTCCATCATCAGGTAGACCCGCCCGTCGGGGAGGCTGCCGAACCCGAAGATGTCGACGATGTTGGGATCGCCGATCTCGTTCACCGCGCGCGCCTCGAACAGGAAGCGCTCGACCGCCTCCGGGTTGCCCGACAGCTCGGCCGAGATGACCTTGATCGCGGCCCGCTTGCCGATGACGGGATGGGTGGCGGCGTAGACCGTCCCCATGCCGCCGGTGCCCAGCGTCCCCTCGATGCGGTAGTCGCCCACCATCGTCCCGGGCGCCAGCTCCTCCGATGAGCTCTCGCAATGGACCAGCACGCTCGATGTACTCCAAGCGGCGTGCCTGTCCGCTGTCGGCCGTCCCGCGCCCGATGTGGCGGAGATCCGGCGGGCGGGGCGACCGAGCGCAACACCCGCAACAGGATGCAGCTACAGTGACGTAGCAGCCGGGGGCGCTACTTCACGCGGGTCACGTACGCGATGATCTTCTGCTTGCTCTCGAACTCGGCCTTGGCGGCCATCGCCTCGTCGTAGCTGGCGTAGCCACCGAGCCGGACGCGGAACCAGGTGCCCTTGCCCTCCACGTTGGCCTCGGCCACGGTCGGGGTGTAGCCGGCCTTCTTGATCTCGGCCATGAACGCGTCGGCCTCGGCGCGGGACTGAAACGACGAGAGCTGCAGCGTGTAGCGCCCCTTGCCCTCGGCCTTGGCTGGCTCGGGCTTCGGCTCGGCCTTGGGCAGCTCGGCCTTGGGCAGCTCGGCCTTCGGCTTGGGCGGCTCGGCCTTGGGCGGCTCGGGCTTCGGCTCGGCCTTGGGCGGCTCGGCCCGGGCGGGAGTCGGCGGCGCCAGCGCCGGAGGCTCGGCGGCCGGCGGCTGGGCCAGAGATACGTCGACCGGCGCGGGCGTCGAGGCCTGGCCGTCGCGCAGCGCGCTCGGCAGCTGGGCGTCGGTCGCGGTGTCGGCGTCGCCGTCCGCCGCCAGCTGGTCGAGCGCGGCCAGGGGGTCCGAGGCCGGGGTGCCGGCGGCGGAACGCTCCGGGTTGGTCCGCGCCTCGACCCGGCGTCCCACCATGACCCCGAGGACGAAGACCAGGCTGGCGATCACCGCCCCGCCGCTGAAGAGGCAGAAGATCTGCCGCCCGTCCAGGCTGACCTCGATCTTGTCCTTGAACAGCTCTCCGTCGCGCGTCCCCATGCTCCCCTTGTCTCAAAGGTGCGATGATGGGGCAATTTTTCGCCCGCCGGCGCTGTTGCACAGTTTGAGCAAACGGCTCGCGACCGGTATATTGGTGCGCGAGGGACGGTGACTCGGTTCGAAGAGGAAGGAACGCACGTCGGGGGTGGTCCCGAGAAGGGCGCCAACGCGACCCAGGACATCTCCAAGTCCCTGAGCGGGCGCATCTCGATGCTCGTCATCAGCGAGCAGGTGGTGTCGACCCAGCCGCTCCCGGCCACCGGCGAGCTGACCATCGGCCGTGGGCAGAAATGCGACATCGTCATCGACGACCCGTCTGTCTCGCGGCAGCACGCGGTCCTGTCGATCGGCCCGCCGCTGACGTTGCGCGATCTCGGCAGCGTGAACGGCACCCGCGTGCGCGACCGGGACATGACCTCCGGCGACACCGTCGAGCTCGCGCTCGGCGACGTCATCCAGCTCGGCAACGCGACCCTCATCGTCCAGCGGCGCGGCCCGGCCATGCGCCCGCAGCGCCTCTGGCCGCACGATTACTTCGAGGTCCGCCTGGAGGAGGAGTGCGCGCGCGCCTCCCACGCCGGCACGGTCTTCTCGCTCCTGCGCCTGCACTGCACGCCGCCGCTTCCACCCGAGGCGATCCAGGAGGCGCTGACCCACGCCGGCCACGAGCGCAGCGTGGTCGGAGAGTACGGCCCCAACGAGTACGAGATCCTGCTCATCGCCGGCGCCGACGAGGCGGCGGCCGCCGCCACCCGCGTGTGCGATCGGCTGCGCGCGCGCGGCTCGGATCTCCGCCACGGGCTGGCCTGCTTCCCGGGCGACGGGCGCAACCCTGACGAGCTCATCCACCGCGCTTCGCCCTTCCCGCGCGCCTCCGAGCCGTCGGCCGAGGCCGCCATCGGCGCGGCTATCGTGGCGGACCGGCGGATGCAGGACCTCTACCGGCTGGCCGAGCGCATCGCGGCCGGCAACATCAGCGTCCTCATCATGGGCGAGACCGGAGTCGGCAAGGAGGTCGTCGCCGAGCGCGTCCACCGCCTCTCGCCGCGCTCGAGCAAGCCCTACCTCAAGCTCAACTGCGCGGCGCTGTCCGAGACGCTGCTCGAGAGCGAGCTCTTCGGCCACGAGCGCGGCGCCTTCACCGGCGCGGTCACCGCCAAGCAGGGCCTGCTGGAGACCGCCGAGGGCGGGACCGTGTTCCTGGACGAGATCGGCGAGCTGCCGCTCTCGCTCCAGGTCAAGCTGCTCAGGGTCATCGAGGACCGGATGGTGCTGCGGGTCGGCGGCCTCAAGCCGCGCCCGCTCGACGTCAGGTTCGTCGCCGCCACCAACCGCGATCTCGAGAGCGAGGTGGCGCGCGGCGCCTTTCGCCAGGACCTGTTCTTCCGGCTGAACGGCGCCACCCTGGTCATCCCGCCGCTGCGCGAGCGGTCGAGCGAGATCGCCGACCTCGCGCGCGCCTTCGTGTCGCAGGCGGCGCGCCAGATGAACCTGACGAGCGAGCCGACCCTGTCGCGCGAGTCGCTCGAGGTCCTGCGCCGCTACAGCTGGCCGGGCAACATCCGCGAGCTCAGGAACGTGGTCGAGCGCGCCGTCCTGCTGTGCGGCGTCGGGCCGATCCAGCCGCAGCACCTGCCGCTCGAGAAGATGCGGGTCACCTACGGCGTGCAGGCGTCGGAGGCGCTCACCCCGCCGCAGCTGCAGGCCTGGCCGGTGCCGGTGCGTGCGTCGGCCGGTCCGCGCAGCTTCTCGCCCACGGTGCCGCCCGGCGACGGGCACGAGCCCTGGTCGAGCGCGACCGATCCGGTCACCGTGCGGGTGGCGAGCCCCGACGAGCCCGAGGAGAAGGTCCGCATCCTCCAGGCACTGGCCGAGTGCGCCGGCAACCAGACCGCCGCGGCCCGCCAGCTCGGCGTCTCGCGCCGGACGCTCATCAACAAGCTCGAGCTCTACGGCATCACCCGGCCGCGCAAGGGCCGCTGAGCCGGCGCCGAGCCGTGCGCGGCCGACGCGTCAGCGCCTGAGCAGGAAGACGATGGCGCCGGCGGCGGCCAGGACGATGGCGCCGCCGAGGATGCCGAACAGCCCGACGCTGCGGCCGCCCTCGCTGGGGCGGGCGCCGGCCGCCGGCGCGCCGGCGCGCGGAGGTGAGGGAGATCCGGCGCGCGCGACCAGCGGGCTCCCCGGCGCCGGCGGCGTGCCCCAGCTCGAGGTCTCGATGATGGTTCCGTCGGCGCGGATCGCGGTCACCTCGATGAGGTCGCCGTAGACGTGCACCTTGAGGTAGTGGTTGACCCGCTCGAAGTACTGGGTCGCCTGCACGTCGATGCGCGAGGAGCGGGCCTTGCGCGGATAGAGCGGCGCGCCGCCGCCGCCCGAGACGAAGTAGCGGACGCCGCTTCGCTCGGCGCGCGAGTAGACGTGATCGTGGCCGGAGAAGACCGCGGCCACCTGGTACTTTTCGAACAGCGGGGTCCACGCCTCGCGCAGCTCTGCCTGTCCGCCGTGCAGCGAGACCGAGAAGGGCGGGTGGTGCATCGAGACGAAGATGTGGCGGATGTTCGGGTCGAGCCGCGCCGCCTGCAGCTGCTCCTCGATCCACTCGGTCTGGTCGGTCAGCGCGAAGCTGTTCGAGTTCGAGTCGAGGATGAGGAAGCGGGCGCTGCCGTAGGTGAAGGCGTAGTAGCGCTCCGGATCCGGCGAGTTCTCGGGCAGCGAGAAGTACTTGCGGTAGGCGTCGGCGGTGCGGCCGCGGCCCTGCCGGTCGTGGTTGCCGAGCGAGGGATACATCACGGTGTGCTTGAGCAGGTCGCGCTCGATGTCGAAGAAGGTCTGCCAGTCCTGCTCCTTCTGCCCCTCGCTGACGATGTCGCCGGTGCCGAGGACGAAGTCGACGACCTCGTCGCGCACCCGCGCCACCACGCGCTGGTGCGAGCCGGAGCTCTCGCGGCTGTCGCCGAAGACGGCGAAGGAGAAGGGGGCGCCGGGCGCCGGCGCGGTGGCGAACTCCCCGCGGGCGACCGCGCTGCCGAGCGTGACGCTGTACGCGTAACGGTGGCCGGGCGCGAGATCGTCGATGACGACCTCCTGGATGTCGTCGGCCTTGACCTCGATGCGGCGGGCCGGCTCGGTGCCGACCTCGACCACCGCCGGGGAGCGCTCGTCCGACTCCCACATGAGCGTGACCGAGGTGGCGCTGGTGTTCTGCAGGTACGGCCCCTTGCGGAACCGCGTCCCTGCGTCGGCCTCGGCCTCGGCCATCCGCGCCGCCGCCGCGAGGGCCAGGACGAGGACCACTCCCCCACGGGTCACGGACACGCTTTCAGTGTAGCGATCCGGTGCGACAGGCGGCAAGTTGCCGGACTCCACGTCGACCGGGCGCGCGCGGCGTGGTCGAGTGTAGGAACATTCCCTCTTTCTGGGGTGGGCAGCGGGGCAGTGATACGCTTTTTGCCGCGACCGATGTGGAGAACCGCCCTAGTCGCGGCCGTGCTGTCGGCCTGCGCCGCCTGCGCCGCCCAGCCGGAGACCGGCGGGGCCAGCAGCAACGTGCTGGTTCCCCCTCCGGAATCGGCGTTCGTCCCCTTCCGCTGCGGCGGCGCGGTCTCGACCGACCCGCTGGGTGACGCCGCCGGGCCGGGTCAGTACCGCGACGCGGTCGGAACCGCGGGGCGAGCCGCGGCGCTGCGCGCCTCCGACGACACCTACCTCTACCTGCGCATGCGGCTGGACGACGACCCGCGCCAGGCGGCCGACGACCTGCGCCCGTTCGGCTGGGGATTCTTGCTGGACGCCGACGGCGACACCACCGCCTACGAGCTCCTGGGCGAGATCGAGGGGACCGGCGGCGACAGCGCGACCTTGTGGCGCAACACCAGCGCGGTGCCGGAGGTGGCCTCGGATCCGGCCGAGTCGCTACTGGTCGACTACGTCCCGGCCATCGACCGCTGGCACGTGGAGCAGGCGCCGGGGTCGAACATCGGCGGCGACCCCGACTACTTCCTGACGCTGGCGCTCGACTGGAACGACCTCGACGGCGAAGGGCTGAGCCGGACCGAGCCGGCCGCCGTGTGGGCCGGGACCACCAACAGCAACCGGGCGATCAACGTCGACTTCGTCTGCCATGATGAGCAGACCGGCGACCCGACGCTGAGCAGCATCGCCTTCGCCCCGGCGGTGCTCGACCCGGGCGGCGACGCCGACGGCGACGGGCTCGACAACCAGACCGAGACGGCGCTGCGCTCCGACCCGCTCGACGCCGACAGCGACGACGACGGGCTGACCGACGGCGCCGAGAGCGCGCCGTCCGCCGACACCGACGGCGACGGCGTGCGCAACATCCTCGATCCGGACGGGGACGGCGACGGCGTGTTCGACGGGACCGAGAGCGGAGTGACCGTGCCCTCGCCCGACACCGACGTGGTGGCCGGCTTCTTCGTGCCCGACGCCGACCCGTCGACCACCACCAGCCCGCGCGACCGGGACAGCGACAACGGCGGGGCCTCCGACGGGACCGAGGACCAGAACGGCGACGGCGAGGTCGACCCCGGGGAGACCGACCCGAACGACCCGTCCGACGACGGCGGGCCGGACAGCGACGGCGACGGCCTGCTCGACGCGCAGGAGACCGCGATCGGCACCGACCCCGAGCAGGCCGACTCCGACGGCGACGGGATCGACGACTTCATCGAGACCGACGGCGGCGATCCGGTGAACAGCGACGGCGGCGCGCACATCGACGCGCTCGATCCCGACTCCGACGACGACGGGCTGGCCGACGCGGACGAGGGGACCGGCGACAGCGACGGCGACGAGGTGGGCGACTGGCGCGACCCGGACGACGACGACGACGGCATCGACACCGCCGCCGAGGTGGCCGACGCCGGCGACCTGGGCGACGACGACGTGGACGGCGACCAGGCGCTGAACTGGCTCGACGTCGACTCCGACGGCGACGGGCGCAGCGACGGGGTCGAGGGGCGCGGCGACACCGACGGCGACGACGTGCGCGACTACCTCGACCCGGACGACGACGACGGCCCGCTCGGCGACCTCGACGACGACGGCATCGACAACATGATCGAGGAGGAGATCGGCAGCGACCCGCTCGCGGCCGACTCGGACGGCGACTCGATCGGCGACGCCGACGAGACCGACGGCGGCGAGGCGGTCGACACCGACGACGACGGGGACATCGACGCGGTGGACGGCGACGCGGACGGCGACGGGCTGTCGGACGCCGACGAGGCAGGCGACCAGGACGTCGCGACCCCGCCGGTCGATACCGACGACGACGGCACGCCGGACTACCGCGACCTCGACTCGGACGGCGACGGAACGCCCGACGCGGACGACGAGTGTCCGACCGACCCGGCCTGCGGCGGCAGCGGCGGCGAGCCCGACGGCGGCGGCGGCGGTGAGCCTGACGGCGGCGCGGGCGGCGGCTTCGACGTCGGGGTGGCCGGGGGCGGCTGCTCGGCCGGCGGCGGCGGCGGCGGATGGCTGGCCGTCCTCGCGCTCTTCGCTCTGGCGGCGCGGCGGCGGCGCGCGGCACCAGCCGCGGCGCTGGCCCTGCTCTTCTTCTGCGCGGCGCCGGCGGCGGCCGACGAAGGGGCCTTCGAGGTCGAGCGCTTCCGGCTGGCGATCGACGAGGACGGCATCCTCGACGTCGAATCGGGCACGGTGCCGGGCCACCTCCGGTTCGGGCTCGCGCTCTGGCTCGGGCACGCCGACGAGCCGCTCACCGTCTACCGGCAGGACACCGGCGAGCGGGTGGGCGCTCTGGTCCGCGGGCGCACCGGCGGCGACGTCGCCGCCTCGCTCGCTCTGTGGAACCGACTCGAGCTCGGGCTGGCGCTGCCGGTCATCGTCGAGCAGGACGGCGCCATGTCGTTCGACGGCTCGAGCGCGACCTTTCCGAGCATCGAGTCGAGCGGGCTGGGAAATCTGAAGTTGATTCCCAAGGTGCACCTGGCCGGCGACCAGCGGGGCGGCGTGGCGCTGCTCTTGACCGCGCGGCTGCCGACCAGCGGCGGGGCGGCCTACGCCGGCTACGATCGGGTCACCCTCGCGCCGGAGATGGCCGGCTCGGGGCGGATCGGCCGGGTCGGGCTGGCCGGCAATGTCGGCTTCCAGTGGCGGGACGAGGTCGACGGCGTCCCCGGCCTGGAGATGCGAAACGAGCTCTATGGCCGCTTCGGAGTGGCGGTCTACCTGGGGCCGGTCGAAGAGCGACCGATCGAGCTGGCGCTGACCGTGTCCGGCGCGACCGACACCGCGTCGAGCCACTTCGCGACCGACGACTACTCGCCGTTCGAGATCGCCGGCGGGCCGAGCTTTCGCCTCGGCCAGGCGCTGGTCCTGTTCGCCGCCGGCGGCGCGGGGCTCAACGACGGCCAGGGGGCGCCGGACTGGCGCGTGCTGGGCGGCGTCAGGTTGATGGGCGGCGGGGTCGAGAAAGTGGCGCCGGTCGAGATGGTGCTGACCGCCGAGCCGACCGGCCCCATCGAGCCGCCGCCGGAGCCGGCCCCGGTGACCGCCGACACCGACGGCGACCGAGTGGCGGACGACGCCGACCGCTGCCCTGCCGAGGCGGAGGACGCGGACGGCTTCGAGGACGGCGACGGCTGCCCCGACCCCGACAACGACGAGGACGGCGTGGTGGACGCCGCCGACGGCTGCCCCGACAAGAACGGCCCGGTCGAGAACAAGGGCTGCCCCGACGCCGACCGGGACGGCGACGCCATCGTCGACCGGCTCGACAACTGCCCGGACGAGCCGGGCGACGCGCGCTACCAGGGCTGCATGAAGCCGCAGCTGGTGCAGATCACGCGCGAGCGGATCGAGCTGCTCGACCGGGTCTACTTCGAGAGCGGCAAGGCGGCCGTCCTGGCTCGCTCGCACCCGCTGCTCGACAACGTCGCGCGGGTCATCGCCTCGCATCCGGACATCCCGGTCATCGAGGTGCGCGGCCACACCGACAACCGCGGCGCCGACGACTACAACATGCGCCTGTCGCAGGAACGGGCCGAGGCGGTCGTGGCCTACCTGGTCGGCAAGGGCATCGCCGCCGGCCGCCTGCGCGCGGCCGGACGCGGCGAGGGCGAGCCAGTCTACGATAACGACACCCGGGCCGGGCGCGCGGCCAACCGCCGGGTCGAGTTCGTCATCGCGCCGGCGCCCGAAGGTATACAGTCGGGCCCAGGAGGTCCTCCGCCATGATCCGAACCACCCGACCACTCTGCCTCGCGCTCGCCCTCCTGCTCACCCCGCTCGCCTGCGGCGGAGATGACGACTCGTCGGGCGGCGGTGGTGATGGCGGCAGCGGCGACATCGACGCAGACGTCCCCGAGGGACCCACGGTCGCGTTCCGGATCACCGACCTCGACCTGCTCGACCCGCACGTCTACGCCTTCATCGGCGCCTGCAACGACGTCACCGCGGTCCAAAACGACAACTTCGAGAGGGACATCAACGAGGACAACGAAGGGCCGGACGATCCGGACAACCCCGACGGTCTCCTCGATCTCAGCGGCCTGGCGATCTTTCGCCCGCTCAATCAGGCCGCCGAGACGGCGCGGCTCGAGGTGCTGCTGGGCGCCGACTGCACGGCCCCGATCGAATCCACCTCGTGCAGCAAGGGAGAGGCGTCGTCGATCATGGCCACGGGGAACAACGACGCGAGCGCGGCGTGCGACGTGATCCTGGCCGACACCACCACCGACGGCTACGACCCGGCGCCCGCGCCGGCGCCCGCCCCCTGCTTCGCCGCCAACGCGCCCGAAGGCGTGCTCGAGTTCGGACCGTTCAAGCTGACCGAGGTCGCCGGCGCCGCCACCTACGACGGAGACCCGGCGACCGGACTGATGGACGGCCTCCTGCGCGGCTTCATCAGCGAGGAGGACGCCGACAACACCACCGTCAACCTGCCGATCCTCGGCGACGTCCCGCTGAGCTCGCTCTTCCCGGGTGGCACCGACAACTGCGCCGACGGAGACGATCGCGACGAATCCAGCGGCACTTCCGGCTGGTACGTCTACCTCTCCTTCACCGCGGTGGAAGTGCCCTTCACCGAGTAGCTCGCCGCGCCGGGCAGGTCGTGCCCGTCCGGGTCGAGCTCAGCTGGTGTAGCGCGAACGCACCAGGAACTGCACGGCGTCGCGCGCGCTCGACTCGGTGTAGCCGAAGCGCTGGATCAGGTTGTCGAGGGTCGAGCGGGCCCGCTTGCGGGCGTCGGCGCCGAGGACGTTCTCGTTGCCGGTGACCAGGCGGAGAAGCTCGGCGACGCCGGCCTGCACCGTCTTCTTGCGCTCTTCGAAGTAGGCCTCGCGGATGCGCTTGAAGTGGTCGGGGAAGATGGCCACGTAGTCCGGCTTCTGGCTCGGGTGGTCGATCGACCAGGCGCCGATCTTGGCGATGAGGTCGGCGCGGAAATCGTCGGAGCGTCCGCTGACCTCGAGCGTCTTCTCGATGTCGCGCATCATGGCTTCGTCCGGGTTCTCGTGCCGGCCGGTGGTCGGGTTCTTCACCTTCTCGTGCTTGATCCAGTGCATCACGTGGGTGACGTAGCGGCCGAACAGGCGGTCGTACTCCCCCTCCTCCACCAGGCCCATCGACGAGCGGACCTCGTCGTCGATCCGGTCGGCCAGCCGCTCGCGGCACTGCTCGATGAACTTCTTGTGGTCGTGGAAGCCGCCCGGCAGGGGCTCCTGCTTGAGGAACTCGTAGACCGAGGTCTGCTTGGACAGCTCCTCGATCTCGTCGAGTACGGCGAGCGGCGAGACGTAGGAGTAGCCGGGCGAGTTGGCGGCGTTGAAGACCACCACCTGGAGCTCGCGCGGCGAGGCGCCGGTGCGCCCCTCGTAGTTGGGGTAGCTGTCCGACTCGCGCAGGATGGCCCGCAGGTTGGCGGTGAGCTCGCGCGCCTGCGCGGTCGACAGCGAATCGGGCGCCTTTCCCAGCGCGTAGAGCTCCGCCTTCTCGATGGGCGAGAGCCGGGCGACCAGGTCGGCCACCTTCTTGGAGAACTTGTCGGCCATCGGCTTGCGCATGCGCGTGAGCACCGCCCACAGCGCGGCGACGTAGGCGCAGTGCGGCGCCACGTGGCGTGAGTGGGCCGCCTCCCGCAGCTTCTCGCGGTAGATCTGCTCCTCCAGCGCGAAGTCGAGCAGGTAGGGGACGCGGACCAGCTCGAGGCGGCCGCGGAACGACTGGAACTCGGGGATCTCCTTGAACGCCTGCAGGTGGATCTCGTTGGAGCTGCCGATGAAGGCCAGGTCGAGGAACAGGGTGGCGGTCGGCAGCGGGACGCTCGAGCGCTCCACGGTGGCGAGCAGGTACTTGTAGGCTTCGAGCGGCCGCTTGAGGAGATCGGAGTACTCGATGAGGCCGCGGTTGGCGTTGACCAGCTCGCCGCCGTACTCGAACAGCGCGATCGACTGCAGGGCGGCCGGCAGCGCGGCGACCGAGCGGTCGGCGGTGATCTGCCGCTCGATGGCGTCGACCGACAGCTGCGGCTCGACGGTGGCGTAACCCTCGCGGTAGCGGTGGCCGATGAAGAAGCGCTCGACCTGGACGTGGCGCAGGACCTTGAAGTAGTCGCCCTGGTAGCTGGCGAGCAGCGCCTCGAAGATGGTGTGGTTCTTCTGCGACAGCCGGCCGTGCAGGAGGTAGTCGCTGAGGACGAACCCCTCGTCGGCCTCGACTCCCTCGGGCGCCGCCTCGCGAAGCATCTTGTGCATGAGCGGGGCGCGGCGCTCGGGCGGGATGAGGAACAGCGGGTGGTCACGCATCTCGTCGTGCAGCTTGGCGTCGATGAGATCGTCCGGCAGGTAGGCGTAGCTGTCGCCGGCGGCGTGCTCGTCGAACTTGGTGCCCGAGAAGCCGATGCCGCTCTTCGAGATCTTCTGGCCCGGGAAGATCCAGTTGATGCGGTAGAGGGCGCCGTCGTCGCGGGTCGAATAGTGCTGCAGGGCGCGGCCGATGCAGCGGACGAAGGTCGACTTGGCCGAGCCGTTGGGACCGTGCAGCAGGACGAGCTTGTTGGCCCCGCCCTCGTTGACGAAGTTGGTGAGCGCCCGGTAGACCCGGTTCTGCACCTCCTCCTGCCCGACCAGTCGGTCGCGGCCGTCGGCCCACGGGCAGTCGAACAGCTTGAAGCGGCGGATCTGGCCCCAGGGGTAGGTCACCTGCTCGGCGCCGTAGTGGTCGAAGCAGTCGCGGATGTACTGCGGCGCGGAGCGGAGCTGCTGGCGCGGCTGGGCCGAGGCCAGCTCGACGTACTCCGTGAACGACATGACCCGCCGGTTCTGGACGAAGTCGTCGCGGATCTGCTCGCCGAGCGCGTTCAGGTCATCGCGGATCGGAGCCATGTTGTGAGAGAGAGTACGTTCACTCCACCTTCACGTTGAAGGCCAGCTCCTCTTTTTTGGGATCGCAAGAGTTCTCGGTGCAGACCGCGAACTTGACCTTGCCGGTGAACGCCTTGTCGCCGGCCGCGCTGGCCTCGAAGTCGATCGCCCACTTCATCTTCTCGTGGCTGAAGGAGAGGGTGTCCTTCTTGCCCTGCTCCGGCTTGGCCACCTTGGCGCCGGCCGGCGCGGTGACGGTCAGCTTGTAGGGAAACTCGTCGTTCAGGTGCCAGCCGGCTTTCGGGACGATCTCCAGCGTGGCCGAGCCCTTGGCGCCGGTCGACAGCTTGGCGGGCGCGGCGAGCTTGACCGTGTAGGCCTCGGTGTCCGCCACCGTCTTGCCGGCGGTGGCGATGACCTTCTCCTTGCCCGACGAGCCGACCGCGACCATGTCCTTGCCCTTGGCGTCGTCGATCCGCTGGGCCAGATCGGCGCCGGGCTTGTCACTTCCGTCACCCGCGGCCAGCTTCTGGTCGGCTGCCTCCCCGGTCGTGGCCGCCGCGAGGTTGTCTCCAGCTCCCGAGGGCTGCGCCGCTCCCGGCTCCTCGGCGGCCTTGCTCGCCTCGGCCGGCGCAGGCGTCGGAGACGACTCCACGGTCTTGTCTTTCTTGCATGCGGGGGCGCAGAAGAGGGCCGCGGCGAGAAACATCCAACGCATGGAATTCATTTCGTCGACCTCCGAGCGGAGCAAGTCAGTACCACAGTATAGTGTAGGACGGGGAATGCGCAGGGCTCAGCAGCTCGGTCGGTACCACCTCCTCGACCGGATCGCCTTCGGGGGCATGGCCGAGATCTACCGGGCCAAGACGTTCGACGCGACGGGGCACGCGCATCTGGTGGCCGTGAAGCGTGTGCTGGCACACCTCGCGGAGGACGACGACTTCATCCAGATGCTGGTCGACGAGGCCAAGATCGCGGGCCTCCTGCGCCACCCGAACATAGCGCGGGTCTACGAGTTCGCGCGGGCGCACGGCGAGTACTTCATCGCGATGGAGTACGTGGACGGCAAGGATCTGCGGACCATCCTCGAGCGCTGCCGGGCCAAGAAGAAGCCGATCCCGCCGCAGCACGCGGCCTACATCGCCTCGGAGATCGCGACCGGCCTGCACGCCGCCCACGTGGCGGTCGACCCGCGCGGGCGGCCGCTGCGCATCGTCCACCGCGACGTCTCGCCGTCCAACATCGTCTGCGCCTACGCCGGGGAGGTGAAGCTCTGCGACTTCGGCATCGCCAAGGCGACGCTGTCGAAGGTCAACACCAAGACCGGCGTCATCAAGGGCAAGGTCAAGTACATGAGCCCGGAGCAGGCGCTCGGGCGCAAGCTCGACCACCGCTCCGACATCTTCTCGCTGGGTTCGTGCCTGTACGAGATGCTCACCCGGGTCCCGCCCTTCACGGCGACCAACGAGATGGACCTCCTCATCAAGGTGCGCGACGCCAAGTACCGGCCGATCTCCGAGATCGTGCCGGGCGTGCCGCGCGAGCTCGAGGCCATCGCCGACAAGTGCCTGGGGCGCTCGCGCGCCCACCGCTTCCAGACCGCCCTCGAGGCGGCCAACTCGTTGCGCGGCTTCCTCAAGGTGTTCATGCCCGAGTACACGCGCAGCCACCTCGGCCGCTACGTGCGCAAGGGGTTCGGCGGCGAGATCGAGAAAGAGCTGCGCATGATGGAGGAGTTCGTCCTCTCCGACCAGGTGGACGACGACGTCGGCGAGAACCTCATCGCGGCGGTGCTCGGCAACCAGGCCGAGTTCTCGCGCTTCAGCCCGCGCCCGCCCGGCGACACCGTCACCCGCAGCCCCGAGACCAAGAACGAGGCCAAGAAGGGGGGCACGCACGGCCACATCTCCAGCGTGGTCGAGAGCGACGTCGACACCGGCGTCGATACCGGCGTCGACACCGGCGTCAGGACGGGCGTGACGACCGGTGTCTCTGCCATCTATCGAGCGGTGCGCGACGCCGACCAGGCCCCGGTCGTGGTCCCGCCGGCGGCCGGCAAGCGCGGCGACAACCACCAGGCCGGGGTCGATATCCACGAGGCGTCCACTCTCATCCTCGACGACGACAACCAGCACGGCGGCCGCATCGCCGCCCCGCCCGGCCTCGTCCCGCCCAACCTCGCGCCGCCCGGCCCCTCCCCGGCCGGCGCCCCCGCCTCGCCCCCGCTCCGCCGCGACGACCTCCGGCGCGAGGACCTCGACGACGCCCTGCACAGCGCCCCGACCCTCATCCTCGACCACCGGCGCGACCGCCGCCGCCCGTCCGGCCGCTGAGCCAGGAGCGGGGAAGCGCGCTAACGAGCGCTCTTCTCGCACACCTTCTCCCAGACCGGCCGGAACCCGGTCTCGCTCTCGGCCTCCTCGCGGTGGGAGAACCGGTTCTCCGCCAGCTTGCTGAACACCGTGCGCCTCCGTCTGGGGCGCGCCGTCGCGTCGTCGTACGCGACCAATCGCTGCCCCTCCCAGCCGTCCGAGCTGAGCGACCCCCGGCCGCCGTCCCGCGTCGCCCAGAAGTGGAACCACGTCCTCGTGGCCGGGTCGTATCCCTTCACCTCGGCGCTCCGGCTGTCACCTGGCCCGATCATGTGCACGGCGACGACCGCGCCGCCGGCGTCGGGACGAACCTCGACCCTGGCGGTGAAGGTCTCCTGCGGATCCGTCGCGGTGGCGAAGATGGTGCCCTGGCAGGACCAGTCGCCGACGTAGAACGACAGCTTCTGCATCTCGCCGACCAGCGTCGGGCGGCGGCGCGCGGCCGGCGGCGGAACTGGACGGGCCGCTGCAGGCGTGCCTCCGCAGCCGCACCACAGCGCGAGCGCGAACACCCAGGCGATCTTCACGGGAAGGTTCCTTCCCCGGCACTGGACGAAACCGGCCGCGCGCTCCATCGATTCCCAGGTCGAGCCGAGCGGAGGGGCGCGCGACGATTTCGCCGGCGGCTCGGGCCGCGCGCGGTGGGCCGGTCACTCGAGGCGGAGCTCGAGGGTGACGAGCTCGTCGCCGGGGGCGAGGTCGAGGCGAAGGGCGCCGCGGTGGGGGCCCTTGCGGGCGGTGAGGGTGATGGCGCCGCTCGGCGCGTCGCTCATGCGAAAGCGGCCCTGGGCGTCGCTGGTGGTGCGGGCGAGAGCCCCGTCGACGGCGACCTCGGCGCCGGCCACCCGCTCGCCGTTGCGATCGCGGACGACACCGGCCAGGGTGGCGACCCGGCTGAGGTCGAGGCGGACGTCGCGCACGGTGATCTCGCCGAGGCGGCGGCCGGCCGGGACCTGGACGGTGACGGGGGCAGCGGCGTAACCGGCGGCGGCGGCCGACAGGGTCCAGGCGCCGGCGGCGAGGCCGGGAATCTCGGCGTGGCCGTCGGGGCCGGCGGTCGCGTCGCGGCGGACACCGGCGGGCGAGGCGGCGGTCACCCGTGCGCCCCGCACGGCGGCGCCGGTCGAGCGATCGCGGACGGTGAGTTCGACGCCGCCGCCGAGCGGTAGCTCGAGGGTGCTGGCAATGCCGGTGCGGATCTCGGCGTCGAGCGGCGGGTAGTCCGGGTGCTCGACGTGGACGCGATGGCGGCCGACCGGGACGCCGGTGATGCGAAAGCGACCGGCAGCGTCGGTCAGCGCCGGGGCGACGCCGGTCGAGCCGTCGGAGGCGACCCGGACCGCGGCGCCGCGAACGGCGAGGCCGGTGGAGTCGAGCAGGCGACCCTCCAGCTCGGCGTCGGCGCGGACGAGGATGAAGTCCTCGCGGCGGCGGATGGCGAGCCGGGCGACGCGCGGGGCCGAGACGTCGCGCGCGGCGCCGCCGTAGCCGACCGCGGTGACCGCGAGGCGAACCTCGCCGGCGAGCGGACCGAGCTGGTAGCGACCGTCGGGGCCGGTGGTGGCGACGATGGCATCGCCGCCGCCGCGCGGCCGCGCGGCGACGCTGGCGCCCGAGACCGAGGCGCCGCCGTCGTCGACGATCTGGCCCTCGACAGTGAGCCCGGCGCCGAGCGCGATCTCGAGGCCGTCGATGTCGCGGCCGAGCACGACCTCGAAGGGAGCGGTCGAGCCCTCGGCGAAGCCGGTGCGTCGCGCCCACACCTGATAGCGGCCGGGTGGGACGCCGGTGACGCGAAAGGTGCCGTCGGCCCCGGTCGTGAGTCGCGGCGCGACGGCCGGATCGATCGGCAGGGGCGGCAGGCCGGCCGCGCCGGCGGCGGCGATCGGAGACGCGACGCGCAGCGTGCCGGCGCCGGGGGGCGGCGGATACGGCAGCGGCCCGACCACCACGCCGAGCTCGCCGCGCTCGATGAACTTGAGGCCGGTGGCGGTGGTGCCGCCCTTCCAGCTCTGTGATCCGGCGGGCACCTCCTCGCCACCGGCGGCGGCGCGCGCGAGCGACTCCTCGCTGATCTCCTGGCCGGCGCCGTCGGCGCCTTGCCCGCGCGCGAGGACCGAGGCCCCTGCGAGCGGCCGCCCGTCGGCGTCGACCACCCGACCGCTGACGGCGGTGCCGGGCTCGAGCAGGATGACCGGGGCATAGTCGGAGGCAGCGAGGAAGCGGACCGCGTCGGCGCTCAGGTAGCCGGGCGCGTGGGCGTCGGCGGTCCAGCGGCCGAACGGGACGCCTTCGATGCGAAAGAGGCCGTCGGCAACGCTGCGCACGGCGCGCGGCGGCTGGTCCTGGTCGTCGGCGACCAGGACCACGTCGGCCACCACGCCGGCGCCGGTCACCTCGTTCACCACCCGACCGCTCACCACCGTGGCCGGCGCCAGCACGAGATCGATCGGCGCGAACGGTCCGGCGCCCAGGCGGTCGGCGGCGACCGCGGGGCTCGCTTGCTCGCCGCGGTAGGCCCAGACCCGGTAGCGCGATTCGGGCAAGCCGGCGAAGCGAAAACGACCGGCCGCGTCGGTCCTGGTCTCCAGCGGCTGGGCGCCGCGCGTGAGCCGCACCTCGACGCCGGACGCGCCGCGGCCGTCGAGCGCGAGGACCCGGCCCTCGACCGCCACCTCGCGCGACACCACGATACGCACCGCGGTCGCCGGCGCCTGGACGAAGCGAACCTCGGCGCTCAGAACGCCCTGCCCTTCGACGCGCAGGCGGTAGCGGCGCGCGACCAGGCCGTCGAGCGCGAAGGCACCGTCGGCGCCGCTCTCGGCGACCACCACCTCGCCCGACTCCTCCTCGGGCTCGCCGGTGACGGTCACCGCAGCGACCGGATCCCCCGCAGCGTCGATGACGGTGCCAGCCAGCGTCTCCGTGCCGCTGCCGCGGCGCGGCGCCAGCGCCGGGCGCGGCCGCTCGCGCGCGGTCGTCGCGGCAGTCTCCGCACCGCCGCCATCACCGCGAAGCCCGCGCGCGTGGTGGCGCCCGCTGCCGCCGAGGAGCGCGACCACGATGTAGATCACCAGGCCGAGCGCGCCGGCGGCCATCCCCGCGGCCGCCCAGTCGGCGCGCCTTCTATGCTCCCCGCTGCCCTGGATCCCGCGGCCTCGGCCA
>Ga0111538_10004566_pt1 | contig 19208 bp, 19 predicted proteins | sample SoiMethybrSBSTD1_FD_79669 | JGI IMG/M metagenome (GOLD analysis project Ga0111538, IMG submission 79669) | Bulk soil microbial communities from a Populus tree surrounding site in Tennessee, USA - Soil MetaG P. TD hybrid SBSTD1 (version 2)... | ecosystem: Environmental > Terrestrial > Soil >...
GGCCTGGTGTTGTCGGTCATTGGCGCCGTACTCGCGTGCGTCGCGACATGGTTCGGCTTTGCAACGCCGCGCTTCGGGAGAATGAAATGAAGCGCTCCTGCATGCTTGCTGCCGGAGCAATGTCAGCGCTGCTCGGCGGGTGTAGCGGCCATACTGAATCTTTGCAGTACGGTCCGAACCCACAGCTCCCGCAGCCCGAGCGCGGGCTGCTGCCCAACATGACTATCGCTGAGCCCGCGGACTGGGGTGATCAGCGACCCACCGTACCGGAAGGCTACGCGATCAGCGCCATCGCCACCGACCTGCAAATTCCCAGGCAGACGCTGCTCCTGCCCAATGGAGACATCCTCGTGGCAGAAGGCAGAGGCGGCAACGCGCCCGAACTCAAGCCCAAGGACATGATCGCCAGCCACATCAAGGCGAAGGGGACCAGTTCCGTGAAGAGCGGCGATCGCCTGACCCTGCTGCGCGATGCGGACAGCGATGGTGTCTACGAAGTGCGGACGATATTCGCCGACAATCTCAATGCGCCCTATGGTCTCGCACTCGTCGATGGCAGCATCTTTGTCGCCAATCAGGATGCGCTGGTGCGATTCGACTACAGTGATGGCGAGACAAGAGCCCGCGCACCGCCTGTGAAAGTCACAGATTTGCCGTCGGCTATCAATCACCATTGGACGAAGGCCTTGGCAGCCAGCGCCGATGGCCAGTTTCTCTACGTGGGGATCGGTTCGAACAGCAACATCACCGAACGCGGCATGACAGCCGAGGTCGATCGGGCGAGGGTATGGCAGGTTATTGCGAGCAGCGGAGCACATAAGCCGTATGCCACGGGACTGCGCAATCCCACCGCGCTCGCCATTCAGCCCGGCACCGGCCAGCTCTGGGTAGTCGTAAACGAACGCGATGAGATCGGTCCCAACCTGGTCCCGGACTACCTCACCTCCGTGCGCGAAGGTGCATTCTACGGCTGGCCTTACAGCTACTGGGGCCAGAATGTGGACACACGCGTGCGGCCGCAGGATCCGCACAAAGTCGCATCTGCGATCGCACCAGATTACAGCCTCGGATCCCACGTGGCAGCGCTCGGCCTCGCCTTCTCTACTCCGACAATGGGTGAGTCGTTCGCAGACGGCGCGTTCGTCGGCGAGCATGGGAGTTGGAACCGTGCTGATCCAGTCGGCTACAAGGTGGTCTTCGTGCCATTCCGCGATGGTCGTCCGTCGGGCCAGCCGGTGGCCTTCGTCAGCGGCTTTCGCGGCAGTGACGGCCAGACTCGCGGCCGTCCCGTCGGCGTGACTGTAGATCCGCGCGGTGCACTCATCGTGGCGGACGACCTGTCGAACACGGTGTGGCGTGTTACGCCAGTCCGAAATGCAAAGTGATAGCGGCCAGCATTCTTGCTCTAAAGCTCATTCCTTCCTTCATCACTCGATCGAGCAACAGGCAAGCCCCAGCCGCGCCAGATCGCAAGCACTCGAAGTGCAAAGCAAACGCTAGCCGCGCCAATAGCAGTCGGAACTGCCGGCCAAGACAGCCCCTGCCCAACGACGACTAGTGCGGAGCCGGCAAGCGCCGCGACGGCATAAAGGTCGCGCTGAAGCACGGCTGGCGTACGCGCGACCAGAAGGTCGCGCATGATGCCTCCGCCTATGCCCGTGAGCATGCCGAGCAACGCGGCCATCAGTGGGTTCTGGTGAAAGGCAAGCGCTTTCGCGGTACCCGCGACAGCAAAGAGCGCGAGGCCCGCAGCGTCGAACACCAGAATCGGCGTGTGCAGCCGCGAGATGGGCGAGTACCAGAAGAATATCGTCAGTCCGGCCACGATCGCGACCGTGCAGTAGCGCCAGTCACTGATCGCCGCCGGCGGCACCGAGCCGATCAGAAGATCTCGCATGATTCCGCCCGCGCTGGCTGCGGCAAAAGAAAGCACCAGCACGCCGAAGATGTCGAGCTTGTGCCGAACACCCAACATCGCCCCGCTGATCGCGAAAACGAACGTGCCGGCAAGATCGAGTACGAGCAGGAGCTCTCGAACCTTCATTTCGCCAGCCAGGCAAGTGCGCCAACGATCATGGCTTCGACGCCCGCCTGCAAGGTCGGGTGAATTACCGGCGCGAAGAAAGGGCTGTGATTGACGGGCAGATCATTTACCCGCCCTTCTGCTTGCGCCTTGGCGTAGACCTCAGGATCGGTGCCGCCGACGAACCAGTAAACGGAAGGCACGTTCCATGCGGTTCCGAAGCAGCCGAAGTCTTCGCTGGCGGGTGCCGGCCCCGCGTGACGCACGCGATTGGCCGGAAAGTAGTGGCGCAGAGCTTCGGCGACACGTTCGCTCGACTGCTTGTCGTTGACGTTGAGTGGATAGCGATCGAGCGGCGTAATCTCCGGCGGGCGCGGCGCGCCCGACGCCGCAGCTTCAGCATTTGCGATTCGTTCAATCGCGCCCAGCACGTGCTTGCGCACACCTTCATCGAACGTGCGCACGTTGAGCTTAATGACAGCCTCATCGGGAATCACATTCTCCTTCGAGCCGGCTTGCAACACTCCAACGGTCACCACGGCGGCCTCCGTCGCGGCCACTTCACGTGCAACGATCGTTTGCAGACGTAGAACAACGGCTGCCGCCATGACAATGGGATCGATGCTTGCCTGTGGCATTGAGCCATGGGCGCCCCGGCCGAACAGCCGAATTTGCAGGCTGTCGGCGGCAGATGTGATCGGGCCGGCGCTGCCGGAGATCGTGCCTGCTGGTCCAACCATCACGTGCTGCCCAAGTACGACATCGGGCTTGGGAAACCGATCGAGCAAGCCGTCCGCGAGCATTGCGCGCGCGCCTTGCGCCGTCTCCTCGCCAGGTTGGAAGACCGTTACCAGAGTGCCTCGCCACGCATCTCGCCGCTGCGAGAACAACGCAGCCACGCCCATCAACCATGCGACATGCATGTCATGGCCACAGGCATGCGATACCGGCACCACGTTCCCGTTCGCGTCCTCGGCTGTAGATGTGCTTGCATAATCGAGGCGTGTCGCCTCGCGTATCGGTAGCGCGTCCATGTCAGCGCGGAGCATGATCGTCGCGCCGTCCCCATTTCGGAGTAGCCCGACAACGCCGGTCTTGCCAACACCGCTCGTCACGTCGTAGCCATTCTCCTGAAGGTGTTTTGCAGCAATGCCCGCGGTACGGTTCTCCTGCATCGATAGCTCGGGATGAGCGTGAAGGTCCTTGTAGGCAGCCTCGAGTGCTGGAAGCACGCCGGGCAGCTTGGCCGTGATGCGATGGGCTGATTCGACTGAAGTCGCGTTCATGGTTTCACCCCCCGAGCGGCGGCGTCCGCATCAAGATACCACTCGATTTGCGCGAGGAGCATGCGCGAGGGGAACGCGCATGCATCTCGAACGTTGGGAAATTCTCGGACGGCCGTTTCTCGCGGCTTTTCGAGGAAACACTGAGTGCACTCGCAACAAGGCGGCACTTCTATTGGGAGATGCGCCATGACGACATACAAAGTCGGTTATCTGATCGGCAGCCTCGCGAAGCAATCAATCAACCGCAAGCTTGCCAAGGCGTTGATCCGCCTCGCGCCAGAAACCCTGAAATTCTCTGAGATTTCGTTCCGCGATCTGCCGCTCTACAGCTATGACTATGACGACGATTACCCGGAGGTGGCGCTCACGCTCAAGGCGGCGATCAAAGGCTCCGACGCCATTCTTTTCGTGACGCCCGAATACAATCGCTCGATCCCCGGCGGCCTGAAGAACGCGATCGACTGGGCAAGCCGCCCCTACGGCCAAAATTCCTTCGCCCGCAAGCCGTCAGCTGTAATCGGCACATCGCCCGGTGCAATCGGCACAGCAGTGGCGCAACAGAACCTGAGGAGCGTGTTGAGCTTCTGCAACGCGCCGCAAATGAACGCGCCGGAAGCGTACATCCAATTCACGCCCGGCATGATCACCGAGGATGGCGAGGTGACAGTCGAGTCGACCGAGTCCTTCCTGCACACCTACATGAAGGAATTTCACGACTTCATCACGCGCGTGCGGCTCGCCCTGCCGCCAGAGGATTGATGGCGCGCACCATTCGCTCAGCCGTGAGGCACCACCGCTACATCGCACGTGGCCCGCTCCAACACGAGTCGGGTCACGCTGCCAAGAATATGCTCTGACAGCCACGACCTGCCCTGCTTTCCCATCACGATCAGCGTGCATCGAGTTGTGGCAGCACGCTCTTTGATGAGCACGCGTGCATCGCCGATCTGCACTGTCCCAACTACGGTGCGTTCCTGCAGGCCGGCAGTCAACTCTGCCATGCTGGCGTTCGCCTCCCGCTGCAGTTCATCGGAGTAAGCCTCGATTCCCTCGTCGCTGACGCCAGCGCTCCGCAGCCTTCCGGTTAGAGCAGAGTCGAGCGCATGAAAGACGTGCAACGTCGCGGCGGGCGCCACCTCGGACGCAAACCGAAGAGCGGGTGCGGAGTAATCGGAGAAGTCGACAGGCACGAGCACGTTCTCATAAGGGATCTCGGGATCCTGCTTTGGCACGAGCATGGGGCACTCGATCATCCGTGCCATCCGCTCGGCCGTGGAACCTATGATGAAATCCCGAACCGGGTTCACACCGCGTGGGCCCAGAACCATTAGGTCGCTGCTCGCTGCGGCGGCAAGGATCTCATCCATCACCCGGCCTTCTCGAAGCAACCGGTCATTGACTACGCCTCCGACGGCCGCGATGTCGGCAGCAAGCGAAGCGAGTGCGCGTTCGGCGTCGAGCCGCAGAGGTGGTTCCACATCGACTGCTGGCGAGCGCCGCAGCAGCGCTTGGACCGGCGAGCTATCGATCACGTGTAAGAGATGCAACGCCGCGCCATGCTCCTTTGCGAGCGCTCCGGCACGCCTTGCTGCTCGATGTGCGGAGAAGGAGAAGTCGGTCGCTGCGACGACTGTGCGGATGGGACTCACCATGGTCGCTCCAAAGATGCGCTAGTCGGGTGATACGACCCTGCAATCGTGCCGCCACCAGGCCCGAACGGCAACCTGCCAAGGTGCGGGTTTCAAATCGCCGCATGCGATACTTTGTGGATCATGAGTTTGACCCTGATCGTGTTCCTTCCCTTCGCAGGCGCGCTGATCGCGGCCTTTCTACCCGCAAACGCTCGAACCGCGGCGAGCTGGCTCAGCGGTCTGGTCACCGTCGTCTGCACGTCTCTGGTCGTCCGCTTGTATCCCAGCCTGACCGCCGCGGAGCCAGTGCTACGCGAGCGCCTGAGCTGGGCTCCACAACTTGGTCTAGAGCTGTACCTGCGCATGGACGGCTACGCATGGTTGTTTGCATTACTCGTTGCTTTCATGGGTCTGCTGGTGGTGCTGTACGCACGCTACTACATGTCCCACCAGGATCCGGTCCCGCGGTTCTTCTCCTTCCTGATGGCGTTCATGGGCGCGATGCTCGGTACGGTGCTGTCGGGCAATCTGATCCAGCTTGTTATCTTTTGGGAGCTGACAAGCCTCACATCATTCATGTTGATCGCCTATTGGTATCACCGTGCCGACGCCCGGCGTGGCGCACGGATGGCGCTCATCGTGACGGCGACTGGCGGGATGTGTCTGTTGTTGGGCATGGTGTGGCTAGGCATCATCGCCGGCAGCTTTGACCTCGACGCGGTCCTGGCTAGCGGCCCCGCAATCCGAGCGCATGAGTACTACCCGGTAGTGCTGACGCTCATTCTCTTGGGCGCACTCACCAAGAGCGCGCAGGTTCCATTTCACTTTTGGTTGCCCAACGCGATGGCGGCACCCACGCCGGTATCGGCGTACCTACACTCGGCGACGATGGTTAAGGCCGGCGTATTCCTTCTGGCGCGCCTCTGGCCCGCGCTGGCTGGCACTCCCGAATGGTTCTGGATCCTGTGCACGCTCGGGCTGAGCTCGCTGCTGCTCGGAGCCGTTGCAGCGCTCTTTCAGCGTGACCTGAAGGCAGTGCTCGCGTACTCGACCATCAGCCACTTGGGACTCATCACGCTGCTACTAGGGATGAACAGTGCTCTAGCACTGGTCGCCGCCGTCTTCCACATGATGAATCACGCCACATTCAAGGCCTCCCTGTTCATGGCCGCGGGAATCGTCGATCACGAAACAGGCACGCGCGACATGCGACGCCTCAGCGGCCTGTCGAAAGCGATGCCCGTAACCGCCGGTGTCGCCCTGGTCGCGGCCGCCGCAATGGCAGGGGTGCCCCTACTGAACGGATTTCTATCCAAGGAAATGTTCTTCGCAGAGACGATCTTCGCCGGTCAAGGGCCGCTGATTCGAATTGGACTGCCTGCGATCGCTACGCTGGCAAGCATGTTCAGCGTGGCGTACTCAGCTCGCTTCGTCCACAGCGTGTTCTTCGGGCGCGCAACTCGGGATTTGCCGCGCGCGCCGCACGAACCGACACGCGGCATGTTGGCGCCGAGTGCGTTGTTGGTCGTCGCATGTCTGCTGGTTGGAATACTGCCGGAACAGACGATCGGGCCCGTTCTGCGCCTTGCAGTGACATCGATCCTCGGAGGCGCAACGCCGCAGTTCAGCCTGCAAATCTGGCACGGTTTCACCGCCCCTGTGCTCATGAGCGTGCTCGCACTCGCAGGGGGAAGTTTTCTGTATGCGTTTCTCTTTCGTCGTAGCCAGCGCTCGATGGTCACCGTCCCCTGGCGTCCGCCTGTCGATGGCGAGCGCGCCTTCGACATCATGATGATATTGATCGTTCGTGTGTGCGAGCGCCTGACCGGAGTGATTTCGTCACGCCGCCTCCAAGTTCAGTTGCTATTGATCGTCGTCGTCACGCTAGCGACAGCTGCAGTACCGCTCCTGGGCGGGAGCCTGCCGCTAGGAGCTGCGCTGACGCGCGTCAATTCAGTCTTCGCTTTGCTTTGGCTCATCGGTGCAGCATGTGCGATTGGGGCTGCCACGCAGGCGAAATACCACCGGCTTGCGGCACTCATCATGGTCGGTGGCGCGGGTTTGCTGACCTGCCTGACATTCGCCTGGTTCTCGGCACCAGATCTTGCGCTTACGCAGATTGCGGTCGAGGTCGTCACGACAGTGCTGCTGCTGCTCGGTTTGCGCTGGATGCCACGGCGGACCGAGCTCGACGAACCACATCGCAGGACGCTCAAGGCGCGCGCGCAGCGTGCGCGGGATCTGGTGGTTGCAATCGTTTCAGGAGCAGGCATCACCGGCCTTGCACTCGTAATCATGGTGCGTCCGCCAGTCGCAGTGCTGAAGCCCTTTTTCCTCGAGCACGCGCTACCGGACGCGGGCGGACGCAATGTCGTGAACGTGATCCTGGTCGACTTTCGAGGTTTCGACACGCTCGGCGAAATTACCGTGCTCAGCATCGTAGCCCTGACCGTGTATGCACTGCTGCGTCGCTTCCGTCCCGCGCCAGAGAGCCGAGGCATGCCTCGCCCCCAGCGGGAAGACGAAGCGCGTGCGGCGCTTGCATCCGGCGAAGGCTTGCCTGGCGGCTATTTGCTCATCCCGGCAGTCGTCGGCCGCATGCTCATGCCTGTGGCGGGCATCGTCTCCGTCTACTTTCTACTGCGTGGTCACAACGCTCCGGGCGGTGGATTCGTGGGCGGCCTGGTCATGGCGACTGGGATCATCGTCCAGTACATGACGAGCGGTGTGCTTTGGGTTGAATCGCGGCTGCGCGTGCATCCGCATTACTGGATTGCGCTCGGCCTGATTGCCGCGGGTATCGCGGGCCTCTCGGCATGGTTCGTGGCCGCGCCTTTCCTGACGAGCGTCGAATGGGACCTCACCCTTCCCTTGCTGGGCTCTCTGCATCTGTCGACGGTGTTGTTGTTCGATCTCGGCGTCTACATGGTCGTCGTCGGAGCGAGCGTCCTCATGTTGATTGCAATCGCACACCAGTCCTTGCGTCAGTCTCGAAGGTCGTTGTCCGCAGACGAGCGCGACGAGATCCCGGTCATTTCGGCGATAGAGGCGGATCGCTGATGGAACTCGTTGTCGCACTCGCTATCGGCGTGCTCACTGCCTGCGGCGTTTGGCTGATTCTGCGGCCCCGCACGTTCCAGGTGATCATGGGTCTAGTCCTGCTGTCTTATGGCGTCAACCTTTTCATCTTCGCCATGGGACGGCTCACTGCTGATCGCCCGCCGATCCTGCACGGCCAGACTGTCGAAGTCGCACAGTACGCTGACCCCGTGCCGCAAGCCCTCGTTCTCACAGCCATCGTCATCAGCTTTGCCACCACTGCGCTGTTCCTCGTGCTCTTGCTGGCTGCACGTGGGTTGACGGGCACGGATCACGTCGACGGTAAGGAGCCCGGTTCGTGATCGCGCTGCTGCAGCACTTGCTGATCGTTCCAATCCTGGCGCCACTGCTGGTGGGAGCAATTCAATTGTTTCTCGGAGAGCGTCGCGGCGCTCGGGTCCTGTTTTCCCTCGCGTCCGTGCTCGTGCAGGCGGCAGCTGCGCTCACGTTGCTGTACATGACGACAGACGCCATGCCGGATATATGGACAGAGGGCGTTGGCGTATACGCGATTGGCTCCTGGCCTGCGCCGTTCGGGATCGTCCTCGTCGTCGACCGGCTAGCGGCGCTCATGCTCTTGTTGACTTCGTTGGTGGCGCTCTCCTCGCTCGTGTACTCCCTGGCCTATTGGGATCGCGTGGCTCCAGCGTTTCATTCTCTGTTCCAGTTCCTGCTGATGGGCCTGAATGGTGCCTTTCTGACCGGCGACCTGTTCAATCTGTTCGTCTTCTTCGAAGTGCTGCTCGCATCTTCTTACGGACTTCTGCTGCATGGCTCCGGCGTCGGTCGCGTCAAGGCGAGTCTGCATTACATCACCGTGAATCTGGTCGCGTCGTTCCTGTTCCTGATCGGTGTCGCGATGATCTATGGGATGACCGGTACACTGAACATGGCAGATCTAGCCGGCCGCATCATGCTCCTCGAACCTCGCGATCGCGCGCTGTTCGAGTCGGGCGCGGCCATTCTCGGCGTCGCCTTTCTGATCAAGGCAGGTGCGTGGCCGCTGAACTTCTGGTTGCCGACAACCTATGTTGCGGCAAGCTCGCCGATCGGCGCCGTGTTCTCACTGATGACAAAGGTGGGCGTGTACGCCGTGCTGCGCGTGGGCACTGTGCTCGCCTCTGGCAACGAGCAAACTTCATTTATAGATGTCGGACTCTTCTACGGCGGGGCGGCCACCATCGCATACGCGGTCGTCGGTATGCTGGCTTCGCGTCAGCTGGGTCGCATCGTGAGCTACTGCGTCGTGACTTCGACTGGCCTGCTATTCATGGCCCTGGGCTTGCAGATCGACGCATTGACAGGTCCGGTGATCCTGTACCTGGTGAGCTCCGTGCTGGCCACCAGTTCATTCTTCATGGTGAACGGTCTGGCGCAGCGGACACGCACTCATCGCATACGCGAAGCCGCCGATATTGCACCCCCCGACATCACCTACGCCGGTTTCGGCATCAGCCAACCCGATCCACTCTCCCCGAAAGACGAGGTAGGTATCGCCATTCCTGCAGCAATGGCCTTTCTGGGACTGGCGTTCATTTGCTGCGCGTTGCTCGTGGCGGGTTTGCCGCCGCTATCCGGTTTCATCGCAAAGTTCGCTCTGCTGCGCACGGCCGTCGGCCACACCGCGGACGCGGGAATTGGCTGGCATGCGTGGGCGTTCTGCGCGGCATTGATAGCGACGGGAGTCGCCACGATGATCTCGTTGACTCGCGGCGGCTTGCGCCTCTTCTGGACTTCCCAGGGGAGGACAACACCGCGGCTGCGAATCATCGAAGCAGGTCCGGCGGCATTCCTGATCCTGCTGTCCATGGCCATGACTGCAGGGATCGCGCCAGTCATGACTTATCTCGATTCGGCGGCGCGATCGCTGCATTCACCGGACGTCTACATCCGGGTCGTGAATGGCACGAGGGAGGCTACTCCATGAGACAGTTGCCACTCTATCTGGCCGTCACGCTCGTCGGCATCTGGTTGCTGCTCAACGGGGAGCTCAGCGTGCTGTCGATAGCCTTCGGCGCGCTGCTGGCTCTGCTGCTCGTGCTGGCAATTGCACAACTACGGCCCGTGCGGCCCCGCGTCCGTCACGTGTATCTCGCCATTCCGCTCGTAGCCACACTGCTGGTGGATATCGTCCTCTCAAACCTCGGGGTGGCGCGCGTCGTCCTTGGACTGGTGCGCAATCGGCAAGTACGGAGCGGTTTCATCGACATTCCTATCGAGCTCAGCGATCCCCACGGCCTGGCGATTCTCGCGGTCATCGTGACCTCGACGCCTGGGACGTCGTGGGCGGGAATAGCACCGAACGGCCGGGTGCTCCGTTTGCACATGCTCGACATCAGAGATGAAGATGAGTGGATCCGTTCGTTCAAGCGGCGGTATGAGCGTCGCTTGATGAGGATCTTCGAATGAATGCCGTGTTCGCTTATGCCTTGTGGTTTGCACAAGCCTGCATCGCGATCGCCATGTTGAACGGGATCGTACGCTTATTCATCGGACCGGCGGCGCAGGACCGGATACTTGCGTTCGATTCCCTATACATGAACGGGATGCTGATGTTGTTGACGCTTGGAATATCCTCGATGTCGACAGCGTATTTCGACATGGCGCTGTTGATCGCTCTGTTCGGTTTCGTCGGGACAGTGGCGCTTGCAAAATTCCTACTGCGAGGCGAGGTAATCGAACCATGACCACGGCCACACTCCCGCTCTGGGTCACGATTCCCGGAACTGTGCTGCTCGTGCTCGCCGGCCTGACGACGCTCATCGGTTCATTCGGATTGTTGCGCTTGCCGGACTTCTTCTCACGAATGCACGGGCCATCGATGACGAACACGGTTGCCGCCGGCGCGACTTTGGTCGCGTCAATGCTCGTGTCGTCTGCGATCGTCGGGCGTCCGATCATTCATGAGTTGCTGATCACCTTATTCGTGAGCATGAGCGCGCCGATCACGGCCATCATGCTTCTCCAGGCGGCTCTGTACCGGAACAAAGCGCGCCACAGTCGTGATGTCCCGGACGGGAACAGCATTTAATCTGTCAGACGCAACGGCACTCGGTGCACCGAGCCTCAGAACGGCTGACCTATATGGGATTACCAGCACGTCGCACGGTGCGGCGCGAAGCAGTCGGTCGGCAACACTTCCGATGAGGAGCCGTTTGAGAAGGAACCAGCGGCTCGCTCCGATAGCCAGCAGTTCCGGTCGTTCGTACTTGAGCACGGCGCGGATTGCGGCCGCGGGGGGTTCGCTACGCACGATCACGCGAGTGCTGGCGGACGGGAGGCCGGCATCCGCGACCATAGCCTGTATTCGTTGCCTGGCGTGCTCTTGGGAGCTGCGCTGATATCGCCCGATCGTCGACTCATCGAGGCCGACTGATTTCATCATGCCGTCGTATGACGGGTGAATCGCATGCACCACAGTTGCCGCTGCCCCCTCGAGCGCGCCCAGACGGACGGCTGTCCGAATCAGCGGCAACGATGCGCCGGACAAGTCGGTGGCGATCGCCACATCCCGATAGCCCCCTTGCACCTCGCGGCGCACTACGAGGACCGGCCGTTTCGCCCTTCGAACGAGGCGCTCGGCTGTCGTGCCGACGATCGAATCGAGTCGACGCGACTTCGGTGCGGCCAAGACGATAAGGTCCGCATCCCATTCACGCGCTGACGCGGCAACGATCTCCAGAAGGTTACCCCGGCGTACGATCACGTCGATGAAACCTGCTGCGGACCCGAACGCTCGATCGGCCTGCGACAACAGCGCGACGTATGCACGATTTGCCTGCATGCGCGCTACCCGTTCGGGATGCCGGGTATCAGTGACGTGCAGCAACGTGAGCCTCGCGCCTGTCTGGCGCGCCAGTGAGCCCGCTCTTCGGAGAGCCGCCGTTGACCTCGCGCTCAGATCTGTAGCGCACAGGATGCGCTGTAGTCCTCTAGTAATTGGCATCTTCACCAACCGTACCTCCTTCTGCTTCCCAGCGCTTGATGGCGCGAACTTCCCTTGTGTTGAATTTGAATCGCACACCCGCTCCCCGGCCATTCTCCGGGATGAACATCACCCCCGCCGCCTCGAGGGTAATGCGCAGACGTCGCAACGTCTTCTCGCCCGGCCCGCGAAACTTCACTTCGAAATTGCGAATGGTCTGGACATCGGTGGCAGAGGCCTGAGCCAGTCGCTCGGCTGACCATTCGATCATTGCTCTGGCAGCACGGCACTGGGCCGCGGTCAAGATGTTCTGTGAGTAAGGCACGTGAGAACTCCGAGCCAAAGGCTTCATGCCGACATGGGCGCGCTAGACAGTGCGGTCCTGTCCGCGTCGTGCGCCGTCGACGCTTCGGACGTACCCTGCGGCACAATCAACATGTCACAAGGCGCGAGCTTCAAGACCTGATTGGCAACGCTGCCAAGCACAGCTCGCCGCATCCGCGCATCGCCTCTGGTTCCCAAAACGAGCAGATCGGGCCGACGCATTTCAATCGCACGCATGATCGCCGGCAAGGGATTGCCGTTGGCGACGATGAGTTCATACCGCTTCGGATCTGCGCTCTCTTGCTCCAGGAGCTCGCGCAGGATTGCACTGGCCGTCCCCGGCGAGCAGTCCGTTGGCAATGCGACTGCCGCCACTTCTGTGCCAGGTAAATGCAAGAGAGCGTGGTCCGGCGATGTACATGCATGGATTGCCGCCGCCTTGGCTCCATCTCTCAGCACAAAGCGCTCAGCAGCACGCAGCGCAGCTCTGGATCCAACTGCAACATCGAGAGCAAGCAAGACGTTCCGATAGTTGGCGCTCGCGCTCTGCTGAACCACGAGCACAGGACATCTCCGCGCGCTCACCACCTTCTCAATGATGGTGCCCTGCAGGGCGTCAACCACGCCGCGCCTCTCATGCGGGCCGACGATCAGCAAATCTGGTTCCTCGCGCGCGATCGTGTCCAGGACCACCCGCGCAGGATTACCGGCACGCACCACGACATCCGGTGTAGTTTTGACGCGCCACAATGGAGAGCGAACACGCGACTTCATGCGCGCGATAGCCATCTGTAGAGACTGCTCCAACACGCGTTCTGATGACACGGGCGACACCACGTGCAGCAGCGACAGTTCCGCATCGAGCTCATCCGCCAGGAGACCAGCGCGGTCAATTGCAAACTCACTCTTGGGCAGCAGATCTGTGGCAGCTAGCAGTCTCATCATCTCTATTACTCCGGTGTTGAGGGACTCCTTCGTTCGTCTTCGACCATTTGACTAGTGCACGCTTGCAGCACTCGGCGTCGCCTCTGCGGCGCCGCCGTCCGTAGCTGGTGGTTGCGAAACCTCTTCGATAAGCAGGCGCCGCAGCCCACCGGGCATGACGCGCTCCACTACGTCTCCCAGTCGATAACCCAGTAGGGCCGTACCGAGAGGCGCGAGCACAGAGATGCGCCCCGCGCTCACATCGGCCTCGTGAGGACTCACGAGAGTCAGCTCCTGACGTCGCCCACTCTCCAGATCCCGCACACGCACAGCCGCGTGCATCGTGACGACGCTCGGTGACAGCTCGCTCGGGGCCAATACGAGTGCCCGCTCGAGCTCGACCCTCAGGTCTTCCAAATGCTCCTGGTCGTGCGTTGCGCCATTCCGCGCGCGCAGGAGACTGCGCAGTACGCGTGCATTCGGTTCGCTGATCACAATCTGACGGTCGTTCATCGACACTAACTCCTATATCGTTCGAGTGACATCGTGGGCGCTGGAGCGTGTTAGATCAATTAGAAATATTCAGGCTTTTTATTAGGGAATGTGAAAACATATAGCTGTCGCCGTTGCCCTATCGGCTGTACACCGCGCCTTGTGGAGACCTACCATGGCAGTGATCCGACGCCTCAACTACCAACATCTCCTGTACTTCTGGTCCGTGGTCCGTACGGGCAGCCTGACGCGCGCGTGTGAGGAGCTAGCGCTTTCCGCTCCTACCGTCAGCTCCCAGCTGCGGACGCTGGAAGAGCGTCTCGGCGAGAAGCTGCTGGCCAAATCCGGGCGCAATCTGGTTCCCACTGAGGTGGGGAAGCTGGTCTACAGCTATGCAAACGAGATCTTCACGAAGGGCCAGGAGCTGCTCGATGCGCTCGAGCAACGCCCATCCACACGACCGCTGCGACTCCTGGTCGGGATCGATGATGTGGTGCCAAAGGAGATCGCTTATCAGATCGTCGAGCCCGGCATGCAGCTCAAGCAGCCGGTACGCATCGTCTGCCGGGAAGGCACCCTGGAGCGCTTGGTCGCAGACCTTGCCGTACACGACATCGACGTCGTGTTGTCGGATGCTCCGGTGACGCCAACTCTCAACGTCCGTGCGCATAGCCACTCACTCGGCAAGTGTAAGGTCTACTGGATGGCGACCCCGGCGCTCGCCAAGACCCTGCGCCGCGGATTCCCCAAGTCCCTGGACGGTGTACCGGTGCTTCTACCGACTGATGACACCGCAATACGGCGCGCTTTGGATCAGTGGCTCGATCGGCAGGGAGTGCGCCCCCTCATGCTCGGCGAGTTCGAGGACTATGCAATGCTGCGTGAGTTCGCGCGCGCCGGGCACGGTTTCGCCCCGGTACCAGCGGTACTCGAAGCTCAATTTCGTCGCCAGCACGGATTCGCGCGCATAGGCATGGCACACGGTGTAAACGCTGAGTTCTTCGCGATCTCAGCGGAGCGCAAGATCAAACATCCTGCTGTCGCCGCGATGACAGACAGTGCGCGGCAGTTGTTCGCTCAAAGCTGAGTTCACCAGTGAAGTCATGCAGCTGCGCCCGCCGGCGGAGGATCATCGAGTTGCTCGTAGTGGCTTAGCCACATTACGAGCTGCCCTCGCCCGCCGGTGATGCGCGCGAGCGCGTCCGGATACCCTAGAAGGGTAGCCAGAGGCGCACAAGCACGGACGATCCCAAACCTGCTGGTCACTTCCGCATCCATGATCGCCGCACGCCGCAATCGCAGATCCTCTCTGACGGCTTCGTAGTGCTCGGGAGAGCAAAGCACACGTAGCCCCATGAACGGTTGCTCGACGCGTTCCCCATGACGATAGCGAACCTTCGGCGGACCGATGCGCACCATATCGCCGTACGCCTCCTTGAGGCGCCGTACGGGTCGCTCCAGCGCGATCTCACTCTCCGCGGCTATCAACAGGCCGCTCGGACCAGGCTCGAATGCAGTGCTGTCCTCATGGGGCAGCATTTCTATCGCCTTGCGCGCAAAGGCGAGCTGGAACCGCTCGGACCTATGCGTGCAGCTGCGTTCTATTGGATAGTCTCCAGCCACGATACTTGCGTCACGCCCGAGCGTTGCGGGTGCGCATCGCACCGCGCAGCGATTCGGCCTGAGCGACGCGGTCAATCGCGATGAGCCATGCTGCTTCGCGCAGGGACATGTCTCGCGCCTCGGCGACCTTTCTCACGTTCCGGTAGGCACGTGTGAGATAGGCGCGGAGTTGCCGATTGACCTTGTCGAGCGGCCACTTTGTCTGCTGCAGGTTCTGCGTCCATTCGAAGTAGCTGGCGATCACCCCGCCCGCGTTGGCAAGCAGGTCCGGTATGACGTCGATCTTGCGATCGCGGAGAATCCGGTCGGCTGCAGCGGTCGTAGGAAGGTTTGCGCCCTCCACGATGACACTGGCACGCACGTCGGCAGCGTTGTCCTCGGTCAGCGCATTTTCGAGCGCTGCAGGAATGAGAACGTCGCAAGGCAGAGCAATCAGCTCCTCGTTGTCGATCGCCACGGCACCCGGAAAACCGACAACTGACCCGGTGAGCCGCACGTGCTCGATCAGGTCGTGCACGCGCAGTGGCCGCGACCCGCTGCTCAGGATGCCCCCGTTCACATCCGCGACGGCGATGATCTCGCCGCCCTGCTGCTCGATAAATGCCGCCGCATTCGATCCGACGTTACCGAAGCCCTGTATGGCAACGCGGAGGCCGCTGAGGGAACGCCCGCGCGCCTTCATGTGCTCTGCTAGGACCATACCGACGCCGTTACCGGTCGCGGCCGAGCGGCCACGTAGGCCACCGAGCTCGATGGGCTTCGACGTAACAACGGCCGGGGTATAACCATGCCGCGAGCTGAACTCATCCAATATCCACGCCATCACCTGGGCGTTGGTATTGACGTCCGGCGCAGGAATGTCGCGAAACGGCCCAATGAATCGGTGGATGCGCGACACATAGCGACGAGTCAAACGCTCCAGCTCGCCTGCGGAGAGCTTCGTCGGATCGCACGCTACTCCGCCCTTGGCGCCGCCGAAGGGGATGTCGACCAGCGCAGTCTTCCAGGTCATGATCTCGGCCAAGGCCTGCATCTCACCGGCATCGACGGACGGGTGATAGCGAATTCCGCCCTTGGCTGGTCCACGCGCGCCGCTGTGCTGAATACGATAGCCGTTGAACACTCGCAATGACCCGTCGTCCATCTGCACGGGCACTGATACCTTCACTTCCCGAAACGGTGTTCGTAGCAACAGCTGTTGGTCGGGCGACAGCCCGAGCCGCTGCGCCGCAAGCGAGAAGTTGTGATGCGCAGTCTGCTCGACCACTGTGCCGCCAATCGACGTCACATCGGTCAACTGCGGTTCTGGCAGTGCCTGTGCCGTGGACAGTTCCGGTGTTGTATTCATCACCTGGAGTGATTGCACGAATGCTCCTTCTGCTTGAGTGTCTATGTTGAGGAGTGTTGTACGCGCCTGCCGTGCTGTGAACAATTGGAATTATTCTGTGAATGTGTTTGCCTTTCTCTAACTGACTTTTGCCGAAACGTCCTCATAATAGGCAAGATGTCACGACCCCCATCCTTGCCGCTCGTTCTTGGCATCGGCGCGCCGCGGTGGCTCGTGTGCGTGGCCCTCCTATGCTGGGCGGTGCTGTCGGGCCCTGCACATGCGCAGCCGCTCGCCAAAGAAAGCCCTCTCCCCGGCTTCGATTCCCGAAGCTCAATCGTTGCTGCGGACCGCTTGCCCTCGTTGCAGACGACCGATCGCCGTCATGACGCAGCGCCCGGCGACGGCAAGCCCCACCAGCTGGCGACTGATTCCATCGCCATAATCGCGACCTGGCTCAGCGCAATTCAGCCGACAACGTTGTCTTTTGACGCACCGGCTGCGCAGCAGCCGCGTTCTCCCGCTCAACCGCGAGCTCCTCCTGCAGGCGCGAAGCACTCTCACTGATTGAGAGTCGAGTCGGGGTGATAAGCGCCCCGGTTATTCGTTGCGGCGAATGGGAGAATCCCATGGTTCCTTCTGCGTGGAAGCTCGTCTTATACGGGCTCGTCATTGTCGTCGGCAGCTCGATCGCCCTGCCCAACCTGTTGACACCCGCTCAGCGCGAGGCGTTGCCTGACTGGCTGCCCGACAAGCCGGTGGCACTCGGCCTCGATCTGCGCGGCGGCGCTCATTTGGTACTCGAGATCGATGCTCGCGCGCTGCGGCGCGAGCAGATGGACACTCTTCTCGGCGATGCGCAAGCGGTTTTGCGCGATGCGAGGCTTGGTGGCGTCCGTGGAGCGATCGAAGCGGACGCGGTAGTTCTGCGAGCAAACACCACACAGATCGCTGCCGCCGCGGAACGTGCATTGCGCGCCAGCGACAAGGACGCAGCTTCGCCGAAGAAGATCGAGGTTGCGCCGGACGGCAGTATCCGGCTATCGCTAGAGCCTGCTGCTCTCGCGGCGCGTGAGCAATCGGCCCTGCAGCAAAGCGTCGAAATAGTTCGACGCCGCATCGATGCGATCGGCGTCGCGGAACCGACCGTGCAGGCGCTCGGCTCGACTCGCATTCTGGTACAGCTGCCGGGGGTGCAGGATCCAGCTTCGATCCGGACGCTCCTCGGTAGCACTGCGAAGTTGACCTTCCATCGCGTCGAATCCTCGCATGCCCGTGGCTCCGGAACAGTACCCGCAGGATCGATTCGCGTTCCCGCCTCGGACGAAGCTGTCGACTATGGGCTTCAACGTCGGCCGCTCCTACAGGGCGAGCGGCTCGTGCACGCAAGCGCCGGCATCGATTCGTAGGACGGCGGCCGAATCGTCTCGTTTCGCTTCGATGCTGCAGGCAAACGAATGTTCGCCCAGATCACCCGCGAGAACGTCGGCCGCCAGCTGGCCATTGTTCTCGATGACAAGGTCATCAGCGCGCCGGTGATTCAGGAGCCGATCATTGGCGGCTCCGGACAGATACAGGGGAACTTCACAGCCGACGAGACCAGCTCTCTGGCCGCGCTGCTGCGCGCCGGCGCGCTCCCCGTTCCGCTGCAAGTCATCGAAGAACGTATGGTCGGTCCCGACCTCGGCAGCGATGCAATCCGCATGGGCGCAGTGACTGGCGCCGCCGGACTGCTGTTGGTCCTCGTGTTCATGACGGTTCTGTATCGGGGATGGGGAATCATTGCCAACCTGGCGCTGCTCATAAACACGGCTCTCACGCTCGCAGCTCTGACACTGCTCGGCGCGACGCTGACGCTGCCAGGCATTGCGGGCATCGTGCTCGGCATCGGCCTCGCAGTCGACGCGAACGTGCTGATCAATGAGCGCATTCGAGAGGAGACACGCAATGGCAAGACGGCAATCGCAGCCCTCACGAGCGGATTCCAGCGAGCCTATGCGACGGTCATAGACTCGAACGTCACTGCCCTCATCGCCACTGCGCTCCTGTTCTGGTTCGGCTCGGGACCCGTGCGCGGTTTCGCCATTACGATGGCGCTCGGCATCATCATCTCGATGTTCACTGCAGTTACCGTCGTCAGGACCATCATGGCACTGTGGCTTCGGTGGCGCCGACCCCGGACATTTGTGATTGGATCGCTCCTGCCCGCGCGGTGGGCGAATGTCACTCCGAACCTTCAGGTGATGCGCGCGCGCTTCATCGGCCTCGGCGCATCGCTGGTATTGTCGATAGCGTCAGTATTCCTGTTCATGAATCCGGGACTGAACTATGGAGTCGACTTCACCGGCGGCACGATCATCGAAGCTACGGCGCCTACAGCGATGCGGATCGGTGATCTCCGCGCTAGCCTCGAACAGGCCGATCTCGGTGAGGTCAGTCTGCAGCAAGCAGGGGCTGACGGCTCTACCGTTCTCGTTCGTGTGCAGCAGCAGCCCGAGGCGGATGCAACCGCCCAGACACAGCTCGCCGAGCAGGCAAAGGCAGCCATCCTGGA
>Ga0111538_10004569_pt1 | contig 19205 bp, 16 predicted proteins | sample SoiMethybrSBSTD1_FD_79669 | JGI IMG/M metagenome (GOLD analysis project Ga0111538, IMG submission 79669) | Bulk soil microbial communities from a Populus tree surrounding site in Tennessee, USA - Soil MetaG P. TD hybrid SBSTD1 (version 2)... | ecosystem: Environmental > Terrestrial > Soil >...
GCAGCAGGAGTCTGCTGTACCACAACGAGGGAAGCGGCCGTTTTACGAGCATCAGCAACAGCCCGGTGCTCAGCACTCCAGCAGAGGCCTCCGTCTGCATATGGGGCGACTACGACAACGATGGCTATTTCGATCTCTTCATGGGCGCCGCTCGGACAACAAACAACGCGCTCTTTCACAACAATCGCGACGGTACGTTCACCCTGGTGACGAACAGCGTTATAACAACTGACGTGGCGGGTTCACATGGCGCAGCATGGGGCGATTACGATGCCGATGGTCATCTCGATCTATTGGTGAGTGGCGGCAGCATCCCATGCCGGCTGTATCACAACAATGGCGACGGGACCTTCGCGCGCGTGATGAGCGGCAGCCTGCCGAATGAAGGCGCCCAACAGCGATCATGTGCCTGGGTCGACTACGACCGCGACGGTTTCCTGGATGCCTGGGTGCCCCGGACGGCCGGCTACTCAAATGGCCTCTACAAAAATAATGGAAACAGCAATGCGTGGCTGGTGGTGCAATGTGAAGGCCGTCTCTCGAATCGGGCGGCCATTGGCGTAAAGGTTAGAATTCGGACGACGATTGGCGGTCAGAGCTTCTGGCAAGTGCGGCAAATCACTTCCCTCGAACTGAACGCGCACTTTGGGTTGGGCGATGCGGTGAACGCCGAGGTCGTGCGTGTGGAATGGCCCTCAGGAGTTGTCCAGGAACTCACCAATGTTGCGGACAGACAATTTCTTACTCTTATTGAACCCCGGGTGTCCATCACTCCAGCGACGCTGCAATTGCCCGCCGGAGCCGAGGCGAGGTTCACCTTCCAGACCGATCTTGAGCCGCCGCCGCGTTGGCAATGGAGCCTGAACGGCGTCCCGCTGGCGAACGAAACGAATACCGAGCTGATCATTCCCAATGTGCAGCGGGCACATGCCGGCCGCTACACAGTTTCTCTCACCGACCCCGTCAGCGGATCGTCGGTTACGACTGCAACCGCGATTCTGAGTGGGCCGGCGGTTATTTTGCAACAGCCGGTATCTCAAAGCGTTCGCCCCGGCGGCAACGCGACTTTTTCAGTGACGGCCACAGGACTTGGTCCGCTGACAATGCAATGGCTTTGGGATGGAACGAACATCGCAGGCGCGACCAGCAACACAGTCACAATCACGAATGTACAGTTTGCGAACGAAGGCTCTTATACAGTGGTCGTTTGGGACAGCTACGGGTCTCTCCTCAGTTCCAACGCAACCCTCGTTGCCCTGGTGCGGCCACAGGTCACGGTCTCCCCTCTGAGTCAGAGCGTCGTTGCCGGTGGGAACGTCACGTTGAGCGCCAGTGCCACCGGTCATCCTTTTCCATTGACCTTTCGCTGGTATCAGAACGGCGTAAACGTTTCGAACATGGTGCTCTCCGAGACAAACTGCTTCATCACCTTTACGAACATCCAACCACCCCTTCCGCCCAGCCAGCTTACCTATCGCGTCGCGGTCACCAATCTCGCCGGCGGTCTCAACAGTGCCAACGCGATCATTACCGTTCTGCTCGATACGGACGGGGATGGCTTGCCCGACGACTGGGAAACCGCGCACGGATTGGATCCAAACAACGCTGCGGACTCTTCATGGGACAGCGACAGCGATGGCATGACCAATCTCGCAGAATATCTCGCCCGCACGAATCCGAACGACGCCCAGAGCCACTTGCAAATCGAGGTTGCCGTCAGCAACACGAACTGTCTCACTATCCGGTTCCTGGCCGCATCCAATCAGACCTACCGGCTCGAATATCGCGCAGCAGTAGACTCCGGTGCATGGACGCCCTGGGCTGCGTTCACCGCTTCCTCCACGAATCGGTGGCGCGAATCCGATGCACGGGCGCTCACCAATGCCGCGCAGGAGTTCTTCCGTCTCGTCGCTCCCAATCAGTGAATTTCTCGGTCCCAGGTACGCTCCATTGGGAAGACAGAAATACGGGCTTCCATGAAATATAGCCTTACCTAACTTTTATAGTTGACTCGAACTTCGCTGTCGGCTATTGTCTTCCACATGAACGTAAAAACAGGCGTGTTGTTGACGGCGGTGGCAGCGCTGCTGGGCTGTTCAAAGGAGGCTGCTCCCAGACAGACCGGTGGCAAAATCCAGGTCGTCGCGACGACGACGATGGTCGGCGATTTGGTCAAGCAGGTGGGCGGAGACAAAGTGGAGGTGCAAGGGTTGATGGGTCCGGGGGTCGATCCGCATTTGTATAAAGCGCTCGCGTCGGACATCACGAAGCTGCAGGGCGCGGAGGTGATTTTTTACAGCGGCCTGTTGCTGGAAGGCAAAATGCAGGACGTCTTTGCGAAGATGGCGCGCACGAAGAAGCACGTTTATCCGGTGACCGAAGCCATCTCGCAGGACCGGTTGCTGGAACCACCCGAATTCGCCGGCCATTATGATCCGCATGTGTGGTTTGACGTGCCTTTGTGGGCGCAGTGCGTGGAGATAGTAGTGCGCGGGCTCTCGGAGTATGCGCCCCAGCACAAAGATTACTTTGAGAAACAGGGCAAGGCGGCACAGGCGAAAATGCAGGCGTTGCACGAGTGGGCGGTGAAGCGCGCGAACGAACTGCCCGTGGAGAAACGCGTATTGATCACGAGCCACGACGCGTTCAACTACTTCGGACGCGCGTATGGCTTCAAGGTGGTAGGATTACAAGGCATTTCGACGGTTGAGGAAGCGAATACGGCGTCGATGGTAAAGATGGTGGAGTTTATCAAGAAGAACAACGTGAAGGCGATATTCGTGGAATCAAGCGTGCCGCAGCACGCGATCCGCCGGATCAGCCAGGATGCCGGCGTGGGGATCGGAGGCGAATTATTTTCGGACGCGATGGGCACGCCTGGGCAGATTGAGAAGGATTATGACCTTGGGACTTACGAGGGCATGATCAAGCACAACTTGAACAAGATCGTGGATGCACTCAAATGAACGCAACGAAATTCATTATGCTTTTTGTCGCGAGCGCCGGATGGGCGGCTGACAAGAGCCATTACACGCTGTTCAATCCCACACCGCGCGAACACATGCGCGAGATGAGCACGGACCGGCCGGATAAAACAGAGAGCGCGTACACTGTAGATGCGGGGCATTTCCAGATCGAGATGGATGTGTTCAGTTACTCGGTGGACCGATACAACGGAATACCGGGCGATCATCGGTCAGAGGCGCTGGCCATCGCCCCAATGAATCTCAAGGCAGGACTGCTAAACAATGTGGACCTGCAATTGGTGTTGCAGCCCTATATTTCGCTGCGCGAAAAGAACGTCGCGGCGCGCGCCGTGGAAGAGAATCGTGGATTCGGTGATGTGACCCCGCGCTTGAAAGTGAACCTCTGGGGCAACGACGGCGGCACCACTGCGCTTGCCTTGATGCCGTACGTGAAGCTGCCGACGAACACCGATCATGTGGGAAATAATTCCGTGGAAGGCGGGTTGATCGTGCCATTTGCGATTGGACTGCCGCAGGAAGTCTCTCTCGGGTTGATGACGCAATTCGACGTCGTGCGCGATGAGTCTGGCGATGGGCATCATCCGGAATTCGTGAACACCATCACCGTGAGCCGCGGGATTGTCGGGGACCTTTCTGGCTTTGTGGAATTTTACAGCTCGGTGAGCACCGAATCCGGCTCGGAATGGATCGGCACGTTCGACGCCGGGCTGACCTATATGTTGACGGACGATATCCAACTCGATGCCGGCGTGTATGTGGGACTGACGCGCGCGGCGGACGACATCAACCCGTTCCTGGGAATGTCATGGAGGTTTTAATGGCTGAAAAAATTGTATCGGTTCAATCCAGTTTGAGTTCGGCGCCGCCGCTGGAAATCCATGACCTGACCGTGGCGTATCACAAAAAGCCGGTGCTGTGGGGCATCGACCTGGCGGTGCCGCCCGGAAAGTTGGTGGGCATTGTCGGGCCGAACGGCGCGGGCAAAAGCACACTGATCAAAGCGGCGATGGGATTGCTCCCGTTCAATAGTGGTTGGGTGAAAATTTTCGGGCAGCCGGTGCGCCAGGCGTTGAATCGCGTCGGTTACATGCCGCAGCGCGAATCGGTCGACTGGGATTTTCCGGTGAGCGTGATGGACGTGGTCCTGATGGGGCGTTATGGGCACATCGGATTGATCAAGCGGCCGACAAAGAACGATCGCGAAATCGCACGCGAATGCCTCGACAAAGTGAAACTGCTGCCTTTTGCGAACCGTCAGATTTCCAACCTCAGCGGCGGGCAACAGCAGCGCGTCTTCCTGGCGCGCGCGCTGGCGCAACAAAGTGATTTATATTTCATGGACGAACCGTTCGCAGGGGTCGATGCCGCGACCGAGAGTGCAATTGTCTCCCTGCTGCAGGAATTGAAGAACAAAGGCAAAACGTTGATGGTCGTGCATCATGATTTGCCTACGGCGCGCGAATATTTCGACATGCTGCTGCTGCTGAACATGCGCGTGGTTGCGTTCGGACCGACGGAGCAGGTGTTCACACCGGATCTTTTGCAGAAGACGTATGGCGGCAAGCTGACGATATTGTCGGAGGTCGCGGAACAGGTGCGGCAAAAAGGAACGCAGTGAGATTTGCGAATTACGATTCACGATTTACGCGCTGCTTGCTTCTGCTCGCGGTCATCCTGGGCGCAGGGACCATTAACGTATCGGCCGCGCGGATTGGGGACATTTCCGAGACGGATATCGTAGGGCAGGCGGTCCGGTTCTTTACGTTTCAGGATCCGGCGGTGCGTTATGCGCTAATCGGTTCGATGCTGCTGGGAATCAGTTGCGGTCTGTTGGGAAGTTTCATTGTGGTGCGCAAGATGGCGCTGGTTGGGGATGCGCTGTCGCACGCGGTCCTGCCGGGAGTGGCGCTGGGATTTTTGTGGAACATGACAAAGGATCCCGTGGCGATCCTGGTCGGTGCAACACTTGCCGGCCTGATCGGCGCGGCGACGGTGACGTTGATCAAGCAGACGACACGGCTGAAAGAGGACGCGGCGCTGGGCCTGGTGCTCGCGAGTTTCTTCGCCATGGGCATTTGCCTTGTCACCATGATCCAACGGCTGCCCACCGGCAACAAGAGCGGTATCGACAAATTTCTGTTCGGCCAGGCGGCGGCGCTTGGGCCGGATGATGTGCGGCTGATGGCGATCGTGACTGCGGGAGCGATTGCGGCCATCACGATCTTTTACAAGGAGTTCCTGGTGACGAGTTTCGACGCCGCTTTCGCGCGCGTGGCCGGGTTTCCGGCGCAAGTCATTCATTACGCGCTGATGCTGTTGCTGGCATTCGCGGTCGTCATCGCGCTGCAAGCGGTGGGTGTCGTGCTTGTATCCGCGATGTTAATTACACCGGCGGCTGCCGCTTATCTTCTGACGGATCGCATGAGCCGCATGCTGTGGCTGTCAGCGATATTCGGCATGGTCGCGGGCGCGACGGGTGCGTTCTTCAGCTTTTTGGGACCGAAACTTCCGACCGGGCCGTTCATGGTCCTCGGCGCCACATCCGTCTTCGTGCTCGCATTCCTTTTCGGTCCGCGTCACGGCGTGATCGTCCGCTGGTTGCGGCAACGCTCACGCGCGCGCCGCGTCCAGCGCGAGAACACGCTGAAGTCAGTTTACCACGTGCTCGAAGCGCGCGACTTCAAAGGGGAGGGCGTTTCCCTTCGCGAACTCGCCGAACGGCGTCGCGAAACCATTGAAGACGTCAAGGAGCAGGCGAGCAATTTGCGCAGCAACGGGTTGGTTTCGTTGCACGATGAAGGCGACGTGATTTTCCTGACGCCTGCAGGCTGGCAACTCGCGTGTGCCATCGTCCGTAATCATCGTCTCTGGGAGTTGTATCTCACGAATGCCGCGCAAATCGCCGCCGATCACGTCCATGAGGACGCCGAAAAAATCGAGCACGTGCTTGGCGAGGAGACGGTGCGCCAACTCGAGAAACGCCTTGCCGGCATGACGACAGATCCGCACGGCAAGCCCATTCCGACCCTTGCCGACATCCGGCAGGGCACGGGTTTCAGCGAGAGGCCAACAGAACCGACCGGGTACGGCAAACGATGAACCTGATTCCATCATTTGAATTTCAACGCGTAATAGTGGCGCCCTGGACACAAGACATTGGCAGCTATGGCTGGATTGCGCTGATGGGCTTCCTGGTTGCGACCGCATGCGGGCTGGTCGGGAATTACCTCATACTCCGGCGGATGGCGTTGGTTGGTGATGCGATCAGCCACAGCGTGTTGCCAGGCTTGGCGATCGCGTTTCTTGTGGCGAATACCCGCAGCTCCTTGGTCATGTTCCTGGGCGCTCTCGGCGCGGGCGTGGTCACCACGCTGCTAATCGAATTGATCCACAAAAAATCCCGCGTCAAACAGGACGCCGCAATCGGGATAACGTTCTCCAGCTTATTTGCGATTGGCGTCATCCTGATCAGCGTATACGCCAGCAAAGTCGATTTGGACCAGGACTGCGTGCTTTACGGCGAGATTGGCACCATTCCCTTAATGGGGCCAACGCCCATTGTGCGGATGGCGTGCGTGACAGCGCTCACCATCGCCCTGATCATCGTGTTCTATAAAGAGTTGCTCGTGAGTTCGTTCGATAGCGGCCTGGCGTATTCATTGGGCATAAACGCCGGTGTGGTGCATTACAGTCTCATGTGCCTGTTGTCGGTCGTGGTGGTGAGCGCGTTCGAATCTGTCGGCGCCATCCTCGTAATCGCGATGCTTATCCTTCCGGGAGCAACGGCGTCGCTATTATCGCAACGGCTGCCGCTCATGCTTGGACTCACCGTGCTCCATGCCGCGCTAAGTTCAGTTCTCGGAATTCACCTGGCCGTGTGGCTGGATTGCTCGATTGCGGGCGCGATGGTTGTGATGGGGGCGGTGCTGTTCGGGCTGGCGTGGATCTTCAGCCCGCAGCAGGGGTTGCTTTGGCGCGCCCTGCGGTCGCGCGGGAACCATTGCCAAACCGTCCCAGCCGTGCTTTCCTCTGAATAGATATATGCAAAACGAAACGGACAAACTCGTGAAGGACCTGCGGCTGGTGGTGCAGGATGCCGAAGACTTGATTCGCGCCACGGCAGGCGAGGTGAACGAAAAGACAAAACAAGCGCGCGCCCGCCTGTCGCAAACGCTGGAAAAGGCCAAGGAATCCGCCCTGGACCTGCAAGCCAGGGCCACCGAAAAGGCCAAAGTCGCCGACGAAATGATCCGGGAGCATCCCTATGAATCGATGGGCGTCGCCTTTGGACTCGGCCTGCTGCTCGGGGTAATCGTGAACCGCGGCCGTTAGACTAAGCCTTCTTTTCTTCGAATTTGCGCAAGCCGACCGATTGCGCGATGTCGTCGAATTCCTCGTGGCTGACGGATTCGAGCGCTTTGCCTTTGGCAACGAGTTTCTCGTTAATTTTGATGACCTTTTCGGTCATAATCTCGTGCGTGTCGCTCGTGCCGCCCACCAACGCGAAATTGTCACCCGTGGTGATTCGCTTATGGCCGTCCGTATCGAGGCCGACGCCAAGAATCATCGCTTTTCGGCGGCCTTTCTTCTTACCGGTCGATTGCGGCATACAAAACGTTAAGCAATTAAAAGGCCTAACGCAACTCCAGTAATTCCACCCGCTCCGGCCGGAAAACTTACGTAGGAAGCGCCTGTTCAAAGGCAACCGCGTTGTATAGCGTCATCCCATGGCCGTATGGGTCTGCCTTGCTTTGTTCCTTTTGGGCGCCTGCGCCGGAAACGCGCAACCCCGTGTCACTATTATCACCCCGCATGTGGACGCTATTCGCAACGAATTCGCGCGCGGGTTTGCCGAATGGCACACGAAGCACTTCAATGAAGTGGCCACCGTTGAATGGCGCAATGTCGGCGGCACGGCTGATTCGGTGCGTTTCATTCAATCCGAGTTTTCCAGGAAGCCGGAAGGAATCGGGATCGATTGCCTCTTCGGCGGTGGCATGGAGCCCTATCTGTTGTTGGATGATAAAAAACTCCTGGCCGCGTACAAGCCGCCGCCGGAAATCATCGATGCCATCCCCCCAAGCGTACTTGGGATGGATGCGTACGATCCGGAGTTCGCGTGGTTCGGCGCGGCATTTTCCAGTTTCGGAATTCTTCAGAACAAACGCGTCCAGGGATTGGTCGGCTTGCCAATGGCGCACACGTGGCAGGAATTGGCGAACCCTGCGTTGATGGGTTGGGTCGGGGCCGGCGATCCGCGTAACAGTGGCACCATGAACGTGATGTTCGAAGCTTTCCTGCAATACTTCGGCTGGGAAGAGGGGTGGCGCGTGCTTACGCAAATCGGCGGAAACATTCGCAAGTTTGATCGCGTTTCGTCTTCGACGGCAAAGGACGTCACGCTCGGCGAAACCGCCTACGCCTTCGCCATCGACTTCTACGGGTTCTCGCAAATCGCCGCAGCCGGCCGGACGAATCTCACGTTCGTTTTGCCTGAAGATTTCACCGCATTGAATCCGGACGGAATCGCGATCCTGAAAGGCGCGCCCAACCTGAAAACCGCTCAGCATTTCATCGACTTCGTATTGTCGGAGGCCGGCCAAAAGCTCTGGTTTCTGCCGAAGGGCCACCCTGAAGGCCCGCGCCACAGTTCAATCGAACGCATGTCGATGCGGCCCGACTTCTACAAGCGCTACAAGGGCGTCAGCAACATCGAGTTCTCCCCGTTCGAACTCAAACAAACATTCCGTTACGACGCCCGCCTGAGCCGCGAGCGCCGCGAAGTCGTCGCAGCCCTCGTGGGTGCATTGCTCGTGGATACGCATGAGGAACTGCAAGCCGCATGGACAGCAATCGCTCGGCGCGGTCTAACCCCGGATATCATCAAACAACTGGGCACAGCGCCGCTCACGGAAGCCGAAGCGCTCACCCTCGCGAAAGGTCCGTGGAAGGATCCGCGCGTGCGTAATCGAAAAAAGATCGAATGGCAGACTTTTGCCCAGCATAAATACCGCAAGTTATGCGAGTCGCGATCAAAAACCTGACCAGGCGTTTCGGCGCCACGGTAGCGCTGGACAACGTCAGCTTCGAAATCGCTTCCCAGGAGCTTTTCTTTCTGCTCGGCCCGTCCGGCTGTGGAAAGACCACTCTGCTCCGGCTCGTTGCCGGTTTTTATGCTCCGGATGGCGGCGAAATTGTTTTTGGTGATCGCCCGATGAACAACGTGCCGCCGCACAAACGAAACACGGGCATGGTATTTCAAAACTACGCGCTTTGGCCGCACATGACCGTGGCAGAAAATGTCGCCTACGGATTGGATGTCCGTGGCGTGAAAGGCGCCGAGAAAAAATCGCGCGTCGCCGAAGCGCTGGACATCGTGCAAATGGCCGCGTATGCAGAGCGCACGCCGAATCAGCTTTCCGGCGGGCAACAGCAACGCATCGCGCTGGCTCGCGCACTGGTGATCAAACCCGATTTGCTGCTGTTGGATGAACCGCTCTCGAATCTGGATGCAAAGCTGCGTCTCGAAATGCGCGACGAAATTCGCCGCATTCACGCGCAAACAAAAATCACCACCATTTACGTCACGCACGATCAGAAGGAAGCGCTTTCGCTGGCGCAGCGCATGTGCGTGTTGCGCAACGGCCGCATCGAACAGATCGGCGCCCCGCGCGATGTTTATCGCGCGCCCGCCAATCGCTTCGTGGCGGATTTCATTGGCGAAACGAATTGGCTGCCGGGCACCGTCGCGGGTGTTGAAGGGCCAGGAATCCGGGTGAAAACCCCAGTTGGACTCTTCGATGCCCATGGCACTTATGCGGACGGCGAACCGGTTTTGGTGGGTTTTCGCCCGGAGGCAGTCCAATTCCTTGCGAACGCGTCGAACAGCTTTGCGGTCCGCATTGCGCGAGTGAATTATCTCGGTGAGATCGAGCAGTATGCGCTTGAAATTGCCGGCGGAAAAGTTATCAAGGCCTTCGAACAAAACCCGCTCGCCCACCGCGCGGTAGGGACTGAACTTACGGTGCATGTGCGCGCGCAAGACGTGCTGGTGTTGCGGCAAAGTAGGGATCAACCCTACATCGAATGAAAATCGGATGTTTTATAAACCAACGTGTGAATAATTCTGAGACAGAAAAAGGAGGCGGAACCCGCGGTCGGGTTCAGGGGTCAGCGTCCGGTGTCCGATAAATAATATAGAATTTTGTTGGTATGGCTTTTCGGAAGAAGCAACACGTAAAAAGTGCCTCGCGCAACCGCGGAACGAATGTCGCGGACAAGCATCCGCGCGCGCTGAAGCCCGCTCCCATGGCGGCGCCCCGCGCGCACAATTCTCATCCGGCGCAGGACGGCGAAAATCGTTTGCAAGCGCCCGCGCTCGAACAGAAGCGCGTGCCCGCATTGGCCAATGACGGCCATCCGGAGCGCGAACGCGGCTCGTACGATGCGGATACGGCGATCAAACTTTATTTGCGCGAAATCGGGCAGGTGAAATTGCTCACGCCCGAACAGGAAATCGAGCTCGCGGCAAAAATCAAGAAGGGCGACAAGAAGGCGCGCGAACAAATGATCAAGGCAAACTTGCGCCTGGTCGTGAAAATCGCGCACGACTACGAAGGCTTCGGCCTCCCGCTGCTCGATTTGATCAGCGAAGGAAACATCGGCCTGATGAAAGCCGTCGAGCGTTTCGATCCGGCCAAGGGCGGCAAGCTGTCGACGTACGGGTCCTGGTGGATCAAGCAATCCATCAAGCGCGCGCTGGCGAACCAGTCCAAGACGATTCGTCTGCCGGTCCACCTGGTAGACAAGATCGCCAAGATGCGCCGGACCGCGATGCGCCTGCAGGAAGAGTTGGGCCGCGAACCGTCCGATGACGAACTCGCGGGCGAGTTGGGAATTTCCGCGTCGCGCGTGGCGCAGATGCGCACCGCCGCCATTCGGCCGGCGTCGCTGGATGCGCCCATCGGTGACGATGAGTCGAACAATTTCGCCGAAGTCGTGCAGGACGAGAATGCCGACACGCCTTATGAACAGCTAGAGGAAAAGACCGTCACGGGTATGTTGCATGAGATGATCAAGACCCTCGATCCTCGCGAGGCCACGATTCTGCGTTACCGTTTCGGGCTGGACGGCGGTTCCGAAAAAACCCTTGAGGAAGTGGGTGAAAAGTTCGGCGTTACCCGCGAACGCGTCCGCCAGATCCAAAATATCGCTTTAACCAAGCTCCGGAAAATGATAGAAAAACTCGAATCAGTGAAGATCTGATCGAGTCTCTATGGAGCAAAAAGCAAGCGTCGCCGAGATCAAAGCGGCTATTAGAAATATCCCGGATTTCCCAGCTCCGGGCGTGCAATTCAAAGACATCACACCCGTCCTGGGTAACGCCCGCCTGTTCGCGAACACCATCGATCTCCTCACCCAGGGTTATGCGCCGGGCTCCATCGACACCATCGTCGGCATCGATGCCCGCGGATTTATTTTCGCCGCCGCCGCCGCATTTAAATTGAAAGCCGCCTTCGTCCCCGTCCGCAAAAAAGGGAAGCTCCCGTACTCCACTTACGAACAGGATTACGTGCTCGAATACGGCACAAACACCATCGCCATCCACACCGATGCCCTGCATAAGGGCACTCGCGTGCTGCTGGTCGACGATCTGCTGGCCACCGGGGGCACGGCCGGTGCCGCCGCCCAACTCGTGCAAAAGGTCGGCGCAAAGATCGAGGCCATTCGCTTCGTCATCGAGCTCAGTTTCCTCAGTGGCCGCGATAAACTCAAAGGGTTGAAGGTCGAGTCCCTCATCGTATACTAACCGTGGCTGCGCTTGCGAGCGCCGCTGGCCGATGATTCCGCGCGAGATTCTCAAAAAAATCCGCCAGATCGAGATTCGCACCAACCGTTTGGTGAGTGAGACTCTCGCGGGCCAATACCACAGCGTCTTCAAGGGCCAGGGGATGAACTTCGAGGAAGTCCGCGAGTATCAGCCCGGCGACGATGTGCGCTCGATCGATTGGAACGTCACCGCGCGCATGAACCACCCGTTCGTGAAAAAGTTCGTCGAAGAACGCGAGCTGACCGTCATGCTGGTGGTCGACCTCAGCGGCTCCGGCCTGTTCGGGTCCGGCGAACAATCCAAACGCGAACTTGCTGCCGAGATCGGGTCCGTACTGGCTTTCTCAGCGATTCGTAACAACGACAAGGTCGGGCTTATTCTTTTTACCGACGAAGTCGAAAAATTCGTCCCTCCGCGGAAAGGCCGTAAGCACGTTCTTCGGGTCATTCGCGAAATTCTGTTTTCGGAACCGCGCCGACGCGGCACCGACCTTAACGCGGCGTTGGAGTTTCTATTGCGTGTCACGCCGCATCACGCAATTGTGGTAATTCTCTCCGATTTTCTGGAGTCGGGCACGCGTGTCCTCACGCGCTTCAAACGCCAGTTCACCGCCGGTGGAGCGCCGAATCTGGCGCACAGTTCCTATGCCACGTTGCGCCAAACCAATCGCCGGCACGATGTCGTGGCCGTGCAGATTATCGACCGTTATGAAGAACAGCTTCCGGCTCTCGGGCGCTTGGTTTTGAAAGATGCCGAAAGTGGCGAAGTGATCGAGATAAATACGGGCGATCGGACGCGGCGCGAGCTTTTCAAAAAGCGTTCGCACGAAAGCCAGACGGAGCTCGAGAAACTCTTTCGCGCCGCCAACATCGATTACATCCAATTGCGCACCGGCCAGCCTTACGCGGCCGTGTTGGGCCGCTTCTTTGAAAATCGCGAGCGCCGCCGCTTGCGCGGGTGATATGGCTGCCGTTACCAACAACAACGCCGCACTCATCGTTCCTCCGGCACCTGCCGGGACCGCAAGCGCCACCAACGACATTCGTGGCGTGAAACCTCCAGTTCCCGTCCCAAACGATTGGGCCTGGGTATTCTGGCTCCTTGGAATTGCTCTGGGACTGGCCGCGGCTTACATCGCATGGCGGCGCTGGGAAAAGAGCCGCGTTTACAAACTCGTCGTTCCACCCGCGCCACCACACATCCGCGCGCGACAACGGCTGCACGCGGCACTGGCGCATATCCAGGATCCACGCGTGTTCTGCGGCGAAGTGTCGGATGCGCTTCGCATCTACCTGGAAGAACGTTTCCGTTTTCACGCCCCCGAGCGCACCACCGAAGAGTTCCTGATGGAGTTGCACGACACGAATATCCTCACGCTGCAGCAAAAGCAGACTCTTACGGACTTCCTGCAAAACTGCGATCTCGTCAAATTCGCTCGCTACGAACCGACCGAAGCCGCTTTGCGCGATTTGCACGATTCTGCACTGCGGCTCGTGGATGAAACCCAACACGATCGCATCCATGCGGCAGGAGCCACCGTAAACGCATGAACTTCGCCCAACCATGGCTGCTGGCATTGCTTGCGCTCCTCCCGGTGCTTGCGTGGTTGCGCGGGAAGCATGGCCAACAGGCTGCCTTCCTGTATTCGTCCGTCCAGCTCGTCAAGAACGTCGCCAATCTGCGCCGTTCGCGCGTGGGGCAAATTCTTTCCGCCATGCGCTGGCTCACGCTGGGATTGTTCATTGTTGGCCTGGCTCGGCCGCAACTGATCGAAAGCGAAGCCGCAGTGAAAGCCAGCGGCATCGATATCGTCGTGGCGCTCGACCTTTCCGGCAGCATGGAGTCGGAAGACTTCGAACTGCGCGGCGAGCGCGTTAATCGCCTCGTCATCGCCAAGGACGTGCTGAAGAAATTCGTGGATCGCAGGCCTTCCGATCGCATTGGTCTGGTCGCGTTCGCCGGCAAGCCGTACATCGCCGCGCCGCTCACGCTCGATCACGACTTCCTGGAACAGAACATCGAGCGTTTGCAGTTGCACGCCATTGAGGACGGCACCGCCATCGGTTCCGGGCTGGCCGCTGCCGTCAATCGTCTACGCGATATCGAATCAAAGAGCAAAATCGTGATTCTCATGACCGACGGCCAGAACAACGCCGGAAAGGTTCCTCCGCTCACCGCCGCGGAAGCGGCCGAGGCGCTCAAGATCAAGGTCTACACCATCGGCGTAGGAACACGTGGCAAGGCGCCGATGCCCCGCATGGACGTGTTCGGTCGCAAGATTTATGTGCAGGTGCCCGTCGACATCGACGAAGACACACTCAAAGCCATCGCCGACAAAACCGGTGGGAAATATTACCGCGCTGATAGCTCCGAAACACTCAAAGCCATTTACGACCAGATCGACAAAATGGAGACCACCGAACGCGAGATGAAGAAATACGTCCGCGTCGAAGAACTGTTTCCCTGGGCCGTGATACCTGGCTTTGGCCTGCTCCTGCTCGAGATTCTGCTCAGCCATACCATCTGGAGGAGACTGCCCTGATGCGTTTCGAACACCGCGAACTGCTCTGGTACACGTTGCTGCTGATCCCGGCACTCACAGCATTTTTCCTCTGGTCATGGCGCAAGCGGCGGCAGTTGATCGCCCAATTTGTCCAGTCGCGCCTGCTGGCACATCTCACGGTCGGCGTCTCCGCGCGACGGCAGAAGTTGCGTACGGCTTTGCTGGTCGCCACATGCGGGTTGGTGATGCTGGTCCTCGCGCGCCCGCAATGGGGCTTCTCATACGAAGAAGCGCGGCAGCGCGGCCTGGACGTAATTGTCGCAATCGACACCTCACGCAGCATGCTTGCTGCGGATGTAAACCCGAACCGCCTGGCGCGCGCCAAACTCGCCGCGCTGGACCTGAAACGCCTCGCGCGCACCGATCGGGTCGGGCTCATTGCCTTCGCTGGCAGCGCCTTCCTGCAATGTCCCTTGTCCTTCGATGACGAAGCCTTCCGGCAAAACGTCAATGCTCTCGACGTGAACATTATTCCGCAAGGCGGCTCGGCCCTGGCGGAGGCGATTGAAACCGCGCGCGCCGCTTTCGAGCGAAAGAATGACAACTATAAAGTCCTGGTCCTGTTCACCGACGGTGAGGACAATGCGGGCGAGACGCTCGATGCCGCAAAGAAGGCCGCCGAAGATGGGATGCGTATTTTCACCGTCGGCGTTGGCACCGGGAATGGCGAATTGCTGCGCATTAACGACGCCAAAGGTCGCGCGGACTACATTCGCGACGACCAGGGGAACGTCGTGAAGTCGCGCTTGAACGAAAAATTGCTCCGCCAGATCGCCGAAGCGTCCCACGGCTTTTACATGTTGCTCGCCGGCGCGAACACAATGGATCTACTGTATGAGCGCGGCCTTGCACCGCTGCCGAAGGCCGAACTCGGTGGTCGCCACGTCAAGCGATATCACGAACGTTATCAATGGTTCCTCGGGCTCGCGATTGTGCTATTATTGACCGAAATGTTTTTGCCCGAACGCAGACGCGTCCGCCGGACCGAAGTCACGCCCGCGGCAGTGTTCGCCCGCGCGGCTTTATTTCTATTGCTGCTGGCGACAGCGGCGACTGCATCACCCGCGCGCGGGCTGAAGCAATACGAGGCCGGGCAATATCAATCCGCCTTGCGCGAGTATCGCAACGCGTTGCGCGACAAACAGGACGATCCGCGACTCCATTTCAATGCCGGCACCTCCGCATATCAGGCGCAGAACTACGAAAAAGCTGTCGAATATCTGAATTCGGCACTGCTTACCACGGACCCCAATTTGCAGGAACGCACCTATTACAATCGCGGCAACGCTCAATACCGCCTCGGAGAGGCCACGTCTGATCCGAAAGAGAAGATGCAACAATGGGAAGACGCCGTTTCGAGTTACGAGAGCGCCCTGAAACTGAATCTCCAGGATGCGGACGCAAAGTTCAATCTCGAAGTCGTGAAACAAAAATTGGAAGAGCTGAAAAAGCAACAGCAGCAACAACAGGATCAGCAATCCAAGGACGACCAGAAGAAGGACGACAAGGATAAACAGGACCAGAAAAAGCAGGATCAGCAGAAACAAGATCAACAGAAACAGGACCAGTCCAAATCCGACGAATCAAAGCAGCAGCAGGACAAGGATCAACAGCAAAAGGAGCAGCAGCAAAAAGAACAGCAGGATCAGGCGAAAAAGGAAGAGCAGAAGAAGCAACAACAGCAGCAATCGCAGGCCCAAAAGGGAGACAAGGACCAGCAGCAACCCCAGGGCGAAGGCTCTCCCATGCGCGCCATGCCTATGACCGAGCAGCAGGCCATGCAATTGCTCGACATGCAAAAGGGCGAAGAACGCGCCATGATTTTCATTCCGCAATCCAAAACCAACCGCAACGACCGCGTCTTGAAAGACTGGTGAGAGCCGCCGGCGTATTCTCAGTCCTTCTGTTTTCCTTCTGCGCCGCCGCCTCAGACCTGCAACCGGTCTATCGGATCAAAGACAAATTCATCACCAGTGCAGACTTCGATTTCCGCAAACTGAAGCCCGGCCGCGAATCGATTGCGTTCCACGCGGTGGTCACGAATACCTGGCCCACGGGCTTGGTCCCGATCTTCGCCGTCGAACTGACCAACCATTTCGAATTGCGCCGACGTCCGCGTCGCGGAAAGGAGAACGCCACCGAGCCGCTCTTTTTCGCCTTGCCGCCAGCTGACGAACCCGACGCCGCCAAACTCGCCGGTCGCTGGGAACTCGAAGCGATTCGCTACGGCGGCACCAAAGATTATCCCGTCTGGGAGCTCGCCGTAGAAGGTGATCAGGTCTCCGGTCGCTTCGACCAAAACACCGACTATCGTTTCGCTTATCTCATGGGCGGCACCTTCCGGTCCAATGCCCTCGAACTCCGCGTCGAATACATCAATGACGCCTACATTATCCAGGGCACCTGGGACGCCGAAAAAATGAACGGCCGTTGGCGGCGCGCCGACAATTCAGAAGAAGGCCCATGGCAGGGCACTCGCACTGCCGCAGCGCTTCCTGCAAACACAAACGTGGTCAATCTCTACGAATGGCGCCGCAATGATGCCCGCCATTACGCCACCGACAGCCCCGGCCCGGAGTGGACGCGCGCAAACCGCCCGCTCTGTCGCGTGTGGCTAATTCCCTAAAACGTACGCGATCAGGTCGGCCATCGCTTGTGGCGGAAGGGCGGCTTCGATGCCCTCGGGCATCAAGGACAGCGCCGAACTGGAGATATCCTTTAAATCCGCGCGCAAGATTGTTTCTTCCACGCCGCCTGCGCTGCGTATCGTGATACTGTTCGCCGTTTCACTCACAATGATACCGCTGATCTCCCGGCCGTCCTTTGTTGTGGCAGTGTAAGCCACGTAGCGGTCTTCCATCGCCTGGTTCGGATCGAGAATCGCGACGAGCAAAGCTTCCACCGATTTATTCCCGACCATTCCGAGGTTCGGCGCGAGGTCGGTTCCCTGTCCTTTCAAACGGTGACACGTCGCGCAATGCTGCTGGAAAAGCGCGGCCCCTTTCGTCGGATCGCCCTTTAGTCGCGCCACACCCTCATATTCCTTCAACACCGCGCCGCGATTTGACCGCGGCGCTCCGAACACCTTTCGCGCGCCCTCGCCCAATTGCTGCGCCTTTTGCTGATGCGCCGTCCCAATTTCGTTTCGCGAAATTCTTCCTGACTCCACAGCTTCGACGAGTGCCGTGCCATATTCCGCACGGCTCAATAGCAACGTGAGCACTTCGTTTCGGATGGCCGGGCCAAAATGTTTCCAATGCTCCACCAACAGGTCTCCGAGGCCGCGCAACGGGTCGCGTCGAAGCGCCGCGATCGCAGCCTTCTGCACGGCAGCCGAGTTTTGCGGATACAGCAACTTCACCAACACCTCGGCATCATCGGGATTTCTTCCAAGCAGCCGCGCCGCCGCAAGCCGCTCGGCCTCCGACCCTGACGCAGCCAATCCGCGCGCCCAACTCAAATCGCTCTCGTTTAATTTCGTCCCGGCATCTGTCAAACCCGCCAACGCCGCAAGCCGCGTCGGCAACGATGTATGCGATGCCAATCTCGCAACGTCGCGGTGATGTTTCAGCGCGGCGAGCTTTGCAACGTGCTCAACCAGGAAATCCGGCGGCGCGGCGCTCTTCGCGATCGCTTTCACCAACGTGTCCACGTGCAGCGGGACCGAGGAAAGCACTGCCATCTGCAAATGCGTGTTGTCCGACGCCTTTTCGGCGATGCGCAACAGCGCCTCGCCCGCGGTCGCGTCGCCCGAATCGCCCAACCGAAACGCGACCTGCAGGAGCACCCACGGACTCTCATCGCTCGCCAGTTGCAGCGCTTGTGCCGGTTCCGCCAATCGCGCCGCGTGTTCGCGCACGCCGGGACTCGCATCCTTGAACGCCGTTTGCAACACCTCTGGCTCGATACGTCCAAAACCATCCAGCGTGGACAGGGCTTGCAAGCGCACCTTCGGTCGCGAGCTTTTGCGAACGAGTTCCGCGAGCAACGGTTTGGCCTTCGGGTCCTTTGCCTGCACAAGCAACCGTTGCGCAGTGTCGCGCTGCCAGCCGTTCGGGCTGTCCATTGCTTGCACCAGGCCGGCGGTGTCGACCTTGTCCAGCCGCGGAATCTTCCGCAGCGTCGTGCCTTCGGGATAAACCCGATAAATCCGGCCTTTGTCGTCACCCGCGCGCAAATCCAATCGCGCTTGAATGTCCTTGGTGATCCACTCCGGATGCTCGAGCACCAGCCGATACATGTCCGCGATGTACAGCGCGCCGTCCGGACCAGTGCGCATCATCGTCGGGCGAAACCAATGGTCCTCCGACGCCAGAAACTCGCTCTGCTGTTCGTCATCCGCGCGCTTGCTGTGAAAGCTCACGCCATCTTCCACCAACACTTCGCGATGCACCAGGTTGTGCACCGGCTCGCTGATGAACACGCTCATCGCGAACTCCGGCCCGAACAATTCATCGCGATAAGGCGTTGCGCTATTCGCAGACGTGGCATGCCCCGCCTGATGGAAATCATTGAAGCGCTGCCGAATGCGCGTGAGCGGGAACGCCTTTGTTTTGTCCGTCGTAATCTGCTTCGTGGTTTTGATTGGTAGTTGCGGATTCCTGGCGAGATAACGCTCGGGCAAAACGTAATGCCACAGCCACGTCGGATTATTGTTCCCGAACCAATTCCCCCAATCGTCGCGGTGCCTCCCGTATTGCGTTTGCCCTTCAATCGCTTCGAACGCGCCATCATCCGGCCGGAATCGAATATCGTGCCCGCTGATGTTGATGCTTTTGACTTTGCCGCCGCTGTCGCCGTTCGCGCCGTAAATCCAATTGTCCAA
>Ga0111538_10004570_pt1 | contig 19204 bp, 16 predicted proteins | sample SoiMethybrSBSTD1_FD_79669 | JGI IMG/M metagenome (GOLD analysis project Ga0111538, IMG submission 79669) | Bulk soil microbial communities from a Populus tree surrounding site in Tennessee, USA - Soil MetaG P. TD hybrid SBSTD1 (version 2)... | ecosystem: Environmental > Terrestrial > Soil >...
GACCGACCCGCAGACCCATCCCGCCCGCGTGCCGCCGACCGGCAGCGCGGTCGTGACCATCTCCATCGAGAACCGCGGCGCGCTGCCGCCCGGCACGTACCCCGTCTACGCGCTCTTCGAGTACGTGGAGGGCGATTCGCAGCAGACCGCGACGGCGAAGGGGCTGGTCACGGTCGCGCCGCCGGCCGGCTCCGAGTCGCTGCCGCTCCTCGTCGGGGCCGCCGCCCTGCTCATCGCCATCGCGCTCCTCGGGCTGGCGCTTCGGCGGAGCGCCCGGCGGCGGCCGGGTGTGCAGGCGCTGCTCCTCCTGGTCCTCGGCGCCGCCGCGGCGCCCGCGGCGGCGCCGACCACGCCCATCCGCCTCACGTTCAGCGAAGGAGACGTGTCCGGCTTCACGGACATCTCCGATCCGGCGACGGGCCGCTCGCTCGGGCTCGTGCAGTACTCGCAGACGCGGCGGGACGACGTCCTCTCCGTGTTCCGCGTCGCGCGCTTCCACGACGGCTCGAGCGACGAGGACTTCGCGGAGGCGCGCGTCGGCGACGCGCTCGAGGCGATCCGCGGCCGCTCGATCATCCGCGACCCCGACGGGACGCCCGTCGCGGAGGTCCACATCGACGTAGCGGGCGGCCGCATTCACGGCAGCTGGGGCCGCGGCGACGAGCGCGCGCAGCTGGACGAGCCGACCGCGCTGCCGCCCCGCACCTACTGGGGCCCGCTCATCTTCCTCGTGCTGAAGGACTTCGCCGCGAACGCCGAGGAGGGACGCGTGACCTTCCGCACCGTCGCCCTGACGCCGCGGCCGCGCGTGTTCGACCTCGAGATCGTGCGCGGCGACGAGACGCAGCTCGAGCGCGGCGGCGTCCGGCTGCCCGTCGTGCGCTACTCGCTCGCGCCGACGGTCCACTGGCTCCTCGACCCCGTGATCCACCGCTTCCTCCCGGACTCGAGCTTCTGGATGCGCGCCGGCGAGCCGCCGGCCCTCGTGCGCTTCGAGGGCCCGCGCAACTACGCGCGCCAGCCGGTACGCATTCAGTGAGCCGCGAGGCGGCCGTCCGCGCCGGCGCCCGCGAGGAACGGGCGCCGGGCCCGCCGCGGGCGTCGGGCGGCGAGAACGTGCGTCGCCGGCTCGCCCAGGCCTGCCGCGCCGAGAACCCGCCGCCGGAGCGCTTCGGCTTCGACTTCGCGTCGGCGACCCGGCTCCTGCGCTTCACCGCGGCGGTCCATCGCTGGTGGTTCCGCGTCACGTGCCACGACATCGCGCGGCTCCCGCGCGGGCCGTTCCTCCTCGTCGCGAACCACGGCTCGCACGTCCTCTCCTGGGACGGGGCGATGATCGTCACTTCGTGCCTCCTCGAGGCCGATCCGCCGCGCCTCGTGCACGGCATGGCGGAGCACCGCCTGATGTCGCTACCGTTCCTCGGCGGCGTCGCCCGGCGCATCGGGGCGACGGACGGCCGGCGGGAGCCGTGCCTGGAGATCCTGCGCGCGGGAGGGGCCGTGCTCACCTTCCCCGAAGGCACCGCGGCGCTGCGGCGGCCGTTCCGGGATCGCTACCGCCTCTCGCGCCTCGGACACGGCTTCATGCGCGTCGCGATGACGGCCGGCGTTCCGATCGTTCCGGTCGCCGTCATCGGCGCGGAGGAGGAGGCGCCGCTGATCGCCCACGCGGGCTGGCTGGCGCGCCTCCTGCGCACGCCCGTGGCGCCGCTCAGCCCCACGCTGGCGCTGCCGCTGCCGGTCAAATACCGCATCCACTTCGGCCTTCCGATGCGGTTCGAGGGGCCTACGTCCCCGGAACGGGTGAGCCGAAACGTGGCCGAGGTCCAGGAGGCACTGCAGGGCCTCGTGGCGCACGGCCTCTCGCGACGGAGACATGTCTTCTTCTAGGCTCGAAGGGCTCCGCCCAGCACCTAGACGGTCAAGACGGACGCGTGGTAGAAGGCCGGCGTGCTGACGCGTTCGGGGGTTTTTCTAACAGTTGTCGGCGCGTCGCCCGGGCGGAGATAGAATGGGAAAGAGACTGTACGTAGGGAACCTCCCTTACCAGTGCGAGGAGGCCCAGCTGCGGGCCCTCTTCGAACAGGACGGCCGGCAGGTCGAGGAAGTGAAGATCGTGACCGATCGGGAGACCGGGCGGCCTCGCGGCTTCGCATTCGTGGAGATGTCGACCGATGCGCAGGCGCAGGCGGCGGTGAGCTCGCTGCACGGCAAGCCATTCGGTGGTCGTCCGCTCACCGTGAGCGAGGCGCGGGAGCGCGCCCCGGGTGGCGGCGGCGGCGGCGGTGGTGGTGGCGGCCGCGGCGGCGGCCGGCGCGAGCGCTACTAGGCCTTCCGTACCCAGGCTCGGGACGATGGGACGGGTGTCTCCGGCGCGCGTGCTCATCGTCGCCGCCGCGCTCCTCGCCGGCTGCGCCGCAAAACACCAGGCGCCGCCGCTGACGGTTCCGGAGCTGGAGAGCGGGAAGCTCGCGGTGCGCGCCATGGCCGCGCGGCCGGTCGGTCCCGTGCAGCCGGTAGTGAGCGACGAGCCATCGGGCCGGACGCTGGCGGAACGCGCGCCGATCGCGCCCGCCGAGTGATCCGCACCCACGCCGCGCTCATCGTCCTCGCCGTCGCCATGGCGGCGCACGCCCGGCCTCCGGACGTCGTTCGCTGGCAGGATGCCGCCGCCCACGTCGGGCGCGTGATCACCGTCGAGGGGACGGTCGCACGCGCGCAGGTCGCCGGCGGCGCCTGCACGCTGGAGTTCGCGCCCGACGACGCCTCGGCGCTCCGCGTGGTGCTCATGCTGTCGCTGTTCCAGTCCCCCGACAATCCGGAGCGCCTCTACGCCGGCCATCGCGTGCAGGCCTCGGGGCGCGTGCAGCAGTTCCAGGGCCGCCCCGAGATCATCATCCGCCGCGCCGATCAGATCACGGTCATGGACGAGCCGGCACCCACCAGTACGTCCATCGTCACCACCACGACGACCACCACGACGCGGCCCATCCCTGTCGCCCCGGTGCCGGCCGCGCCCGCGCCGCCGCCGAGCAGCAACCCCTCCGAGGCCTGCGCTCGATCTCGCGACCTCTACCAAGCCGCCCGCCGCGAGCTGGCGCTCCGCTCCGAGCAGGCCACCCGCTGCCTCCAAGCCGAGGCTCTCGGCTGCCAGAACGAGCGGGCGGCCGTCAGCGCCGCACTAGAGGCGCTCGCGCTCCGCGAAGCACAAACCAACGCGGCCTGCCGCTAGTACCGTCCGTGTCCGCTCTGCCGCGCTGGCTTTTGCCAGCCGCGGCAGGACCCCCGCGCGACGCACCCCGCTCAACTCTCGCCCCGCTTCCGACCCGCAGGGTCGGAAGCGAGTTATTCCTCTTCGTTCTCGACGAAGACGTCGATCTCGTCCGTTCCCTTGTTGCCCTTCTCGTTCGTGACCTCGAGCGTGGCGGTGTACTCGCCGACCGCCGCGTAGGTGTGCACCGGGTTCTGCTCCGTGCTCTTCTGGCCGTCGCCGAAGTCCCAGGCAAAGGTGAACGGGCCGCCCGTCTCCTCCTCCACCGACGCGGTGAACTCGACCTTCAGCGGCGGCGCACCCTCGTCCGGCTCTGCCTCGGCGATCACGTCGAGTTCGTACTCGGCATCATCCTCGACGGTCACGGGCGGGGCCTTCGGCACCGTCCCACCCGCCGCGGGCGCGACCGTGGTGTTCGTCGCGGGAGGCGTCTCGGAGCCTCCCCCACATGCCACCAGAGACACGAGGCCAACGGCGAGTCCGGCGCGAAGCAGCACTACACGCATCACTGACGTCTCCTTCCCGACGCCGCGCGGCGTCGAACGCGGCATAGCTACCTGACGGCCCCCGGGGATGGCAAGGGACGCGCGCCGAGCAGCGCCTCGGCATCGGCGACCAGGTGGCGCACGATCTCGCCGGCCGGCGCGACCGCGCGGATGACGGCCGCACTCTCGCCGGCGAGGAGACACATCTCCTCGAAATCGCCCGTGGTCTCCGGCGTCGGGAGGACGGCCGAGAACTTGGGCATCCGGTACTCGACGTCGCCGAGCCGCGTCGTCCCGATGCACACCGGCGGCTCGGGCTGCGCCGGCGTCCGGTCATCGCGGCCACGCCACTCGTCGACGACGCGGTTCCGGAGCGTGCGCACGCGCCCGTCCGGCCACTCGGGACCGAAGATGTGCGTGAAGGCGGTGTCGCCGGCCTCGGCGGCAAGGATGCGCCGCTGCCATTCCGCGTGCACGTTGGCTTCGCGGCTGGCGACGAAACGCGTGCCGAACGACGCCGCGTCCGCTCCCAGCAGCAGCGCGGCCGCGAGCGCGCGCCCGTCCCCGATGCCTCCCGCCGCAACCACCGGCACGGGACGGACCGCATGTACCATCGCCGGAAGCAGCGACGCGAGCGGCGTCGCGCTCCGGTTGTGCCCACCCGCTTCGGCGGCCTGACAGACGACGGCGTCGGCACCGAGCGCTACCGCCTCGCGCGCGAGCTCGACGCTGCCCGCCTGAATCCACACGCGCGTCCCACCGCCGCGGAGGCGGTCCACCCACGCGCGGGACGGGAGTTCCCAGTGGAACATCGCCACCGGCAGCCGCTCGGCGGCGGCGACCGCGATGTGCTCGTCGGTCGTCCCGGGTCCGAAGGCAGTCTCGACGACCAGGAAGCCCGCCCCGAACGGGGCCGAGGTCATCGACCGGATGCTACGGATCATCTCCGCCAGAACCGGCGGCGGCCCGATGGACGCCCCGAGGAGGCCGAGGCCGCCCGCGTTCGACACCGCGGCCACGAGCGGCGGCATCGAGACGAACCCCATCGGCGCCAGGACTACCGGCGCCTCGATCCCGTACTCGTCCGTGACGCGGGTCCGCAGCACTGCTCCGCGCCTACCCGCGAACCGCCGCGCGGGCAACCCCCCTCAGAGGTATGCGAGCCAGGATCGGTAGCGCTCTTCCTTGCCGCGGACGATCGCGAAGAAGAGGTCCTGCAGCCGCCGCGTGAGCTCGCCCCGCGCCCCGGCGCCGACGCGCCGGTCGTCGAGCTCGCGGATGGGCGTCACCTCGGCCGCCGTGCCGGTGAAGAAGGCCTCGTCGGCGAGATAGACCTCGTCGCGCGTGAAGCGCTCCTCGCGCGCGGGAATGCCGAGGTCGGCCAGCAGCGTCAGCACCGCCTGGCGCGTGATGCCGCCGAGCACGGTGGGCAGCGGCGTGGTCTTCACGACGCCGTCGCTCACGATGAAGATGTTCTCGCCGCTCGCCTCGGACACGTAGCCGTCGACGTCGAGGAGCAGCGCCTCGTCGTAGCCCGCGGTCCGCGCCTCGCGCGCCGCGAGGATCGAGTTCACGTAGTGCCCCGTGGCCTTCGCCTTGGTCATCAGCGTGTTCGGATGGAAGCGCTGGAACGAGCTCGTCTTCACGCGGATGCCGCGCTGCATGCCCTCGTCGCCGAGATAGGCGCCCCACGGCCAGGCCGCGATGGCGACGCGGGTCGCGGGCCGCGCCGCGAGCCCCATCTCACCATCGCCCATGAACGCGATGGGGCGGAGGTAGCACTCGCGGAGCTTGTTGGCGCGCACGGTCTCGAGGCAGGCGTCGAAGATCTTCTGGCGCGGGAACGGCATGGGCAGGTCGAGCACGTGCGCCGAGCCGAACAGGCGCTCGATGTGCTCGCGAAGCCGGAAGACCGCGGAGCGGCCGTCGTGGCACTCGTAGCAGCGGATGCCCTCGAACACGCCGAGGCCGTAGTGGAGCGCGTGCGTCAGCACGTGCACCTGCGCCTCGCTCCAGCGCACGAGCGAGCCGTCGAGCCAGATCCACTCGGTTTCCTGCATCGTGCGTCCAGCTAACCCGAACCCCCCGATCAAGGCAAACTAGGCGAGGGCCTCCGCGAAGCGACGATCGTAGATGTCGCGGATCGCTTCCCGATGGCGGGCGTGGTCGGCCGTCAGCGCTGCGACGGCGCCGGCATCGGGGCCGCCGTAGCCGAGACGGCGGGCGAGCGCGAGCAGCGTCTCGGGGTTCGCCTCCATCGCCTCCACCGGCGCGTTGTGCTCGAGCCGGAGGCGGTTCTCGAGCGCGCGCAGGAAGGCATAGCCGGCGCCGAGCGCCTCCGCCTCGTCGGCGGGCAGCAGGCCCGCCGCCGCGAGCTCCGCGAGCGCCGCGCGCGTCGAGCGGACTCGAATCCTCGGATGATCGTGGCCGTGCCGGAGCTGCAGCATCTGCACCAGGAACTCGACGTCGACGAGCCCGCCGCGTCCCGTCTTGATGCGGACCTCCCCCCCGTCGCCGCCGCCGCGCTCGCGCTCGATGCGCCCGCGCATGCGCGCGATCTCCTCCACCTCCGTGCGCGCGAGCCCACGACCGTAGACGAAACGATCGAGGACGCGCTCGAGCTCCGCCCGCAGCGCCGCCGGGCCGGCGATCGGCCGCGCCTTGATGAGCGCCTGGCGCTCCCACACCTGCGCGCTCGTCGCATGGTAGGCGGCGAAGGAATCGAGCGAGGACACGAGCGGCCCCTGGTTGCCGGACGGGCGGAGGCGGGTGTCGATGCGGTAGGCGATCCCTTCGCGCGTCGGCGTCTGGAGCGCGCTGATCGCGCGCTGCGCGATGCGCGTGAAGAGCTCGTGGGGCGCGAGGCGGCCCTCCCACCACTCCGGCGGATCCGCCTCGTAGATGAAGATGAGGTCGAGATCCGACGCGTAGTTGAGCTCCGCGCCGCCGAGCTTTCCCATGCCGAGCACGACGAGCGCGTCGACGGGCGGATCGCCGGGGATACCGGTCCGCGCCAGCGTCTCGCGCCTGCCGAGCGCCAACGCGGACTCGAGGCAGACCTCGGCGAGATCGCTCAGCTGCCGCTCCACCTCGTCGGCTCCCAGGTTCCCCTCGATGTCGTGCACGCCGATGCGCAGGAACTCCTCGTGGCGGAAGCGGCGGAGCGCATCGAGCGCGGTCTCGAGGTCGCCCGCCGCGGCCATGCGCGCGCCGAGCTCCGCGCGCATGTCGACCGGGCTCCGCCGCACCCGCACCAGATCCACGCGCACGAGGCTGTCGAGCAGCTCCGGATGGCGGAGGAAGAACGCCGACAGGAACTCGCTCGTGGCGAAGAGCCGCACGAGGAGCCGGAGCACGCCCGGGTTCTCGAGCAGGAGGTGTAGGTAGCTCGAGCGCGCGCCCACGCCCGTGATGAACGTCGCGACGTGATGCAGGGCGCGGTCGGGAGCCGCGGACGCCGCCACCTCGGCCAGGAGCGCGGGGGCGAGCATCTCGAGCGCGCGCTGGCGGCGGGCGGAGGCGGGCGCGTGCGGGGGGCCGTCGCGGAGCAGGCGGAGGTCGCGATATGCGCCCTCGACGTCGCGGAAGCCGAGGCGCGCGAGCTCGAAGAACGTCCGCTCCTCCTGCTCGAGCTCCTGCACGAGGGCGCGGAGCTCCGGCCGATCCTCCCGGCGACGCTCGTCTTCGGCGCCGTGGAAGAGCGCCTCGAACGCGTCGTGGACGGCGCGCGTGTGCGCGGCGTGGTCGGCGGCGAAGGCGGCGCCGGGCTCGCCGCCGGCGTAGCCGAGGCGCCGCGCCAGCGCCGCGAGGTCGGCCGGATCGCGCGGCAGGAGCTGCGTCCGCCGCTCGTGCACCATCTGGATCTTGTGCTCGACGTTGCGGAGGAACCGGTACGCGACGGCGAGCCGGTCCGCGAGCGCCGGCTCGACGTAGCCCGCCGCGCCGAGCGCCGCGAGCGCCGGCAAGGTGCCCCGAACCTGGAGCCGCGGGTCCTTGCCCCCATGGACCAGCTGCTGCGCCTGCACGAAGAACTCGACCTCGCGGATGCCGCCGCGGCCGAGCTTGACGTCGCGGGCCGCGGCGTCCGGGCCGCGCAGCGAGGCGTCCACCCGGCTCTTCATCTGCTTCAGATCCTCGAGCGTCGCGAAGTCGAGATAGCGCCGGTGAACGAAGGGACGGAGCTCCTCCTCGAGCTGGTCGCCGAGGCCGAGCATCCCCGCGACGGGGCGTGCCTTCAGCCACACGGCACGTTCCCACGTCTGCCCCCACGTCTCGTAGTACGTCAGCGCCGCGGGCAACGACACGGCCACGGGCCCCTCGCCTCCGCCCGGCCGCAGGCGGAGATCGACGCGGAAGCAGATGCCCTCCGCGGTCACTTCGCCGAGGGCACGGGTCACCTCCTCGGCGACGCGCGAGAAGAACTCGCGGAACGTCCGGCCGCGGGCATAGTCGCCGTCCTTCTCGTAGACGTAGACGAGATCGACGTCGGAGCTGTAGTTGAGCTCCTCGCCCCCGAGCTTTCCCATCCCGAGCACGACGAAGCGCGCCGGCCGCCCGTCGACGAGCGGCTCGCCCCACTCCTCGGCCAGGCGCGCGCGGACGTTCGTGACGGCGGCCTCGAGCGCACCCTCGGCCAACGCCGTGATCTCGCGCACCGTCTCGTCGATGGGCGCGAGGCCGAGGAGATCGCGGCCTCCGATGCGCAGGAACTCGCGCTGGCGGTGTCGCCGGAGGAGCGACTGGAGCGCGCCGCGGTCGCGGGCGGCAGTTCCACCCGCCGCCGCGAGGGTCGCGACGTGCCACGCACGGTCGCGGGCGCCCACGTCGAACACCTCGGCGAAGCGCTCGGGCCAGCCGCGGCCCTCGGCCGCGAGGGTGGCGGCGAGGACGGGGCTGCCGCCGAGGAGCCGCAGCAGCAGTGCGACGCGCCCGGGCCGTGGCGGCGGCGCGGCGCTCGCGAGCAGGCGGTCGAGCCCATGCAGCGCCGCGGGCGCATCGGCAGCGCGCTCGCTCCCCTCCTGCACCTCGGCCGCGGGCGCGGCGGCGAGCCAGCCCACGACCGCCTCGGAGAGCTCCTCGACGCGGATGCCTGCGCCGACGGCGAGCGTGCGCGCGATCGTGTCGCGGCTCATGGAAGCTCCGCCGCGAGCAACGCGCGCGCCCGTGCGTGGCGGATGCCGTGATCGCTCACGACGACACGGGCCGCGCCCGCGGCCCGCGCGACGACCTCGAGCACCGCCGCTCCTGCAGGCAGGATTTGGCGGCGGTCGTCGTCCAGCACTCCACCGGTGGGTGCCGAGAGCGCCAACCCCAGGAGTCGCTCCGTCGCGAGGCCGTGTCCGTGCACGCGCTCCCGATCATACGCCACGAGGCCGTCGGCCGCGGCGCGCATCGCGGCCGTGCCGAGCGCGACGACGGGCCGTGCCCCGAGTTCGCGGGCGCGCTGCGCGAACGCCGCGACGGCCATCCGCGTCCGCGCCCGGGCGGCCGGGTCGAGCAGCCCGCCGTCGCGGAGGCCGGTGGCGAGCCACGTCGTCGCGAGCAGGTCGGCGAGCACGATCATGCTCCCGTCCGCGCCACGCGCCGCGACCAGGCAGAGCACGGAGTTGCTCCCGACGTCGATGACCGCGGCGGGCGCCGCGCCGGGCGTAAGCGCTACGCGACCGACTGGCAGCCGGCCGTGTCCTCCAGGAGGCGCGTACGCTCGCTCCACCGCGCGAGATCTTCGAGCGCGCGACCGGCGAGCGCGAGCTTCTTGTCGCGCCCGTGGAGGGGCCGGCCGAGCGGCGGGAAGAGGCCGTAGTTGGCGTTCATGGGCTGGAACGCCTTCCGCGCCCGATGCGTGACGTAGGCCATGAGCGAGCCGAGGGCCGTCGTCCGCGGCGGCGTCGCCAACGGCTCGCCGCGGAGCAGCCGCCAGGCGTTCAGGCCCGCGAGCAGCCCCGTCGCCGCCGACTCCACGTACCCCTCGACGCCGACGAGCTGCCCGGCGAGGAAGTGCCGTTTCCGCCCGTTGATCTGGAGCGTCGGGAGGAGGAGCGCCGGCGAGTTGACGAAGGTGTTGCGGTGCAGGCTCCCGAGACGCACGAACTCCGCCTTCTCGAGGCCCGGGATCATGCGGAAGACGCGCCGCTGCTCGGGATAGGTCATCTTGGTCTGGAAGCCGACCATGTTGTAGAGGCGCCCGTCCGCATCATCCTGCCGGAGCTGCACGCACGCGAAGGGCCGCTTGCCGTCGCGCGGGTCGACCAGGCCGACGGGACGCATGGGCCCGAACGCGAGCGTATCGGGCCCGCGGCGCGCCATCTCCTCGATGGGCATGCAGCCCTCGAAGTAGATGCAGCGCTCGAAGTCGCGGGTCGGGACCTTGTCGGCCGCCAGGACGGCGTCGACGAACGCGTAGTAGCCGGCGCGGTCGAAGGGACAGTTGATGTAGTCCTCGCCGCCCTTCCCGTAGCGCGACGCCTTCCAGACGACGTCCATGTCGATGGACTCGGCCGTCAGGATGGGGGCGATCGCGTCGTAGAAATAGAGGTGCGCCGTGCCGAGCGTCCGCGCGAGCGCGTCCGACAGCCCGGGCGACGTGAGCGGTCCCGTCGCGATGATGACGACCCCGTCGGGCAGCGTCGTCATCTCCTCGCGCACGAGGCGCACGTTCTCGAGCGCCTCGATCTCCTGCGTGAGCCCGCCCGCGAAGAGATCGCGGTCGACGGCGAGGCAGGCGCCCGCCGGCACGCGGCACCCGTCGGCGACGCGCATCACGAGCGAGCCGAGGCGGCGCATCTCCTCCTTGAGGAGCCCGACCGCGGTCTCGAGCGTGGCATTGCGGAACGAGTTGGAGCACACGAGCTCGCCCAGCCGGTCGCCGGTGTGCGCCTCCGTGCGACGCACGGGACGCATCTCGTAGAGGTCGACGGGCACCCCGCGCCGCGCGAGCTGGAAGGCCGCCTCGCAGCCCGCGAGGCCGCCGCCGATGATCGTGACCCGCTCGCTCATGTGCGCCTCAGCGCGACGCCCGCCGCGGCGTCGTCCGCCGTGCGGCCGCGGCGCGCGCGGGGACGGCCGTCTCTTCCACGCCCTCGGGGGCCTTCGCTTCTTTGCCGCGCCTTCCCGCCTTCGCGCCCCCGCCACGCCGGCCGGCGCCGGGCTTCCGCGGGGTGTGGCGCGCGGGGAGCGGGGCGTACTCCTGGCCGTCGCCGGTATCCACCTGCGTCTGCCAGCCACAGGTCTCGATCGGGCAGCGCCGGATGGTGCCGTAGCGCTTCGTGATCTTCTCGGTGACGAAGGCGGCGCCGCACTTCGGGCACGGCACCTGGATCGGCTTGTCCCAGGCGACGAAGTCGCACTCCGGATAGCGGCCGCAGCCGTAGAAGATGGTGCCGCGGCGGGAGCGGCGCTCCATCATCTCCCCGGTGCCGCACTTGAGGCACGCGATGCCCGTCGGCACCGGCTTGTGGATGGGCTGGATGTTGGAGCACTCCGGATAGCCGGAGCAGCCGAGGAACTTGCCGTAGCGGCCGAAGCGCACCTGCATCGGCCGGCCGCACTTCTCGCACACCTCATCCGTCGTCTCCGGCTCGACCGGATGGATGGTGCCGTCATCGTCGCGGCGGAAGTTCTTGGTGTTCTTGCACTCGGGATAGCCGCTGCAGGCGAGGAATTCGCCGCGTCGCCCCCACTTGATGATCATCGGCTTGCCGCAGCGCTCGCAGACCAGGTCCGTCGGGCGCTCCTCGCGCTTCACGTCGCGCATCTCGACCGCGGCCTTGTCGAGATCCTTCGCGAACGGCGCCCAGAAGCGCTTCATGGCCGCCACCCAGTGCTCCCGTCCCTCCTCGATGAGGTCGAGCTCGTCCTCCATCCCGGCCGTGAACTCGACGTTGAGCACGTCGGGGAACGACTCCACGAGGAGGTCGGTCACCAGGAAGCCCAGCTCGGTGGGCTTGAGGCGCCGCTGCTCGTCCTCGATCACGTACTCCTTGTTGAGGATGGTGCCCATGATGCTCGCATACGTGGACGGACGGCCGATGCCCTTCTCCTCGAGCTCTTTGATCAGCGTCGCCTGGCTGAAGCGCGGCGGCGGCTGCGTGAAGTGCTGCTCGGGGAGCAGCTCGAGCAGCTTCAGCGTCTGGCCCTCGGTGAGCGGCGGCAGCGCGCCCTCCCCCTCCTCGGGGTCGAGCACGACGTCGTCCTGGCCCTCCGTGTAGACGCGGATGAAGCCGTCGAACTTGAGCACCTGGCCGTTGGCTCGAAAGCGCGTGCGCCCCGCCTCGACGTCGACGGACGTCGCGTCGAAGACCGCCGACTGCATCTGGCTGGCCACGAAGCGGTTCCAGATGAGCGTGTAGAGCGCGAGCTCGTCCCTGTCGAGGAAGCGCGCGAGCGACTCCGGGTCCCACTCCATCGCGGTCGGACGGATCGCCTCGTGCGCGTCCTGCGCGTCCTTCTTCGACTTGTAGAAGTTCGGCGACTCGGGGAGGTAGTCCTTGCCGTAGCGGCCGTCGATGTACTGGCGGACCGCGGTGATGGCTTCGCCCGAGATGCGCGTCGAGTCGGTGCGCATATAGGTGATGAGCCCGACGGAGCCTTCCTCGCCCAGCTCGACGCCCTCGTAGAGGCGCTGCGCGATGCGCATCGTCCGCGCGGGCTGGTAGCCGAGCTTCCGCGAGGCCTCCTGCTGCAGGCGAGAGGTGATGAACGGCGGCGTGGGATGGCGGCGCCGCTCCTTCCTCTCGATCTTCGTGACCGTCCAGTCGACGCCGGGCGTGCCACGGAGCGGCGCCAGCACCTCGTCGACCCGCGTCTGGTTCTCGAGCCGCCCGCCCTTGTTGTCGACCTTCTGCCCGTCGACCTCGACGAGGCGCGCGGTGAACGGCGGCGGCGCGTCGCCGTCGAGGCGCGCCGCGACCGTCCAGTACTCCTCGGGCGTGAAGGCGCGGATCTCGCGCTCGCGCTCGCAGATGATGCGCACGGAGACGGACTGCACGCGCCCGGCGGAGAGTCCGCGGCGCACCTTGTCCCACAGGAGCGGCGAGAGCTTGTAGCCGACGAGGCGGTCGAGCACGCGGCGCGCCTGCTGCGCCTCGAAGCGATTCTTGTCGAGCTTCCCGGGGTTGGCGAGCGCCTCGAGCACCGCCTTCTTCGTGATCTCGTTGAACATCACGCGGTGCACGTTCTTGCGCTTCGGGCCGAGCTTCTGCGCGATGTGCCAGGCGATGGCCTCGCCCTCGCGATCCGGGTCGGGCGCGAGGTAGACGTTGTCCTTGTCCTTTGCCGCCGCCTTGATCTCCGCCAACACCTTCGTCTTGCCGGTGATGATCTGGTACGTCGGCTCGAAGTCGCGTTCGATGTCGACGCCGAGCTTCGACTTCGGCAGGTCCATCACGTGGCCGATCGAGGCCTTCACCTGATAGTTCCGCCCCAGGTACTTCCCGAGCGTCTTCGCCTTCGCCGGCGACTCGACGATCACCAGGTTCTTGGCCATGTCAGGCGGCGCGCCGGAAGCGCTTCCCCGGGAGCTGGCGCACCAGTCCGCGGAGCTCCAGCGCGAGGAGCGTCTCGAGCGCCTGCTCGGCGGGCACCGCCGCGCGCGCGATCACCTCGTCGACGTGGAGCCCCTCCTGCGCGATGGCCGCGAGCAGGCTCCGCTCGCCGGCGCTGAGGCCGGCCATCGCGGCGGCGGCGCGGCGCTCGGCGAGCACCGTCCCGAGCTGGGGCGCCAGCTCCTCGAGCACGTCCTCGGCGCCGCGGACGAGGCGCGCGCCCTCGCGGATCAGCCGATGCGGCCCGTGATGGAGCGCCGAGCCGAGACGCCCAGGCACGGCGAAGACCGCCCGCCCCTGCTCGTTCGCGTGCGCGGCGGTGAGGAGCGAGCCGCTGTCCTCGGTGGCCTCGACGACGACGGTGCCGTGCGAGAGGCCGCTGATGACGCGGTTCCGGCGCGGGAAATTGAAGCGCAGCGGGGGCATTCCGCACGCGAACTCGGTCACGAGCGCGCCCTGCGCTCCCACCGCGGCCGCCAGCTCGCGGTGCCAGCTCGGATAGACGACGTCGATCCCCGTGCCCAGCACGGCGATCGTCCGGCCTCCCGCCTCGAGCGCGCCGCGGTGCGCGGCGGCGTCGATGCCCGTCGCCAGGCCGGAGACGACCGTCAGCCCGGCGCGGGCGAGGTCGCGGGCGATCTCGAACGCCACGCGGCGTCCGTACTCGCTCGCCCGCCGGGCTCCCACGACCGCGACACACGGGGCGCCATCCAGGCTCCCACGGAGCGTCAGCGCGAGCGGCGGGTCGGGGATCTCGCCGAGCAGGCGCGGGTAGTCGTCCGCGTCGCGGAGGACGATGCGGCCGCCGAGCGCCCGCACGCGCTCGAGCTCGGGGAGCGCGCGGCGCCCCGCGCCGCGAATCGCCGCCGCCACCTGCGCCGAGGCACCCGCCGCCACGAGCGCGTCTTCGGACGCGCCGAGCACCGCCGACGGTGAGCCGAAATGGCGGACGAGGAGGTGCGCCTGCCGCGGCGACAGCTCCGCGATCAGCGCCAGCTCGAGCCACCCGTGCTCGAAATCAGCTCCCAGGTTCATGAGCGAACGGCCAGGGCTACTATACGCTTCTTCGAGTTTCAATTGACGTTCGTCGGAGGTGCCATGGCACGCTGGGGCAGGAACACCGCGATACCACCGCCGCGCCCGATCCCGTGGACGATGAAGCGCGTGGAGAGCGCGGAAACGGAGATGCGCCTCCTTCCGGACGGCCGGCTCCATCTTCACATCCGCCACGAGGTACTCCGCGGCGTCACGCCGGCGATGCTCGTGTGGTGGTTTCAGCACCTGGAGGGGACGATCGAGCTCCAGGGACGGACGTGGCCCCGCTACCACATCTGGCATCCCGTGGATCACATCGCGATCCGCTACGCCCGCCGGCTGCCCGACGGATCCGTCGGGCCCGGGGCGAAGATCCACATCCGGGAGGCGCTGGCCGGCAACCCGGACTGGCTCGTCGACATCGTCACCACGATCGAGCGCCTGGACGAAGGGGGCTTCGTGCACGCGCCGTGGATCGGCGGCGTGCGCGTGGCGAGCCTCGAGTATGCGTTCACCCCCGTGCCTGGGGGCACGCTCTACGAGAACTCGATCACGGTCGGGCCCGAGAATCCGATCGGCCGCATCTTCGTGAACCGTCTCGTCCGCCCGCGGCTCTTCCCGGACGACAAGGCCCGCGCCTGGCTCCGGCACAACGTCGAGGAGGTCGGGAACTTCGAGTTCTTCCTGCCCGAGCTCTACGCGTGCCGTGCGCGCCCGGAGGCCGCCGCGCTGCCATAGACGCCCGGTGGAGCGGTATCGTACTGTCGTCGCGAGGAGCTGCCGACGATCTTCCACTTCGACGTCGCGACGTATTTCCGGATGCTGCGCCTCGCGCGGCACGAGCAGAACGCGCGGACGCGGCGGCAGCTGCTCCTCGTGCTCCTGCTGGTCGTGCCGGTCGTGTCGACCATCCACGCCGTCTGCTTCTTCCTCGACGGGATCCTGTTCCCGGGGCTGCGCAGGGTCGAGGTCCGGAGGCCGGTGTTCATCGTCGGGCACGCGCGCAGCGGCACCACGCTCCTGCACCGCCTCCTGTGCATGGACCCGGGTCGCTACTCGTTCTTCCGCCTCTACGAGATGTTCCTGCCGTCGTTGATCGAGAAGAAGGCCGTCCGCGCGGTCGGCTGGCTCGACGAGCGCGTGCTCGGCGGCCGCCTCGGCCGGCGTGTGCAGGCGCTGGAGGCGAGGACACGGCTCGCGGCGGCGAAGGACATGCACCGGACCGGCCTCACGGAGCCCGAGGAGGACGACTTCGTCCTGACGTTCTCGATGGCCTCGGGGTTCTGGATCGTCATGGCGCCGTACATGGGGGACCTCGACTTCTACTACGTCGACGAGCGCTCGCCGCGCGCCCGCCGCCGTCTCATGTCGTTCTACAAGGAGTGCGTGCGGCGTCAGCTGTACGCGAACGGCGCCGACAGGATCCATCTCAGCAAGAACCCGACGTTCTGCGGGCGCGTCGAGAGCCTCCTCGAGACCTTCCCGGATGCGCGCTTCGTCGTGCTGCTGCGTGACCCCAGCGACACGATCCCGAGCCTGCTGAAGCTGCTCCAGCAGACCTGGCGCTACGCGGGTTGGGACGAGGCGTCGATCCAACGATCGCTCCGCGTCCTGGCCGACCAGTCCTTCCATGCCTACCACCACCCGCTCGACGTGCTGGCGCGCCACACGGAGGTGCCGCAGGCCGTCGTCGACTACCGCGATCTCGTCGCCGCGCCGAAGGCGACCGTCGTCGACGTCTACCGCCGCCTCGGCCTCGACGTCTCGGCCGAGTTCGACCGCATCCTGGACGAGCAGGAGCGGCGGGCGCGCGCGCACGAGACCACCTATCGCTACAGCCTCGAGGAGTTCGGGCTGGCGCGGGACGAGATCCGGACGCGGCTCGCCGACCTCTTCGCCCGCTACGGCTGGGACGCCGACGAGGCGCGCGCCGCGCGATGACGGCCGAATCCGCCGCGGTGCTGCTCCGCAGCGCGTGGGACGCGCTGTTCGCCGACCTCGCACGCGCCCGCGACGCCATCGAGGACCCCGAGCTGTACGCGCCGCCGCCGGACGACCGGCTGCTCGCCGAGGGCTATCGCTACCTCCTCGGCTACGTCTACGGGGCGATCGAGCGCGCCTCGATCGATCCGCGCTTCACGTTCTTCCGCCGTGCCATCCAGCCGCTCGACAAGGCGACCATCGACAACGCCGACGCGATCTACCTGCACGCCCCGATCGACGGGAACGAGTCCTACGTCATCCGCGGCCGCGCCGCGGACACGACACACTGGCGCGGCGGCCCGGCGGTCCCGACCGGGCGAAAGGCGCCGCAGTACGTGATCCTCGAGGTGTGCCGCGCCTACGCCGGCGACACCGGCCGGCTCGACGAGCTCTTCAACGGCACGCGCGCCGGCACGGGCACGCTCGACTCCGCGGCCCTGGCGGTGGAGCCCGACGGCTCGTTCGAGATCCTGCTCGCCCCGGAGCGCCCGCTCGGCCACCTTGGCAACTTCATCGCGACGAAGCAGCTACGCGACGACGGCGTGGTGGTCGCGGATCAGATCGTCCTGCGCGAGCTGTTCCACGACTGGGAGCACGAGGACAGCCTCGAGCTCGCGATCGTCTGCCCGTCGGCCGCGGGTCGCCATCCCGCGCCGCTCGATCCCGCGCGCATGGCCGCGATCATGCGCCAGGTCGGCACGATCGTCCGCAACCAGATGCTCTTCTGGAACGAGTTCTACACGATCCTCCTGGAGACGCACGGCGACCGCAACGGCGACGGCAAGCGCTTCATGCCGCTCAACGAGTTCAACGAGCCGATGCTCTCGACGATGGCGATCGGCGGCGGACAGAGCACCAACGTGTACGCCGGCGCCGTCTACGACCTCGCGCGCGACGAGGCCCTCGTCATCACGAGCCGCGCACCGGTCACGCCCGCGTTCCACGGCATCCATCTCTCCAACCTGTGGGGCGAGTCGCTCGACTACGCGAACCACCAGTCGAGCCTGAACGCGTTCCAGTCGGAATGGGACCCCGACGGCGCCGTCCGCTGGGTGGTCGCACACGCCGATCCGGGCATCCCCAACTGGCTCGATACGACCGGCGTGCGGAGCGGGTTCATCTCGCCGCGGTGGTCCTACTCGCAGGCTCCCTCGGCGCTGCCGACGATCCTGGCGGAGAAGGTCCCGTTCGCCGCGATCCGGAGCCGCCTGCCCGCGACGACGCGCACCGTCTCGGCCGACGAACGCGCGGCGCGCATCGCCCTGCGCCAGCGCCACGTCCAGCGCCGATTCCGCCAGTATTGAATGGGCGCTGTGCGCTTGGCGGTAGACGCGCGGCGCGGCGCCGTCGTACTGTCCCGGCGATGAAGCGGTCTCGCTGGTTCCTCCTCGTGCTGAGCGCCCTGCTTCTGGCCAGCCCGCTGGTCCGCGACACGGAAGCCAAGAAACCGAAGACCTTCTTCAAGGCGGTCGTCGACGGCAAGAAGCTCAAGGGATCGAAGCTCGGGCGGGGCGGCAGCCTCGCCTCGACGAGCTTCTCCGTGTACGGCGCGACGAAGCCCAAGCGCGGGGTCGTGCGGACGCTCTTCATCAACTGCGGCCCCGTCGACCTGCGGACGGTCGCCCCCGGCACGATCTTGACCTGCTACGGCGACCTCACCCACGCTGGAGGCCGAGCGAGCGACTACAGGCAGTGGAGCGGGACGGCGGTGGAGTTGACCGTCGACGCGTTCGATGGGAGCCGCGTCGACGGAAGCTTCCGTGGCGTGCTGGGGATTCCGAGCTCCGGGAATCCGACCGCAGACCCGGCGGTCGTCGAGGACGGGACGTTCTCCGTGATCCTGTTGAACCTGGGCGTCTGAGGCGGCCGGCCGCAGAGGCTGCTAGCCGTCGCCGGTCCGGATAGGGACGATCTTCCCGCCGTCGGGCGCGTCCGCCGCGGCCGCTGGGCCGGCGCGCTTCGGATCGAGCCGCTTCCGCTTCGCCGCCTTCCGCTCCGCCTCGAGCCGCGCCTGCACCACGAGCGCCCGCTTCGCGTCGCGGTAGCCCGCGGCCATGAGGTTCCGGTTCTTGCGTGGGTAGGCGTTGAAGACCGCCAGCGCCCCGAAGCCGCTCCACTGCTCGCCGGGCTCGATCACGGTGACGGGCACGCCGTGGAAGCGCCCCTCCTCCATGCGCGCGTAGAGGTAGCCCATGTTGCCGATCGTCCGCCACATCACGTCGACGAAGCGCTGTATGAAACCCGGGAAGGTGCGGAAGCGGCCTGCATAGGGGAGCTGGCTCGCGATCGGGGCGAGCAGGTATATCTCGGTCGCGCCGAGGTCGATGGCGCGATCGAGTGGGATGTTCCAGGCGAAGCCGCCGTCGACGAACCAGTCCCCGCGGAACTGCACGGGCGGGAACAGCACCGGGATCGCGAAGCCGGCGCGTGCGATCGTCTTGAGCTCCTCGGCATCGGCGCAGTCGCGGTTCGAGTACACCTCGCCCCGCCCGCGCGAGATGTTCAGGAGGACGAATTCGAGCTCGATCGGCCCGCGGAGAATGGCCGCGTAGTCGATGAACTCCTCCACCCCCGCCGCCAGCCGCTCCATGGAGAACAGCGACAGCCCGAAGATCGGATTGTTCCACAGGCTCGGCGAGAAGATGCGCGGCAGCGAGCTGAACCCCTTCCACGCCCGCTCGAGGCCCGCGACGCCGCCCGTCGCGTACGCGCAGGCGTTGACGACGCCGATCGAGCTCCCGATGATCGCGTCGGGGCGGATGTCGCGCTCCTCGAGATACCGGAGGGCGCCGACGTGGTGGGCCCCGAGCGCGGCACCGCCGCCCAGGATGAAGACGCGCTTCGTGCGCTTCGCCATCGCGCGAGGGGACGTGTACCCCAGATGCTGA
>Ga0111538_10004572_pt1 | contig 19204 bp, 11 predicted proteins | sample SoiMethybrSBSTD1_FD_79669 | JGI IMG/M metagenome (GOLD analysis project Ga0111538, IMG submission 79669) | Bulk soil microbial communities from a Populus tree surrounding site in Tennessee, USA - Soil MetaG P. TD hybrid SBSTD1 (version 2)... | ecosystem: Environmental > Terrestrial > Soil >...
AAGTTGACAATACTGATCGCACCGGCGTTCAGCGCATAGAGCGCGTACGGCGCGGCAGCCAGGCGCTGGCGCGGCGCCAGAGTGGTGAATCCGCCTCCACCGCCCGCGGGTGCGCGAACAGCAATCTCGAGCCAGCGCTCGCTGCCTGCAAACAGGTCCGGCCCGAAATCGAGTTCGACGGTGAACACGCCTTCATCAACATTGACGTTGTTCTGCACCGCCGGCAGGCCGACCTGCAGCGCGCCGCCGCCGGATCCGTCGAACAGCCTGAACTCGAAATCAGCCAGGCCGTTTATCGGCGCGCCGCTTTGCGTCAATCGGCCCTGGTAGGTGAATGCGCCGCCGAGAGGCGTGTCGCCGTACGCCGCTACGAACGCGAGCAGCAGAGGTACGACGCCGCACATTCCGATGAGATGGTTTGATCGAAGCATCGATTGGACTCCTTCAGACGTCGGGCCGGGCGTCCTCAAAAGGACAATCGGGAAACAGCGGCTGCATTCACGGGTGCGCTGCGCACTTGCGAGAATTGACCGGTGACGGCTGTGATCGTGCGGTCGCAGCAGGCTTTTCAAGCGGGCGAACGCATGAACGACCATCACGGCGATTTCCTGTGCTCATGGCAGCGGCGATGTGACGGTGTACTCGATGCGCACGCTGTACAGCCGCATGTCGGTCGCGATCGCGGGCACGATCCACGTCGCCGACACGTCGTAGGCGTACAGGTCATTCTCGATCGTGCCACTCACGATGGTGTTGTCGACGATGGTCTGCGCTGCCGCACTCGAGCCCGCACTGACCATGCTGGCGAGCGTCGAAGGATCGCCTGATGTGCTGATTCGCCTGAGACTGAGGCTCATGTTCCCCATGGCGCTCAGGTCAAGCAAGTCGGCCTCAAACGAGGTCACAAGGGCGCCGTGCGGCAAATGAACCGGCGCACGGAAGGTGACGCCGTCGGTCGGAGTGCTTCCGTACAGATATGACAGAGTGACATAACTGGTCGTGTTGGAGACGGGCACGAATGAGGCGCCGGTGATGGAGAAGAATCGCGTGGTGGTGGAAAGGCTGATGTCGCCGCCGATGCTCACGGTGGATGTCGAGTTGCCGATGTTGACGCTCCCGCCGTTTGCGTTGAGGAACAGCGGAGCCACGGTGCCGTTGTTGCGGGCCATGATCTCGTTGTCGTCGATGACGAGGTTCGGGCCCGTGGAGAGCCCGTTGACCAGGTATCCGCCGCCGCCGACGGTCGCATCGCTGCCCCCGGTGACGTGCACCTTGACGGCCGGGCTGCTGGTGCCGATGCCCACATTGCCCTCGAAGTAATTGCTCCCGCCGACAAAGTACCCGGCATATCCCGAAGGACTGTTGGTGCTGCCGAACACGCCATAGTTGATGCCCGTGGCTGAATTCGCGGCGCCACGAACACCTCGGCCAGCCGTGCTGGAGCTGATGCCCTCAACGCCGACATTGGCGCCTGTGGTCGCGGTCGCAGTTCCGCGGACACCGGTGCCGCCGGTGCTCGCGCTCAATCCGATGAACCCGAACGTGCTGCCTGCTCCACTGGTGGTTTCCGAATATGCGGCCGTGGTGCCGGTGGTCGTGACGAACAGCGGTGTGAATGGCGTGGATGTGCCGATGCCGACGTTGCCTGCGTTGTAATAGGTTGCACCGCCGTTCAGCAGCCAGTGCGAGTCGCCGGGTGGGCCCTGCGGACCTTGAGGACCCTGCGGGCCGGTCGGTCCGATCGGGCCTTGGGGTCCTTGTGGGCCCTGCGGTCCGGTGGCGCCCTGCGGTCCGACCGGCCCTTCGGGGCCGATCGGACCCTGAGGACCGATCGGACCCTGAGGACCGATCGGACCCTGCGACCCGGGCGGCCCCTGTGGTCCGGGGTTGCCGCTGAGTGCGTAGAGGGCGTAGGGCGTGCCTTGAAGCAGTTGTCGCGGCGCGAGAGTCGTGAACCCCCCGCCGCCGCCCGCTGGCACGCGAACAGCGATCTCCAGCCAGCGCTCGCTGCCTTCGAACATGCCCGCGCCGAAATCGAGGTTGGCCGTGAACACGCCTTCAGCGACGCCGACATTGTTCTGTACCGCCGGCACACCGACCTGCAGCGCCCCTCCGCCCGATCCATCAAACAGCCGAAACTCGAAGTCCACCAGGCCGTCAATCGGAGTTCCGCTCTGCGTAAGCCGGCCCTGGTAGGTGAAGGCGTTGCCCAGCGGCGTGACGCCAGCGCGGGTCGGCGCGGCGCTGACGATCACGATTAGCACTATCCCCCATGCTGACCGGCGAATCGAGCGGACCATGGTCGAACTCCTTGAGAGGTTGCGGAGTGCTTGCTCTGCTCACGGCTTGTAGGTGATGAACTGGAAGGCGTTCTGCAGCGGCGTGCCCGAGAGGTTGTAGATGCGCACCAACAGTTGACCGTTGCCGGAGTTCACCGTCGCCAGGAACGGCGCGCCCGTGGCGGTTCGCGGCGTCACAATCGTGATGTGCGTGCCGACGCTGTACATCTCCCCTGCAAGGGTGACGACATAGCGGCTGTTGACGGGGTCCCAGGTGCAACCGACATTCGCCGTTGCGGCGCCGAGCGTGCCGTCGGAATTGACGTACCCATAGGCCAGCGGCGATGCGGCGCTCGATGTGCCGGCGGAATACTCACGCGTCAGGTTGCCGATAACGTGCACATCGCCGGTGAACTTGCCGGCGCCGCCACTGCCGGTATTGACCACGTCCAGCGCCGGATGGTCGGGGCCGACAGCGATGAACACGGCTGCCGGGCCGCCGCCCTCGTTGACCCCTTCCAGCGACGCCAGATGATTGTCTAGGACCGTGACGGCCATTCCCGGGCCGGCGCCGTTGTTGGTTACGCGAATGACCGGCGCATCGGGATCGCCGATGCCTTGACGAACGGCATCAAGCGCCGGCCCATTGCCCAGACTCGTGATCTGAACCGCGGGGAGGTCGGGCGTGGTGCCGACGCCCACCGACACGGCCTCGATGGCCGAGCCGCTGCCGTTGTTGGTGGCGTGAATCGTGGGGAGATCGGGCGGGCCGACCTGACCGGAGACGGCTTCAATTGCTGAGCCTGCGCCGTCGTTGGTCGCGCGGATGACCGGCATATCCGGGTTCGTGCCGACGCCTTGACGCACCGCGTCGAGTGCCGGCCCGTTGCCGAGACTCGTGATCTGAACCGCAGGGAGGTCGGGCGTGGTGCCGACGCCTGTTGACACGGCCTCGATGGCCGAGCCGCTGCCGTTGTTCTCCACCCGCAGGGCGGGGTCCGGATTCCAGGGATCGACGCCCTTGACCAGCCGCGCCGCTGAGCCGCCGACGTTGTTGGTGGCGTCGAGCGCCGGACTGAAATCCGGGTTGACGCCAGCGATCTTCTCGAAGAGCGCCGCGGAGCCCAGCCCCGTGTTGCTGGCGCGAATCGCCGGCGCGGGCGCGAAATCCGGATCAACGCCGAACACGGCCGCGGGAGCGTCGCCTAGATTGGTGGCCAGAATCGTGGGTACATCCGGGTTGGTCCCGACACCGGTGGAGACCGCCTCGATGGCGGAGCCGGAGCCGTTGTTTGTGGCGAGAATCGTTGGCGCTGCCGGCGGTCCCACCTGGCCGGAGACTGCTTCCACTGCGGAACCCGAACCGGTGTTGCTCGCGCGCAGGGCGGGTGAACTGATCGCGCTGATCGCCTCCACCGCGGGCAGCGGGCTGGGCGGCTCGGGCTGCGGTTGAACCCAGAAGCGCGCAGCCGGTCCATCGCCCGTCTGCGTCAGAGACAACAGCGGGGTCGAACTCGCGCTGCTCGCACTATGCGGCAGCACCACACCGTTGTCGATCCCGTCTGCAAAACCGGCGGGAATGTTGGTCAGGCCGGTCCAAGAAGTCGTGCCGGGCGGACCCTGAATGCCCGGCGGGCCTTGAACGCCCGGAAGCCCCTGAATCCCCTGCGGCCCTGTTTGGCCTTGTGGACCGGGTGGACCCTGAATGCCTTGCGGACCCGGCTCTCCCTGCGGACCCGGATCACCTTGTGGACCATGCGGGCCTTGATTTCCGGCCAGCGCGAACAGCGCCATGGGCGCGGGCGCGATGCTCTTTCGCGGCGCAAGCGTGCTGTAGGCGCCGCTGCCGGCGGGGAAGCGCACCGCGATCTCCAGCCAGCGCTCGTTGCCATCGAATATCCCTGCTCCGAAATCGAGACTCACCGTAAACACACCCTCGGCAACGTTCACGTTGTTCTGCACCGCCGGCACTCCCACCTGCAGCGCGCCGCCACCGGAGCCATCGAAGAGCCGGAACTCGAGATCCACCAGGCCGTTGATCGGTGTGCCGCTCTGGGTCAACCGGCCCTGATACGTGAAGGCGTTGCCCAGCGGAGTGACGCCGCCACCCGCTGACGCACATGCCGCCAGCAGGAACACCACACCGCACAGGCCCTTGAGATGCGTTTGCCGGAACATCGATGGGACTCCTTCAGAGGTCGGGCCGGGCGTCCTTCAAGGACAATCGCGAAACGGCGATCGCACTCACGGCAGCGCCGCGCACTTGCGAGAAATGGCCAGCACGGGCTAGGATTTTGCGTTCCGGTCGCCGTGCAGCATGTCTGCCAGGAGAGGCCGCATGAAGGCAGCCAAGTCCGACGATCTGCTGGCCAACGCCATCGCCGGCGATGACGCTGCCCTGGAGCAACTGCTGGCACTCCACGGTCCTGAGGTGCGACGCCGCCTGCACGGCGCCATTGGCGAGCGCTGGCAGTCAGCCCTGTCGCTGGATGATGTGATGCAGGAGGCCTACACCGACGCCTTCCTCAACATTCGAAGGTTTGTCGCGCACAATGAGGACGCCTTCGCGGCGTGGCTCACAACGCTGGCGCGGCGCAACCTGATCGACGCGATCCGCCTTCTCGAGGCGCAAAAGCGCGGCGGCCAGCACCGGGCGGTCGAGCCCGCAGGACCGGATGAGTCGTGCGTCGCCCTGTGCGAGCGGCTGTGCACCACCAGCAGCACTCCCAGCCGCCGGGCCGCGACCGCCGAGACCTGTGCCGCCCTGCGACGCGCCATGGCCGACCTACCGCCCTCCTACCGGACCGTCGTCCAGATGCTGGATCTCGATGCTCAGCCGGTTGAAGCGGTTGCGTCGGAATTGGGGCGAAGCGTCGGCGCTGTGTACATGCTGCGGGCCCGCGCTCATCGCTGCCTGGCAGACCTTCTCAGCAGCGGCGCGTGAATTCCGCCGCTGCATTCCGCTTGTATGCATGGAGGCGCGATCATCCGGGCTTGTGTGAGTGATTCCGTGCAACCCGATCCCGATTCTGACCTGTCCAGCCGCGAGCGTTCGCTGATCACCGCCGCGCGACGCGACGCGATGACATTGGCCGCCGACGGTCGGCACAACGATGGGCCGATCATCGAATGCCCGGGCTATCAGTTCGTCGGCGAGGTTCATCGCGGTGGCCAAGGCGTCGTCTATCGCGCGGTGCAGGAATCAACCGGCCGCGACGTCGCCATCAAGGTCATGCGCACAACGCCTCTCGCCGGTCCCGATCACGTTCGGTTCGATCGCGAGGTCTGGATTCTCAGCCAACTGCATCACCCCAACATCGTGTCGGTTCACGACAGCGGGCTTGCGGGCAACCGCGTGTTCCTCGTGATGGACTACATCGAGGGCGAGCCGCTGGACGTGTATGTCACGCGGCGTGAACTCTCGCTCGATGCGGTGCTGCGGCTGACGGCGAAAGTCTGCGACGCCGTGCATGCGGCGCACCTGCGCGGTGTGATCCACCGCGACCTCAAGCCCGGCAACATCCGGATCGACGAGCATGGCGAGCCGCACATCCTCGATTTCGGCCTGGCGAAGATCAGCGACGAGGCATCGAGCATGGCAACGCCGCGGGACCTCGCGACTCACACCGGCCAGTTCATCGGCTCGCTGCCATGGGCCAGCCCGGAGCAGGCGCAGGGCAAGCCTGGGCAGGTGGATGTTCGCAGCGATGTCTACTCACTGGGCGTGATCGCCTACCAGTTGTTCACGCACGAGTTCCCGTACGACGTCGGCGGCACCTCGCGCGAGGTGATGGATCGCATCCTCACCGCCCCGCCGACACGGCCGAGCACGTTCAGTCGACACATCAACGACGACCTCGAAACGGTTCTGCTCAAGTGTCTGAGCAAAGAGCCCGCGCGCCGTTACCAGAGCGCCGGCGATTTCTCGCACGACCTGCAGCACTGCCTCGCGGGCGAGCCCGTCGAGGCCAAGCGCGACAGCGGCTGGTACACACTCAGGAAGACGCTGCAGCGGCACCGGATGGCGGTCGCCGCGACCGCACTCGCGGTCATCCTCGTAGCCGCCTCTGCGGTCACGCTCGCAGTCATGTATCGCCAGCAGGGCCGGCTTCTGAACGATGTCCGCACCGAAGCGGCCAAGGCCAAGGCGATCGGCGACTTCCTTTCGGACATGCTCGGACGGATCGATCCGCAGCATGCCCGCGGCCGCGATGTGACCGTGCTGCGCGAATTGCTGGACGACGCCAGCGCACGCGTAGGCCAGGAACTGGCGGGACAGCCGGCCATCGAAGCCAGTCTTCGGCGAACGATCGGCAACGCCTACCGAAGCATCGGGGTATTCGATCAGGCGGAGGCGCACCTGCGCCGCGCCCTGGAGATTCGCCAGACGCTGCACGACGAGCCGCACACCGATGTCGCAGTGAGTCTCAGCGACCTGGCCGGTGTCGTGGCGGACATGGGCGAGCATGCGCAGGCCCAGCGGCTTCACGAGCAGTCCCTCGGCATCTACCAATCGCTGAAGGGGTCAGAGCACGCGTACGTGGCAATCACGCTTGGCAACGTCGCCAACGAACTTCGCGCGCAGGGCGAGAATGCCGAGGCCGAGCGACTGTATGAGCGGTCGATTGAACTGCTTCGGCGCGGCGACGAGGCGGATCGACGCGACCTCGCCAAGGCCCTGCAGAACTACGCGGCTCACCTGCTGATGCAGTATCGCCCTGCAGAGGCCGAGCCGCTGCTGCGTGAAGCGATTGCAATCCAGCGCGAGGTGCTCAGTCCGGATGATCCTTCGGTGGCCCGCACAATGCACAATCTCGCATCGATGCTCGAGGACAAGGGCGATTTCACCAAGGCCGAATCGACCTACAAGGACACCCTGGCCCTGCGGCGACGAATCCTGGGCGATGATCATCCGGAGGTTGCCGAGACTCTGAACAATCTCGGGCACATGTACCAGGTGCGAGGCGACTACGCGGCCGCGGAACCGCTCTTTCTCGAGGCGCTGGCCATCCGCCGGGCGCGGCTCGGGCCCAATCACCCGGACTTGGCGCTGAGCCTGCACAATCTCGCAGCGGTGTTTGTCGGTCAGGGACGGCTGGACGAAGCCGAGCCGCTCTGTCGCGAGGCGCTGGCGATTGAGCGCACGCAGCCCGGCACGCGCGCCGCGCTGGGCGACATGCTCAGCGGCTTGGCCGCGCTGCTGTATTTCCGTCGCGATTATGCGAGTGCCGAGCAGTTCTTCAGAGAGGCGCTGCAGGTTCGTCAGCGATTGCTTGGTGATGCGGCCCCGACGGCCGAAACCATGAACAGCCTTGCCGGCGTGTTGAAGATTCGCGGCGACCTGCCCGGCGCGGAGGCGCTCTTTCGCCAGGCGCTGGCGATTCAGCGACGAGTGCTACCGGAAGCGCATCCATCGATGGCGGCGGGCTTGACCGGCCTTGGCGCCGTGCTGACGCAGACTGATCGCGCTGCCGAGGCGCTGCCGCTGTTGCGCGAGGCGTTCGACATCCGCCGAAGCCGACTTGTGCCAGGCCACTGGCTCACCGCGGTGACGGCCAGCGCACTGGGCGCCTGCTTGACGGCGCTCGGACAGTTCGACGAAGGCGAGCAACTCCTTCTCGATGCGTATGGCAACTTGCAGGTGGAACGCGGCCAGCAGGACGAACGCACGCTCGAGGCGCTCGACCGCTTGATCGCTCTGTATCAGGCGTGGGGCAAGGCCGAGAAGGCGTCCGCGCTGGAATCGCAGCGGCCGCCCGCAGCCTCGACGCCGAGCCTGCATTGAACCGGCAGCGACCACCGCTCACTCGTCGATCGCGCCGCCCTCGATGTCGTCCTCCACCTCGATCAATCGGGCCGCCATGTGCCGCCGCGCGGGGGCGGTGATTTCGATGAGAATCACACCGGCCAGCAGCGGCAGCGCGAATCGTTGCGGTAGCAGGCTGTCTTGCAGGGCCAGACCCGCGACCGCCAGTTGCGTCGGCCCGGCGGCCATCGCGGGCATCACCAGCCGCATCGTGCGCAAGCCCGGCCGGCCGCCTGGGAGCATCGCGCCAAGGAACGCGCCGAGCCAGCGGCCGTCATCGGCAATCAAAGGAAGCGCAACCAACGCTCCCAGCAGCGCCCATGTCCACGGCGCGTGCAGGTCGATCTTCATCGCCACCAGCGTCGCGACGATTGCGATCAGCAATTCAACGACGAAAGCGTGGATGCCGGTTGATTCAGCGCGCGTCGACACCTTCGCGCCCCTGCTGCCGGAGCGCATGAGGGCGATCAGCCACGCGACGGGCAACGCCGCCAGCGGCGAAAGCATGACGAGGCCTTCAACGCCGCGCACGCGCCAGCCTGCCCATGCCGCCAGAACGATCGCAAGCGCTGACGCGATGCGGCCAGCGGTCTGCATCATCCGCGCGCCGCCGAACTCCGCGCCGTCCGCGGCCGCGCGCTCGATGGCGCCAATCGCCCAGGGGCCGATGGCGACTGCCGCCGCGAGTAGCGCCGCCTCGCCGGCGCTCAGATTCCAGAATCGAAAAGCGCAGAGGTAAGCCGCCGCCGCCGGCAGCGCGAATGACCAGATGCCGACGCTCGCCGGCGTGAGCCAGCCCTGCCGCCGGTCGCCCGCGCCGACGGATCGTGAACACGACGCAAGCAGCGACAAGGCGATAATGATCATCACGAACGTGCGCAACGGACGCTGATGAGCCGCTCTCGCCGCATTCAGCGCTGCCTCCTTCGCCGCTACGTCGCGCCGGCCCTGGTCGATCAGCGCTGCACGGCCCTCCTCGGTCAAGCTCTGTGCCGCCGCCGGGGCGTGCGCCGCCAGCCAGCGTGCGTAGTCGACCGCTTCACGCTCCTTCACGCCGCCGAGGACGATCGATTCAAGACGCTCGGGGAAGACGCGGCCGAAGACGCTCGGCCCCAGCAGCAGGCCTGCGATCGTGCCGGCCACGACGGCGCGGCAGCCGATCTCACCGAGCGAGAATCTCGCGGCGCGCAGCAGCAGCACCGCCGCGACCGCGCCAACGCACGGCAGCACGAGCGACAGCACTGCGTACAAGGTCTCAGCAGTCATCGCCAGCAGTTGCAACAAGCGCCTGACGATACGGCGGCGCGACGACCTTGTGCAATCGCAATCGCGTTCGTCGCGTACACTTGGTTCATGCGATTCACCGCCTGCATCGCGCTGAGCGCATCGCTGACGGTTGCCGCCGGCCATGCCGACACCCAACAGGCGCAGCCCTCATCGGCATCGGCACTGCAATTGCCGCCGGGGCTGCAAGCGGCCCTGCGCCTGATTCCTGCCGAGTCGCAGGCGGCGATCATCATCCCGCACCTCAAGCACGCCAGCGACCACCTGACGCGCCTGCTCGAAGGCATGGATCGCGCGGGCATCCTCATCGGCTCGCGGCCGATCGATCATTTCAAGTCCATCACCGGCTTTGCCACCGCGGTGGATGACAACGGCGCCACGGCGCTGGTTGTGTCCGAGCATGGAACGGCCTGGCTGGTCCCGGTGACCAATACCGAGGAGTTCATTGCCGCCAACTTCACGCCGCATCCCGATCAGGCTGGCGCGCTCCGCAGCGCTGACGGCCGCACCGTGTATGCCGGCGGGCTGCAGACGCACGTGCTGCTGAGCGACAACGTCTCGGTGGCGCGCGACTTCATGCCGGTCGCGACGCAGGGCCAGTCGCTGGCCGGCTTGGTTGGCGAACGTGCTCCGTTCGGCGCGACTGATGCCGATGTGATTGTCATCGCGCGCGCTCCAATGATCAGAACGTTGCGTGAGCGCGTACTGAAGATCGCAGGCAACGAGGGGATCGACTTTCCGGCGATGGCCGCACTGACGGAGAAGGTGACCGAGCAGATCGATGCGATCGTGTGGTGCCTGCAGTGCGATCCGCTTGCGCTCGTCGTGCACGCTTCGGCGTTCTTCAAAGACGGCAGCGTCGTGGGGGTGGCCGCGCCGCCGCAGCCGCCTGATGTCGCGGGTCTCTCGCGTCTGCCGAATCAGCCTGCCACGCTGGCGCTGTCGATCAACATCGCGGCGCTCGGCGGCGCTGCGGCAATGCGCGACATCACAGGCGAGGCCGGCCTCGATGACGGACTCCTGCCCTCATGCCTTTCGTTGTGTCGTTCGCTGCAGGTGTATCTCGCGCCAAGCCCGGCAGGCGCGGTGGGTGGCGCACTCAACGGAGCCTACGTCGCGATGGCCGGTGACGATCCGCAGAAGATTCGCGATGCGATCAAACGCGATCTCACAGCAGACGGTGAATCGAATCCGCCGGCGCGCCAATCGAGATGGACCGATGATCAGGCGCTGCCCGATGGAACCAAGGCGGCGCTGTATGAGTCGCGCAGCATCAATCCAACGGCTGAACGCGCGATGATCGAGACCATGCTGTTCGGCTCTGCCGGCGCCCGCGGCTACGTGGCCGCCGCCAGCGACTCGATCATCGTGACCTTCGCGCACCGGCCGGCGCTTCTGAACGAAGCCATCAAGTCTGCTCAAGAGGCCGCGCCCGCCGGCTTTGCCTCCAACGCCGCCGTGAGAATCATGCGCCAGTGGATGCCGGCCCAGCGCGACATCGAGGGCTACATTGGAACGGGACAGGCATCGGCGATACTCCAGCAATTCGCGAGCGCAATGCCGCTTCCGGTCGACGTCTTGCCGCGGTTCGATGAAAGCCTGCCGCCCGTTGGCTTCGCGCTCGATGTCTCGCCGCGGCGCATCGATGGCGGGCTGATCGTCCCGGCCGGCGTGCTCGGGCCGATGCTCGATGAATTCATCCGGCGGCGGCAAGCGCCACCGGAGCCAGGTGGGCCCGGCTGATGATGCGTGTTGCGCACATGTCGATGATCGAAGGGCCATTGCACTGGCAGACACGCCGCGACGAGCGACTGCTTCTCGATCGGCCGCGCCTGATGGGCATTGTCAATTTCACCCCCGACAGCTTTTCCGATGGGGGCGAGTATGCCAATGTCGCTGAGGCGGTCGCGGCAGCGCGGCGCATGATCGCGGAGGGGGCTTCGATCATCGATGTTGGCGGCGAATCGAGCCGGCCGGGCGCGCAAGCTGTCGATGCCGACGAGCAGATCCGGCGAACAGCGCCGGTCATTGCGGCACTTCGCCGGCAGGATGAGGCGGTCCTGATCTCGATCGACACGACGCGCGCCGCGGTTGCCGATGCGGCGCTGGATGCCGGGGCCGACATCATCAATGATGTCTCCGCAGGCGTCGACGACAGCGATCGCATGCTCGCCATGGCAGCGGCGCGCGGGCGCGGCCTGATCCTGATGCATCGACTTCGCCCGCCGCGCGAGGATTCCTTCAGCACGGACTACACCCGGGCGGCGGAACCCGAGTACGGAGGCGATGTGTACCGCGTGGTGCGCGATTTCCTGCAGCAGCGCTCTGATGCAGCCATCGCAGCGGGAGTCGATCGCCGCGCGATCGTCATCGATCCTGGCCTTGGCTTCGGCAAGTCCGTGTCGCAGAACTACGAACTCGCGTCGCGCCTCGGCGAATTGCAGCGCGATCTCGACTTGCCGGCACTCAGCGCCGCCAGCCGCAAGAGTTTCCTCGCGCAGCCGCCGGGCGCGGCTCGAAGCGATCCGCTGCCGCCGCCGCGCGAGCGCGTTGCCGCAGGCATCGCCCTGACGCTGTCACATTGGCAGTCGGGCGTGCGCCTGTTCCGCGTGCATGATGTGGCGGCGCACCAGCAGGCACTGGCCGCGGCCGCAGCGCTGAATGGGGAACAATCCGCACGCGCCGGCGGTTGAGTATGAGCACGCGCTTGCTACCATGCCGCCTCGGGCATGCCCAATGGCGTGCTGCACTCGAACGCATCGCGCGCCTCAACGACTGAGTCGTTTACGAAAGGAATCTTCCCCATGGCTGGCGACGCCACCATCGAATTCACCGACACCAACTTCGATAGCGAGGTCCTGAAGTCCGACAAGCCCGTGCTCGTGGATTTCTGGGCCGAGTGGTGCATGCCGTGCAAGATGCTCACGCCCACCATCGATCAACTCGCCGCCGAGTACGCCGGCAAGGCGAAAGTGGGCAAGGTCGACACGGACAGCAACCGGCAGACGGCACTGAAGTACGGCATCAACGCGATCCCGACCGTGATTCTGTTCAAGAACGGCCAGCCTGCCCAGAAATTTGTCGGCCTGACCAAGAAGGACCAGTTCGCGAAGGCGCTGGATGCGCTGGTGTAACAACGGCCTGAGGGCCTGAGCACACATCAACCGGGCGAACTCACGCCAGTATCATGGCGTGCATGAAATCCGCGCGCCTGTCGGGAGTCGTGATCATCGCCGCTGTTGTCTGGGCGGGAGTGCAATGTCTGGCCGGAACGCAGCCGATCGTCGCCAGCGATCTGCTGAAGATCCGCGATGTGATGTCGATCGATGTCGCGCGCGACGGGTCGCGGGCTGTGTATGCCGTCAAATCCATTGTCGAGGTCAAGCCCGAATCGGGCGATAAAGCGCCTCCGGCACATGGCACAGCGCCGGCGTCGCAGCCAGCGACGTCGCGCGACGACAGCCATGCGGGCCCGGCGAAGCCGGAATGGAAGTATCAGTCGCACCTGTTTCTGATCGATCTCACGACGCCCGATGCGACGCCGCGGCAGTTGACCTTCGGGGAGCGATTTGACTCCTCGCCCCGGCTCTCGCCCGATGGCAAGCGCATCGCGTTCGTTCGCGCGCCGTTGAAATCCGACATGGCCAATCAGCGGCGGTACGGTCGATCATCATCTCCCGACGAGTCGCCGCAGGTCTGGATTCTTCCCATCGACGGCGGCGAAGCATGGCAACTGACCAGCCTGCCCGACGGCTGCAATGAGCCGCAATGGTCGCCCAGCGGCGCGCAGGTTCTCGCCAGCGCCGACCTGAAGTTCGCGGACGTGCGCGGCGAATCAATTTCGAACGCGCCGGCCTGGCCCAGCGAGCGGCCCAAGCGCGCCTGGAACGATGCCTCGCTGCCCGATGGTCTCGCGGCGTCGCCCGACGGCAGCCGCGAGCAGGTTCGCGCCTGGCTCGAGGACAACGCCGACGATTCCAACCCGGTTGTGATCACGCGTGAGGATTTCCAGGATGAACTCTCGCTGCGCGATGGCATGACGTTTCGACACGCGTTCCTGTTCGATGTGCCCGCCGCTGGCGCGGTCGAGCAGCCAGTGGCGATCGACTCCGCTCGGCGTGTCACCAGCGGCTTCGCAGATCATCTCGAGGCCACGTTCACCTCCGACGGCATGGGTGTGCTGTACACGTCGAAGAAGCCGACCGATCAGCATCCCGATCGCGTGCTCGAGACCGACCTCTGGCGCGTGAACATCGACGGCTCCAACGACCACCGCATCCTGGCCATCGAAGGCTGGGCGCTGTCGAGCCCCAAGCCCAGCCGCGACGGCGCGGTCATCGCGTTCCTCGGTGTGAAGATCGATGAGCCGGCCTTTCGTCAGGCGCAACTGGGCATGGCCTCGCTCAAGGGCGAGACGGCTTCCGATCCGGTGTGGATGACCGATGAGGCGACGTTCCCGGCATCGATCGATGCCTTCGAATGGATGGGCCTCTCTCCTGGCGTGGTGTTCACCGCGGCGATGAAAGGCGGATTCCCGCTGATGACGGTGAGTCCCGGCCTGTTGCAGCCGGCGACGCTGATCGGCGAGGAGAACGGCTTGCCCGTGGGCGTACGCGCCTTCGCGGCGGGCGGCGGCGCGGTGGCGTGCAGCGTCACCTCGGCCGACAACCCCTGCGTGCTCAAGGTGCGCGATGCGCGCGGCGTGCGTCTCGTACACGACCTCAATGAATGGGTGCACGACCGCAACATCGTGCTGCCGGCAAAAGCGGAGATCACTCGCCCCGACGGCATGAAAAATGAGTCGTGGCTGATGGAGCCGACCAATCGCGAAGTCGGCAAGAAGTATCCGCTGTGCCTGCAGATTCACGGCGGGCCAAGCGCGATGTGGGGGCCGGGCGAGTTCACGATGTGGCACGAATTCCAATTGCTCTGCAGCCGCGGCTACGGCGTGGTGTACTGCAATCCGCGCGGCTCGGGCGGCTACGGCTACACGTTCCAGCGCGGCAATTTCCAGGACTGGGGCGAAGGGCCGGCGGGCGATGTGCTCGCCGCCGTCGACCAGGCTCTCATGAAGGAGTGGGCCGATCCCGAGCGCCTGGTCGTCACCGGCGGAAGTTACGCCGGCTATCTCACCGCGTGGATCGTCGCGCACGATCATCGCTTCAAGGCCGCGGTGGCGCAGCGCGGCGTGTATGACCTCGACACCTTCTTTGGCGAGGGCAACGCGTGGCGGTTGGTGCGCGAGGCCTTCGGCGGCAATCCGTATGAAAGCCGCGTGAAGGAAATCATCCAGCGCAATAGCCCATTCACGCACGTGGCCAAGATCCGCACGCCGTTGCTGATCATGCATTCGAGCAACGATTTGCGCACGGGTGTGTCGCAGAGTGAAATGCTCTATCGCGCGCTCAAGGAACTGAACAAGGAGGTCGAGTACGTGCGCTATCCGAACTCTGGCCACGACCTGTCGCGCACAGGCGATCCGCGGCAGCGCATGGATCGCCTGAACCGCATCATTGAGTTCTTCGAGCGCTACATCGACAATCCGCGCGCGATGCCGACAGTACGGCCGACTACGAATTGAACCGCGACAAGCCAAGGAATTCGATCGGATGCTTCGTGCGCCCGTCGAGCGCGAGATCGGCCAGCACCTCCCCCACCACGCTCGAGAACTTGAAGCCATGGCCGCTGAAGCCGCAGGCGAGCGTCACGTTGCCGCCGGGCACGCGCGGATGACGGTCGATGATGAAGTGCGAATCGGGACTGCATGTGTACATGCATACGCCCATCGACAGCAGCGGCCCGTCAGCGTCTGGGATCATCGCGCGTAACGTCGGCCGGAAGTCATTCTCGTCCTCGGGGCGCGGCATGCGATTGACCGTCTCGGCAGTCGTCTGCTCGGCGTGCCAGTGGTGGCCGATCTTGAATCCCGGGCGCGCGCTGCCGAACGCTTCGCCATCGAGCATTGGAAAGCCGTAGTGCTGCGTGTTGTCGGGGTTGTCGATCGCCCACACCGGCATCACACCGAACGCGAACAACTCCGGCTTGCGCGGCTGCACCCAGCCCAACACTTGTCGCGTGACCTTCAGCGGCACACCCAGGTCACGCAACGCCTTGCCGCTCCACGCGCCGCCGCATACGACCAGGTGCCTCGCCGAGTACTCGCCCCTTGATGTTCGGACGCTGGCGCCGCGCGAATCTGCGCTCCAATCCAGCACCGGTTCACAGCCGTGCAGTTCCGCTCCGTGCTGCATCGCGAGGCTGGCGTGAGCCGCGATCACCTTCTCCGGCAGCAGAAACCCGGCGTTCGGCTCCCACACGCCTGCGAAGTGATCGGGCACCTGGAACTGCGGGAATCGCTTACGCAGGTCGTCACGCGTCAGCCGCTCATGATCGAGACGGTGCTCGCTGGCGGCTCGCAGCGTGGCGGCGATGAATTCGCTGTCGGGCGGCCCCATGTAGATGCCGCCGGTCATGTGCAGAAGTCGCTGGGCCGAGTGATTCTCCAGTTCATTCCACAGTTCGTACGCACGGTGGAGCAGCGGCACGTAGTCCGGATGCTCGTAATAGCACAGCCGGATCATGCGTGAATCGCCGTGATGCGAGCCGAGCGTGTGCGGGATGCCGAACTGCTCGAGGCCGAGGACTTTCACGCCGCGACGTGCGAGATGAAAGCACGCCGCTGAGCCCATCGAGCCGACGCCGAGAACAATGGTGTCGAATGTGGGCATGGCGGAGCAGGCGACGAGAATCCGTCAGCGAATGGTAATGCGCTCGCACGCATTGTGCGCCGCGAGGAATCGTCAGAGTCAGCAACCGGCCCGGCCCATCCATTTAGTCACTGTCGACGTCGATCGCGCGACCTTCTCGAATCGCCGCCGCGAGATCCTGGTACTCCCGCACTTTGTCATCGCGTCCCCATGCCTCGTACACCTCGACAAACATCTGCGCAATGTCATCGGGATGAGCGGTGTTGACTCCCGACGCCACGCCTTGTTGTCGCCTGGAGAGTTCGATGAGTTCGGCCTCCGCCTCTTCAAAACGCCCCTGGCGTGCGAGGTGTCCCGCGTGAAAGAGCATGATGATCCTGCCAACCGAATCGTTGACCAGTTCCTCTGCATGCGGTTCGAACGACGCATAAATCCTGTCAGCCTCTTCCATCATTCCCTTGCGGCTAGCAAACCTGGCGATCCATGCCTGAATCTCCAGCGCCAGGAGCCCGTGACCACCCAGGTCAGCTGAAAGCGACTGGTTCAATTCCTGGGCTATCTGCAACCCCTCATCGATTCGCCCTGCGTCATCGAGGTAGGACAAGAAGTCGCGCTTCGCGCCCAGCACGATCGGGTGCGAAGGCGAGTGCATTGCCTGCCACGCTTTGACAGCTTCATCAAACGCTTGAGCAGCGCCGGTAAAGTCGCCCTGCGCCGACTTGACTGACGCCAGCGTCATCATGGCCGCACCAAACATCCAATGCGACGTGCCGAAGCGCGCCTTGACCCGAGGCGCCACGGCCTCCACGATCTGCTGCGCTTCGGCGAACTGCCGCGTTTCCACCAGGACCTCAGTCAGTTTCATCTGCGAAGCGAGAACCGGATAAGCGTCCTCGACTCCAAATCGCTCCTGCTGAATGCGCACGGTCTCGCGCAGGATCGCTTCCTCCTCCGCCTTGTACTGCTGTGTCGGCCCTTTCTCGCGCTCATCGGCCGCCTGCCGCCGCAATGCTTGAGAGAGAGCCATTCGAGCGCTATAGGCGGTGAGGTGATCCTGACCAAGCTCTGTGTCGATCTGCGGAATCAACGCCCTTAGTCGTGCCGTGGCCATTCGGTATTCGCCACGCCCGCCAACAACACAACTGAGAATTCGCTCGGCTGACAGGAAGTGCTCGCGATACGGCATCGGCCTGCCGCTGCTGACAGCGACGATCTCATTCGCGAGCGACTCGGCTTGATTGAGCCGGTTCTGATCCAGGAACGTCATTGCCAGGAGCGTCATCGCGTGCAACGTGCGCGTGTCGTTGACGCCGATCGACGTCCGCAGGAGCGTCACGGCCTGCTCAAGTTGCACGCGCGCCTCATGCAGAAGGCCGAGCGAGTAATACGTTTGACCGATGAGATATCGGATCTCGCCTTCCTGCTCGGGGAAGTCGGCGAAGCGATCGCCGGCCATGGCGGACCCGCCTTCGAGCACCTCCGCGAAGGAAACGCTTGCACCCTTTTCGAGCGGCCGCGACGAAGTCAGCAGATCGCGCAGAAAACTGTTCATTGCCAGACTGCGGTCGGCGGAACGCTCCGCTCGCAGCATGGCCAGCGTCGTGCTCACCACGCCGATGGCAAGCGCCAGCATGATCGCCGTGGCCGCGCCAACCATGACGCGATGCCGGCGGACAAACTTGCGGGCCCGACCCAGGGTACTGCCGGTCTCCACCGTCACGAAACGATGCTCAAGGTGATTCTGCACGTCCTGCACGAGGGCTTCGACCGTCTGATAGCGATGCGCGCGGTCGTGGGCCGTGGCATGACTGACAATGGCGTTAAGGTCGCCCCGGATCTCGCGTTGCAGAGCCTTCACCGAACCTCCGCGGCTTCGCGCAGCCAGGTCGGCTGCCTGCGCATCGCTCGCGAGCAGCGCCGCCGGCGACGGTGCGGCGCCGTTCATGATGCACACGCGAATCTGCGCCAGCGAAGCGCCCTCCGGTGCGATCACATCCAGCGGCGTGCGGCCGGCGAGGAGTTCGTAGAGGACCACGCCCAGCGCGTAGATGTCGGCACGCGTGTCCACATCGTTGGGCGTCGCGCCGGCCTGTTCGGGGCTCATGTAGGCCGGTGTGCCAACGGCGCGCTCGCCCGCAGTGTGCTGAAACGCAGAAATCTGCTCCGCCGCGCCCGTCGCCAGCGCGATGCCGAAGTCGATCAGCACGGGCACGGGCCGACCGTTGCGCTCGGCAACCAAGATGTTCGATGGCTTCAGGTCGCGGTGAATCAATCCCTTCTGATGCGCGTGCTGCACTGCATTGCACACATCCAGGAACACCGCCAGGCGCTGTCGAACCTTCAGCCGGCGCCGATCGCAATACACGTCGATCGGCTCGCCTTGGACGTACTCCATGGCGAAGTACATCACGCCTTCGTCTGCCAGCCCGGCCTCGTGCACGGCCGCGATATTGGGATGGCTCATGAGCGCCAGGGCCTGCTGCTCGGCCCGGAAGCGCGCCACCGCTTCATTCGGTGCGGCGCCAAGCCGGACCATCTTCAGAGCGACGCGGCGCTGAACCGGCTCGCGCTGTTCCGCGAGGTACACCTCGCCATGACCGCCGAAGCCCAGTCGCTCGATCAGCCGGAAACGGCCGATGACCGTGCCTGGTGCGCGGGCCGCTGGCGGTCGCGAGAGCGCGGGGGCTGCCGCGGCGCCGGTTTGCAGCCAACGCGTCTGCGAGCGATCGCGCTCCAGCAACCGTTCGAGCAAGTCGCGCACCTCGCGGCTGTGCTCGCGCTCAATGCGTTCCAGAAAGTCGGTGCGCGATGAAGCATCGACATTCGCCGCGGCTTCAAAGAGCGACTCGACCTTCTGGAAAATGAGCCGGTTCATCGGGTTGGTGGGCGAATGACGAGGGCATGCGCCGGCACGCATTAGACGCGAAATCCGCCGCCGCCAGCCATCATGACCGACCGGACGCGGCCGAGGAGTCACTTTTTCCCGGCGAATCTGCCGTCCGTGCGCCGACGTGCTCATCGCCGGCAACGGCGTCCGCGAGCCAGGCACGGGCGAAGCGCCAGTCGCGTTCGACTGTCGGAATCGAGATCTCCAGGGCCTCGGCGATTGCCTCGTGCGGCATGCCCCA
>Ga0111538_10004573_pt1 | contig 19200 bp, 15 predicted proteins | sample SoiMethybrSBSTD1_FD_79669 | JGI IMG/M metagenome (GOLD analysis project Ga0111538, IMG submission 79669) | Bulk soil microbial communities from a Populus tree surrounding site in Tennessee, USA - Soil MetaG P. TD hybrid SBSTD1 (version 2)... | ecosystem: Environmental > Terrestrial > Soil >...
CAGCGACGCGGCGGTGTTCCCGCCGCTGACGGACTTCCCCGCCGATCCGATCATCGATTCCACGGCGCCGGCCAACGCGCCCGCGCTGTTCGACGGCAGCACGCCGCGCGCCGACGGCGCGCCCTGCATCACCGCGCCGATCGCGGGGACGCTGATGCCGCGCAACTGGCTGCGGCCGGTCTTCGCGCTGACGCCCGCGGCCGGTGAGAACCTGTTCGAGATCGCGCTGAGCGTGCCGGGATTCGCGCACCAGCTCCGCATCTTCACGCGCAACCCGAGCACGGCGCTGACCGCCGATCTCTGGAACCGCCTGCGCACGTCGATCAACGACACGACCATCACCGTCACGGCGCGCGGGCTGCAGACGGACGCGGCGGGCGCGGTTCAGCTCGCGCCGTCGGCCCCGGCCGAATCGACCTTCGTGGTCGCGCCGGTCGATGCCCCCGGCAAGATCGTCTACTGGGCGCTCGCCGACGACATGGGGACGAAGGTCGGCTCGCTCAAAGGGTTCGGCATCGGCGAGGAAGGCGTCCGCGACGTGCTGGTGCCCAGCCAGGTCGCCACGCGCACGTCGTCCGAGACGTGCGTCGGCTGCCACACCGCAACGCCGGACGGCAACGGCGTCGGCTTCTCGATGGGGCCGACCAACTACTTCGGCAACATCGCCGACATCCGCGCCGGCAGCACGGGCGCGCTGCCCAGCTACGTCAATCAGAGCGCGATGTCGATGATTCGCACGCTGCGCGGCATCCCGGCCTACTCGAAGGGGCACTGGAGCGACGGCGATCGCATCGTGCTGCTGAGCGACACCGGCGCCCTCAACTGGGTGCAGGTCGACGGCAACGCGCGGGGCACGCTGGCGCGCACCGGCGACGCCAACAAGGCGACGGAGCCGGCCTTCAGCCACGACGGCAACAACGTCGTCTACGTCTCGGGGACGTCGCTGATCGACGGCCGCCTCGGCAACGGACCGGCCGACCTCTACTCGATCCCGTACGCGAACCGGGCGGGCGGCAACGCGACGCCGCTCGCGGGCGCCGCGGATCCCGCCGCGACCGAGTTCTATCCGTCATTTTCGCCCGACGACGCGCTGGTCGCGTTCACGCGCATCGCCGGCAACGGCAGCTCCTACAGCAACCCGGCGTCGGAGGTGTTCGTGACGCCGTTCGCGGGCGGGGCCGGCGGCACCGCCGTCCGGCTGGCGGCGAACGACGCGGCCGCCTGCCAGACGACCCTCGCCAGCCCGGGCCTGACCAACGACTGGCCCAAGTGGTCGCCGCACGCCACCACCGCCAACGGCAAGACCTACTACTGGCTGACGTTCTCGTCGAAGCGCATCGGCACCGTCAACGCGCAGCTCTACGTGACGGCGCTGGTCGTCGACGGAGCGGGCAAGCTGACCAGCTACCCCGCGATGTACCTCTGGAACCAGCCCGCCGCCGACGGCAACCACACGCCGTCGTGGGACGACTTCACGATCCCGCCGATCATCATCGACTAGCGCCGGCGCCCGATGGCGGGTGGTTTCCGCCGCGGTGGACTCGGTGTAATCAGGGGCCATGAGCGGGCTGGTCCTTGGGCTGTGGATGGCGGTGCTGATCGAGGGCGCCGGCAGCTGTCCCGCGGCCGGGGAGATCGAGCGCAAGCTCATACCGCTGTTGCCGCCGGGCTTTGTCACAAACTCCGGCGATCGGGCGGTCATCGTCGAAGACGCGGATGGTCTGACTGTTTCGCTGGCGCGTCCCGACGGCAGAACCGCCGCCCGTCGCCACCTGCCGCGATCGGGCACTTGCGTCGACCAGGCGGAAACGGTGGCCGTCACGCTCGCCGTCTGGGAAGCGCAGATTCACCCGGAGATCTCGCTGCGGCTCGATCGGCTCGCGGGGGCGCCGACGTTGACCGCCCAACCTGTCGATCGCGAGGTCACGCTGGTGCGATCAGCCGCGCCGGTCGCCGCCCGCACGTTGATGCCGGCGGTGGGGGCGGGCATCGTCGGTTCCTGGCAGCCCGACTCCGCTGCGCCGGGAGGGCGCGTCGACGCCACGCTGGGCGCGTCGGATCGGCGGTTACGGCTGCGCCTCTCGCTCGCAGGTTTGGGAGCTCACACCTTGAAGGTCGCTCCCGGCCAGGCCAGCTGGTGGCGCGCGTACCTCGTCCTCGGCGGCGACTACGTGGTCCCGGTCGGCGGACGGTGGCGGCTGGCGCTGGGCGCCGGGGGTGTGGTGGGTCTCCTGAGCGCCAGCGGCTCCGGCTTCTCGACTGATCGGTCGACCCGCAGCGTCGATCTCGGCGCGGAGGTGATGCTGCGGGTCGAGCTGGCGCTGGGATCCTTCCGGCCCTGGCTCGGCGCGGCGCTCCTGACCTGGCTACGGCGGCAGACCGTCGAGGTGACCGGGGAGGCGGCTTCCGCGGCGCTGCCCCGGCTGGAGCCGTTGATCGCGCTCGGTGCGGATTTCTGCTGGCGCAGATGAAACCTTTCACGCCCATGGCGACACCAAGCGGCCACGTGTCGGTCCCGTCGCCTGATCCAAACGTAGGGAGAGGGGCCGGCGGGCGTGGAAGGCTGGATTTCGATGCCGTCTATCAGACGCATGCACATACCGTGGCCCGCTGGGCGGCACGGCTCGGGGGCCCGTACGTCGACGTCGAGGACATCGCCCAGGAGGTCTTCCTGGTCGTGGATCGGCGGCTGCACGAATTTCGACACGAGAGCCAGCTGTCGACCTGGCTGTTCAGCATCACCGCGAAGATCGTCGCGAACGATCGACGGCGGCGACAGCTTCGCCGGTGGTGGCTGCGCTTGACGCCCAGCGCGGGCGATGACACGGCGGCCGGCACCGACACGCCGCTGGAACAGCTGGAGAAGAGGGAGCAGCGGACGCAGTTTTACCAGGCGCTCGACGGGTTGAACGAACGCCAGCGCCAGGTCCTCGTCCTGTTCGAGCTCGAAGGCAATTCCATCGCCGAGGTCGCGCAGCTCACGCGGTTGCGTCCGGGCAACGTGCGTGTGCTCCTGCACCGGGCGCGCGCCGCCTTCCTCAAGCGGATGACGGCTCGCGAGCTGGCCGAGACCTTGACCCGGACGGACTCGCAGGAGGAACGAAAGTGAAGCTCTCCCGCTCCCAGGATCCGACCCGCTGGCGAGATCGAAGCGCGGAGATGCACCCGCTCGAGTCGCGCGCGGCCGTGCTGGCCGATGCGGCCAGCCAGGTCCAGCCGCTGACGCCATCGGCTCTGTCTCGAATCGAGAAGCGGGTGCTCGCGCGCCGGGCGGCAGGGCGCGGTCTGTTCGCCTTCCACCGGCGGCCGCTGAGGACGCGACTGGCGTTCGTGATCGGGTTGCTGCTGCTGTGTGCGGCGACGGCGGGCGGTGCCGGGTTGCTGTGGCGAAAGCACGCCGACTCGAAACGAACGGCGGCGCCTCGCGCCGTCGCCGACGTGACAGTGGGGCAGGCGCCTCGACGGTCGCCGCGCGTCGCCGCGGCGACGCCGGAGATCGAAGCGCCGCCGCCCGCCGTCGAAGAGCCGGCTCTGGTGCGCGCCGACGCGCCCCCTCCCGTCCGGGCGCGCCCGCCGGCGCCGGTGGCGGTCGATTCGCCCGCGCGCGAACCCTCACCGCCCGCGGAAGGACCGCCTGCCGCGCCGCACCCGAAGGCCACCGAAGGTGCGCTCGTCGCGGAGGCGCTGTTCGACCTGCGGCAGCTCCACGATGCGCGCGCCGCTCTGTCGACGCTCGACCGGTACGCGCGCGAGTTTCCGCACGGTGTCCTGGAGACGGAGGCGTTGCGCACGCGGGTCGAGGCCGTCATTCAGCTCGGCGATCTGAAGACGGCGCTGGCGTTGCTCGACGGCAAAGCCGCCCGCGCCGATGCGCTGGGTGACGATCTGGCGCTGACCCGTGCCGAGCTGCGCGCCGCGGCCGGTCGTTTCCGCGAGGCGGTCTCGGACTTCACCCAGGTGCTGGACGCGGCGGTCGGCTCGCTCGCGACGGATGGGGATGAAAGGGCGCTTTACGGGCGCGCGGTTTGCTTCGGGCGCCTGGCGCAGGACGAACGCGCGCGCGCCGATCTGGTCGCCTACCAGAAGCGGTTTCCACAGGGACGATTCGCGCGTGAGGTCGCGCGCCTGCTGGCTGCCGAACCGCCCTCATCACGACCGTAACCTATTCGCAGCACGCGACACGAAGCAGGCAAGGAGACACCGTGAGCTCATCAAGTCGCCGCCGTTCTCTGGTTGCCGGGTTTCTTGCGGTCGTCGCCACGGCTGCCTGCGGGAGCAACTCGGTCATTGGTCATCAAAGCGGCACCGGCGGCGCCGCGGGCACCGGGACGAACCCAGGGACCGCGGGCGCCGGCGGTGTTGCCGGCGTGTCCGGCGACGCCGGAACCGTCGGGACGGCGGGCGCGCCGGGAACCGCTGGCATGGGCGGCAGCGCAGATGGTTGTGCGTCGGCGGCGGGCGGCGCCGCGGGGACGGGCGTGGCATTCCTTCCCGCCGTCCAGTACCCGACCCACCGATCGTCGATGTTCGTCGCGCTCGGAGACCTGAACGGCGACGGCAGACCCGACCTCGTCGTCGCGAACGCGCTCGCGGCAGAGGGCCGGCTCCCTAGTGGCGGTGGCCCCACTAATATCGGCGGCAGCGTCAGCATTTTCCTGAGCGAAGGGAGCTCGGGTTACGGGCCGCCGCGGCACTACGTCCAGGAATTTCGGCCGACATCGGCTGCCGTCGGAGATCTGAACGGCGACGGCAAGGCCGACGTGGCGGTTTCGAACTTCCAATCCGTCACGATGTTGCTCAACGATGGCGCCGGCGCGCTGTCGGCGCCCGTCGACTACGCCACCGGGACCTATCCGTCCTCGATCGCGATAGGGGACTTGAACGGCGACGGCATGGATGACCTCGCCGTCGCCAACACTGGTGGTGAATCGACCGGGGACGTCGCCGTGCTGTTGAACATCGGCAACAGAATGTTTGCCGCCACCAACTACCCCGCCGGAGCAGGACCGGTCCACGTTGCGATCGGAGACCTGAACGATGACGGCAAACCCGATCTCGCCGTTTCCAGCGGCGCGAGCGTCAACGTCCTGTTCAACCTGGGGAACGGCTTCGCCCCTCCGGCCAATTACGGCGCGGGGACGAATCCCAGCAATGTGGTCATCGTGGATCTGAACAGCGACGGCAGACCCGATCTGGCCGTCGGGCGCGACTTTTCAGGCGCTGCCGTCATCCTGAGCACCGGAGCCGAAGTGTTCGCGGCGGCCGTGATCTACCCTTTCCCGCCCTCGTCTGCGCAGGTGGCGATCGGGGATCTGAACTTCGATGGCAAGCCCGACGTGGTCAGCGCGACACTGGTCTCGTGCGGCGCCGTGATGTTTCGGCTGAATGCGGGCAACGGCACCTTTGGCGACTTGGGCTCGATCGCCGTCAACCTGTCCCCTTCCTCTGTCAGCGTCGGAGATCTGAACCGCGACGGCAAGCCCGATATCGTCGTTTCCCACAGCGACGGCGTGGCAGTGTTGCTGAACGCCGCGCCGTGACCTCGCCGCCCGCGCCGGCGCGCCGGCCGCTCACGCCGTCCACTGGAAGCTGTATTCGGCTTCGTTGGGGGTGGCGAGGAAGCGGCGGACGTCGGCGCAGCGATTGGCCAGGGTCTCGGTGCGGGCGTCGAGGCGGAATCGGATTGACGCGACCTTGTCGTGCAGCGGGTGGCCGGTCAGCCGCGCGACGCAGCGATCGAGCAGGTCGCGCACGCCGTCGGGCGTGAGCGTGCGCTCCAGCATTTCGAGGTTCGGGTCGCGCCAGCGCTCCTCGAGGACGTGACCGCGGTAGTGCCACAGGCAAGGCGGTCCTCCCCCGTGCTCGCGCGTCCAGGCATCGAACACCGGGTTCGCCGTCTCGTCGTAGATGAGACACGACGCGTATTGCGCAGCCGCCAGCGCCCGCCCCACCGTGCCGACCGACCACCACGCCGACCACAACGTTTCGATGTCGGGCCGCAGCAGTCCGTACGTCGACACCGCGTGGAACCAGGCGTAGACCGGCGCCTTCGAACCTTTCGACGAAAGCGTCTGCTGCGCGTCGATCTGCGCGAGGATCGCCTCGCGCATGTAGTCGCCGACGGCGGCCGCTTCCCGCTGGTTCAGGACGCCGTCGAACACACCGCCGCGCAGCAGGGCCGGGTAGAGCTCGTCGACGAACGCCTCGTAGCGCCCGAACGGCGACGTCAGATCCTCGTGCCACGCCCGCAGGCAGAACGGGAGCACGTGCAGGAACAGGTCCTTCTGGATTTGCTCGTACTTGAAGTCCAGCGCGTAGGCGACCAGATCCTCCGGCTCCGCCGACGCGTCCGGTGACAGGACCGCCAGCCGCCGCAGGTGCGCGGTGTCGTAGTCGAACGGTTTCTGCCACACGCCATCGGCGGCGAGCGGCGCCGGATCGCCGAACGCGCGCCGGACCGCGGCTATCGCGTCGGCCGGAGGATAGATGGCTGTTTGCTGGGTGGGACGCACGGCGATCGAGTTATTCAACTATGAATCTTTTCCTGGCGATGAGCTGGGACGCGTCGGTCACCAGATCCACCCGCCATGAGCCCGGTCTTGGTGACGACGTGAACGACGACGTCCGGTAACCCTGCTCGCGTCCCCCGACGATCTGGCGTGCGCCGACGTTGCCGGCTGGGTCGCCGTCGCGGTACCACTCGAAGCGGACGCCCTGCCGGTAGCGGCGCGGCACGTGCACGGCGAACCACGCGTACACGCGATTCGTGCCGGCCGGAAATATGTCCGACGCACCTTCGATTTCACGGTCGCGTATCCCGGTGCCGGTGGCGGACGCGGTGCAAGCGACCGGCACCGGCGGCAACAGCGGCGCGGCGAGCGCGCAGATCAGCGCGACCACCACCGCGCCGGCCCCGAGCTCGATCCGGCCGATGCGCGTCGTGAGCGGCGTGCGCGACGTCGCCAGGCTGGACGCCAGCCACGCCACGCCCGCGGCCAGCGCCGCCGACAGGCGGGGCGACGCCGAGGTCTCGACGGCCGTCGCCGGGACCAGCGCGACGAACAGGACCGACGAGCAATACAGCGTCCGGACGCGCGGGTGCTCCAGCATCCGCTGGCGGAACCGGTTCGGGAAGCAGGCGTAAAGGGCGAGCGCGGCGAGCAGGAACGGCGCGAACATGTTGATCGACCCGAGCGTCGACGACGCGAACCAGATCGGGACGAGAAAGAAGAGGACGTTGCGGAACATCCCGACGGTGACCGTCGCCGCGGCCTTGCGGAGAAAAGTCCGCCAGCGCGGATGCGTCTCGTCCGGCCGCGGCTCGGGCAGCCATTCGCCCACCACGGCCGCCAGCGCCCACGCGACCACCAGCAGCGCCACCGCCTTGGGCGCGAAGGCGATCGTGTGCTTCGAGTACATCTGCGACAGGATGCCGAGGAAGAGCGCGATCGCGGGCGCGAGCCGTTCCAGCAGCTTGCGCCGGTCGACCTGCGCAAGCCGTTCACGGAGCTGCACCAGCCGCTGGCGAACCAACGCGCCCGGCCCGGGCGCGGGTGGGGGAGGGGCCGGTACGGAGAGCTGCAGCTCGCCCATCGAGTGCATAAATAGCCCACACCGAGGGAAAATGCGAAGCGTCTAGACGGTCGCTTCGCGCATCCGGTAGCCGACGCCGGGCTCGGTCTGTAACAGGCGCGGCCGCGCCGGTTCGACCTCGATCTTGCGGCGAAGCTGAGCCATGTAGACCCGCAGGTAGTGCGTCTCGGCGGCGTGCCCCGGGCCCCACACCTCCTTCAGGATCTGGCTGTGGGTCATCACCCGGCCGGCGTTCTGCGCCAGCAGCGCCAGCAGCCGGTATTCGATCGGCGTGAGGTGGACCTCCGCGCCATCCAGCTTGACCTCGCGGCGCGCGAGGTCGATGCGCAGCGCGCCGATCTCGATGATCGGCGCCGGTGTGCCCGCCGTCTGCTGCACGTGCCGGAGCGCGACGCGCATGCGCGCCAGCAGCTCGCCCACGCCGAACGGCTTGGTCAGGTAGTCGTCGGCGCCGGCGTCGAGCACGGCGACCTTGTCCGCCTCGCGCCCGCGCGCCGAGATGACGATGATCGGGACGCGCGACCATTCGCGCAGCCGGCGCGTCAGCACGACCCCGTCCTCGTCGGGCAGCCCGAGATCCAGCAGCACCAGCTCCGGCGGCCGGCTGGTCGCCAGCGCGACCGCCTCGGCGGCCGTGTTCGCCTCGGCCAGCTCGTAGCCGTGCGACGCCAGCGACGCGCGCAGGAAGCGCCTCATCTGCGGCTCGTCCTCGACGACCAGCACCAGCGGGCCGCCCGCGCTCATGACCCACCATTCATGACGGCGCCAATCATACCCGGGCCAGGTCCAGCTCGACGGGCAGGACGATCATCGGCACGCCGGCCTGTTGCAGCCGCCGCTGGATGACCAGCGCGGTCTGGTTGTGGAGCAGGCGGTTCCACATCGTGTCCTCGGCGAAGATGATCTGGCCGGCGACCACGACCACCTTGGGGTACCAGCGGACCAGTCCCACCGCGAGCTGCTCCGCCTCCACGGCCACCTCGGTGCCGACGGCGTAGGCGCTGGTGGCCGGCAGCCCGAGCGCGGTCGCGAAACGTTCGTATTCGGCGAGGCTGGCGCGGGTACGCGCCTCCAGCGCCGGGATCTCGCTGGCGCCCTTGAACACGTCGGAATCGACGACCGCCACGCTCACGAACACCACGCCCTGAAAATGTCCGGGGAACATCCGCAGCAGCGTCAGCAGCGCCTGGCGTCCGAGGCCGCTGTAGCCGCCGACCAGCAGCACCGCGATCGGCTGGGCGGGATCCAGGTCGCGGCGGGGGTCGTCCGGCCGGCACGGGTACGCCTCGGGACGCGCCGCCGGCGTCGCGATCTGGTCGTCGAGCCCGCGCAACGCCCGGCCCACGACGTGGTAGTGCCGGCGCACCGCGAAGCAGAACGCGATCAGCGCGGCGGTGATCACCAGCGTGAGCCAACCGCCCTCGAGGAACTTCTGGACCACCGTCACGGTCAGGATGAGCAGGCAGAGCAGCGCCGCGGCGACGTGGGCGGGCAGGTGGCGAAGCCAGCTCGGATCGCTGCGCCGCCGGCGCAGCCAGAACACCGTCATCGCGATGTTCGACAGCGAAAACGTCACGAACACGTTGATCGCGTACATGACGACCAGCTTCGACACCTGGCCGCGCGTGTAGATCAGCGCCGCCAGCGCGGTGCCGCCCATCAGCAGGATGCCGTTGCGCATCGTCAGCCGCTCCGACAGCGCCGAGAACCGGTGCGGCAGCCACCCATCGACCGCCATGTTCGCCATCACGCGCGGGCCGTCGAGGAAGCCCGCCTGCGCGGCGACGAACAGCAGCGCCCCTTCGCTGACCAGCGCGACGACGACGAAGGCGTGCCCGACCGCGATGCCGCCCAGCGACCAGCCGCCGGCGACGCGTTCGAGCAGCACGGCGTTCATGGTCTTGCCCTCGACGGGGCGGGCGTGCCAGAGGAGGTAGCTCAGCAGAAGGCCGGAGGCGGTGATCGCCAGCGACGTCGCCATCAGCAGCATGGTCCGCTTCGCGGTCTGCACGCGCGGCTCGCGCATGATGCCGACGCCGTTCGACACCGCCTCGATGCCGGTGTACGTGCCCCCGCCCAGCGAATACGCGTGCATCAGCAGCTTGAGCGTCCCGAACAGGCCCAGCGCCGACAGCGTGCCGCCCACGTTCGCGTGCACGTCCGCCGCGACGGCCGGGAGCTGGGGAACGTGGCTGCCGATCGCGACCACCAGCAGGATCGCGTGCGTCGCCAGGAACACGCCGAAGATCGGCGCGATGCTGGTGACCGATTCCTTGATCCCGCGCAGGTTCATCAGCGTGAGCAGCGCGATGCCGGCGATCGAACAGAGCAGCTCGACGTTCAGCCAGCGCGCGGGCAGAAAGCTGAAGATCGCGTCGGCCCCCGCCGCGATCGAGATCGTGATGGTCAGGACGTAGTCGACCAGCAGCGCGCTGCCCGCGACAACGCCCGCCGGTCCGCCCAGCACCTTGCTGGCCACCAGGTAGCCGCCGCCGCCCGACGGGAACTGCTCGATGATCCGGCTGTAACCGTAGCTGATGATGAAGACCGTCGCGATCATCGCGACGGCGAGGAACACGGCCAGCCCCACGTGCGCGCCCAGCTGGCGGAACGTCTCCTCCGGTCCGTAGGCGCTGGAGGACAGCCCGTCTGCGCCCAGGCCGACCCACGCCAGGAACGCGATCAACGACAGCTTGTGAAAGGCGTGCGGCTCCTCGACGTCCTTGGGGGGACCGAGCACGACACGCCGCAAGCGCCGCCAGATGCTCATCGTCGCGGGTGGTCTACCCGCGGCCGCATCAGGACGGCGTCAAATCGGCCCGGCCGGACATCAAGAAAGGATCAAGAGGGCGCCGCCCCGCCATTCGCCCCAGCGCCACGACCGCTGGCGCTCGCGGTGGCGCCGCTCGCGGCCGTCGTCCGCGCCGCGTGCGGCGGCGGTGGCACTGTCGGGCCATGACGACGACCAATCACGCACTCGAGGCGGGACAAGAAGAGGCATTGCCGTTTTCACGCCAGGAGCTACGCGGGATGCTGCGCGCGCCGCTGCGGATGGCGGACATGGTGCTGGGTGCGCGCCGGCGCTTCGCGATGAACGTCGCGCAGGAGCACCGGCTGCCGACGCTGCTGCTGGTGTTGGCGGTGGCGACCGCGGTGTTCGCGCTGCCGTTCGGAGCGGTGCTTGGGCTGGCGGGGTTCTGGCGGGTGGCAGCGCTGCTGCTGGGCGGGCTGGCGATCTGCATCCCGTCGCTGCACGTGTTCGGCAGGTATCTGGGCGCGGGGTTGTCGTGGGCGCAGACGCTGGCGGTGTCGCTGGCGGCGACCGCGGTGACGTCGCTGTTCACGCTCGCGTTCGCGCCGATCGTGGGCTTCCTGCGCGCGACGATGACGGGCTCGATGTTTGTGACCTGGGGCGCCATGGCCGGTCTCCTGCTGGGCTGCGCGTTCGTGGCGGGCATCGGCCAGCTGTTCCGCTTGCTGCAGGGCGAGCCGATGCTGCGCCGCCTCGGGCCGTCGCTCAGCGTGGTGCTGCTGCCCTGGCTCGCGCTCTACGTGTTCATCACCGCCCGCCTCGCCTACGTGCTCGGCCTCATCAGCTAGCGCGGAGCGATCGATGCGGCGAGATCTCGTCACGCTGTTGCTGGCGTCCGCGCTCTACGGATTTTCCATCGGCTGCGTTCACAGCACCCGTTTCGGCTTGCACGACATCATCAAGTTCCCGCTTCTGTTGGTGCTGACGGGCGCCGCCTGCGCGGTCGCCTACTTTCTGTGGGCCTGCTTGATCGGCGGGCTTCGCGTCCGCTTCGTCGACGTGCAGCGGCTGGCGATGCGCCTTTACCGTGACGCTGCGTTGCTGCTGGCGGCGCTCGCGCCCGCCAACTGGTTCCTGGCGCGCACGCTGGTGCCGCCCGACGCGGCGTCGCTCCACGAGTACCCGATGTTCCTGGGCCTCAACGTCTGCTTCATCGCGGTCGCCGGCGCGCTGGCGCTGGTCCGCCAGGTGCGCGCGCTGGCGGCTTACCACCCGTGGTCGCTGCCCCGGCGGCTGACCCTCGTCTCCGGCTGGCTGGCGCTGTCGCTGCTGGTCGGCGGCCAGGCGGCCTGGACGTTGCGCCCGTTCTTCGGCGTGCGCAGCATCCCCGCCGACCAGACCCGCTTCTTCCTCGGCTCGTCACCCGACTACCGCGGCTCGACCAACTTCTACGAGGCGGTCTACGACGTCGCCGTCGGCACCCGCATCCAGGCCGACTACTTTCTGCACGGCCGCGGGTACGACTAGCTCGGCTAGTTCACCACGAACAGCGCCGCCGACACGGGCGGCAGCTTGTAGTCGATCTGCCCGTTCTTCACGTCGACCGGCGGCTGCGGCTTCAGGTCGGGGCTGCTGCCGTCCAGCGTGTAGACCTGCGCCTTCGCGTATTTTCCGCCCTTGACGGCGATCTTCGCGTTGTAGATCGACCGCAGCTCCTTGTTGATCACGAGGATTGTCAGCAGGCCCTTGCGCTTCGTGTCGGTCGCCGCGTAGATCGACGCCTTCGCGATGTCGGCCGGCGTCGCCACGACAGCCGTGTCGCCGAACGTCCCGCGCTTGCCGTCGTAGTTCCGGTACAGGCGGTAAGCGGACTTGATGTAGCCGGGCAGGTTGCCGTTGCCGGGGCCGTCGCCCCAGTAGTTGCCGAGGTAGAGCCCCTCGCGCCCGAAGATGCCGAGCACGTCGGCCTGCGCGAGCCCGCCCGAGATGTGATCGCCCGCGCCGAAGTTGTATTCGGTCATCGCCAGCTTCGTGCCCGGATAGCGCTCCGCGATGCGCTCCAGCAGCCAGGGGATCAGGCGGATCGGCTTGCCCCAGGTGCCGGTGATCCAGCTCTTCTCCGTGTAGGTCGCGTCCCACAGGCTGCGCGGCGCCTGCAGCCGCGCCGCGACGGTCTTGGGCGACGTGTCCTTCTCCGTGATGCGCTTGGTGCCGCGCGCCTCCGGATACCAGTGGACGTCCAGCACGTGCACCAGCCGCTTCTTGTGCTTCTTCTCGAGCTCCTTCATCGACGCGAGGAAGAAGTCCAGATACGTGCCGTACTTCTCGTTGTGCTCCTTGAAGTCGGGCGCGTCGGACAGCGACATGAACTCCGACCAACCGAAGGCGACCGCTCCCAGGTTCATCGCGCTCGGATCCAGCTTCACGACCTCGGTCGCGACGGCCTCGGTGCGCTTCACCATCTCGTCGTAGCGCGTGCGCTCGGGGTGGATGCGCGGGTGCGTGCTGGGCCACAGCGCCGGCTCATTGTCGAGCGAGTAGAACTTGATGCCGCCGGCGGACGCCTTGCCCAGCTTGTTCACCAGCAGGTTCACGAACTCGTCCTGGTAGACGGTCTTGTCGTCGAGGTTCGGCGTGAGGCTGAGCGCCCCCGGCTTCTTCGCGATCGACTTCACCCAGCGCGCGCTGGGGGCCTTGTCCGCCTCGACGACCTTCTTGTTCTTGTCGGCGGCGACGTAGTCGACGATCGGGAGCGTCGCCAGCGTCTCCGCGCCCAGGGTCTTGTTCTCGCGCGCGAAGTCGATGAACTGCGCGCCCGGGACGCCGCAGTCCTTGTAGCCGAGCACGGTGCACGGCCACTCGTCGCTCTGGTGCTCGTAGTCGTTACCCGCGTTGGACGCGTTGGTCTCCCAGTTGTATCCGGTCTGGCGGTTGCCGCCCATGCGGCGCACCGTCACCCCGCTGTTGTCGTCCTTCTGCGAGTTGATGCCGTAGACGTAGGGGCTGATCGGCCGGATCACCTTCGCCGTGTCGACCTCGAACGTCAGCTCGCCCGCCTCGACCGGCGTTGCGCTCGCCTGCGCCTCCTTGGCCGCCGCCGCGAACGCCTTCGCGCGCCGCCGGTCCGCGGTCTGCGACGTCGGGAGGCCGCCCATCGCGATCTGCCTGCCGAAGCTCTCGACCTTCACGCCGCCGAGATCAATCGTCTGCGGCTCGTAGCCGAGCCGGAAGATCATGTTCGCTTCACCCGCCGCGTACGCCTTGTCGGCGTTGAAGCGCACCTGCACGCGCGTCCAATCCGGGCCGGCCTGGATCGGATACTGGATCGACTTCGAATACGGCGAGCGCCCCAGCTCGAACACGAACTCGGTTTCGCCCACGCTGCCCTCCTGCGGCGTCTCGGTGCGGAACCAGAACGTCGCCAGGATCGCGTCGCCCATCGCGACGGGCGCGGTGGTCGGCGTCTGCAGCTGCACGGCCCATTCGTGGCTGGACGGCTCCTTGACCGTGAAGCGCATCGCGTCCGCGAACGGCTGCCCGGTGACGGTGATCGTCTTTCCCTCCGCCGCCTTGGCGTTGTCCCCCGAGATCTTGAAGGCGGCGATGCCCGCGCCGCCCAGCAGGTCGACACGCGGCAGGCTGGCGATGCGCGCGTTGGCCGCCTCCTGCACCGGATTGGGCTGGTTGTCACCGGTCGGCGTCGGCGCGGTGGCGGCGCCGCTGGCCGCGCTGCCGACCGCTGCGGGTGGGGGCGCCGCGGTGCGCTTGATGCACGCGGCGGCGGCCGCGATCGCGCACACCAGAAGCAAGGAAAGCCTGTGACTTGGCCGGAGCATGCGCGGGAGAGTAGCCGGTTCGCGCGCGTGATCAATCGTCGCGTTTGGGTGCGCGGCCGGCCGGGGCGTGAATTCGTTTCTTTAGTTTCCTGGGGAGCGCGTAGCGACTGGCCGGCGGCGAAGATTCGACGATAATGACGCCGCGATGGGGCCTGGAGTCATGCGCGCGCTGCTGGCGGTTGCCGCCCCGTCGTGCGTCGCCGGCTGCACGGTCACCGCGACGACGGCGACGCCGCCCGCATACCCGGCGTCGAACCTGGAGTGGAACGTCGATCGCCCGGGCGCCGACTACCGGAGCTTCGAGCTGCCGGCGCCCAGCCCCGACCAGTGTCAGTCGAGCTGCATGAACGAGCCCCAGTGCGTGGCGTTCACGTACGTCAACCCGGGCATGCAGGGACCGAACGCGCGCTGCCTGCTCAAGAACGCGGTCCCGGTGCCGGTGCCGCAGACCTGTTGCGTGTCGGGGACGAAATACGCGGGCGGGCCGCCGGCCCCCGCGCCGCCACCGCCCGCGTCGAGCTGGCAGGGAACGCCGACCACGCCGCCCCCCGCGCCGCCCCCACCCCCGCCGTCGGGCGCGTGGCAGGGCAGGCCGACGACGCCCCCGCCGCCGTCCGCGAGCGGGCAATGGGAGCCGCAGACCGATCGGCCGGGGTCCGACTACCGCAGCTTCGATCTGCGCGAGTCGCGTCCGGAGCTGTGCCGCGACGCCTGCTCGAGCGAGCGTCAGTGCCGCGCGTTCACTTACGTACGTCCCGGCGTGCAAGGTCCGCACGCCCGTTGCGGGCTCAAGAGCGCGGTACCGCCCGCGCGGCCCAACGACTGCTGTCTATCGGGTGTGAAGTAGCGCCAGGAGGAAACGACGACATGGCACAACACAAGGCGAAGATCGAATGGAAGGGCGCGACGGCCGACTACCGGCTGGGCAAATACACGCGCGAGCACACCTGGACGTTCGACGGCGGCGTGACCGTGCCCGCGTCGGCCGCCCCGGCGGTCGTGCCCGCGCCGTATTCCAACCCGGCGAACGTCGATCCCGAGGAGGCGTTCGTGGCGGCGCTCTCGAGCTGCCACATGCTGACGTTCCTCCATGTGGCGCGCGTCGCGGGATTCCAGATCGAGAGCTACGAGGACGAGGCGGTCGGCGACATGGCGAAGAACGAGCGCGGCGTCGCCTGGGTCGCGGTCGTGACGCTGAATCCCAAGATCGTCTACGCCGGCGACAAGCGTCCGTCTCCGGAGCAGGAGGCGGAGCTGCACCACAAGGCACACGACGGGTGCTTCATCTCACAGTCGGTGAAGACGGAAGTGAAGGTCGCCGGCTTCGCGTGACCGGCGAATTGCGATAGTCTGACGAAACCGAAAGGAAGGGCGCCGATGAAAAGCGAAACTCGTTCACGTGTGGCCGCTGTCGCGGCGCTGACGCTGGCTCTGTCGGGCGGGTTGGTGGCTGGCTGCGGGGGCGACTCCGATGGGGGCGGCCCCTGGGACGCCTTCACCGGCCGCTGGTTTCAGGTCGCGCCCGATCCGGTGGCCGATCCATTCGGCACCGGCTTCACGCTGACCTGCACCGACCCGGTGTTCACCAGCCTGGGCGGGCAGATCCTGATCTGGGGCAGCCTGGTCTTCGAGCACGGCGTCCTCACCGACCTGGCCGAGACGTCGGGCAACTGCTCGCCGCTGAACTACGACATCAACGGGAAGACCGCCACGGTCCCCTCGCCCGATCCGTACCTGGACTCGGACCCGGGCTGCGTCATCCCGTTCACCCTGACGAATACGGCCGGTACGCCGCTCGCTGCGTTCTTCATCCTCACGCCCGGAGCGGGCGCCGCCTGGAGCTTCCAGTTGCTCGATACCAAAACGACCGGGGGCGCGCCGCAGGGCCGCCTGGTCGGATCGGCGGCGGCGCACATCATCGTGGAAGATGGCACCGAGAGCACGCCCGACTGCACCTACGCCGGGATGGACACCTTCTTCCGGCTGACTCAGCCGTAAATCCGTCTATTTTTCCGGTGAAAGGGCGATTTTTGCCCTGTAAAAGCCGCTGCGCGTCGTGAGCTTTGGAGTATCATCGGCCCCGCATGGCCCGCCCGTTTTTGGCTGCGGTGGGATTGGTTTTTGTCGCGCACTCGTATGCGTGGGCGCAGAACCCGGTCCAGATCACGACGAAGTCAGATCTGCCCGAGCAGTGGAAGAAGTTCGAGGGGTCGGCGCTCTCGCTTGCCTCGTACATCGGCTCCGGGTCCTTCTACTCGGGCTACGGCAGCAACTCGTTCGCGTCGCTGGCGCTGTTTGCGCTGCCAAGGTACGACCTCGGCACGCGTTACAAGCTGGGGCTGCGCGCCCGCATCATTCTCGAGGAGGAGCTGACGGCGCCGGACAACCCCACCGGTCGCCGCTTCGCGCCCTACGATCCCTGGTTCTGGCTGGCGGCTGACAACCTGCGCACGTTCGAGCGGTCGAAGATCACGATTGGCGGCGCCTTTCGCACCATCTGGCCGGTGTCGCACGAGAGCCGATATCGGCACGATGTGGTCACTGTGGGGGTGGGGCCCAACGTGAACCGGGTGTTCGAATTCGGGCAGGTCAATGACGAAGCCCGCAAGTGGACGTTGAGCCTTCGCTATGGGCTCCTCTTCTCGAAGAGCTTCCAGACCAGCAACTTCCGCGGCAGCGGTCCGGGCGACACCACCGGCTGTCTCGCGCCCGCCAGCCCCGCGGCGAGCGGTGCGACCAGCGGCGGTCCCAGCGCCTCGTCGGGCGACGTCTGCGGGGGGCCCGCCAACACCAACTATGGGTTCACCAACTCCTTCGCGGTCAATCTCGAGCGGGGCAAGGTGTCGCTCTCGGTGTCCCTGGCGATCTTCAACGACTTCAAGTACTCGTTCCCGGCCGATGCCGCGACGCCCGACAACGGGGTGGCGACGGGCCGCTCGGATTCGACCTGGGGCATCATCTCAGCCGGCTACAAGCTGCGCCCCCACCTGTCGGTGGGCCTCGGAATCTCCAGCTTCCAGCCCGCCCTCGATTCACGCTACCGGTACCCTCGCTTCCCGTTCTGGGACTTCGCGGGGGCCAACGCCAACAACTACAGCCAGATCTTCTTGAGCGTCGGTGGATCTCTTTAGGAGGATGCCCATGTCCGCTGCAACCGTTCGTCGCCTGCCCCCCCGGTCGATTCTCGCGCTGCCGCTCGCGGGGCTGCTCCTCGCCGCATGCGCCGGCGAGGGGGACATCAGCCGCGTGCAGCCGGACGCGATCGACAAGACGATCTTCGTGAAGTCGGACGGCGCCACGCCGCGCCTCTTCTACTACCGCAAGACGACCGTCGGCGTGCCGCCCACCAGCTCCTATTCGTTCGATGGGTTGATGGGCGACATGTACAAGGTGAGGTTCGAGATCAGGAAGGAGAACCTGATCGGCTACCGCTCGCATGACTACGCGGTTGGCTCGCAGAACCCGGTCACGGGCGGCGACAACAACACCGACACGCCGTTCCTCATCTACAAGATCGCGTCGCACTTCGACATCAAGCGCGAATACAACCCGGCGACCGGCGAGGAGACCAACGTCATCTCGGAGAACACGACCGACCGGCCCTGGAACGCGCGGCAGTTCATGCGCGTCGACTGGTCCAAGAACCTCGCCGAGGGGAGCGAGCCGGACGAGAGCGACCCGATGTTCTACATCCTGTTCGCGCACAAGCTGGATACGGGCTACGCGATCGGCGAGGCCGACAACGCGCTGCTCAATCCCGACCGCCCGATCGTCCGGCCCGACTACATCGACTGGACCTCCAAGGAGCAGCGCACGCCCGACATCCTGGCCTGTTACCGCATGTTCGGCGCCGACGACGAGGTCGGGCCGTGGGGCTGCGGGCCGTCCGAGATCACCTATCGCAACTCGCTGCTCCCGGTTCCCGAATCGGAGTACGAGCCGATGGCCTTTCCGGACCGGGAGATCCTGAAGGACGTCGAGGGCAAGCCGCTGCGCATGGCGTTCACCGACACGTCGATCATCCCGTGCACCCCGCAGGCGCTCGCGGCGAACAAGCTGACGGGCGACGACTGCACGGAGGCGTCGCTGGACCAGTTCGCCAAGTTCGGCTTCTTCCGGACAGCGATTCCCGGCTACGACCGGCAGGTCGGCGCGACGGTCGCGGGGCGCCAGTACTTCATCAACCGCTGGAACATCTGGCAGGAGACGATCGCGAAGGGCTCGGACGGCAAGCCGTTGCTGGACACCCTGGGGAATCCGGTGCGCATGTCGGTCTCGACGCGCACACCGCGCACGATCACCTATTACATGAATCCCGAGTTCCCGGCTGATCCCGAGCTGCGCATGATGGCCGAGCAGACGGTCCAGGACTGGAACATGGCGATGAAGGAGACGGTCGCCGGCCTGATCCTCACCGCGGCGGGCCAGTCGCCGACGATTCCGCAGCTCAAGGCGCGCGCGATGACGGTGCCCGACATATTCAAGCTGTCGGAGAACGGCTGCAACATGACCGCCGTCAACAAGTTCGTCGCGGACAACCCCGACGTGCGTTCGATGGTCGAGTCCCGCGACACCGACCACGTGCTGGACTTCGACGCGCTGGAGCCGGCGGATCTGCTCAAGGCGTGCACCGCGCTCGAGGTCGTGACCGAGAACCGCAAGGACGGCGACATAAACCACCCGAAGTTCGTCTGGCAGCGCAACGGCGATCTCCGCTACTCGTTCCTGCACTGGGTCGACAGGCCCCAGGTTCAGGGGCCGCTGGGGTACGGGCCGTCGTCGGCGGATCCCGAAACCGGCGAGATCATCTCCGCGTCGGCCTACATCTACGGCGGGGCGCTGGACATCTACACGAAGTTCGCGGCTGACAGCGTGCAGCTGGCCAACCGCCAGCTCAGCGTCGACGATCTGCTGTCGGGCAAGACCATCAGCGACGTGCTGCACGAGACCGCCGCCGCCAGCAAGGCGCGCACGACCGAGACGATGAGCGACGCGGCGAAGAGCGCGATCCAGGCGCGC
>Ga0111538_10004574_pt1 | contig 19200 bp, 22 predicted proteins | sample SoiMethybrSBSTD1_FD_79669 | JGI IMG/M metagenome (GOLD analysis project Ga0111538, IMG submission 79669) | Bulk soil microbial communities from a Populus tree surrounding site in Tennessee, USA - Soil MetaG P. TD hybrid SBSTD1 (version 2)... | ecosystem: Environmental > Terrestrial > Soil >...
GCCGGATGCGTGCGGCCGTCCAGATACACCGTGCGGTAGGTGTGTGGACCGCCAATGTCGAAGATGAAGACGCGCTCGAGCTCAGGGAGCTCGACGATCTCGACGCCATACGGCGTCAGGAATTGACGCGCGACCCCGGACGGCTTGCACCGCGTGTGCGGTTCGAGCTCGTTGTTCTGCCTGTCCTCGAGGAGCGCCTTCGCCCACGGCTGGAACGGCGCGTCCTTCAGCCCCAGTGGATTCGCGACGACCGCGCCCGGGAGCCACACGCCCTTCTCCTTCGGCGTCGCCCCACTGAGGATCACGCGACCAGCGGCGTTGCGCGGCGCCGGCTTCGCTGGCCCCGCCTGTCGTCCGCGGCCTCCGCCTCCCTGACGTCCTGCGCCGCCCCCGGCGCGACCTTCAGGCACGCCGACTTGCACGCTCGGCCGCTCCGGCGCCGGCTGCTGTGGCTGCTGGCCGACAATCGAGTCGCCGAGCAGCGGGAACAGAAACAGTGCGGCAGCGGCAACGGTGGCGAGGCTGTGGCTGTTACGCATGGACGCCCTCAGGGAATGATCGGGCTGCGACGATCGACCGAGTCATTCGAGCCGACCATCAGTTCGTGCGCGTAGTTCATCTGCTGACACACGTATTCGAACAAGTCCACGTTGCCGTCGTGGCGCAGCTGGAATGCGCTCTTCCACGGCTTCGTGTACGCGCCCGGATCGTCGATGAGCACCTCGTACTGCATCGTCGCTTCGTCGGTTCGCGTGAAACGCTCAATGGTGTGCAGCCGCTCGGTGTGCGGCGAGCCGCGGCGATCGAGCCAGAAGCCTTCATTGAAGCCGATCGTATCGACGACGAGCGTGTCGTCTTCCCACCAACCGATGGAGTGGCCGTAGTAGCTGGGCGAGAGCTTGGCCGGATGCGTGCGGCCGTCCGTGTAGATCGTGCGGTAGGTGTGCGGTCCGCCGATGTCGAAGATGAAGATGCGCTGAAGTTCCTGGAGCTCGACAAACTCGACGCCGTAGGGTGTGAGGAAGGGACGCGTCACGCCTGACGGCTTGCAGCGGGTATGTGGCTCGAGCTCGTTGATCTCACGATCGGCGAGGACGCCGCGAGCCCACGGCTGAAAGGGGATGTCCTTGACGTTGGCGTCGGTGACGGGGGCGCCGCCTGGCAGCCAGACGCCGTTGCGTTCCTTCGCGGTCGCACCGCCAAGCAGCACGCGTCCGTCAGTGGAACGTGGCGCGGGCCGCGCCGGACCGGTCGCACGTCCGCGGCCGCCCTGACGTCCGCCACCGCCCGCACGCCCGTCAGGTACGCCGACTTGAACACCGGGACGCTGCAGCTGCTGTGCAGTCTGCTGTTGTTGCCCCAGCAGCGGCACCGCAAGACAGAACACCACACCTGCGGTGAGCGGGAGATGTCGCATATAAGAAAAGGGGCCACCTTGCGGTGGCCCCTCGATCGAACGGGGTGTATTAGTTCTGGTTGTCGCCGCCCTGGCTCGACGCCGCATCGAGCGTCTCACCGGGTCGTCCACCGGTCTTCGTCATCGTGACCTGGCGGGCATTCATCCTGTTGCTGCCGTTCTTCGCCCGCGAGCCGACGACAGTGACCTCTTCGCCGATCTTCAACGTCTCACGCCGCCAGCCGCGACGCTGCAGACCGTGCGGCGGGCCCATCTCAGCGCCCCAGTTGGTGACTTCGCCGGTCTTCTCATCCTTCACGTTCACGTAGAACCACACGTGCGGATTCGTCCATTCGACTTTCGTGACGATGCCCTTGAGCGTGATTGGCTTGTTGGCGTCGAACTCCGCCGCAAAGGAGTGGTGGGCGGCAATCCTACCCGCGCCAAGCAGGACACCAACGACTATCAGACCGCCCAGTATGTACGCTCTCATCTCGTGCCTCCCTAACCAGACGTAAGGGCGACGCATCCGTCGCACCCACAATATATACCGCTACGGTCTGTTCTCCTGACATAAATGCCGCGGCAACTCCTCACCTGCGACCCAGTGAAGCGTCCAGCCGCTGGACCACGGCCGCGTGTAAGCGCCGGTGTCCTCGACGGTCACCTCGTACTTCAACGTGTCAAAGTCGGGCCGCGAGAACTTCTCGACGAGCCGCAGCTGCTCGGTGTGCGGCAGGCCGCCGTTGGTGAACCAGAAGTCCTCGTTGAACCCCCGTGTATCGACCTCGAGCACGTCACCCACCCATTTTCCCACCGAACGGCCGTAATAGAGCGGGTTATCGTCATCGCCCCCGACCTGTCCCGCATGCGTGCGTCCGTCGAGGTAGATGATGCGGTAATTGCTGTTTCCGCCGCCAATTAGGACGAAAACGCGCTGCCGCTCGCGGTCTTCAACGAATTGCACACCGTAGGGCAGCTGGAACTGACGCGGTCCGCCGGGCGGTTTGCAGTTCAAATACGTCGGATCGTCCTGAAGAAACCGGCTCTGACGGTTGCGATAGAGCGCCAGCGCCCAGGGCTGCATCGGTGCGACTTTTCCCGCATCGGCGATGTTGGCGAGCAGTCCCCACTGATCCATCTTCACGTTCGCGCCGCCCTCCTGAAGAACCGTCGTCGTGGGATAGCCCCAGTAGCCCTGCACGCCGCCCGGGATCGGTCCGAGTCGCGGCTGTTTGCTGTCCGCCCAACGCGGCGTCGGCCGCTTTTCGAGCGGCTCAGGCGGCAGCTTCGGCGTGAACTTCAGCACCTGCCGGCCAGAGGCCGACAGCACGATCGAGTTGCCCCACACCTGACGGCTGTCGTTGCGCGCGCGGATGCCGCGCACCGTGACCTGGTCGCCTGGTTGCAGCGTGTCGCGGTTCCAGCCGTTGGTTTCCAGATCGATCGGGCTCTCGATCTCGACGGCCCAGTTGAGCACTTCGCCTTTCGTGTCCTTGACGTTCAGGAACACGTGCACGTGTGGATTACGCCAGTCCACGAGTGTCACGACGCCGGTGAGCGTCGTGGGTTTCTTGTCGTCGAACTTCGCGGAGAGCGCGTGATGTGCGATGCCGGTGGTTGACGCCAGCAGCAGCACGGCTCCCGTGCAGGTGAGCAGAGTACGGAGGTTCTTCATCGCTACTGCCTGCTGATCTTGAACGCGCCGCTCTCGCCGCGGCCCTTCCAGGTTCCGGTGATCGAGCGGTTGTGGAAGGCGAGTCCCTCGATCTTGCCGTCGATCACGTAGGTGATTGGCCCGGACTTGTCCTTCGTCTCCGCCTCGAGGTGCACCAGCCAGCCCTCGGGGTTGAGCGTGGCGTTCTTGATCGGAATGTTGTCGGTGCCGGGATTGATCATGCCGCTGATCGTCTTCCCGTCCCAGTTCATGATGACCAGGATGTCGTTACTGTGAATTTTGCTCGGGCCCCAAGTGCCGAGCCACGACCCCTTCAAGGGGTGGCCTTCCTGCGCGATCGTAGGCGCGCTCAGGCAGACAACGGACAGAGTTACGAGGACGATCAAGGATCGCATCAATGGGCTCCTTCAGGAGGTCCGTCGCATAAGCGGGGTCTCTCCGTAGGCCGCAAGCGTAAGCCATACACGAAAGCGTGTTCAAGCGGGAAACGGATTAGCGGCGTGCCGCCTGTTTTCAGTGTGAATTACGCCGTCGGCTCGCGGCGCGTTGCTTGCACCGGCCCTGGGCGTGACCCGGTCCGTCCTGAGTGCCCCGGTGGTCTGGTTGCTCGTTCTGGCAACGGCCTGCGCGACGCCGGCCAGCCCGACCGAAGTGGTCGAGCCTGCCCCCGGCGGCGGACCCTCCGCCATTGCGAGCACGCTCGTGCAGATGACGAACGCCGAGCGCTCGAATGCGGGCCTGCCGACGCTGCGCGCCAGCTCACGGCTGATGGAGGCGGCGCAGCTCCACGCCGATCAGATGGCGCGTCTCGGCCGTCTCGAGCACGTCCTCTCCGGCTCGCAGTATCCCCGTCCGGAGGACCGGCTCGCCGCTGCCGGCTATCAGTGGTCGTCCTATGCCGAGAACATCGCGATGGGACAGAGCACGGCGGCCGCGGCGATGGACTCGTGGATGCACTCCTCCGGTCACCGCGCCAACATCCTGAGCACCAGCAACACCGAGATCGGCATCGGCTTCGCCCGCGACTCGGCTGGCCGGCCGTACTACGTCCAGGTGTTCGGAAGGCCTCGGTAGTCTCCGGTCTCAGGTCTCCGGTCTACGGACCAAAGACCGAAGACCAAAGATCAAAGACCAAAGACAACCGCCAAGACCGTCGTATCATTCGCGCCGAAGGAGCGAATGATGACGATTACCCGCGTGGGCCCTCTCTCGGTCGCCAAGGTTGCTGGCCTGTTGTATGTGGTGATTGGCTTGATTGCCGGCGGGTTGTTCTCGCTCATCGCAATCGGAGGCGCGGCCTTTGGCGCTGCTGCCGGCGACGACAACGCGATGTACGGCGCGCTCTTCGGCGTGGGCGCGATCATCCTGCTGCCGATCTGCTACGGCATCCTTGGCTTCATCGGCTCGCTGATCATGGCGTGGCTCTTCAACGTCGCCGCCAGCATGGTCGGCGGAATCGAAGTTGATGCGAGATAACGGCGAGTAACTCGGTTCCGAAGGTTCCGTGGGTTCCGGAGGTTTCTGTTCCTGGGGTTCTGGGAACCGAAGGAACTAAAACCTTCGGAACCACCGGAACCTATGGAACCCCCGGAACCTGTAGTGTCGCGACCACCGTTGCGCCACCCGGATTCACGACCAGCGTGTTCACCAGAAATCGCTTCGCGTCCTCCGTCACATCGAAGGCGTGATAGGCGCCGTAGGGATGACGGATTTCGAACAGCGGGTCGAAGTCCTTCACCGTGAACTCGCCGCCCGCGGTGGTCACCGAGACGGCGATGATCTTTCGATCGGGAGCGAGATAGAAGATCTCGCTTCCGTCCCGCCGCCACCGCGCCTGGCTCCCACCATCGGCGGACACGCGAAATCGTTTCCCGTTCGACGGGAACGGCGAGACGTACACCTCGATCGATCCGGATTCCGTCGAACTGTACGCCACCCACTTGCCGTCAGGTGAGAAGGCCGCCCAGTTCTCAGAGGCTTCAGTTCGCAGATACGGATACGGCCGCCGATCGCCGGTGAGCGGCAGCACCCAGATGTCGTTGCCCGTGCTGTTGCTGTTGGTGACGTAGAGCAGGAACTTGCCGTCGCGCGACCAGCTCACCGGCCACTTGGCGATGCTGTCGTTCATCAGCACCGTGTGCGGTTCGAGATTCTTCGCAGCGGCCTCGAACAGATCGAGGTGCTCGCGGCCGAACGAGTTGAGGACGACGCGCTGACTATCGCCTGACCAGATCAACCAGTTCTCATCGGCCGGATCGGACGTGAAGCGCGTGCGATCGCCGGTCTTCGCGTCATAGATCCAGATGTCGCGCGTCCCCTGCGTGTGATCGGTGACGGCCACCGCGACACGCGTGCCGTCAGGCGAGAGCTCGAGATTGCCGTGATCGGCAACCGGACCGATTCCGCCGAGCCGCGTGCCGGCGCGATCGAACCAGGTGAGACGCGAGAGTATCTGCGGCCGCGGCTGCTGTTGCGCGAGCAGCGGCATGGCGACGACTGCGGCAAGACAGGGCGCGAGGAGCCGCCTCACAGCGCCAGCATAGACCATAGTCCGCGCAGGCTAAAGCCTGCGCTCTACGCGCGAACTGGAGTCTTCTGCATGTCGCGCAGTTCGCGCAGCCAGGTATCGGTCTGCAGGCAGATGCGCGCGAACTTCGTGAAGTCGAGCCCGAGCCGGCGGACGCACTCACTGTCCACCGTCAGGTTGAACCCTTCGGCGCCCAGCCCGACACCGATGTTCTTGGCGACGACGTTGGCGATGACGACCGCGTCGAGGACGGGCGTGGACCGTCCGAGCTGCCGGTCGTGATGCCGGGCGATGGCGTCGGTCACCTCGTCCGGAAACTGCCATTCGACGGCGACCGCCGCGCCGACGGCGGCGTGATTGACGCCAAACAGTTGCTGTTCGGCATCGACGAACGTGACGCCCGCCTGTTTCGCGTGCGCCACGATGGTTTCCACGCTGGCATTCAGGCACCGGCTCATCACCAGCTTGCCGATGTCATGGAGCAGTGCGGCGGTTGACGCGACGGCCGGCAGCCGCGCGCCTGGGCACTCCTGCGTGATCGCGCGCACAGCCAGCTGCGCGGCCGCGGCATGTGCCCAGAGATCGTCTTCGCTCAGGTCGTACAAAGGCGCCGAGGTCTTGATGCGCGTGAGGTAATCGCCCAGCACCATGTTGAGTAGTGGCACGGTGCCGAGGCGAAGCACCGCATCGCGCACCGTTTCCGGCGGGCGCGTGCCGGCGTACGTCCATGACCGCGCCATGCGCAACACCGCCGCGGCGATGGCCTGATCGAACTCCACCAGTTCCGCGATCTTGGCGAGCGACACCTCTTCGCCATTCATCAGCGCCAGCAGACGCTGCGCCGTCACCGGCATCGGCTCGAGCTGCTGAATCCCGCGCACCAGGGCGGACGGAAGCGGTTGTTCGCCAGTCATCGGTCTTTCAATCGGCAGGTTGCCCGCGATCCTTGAACGGCGGGCCTTCAGGCCCGCCTTTGTCCCGCCCTTTTCGCAGAGCGCATGACATGTTCGGAATCCTGAAATAAACTGAGAGGCTGGTTGGCGCCAGGACTGGCGCGCCCGAGCGCGCCGCGTGCGGCGCGCGCCGTCCACCTACAACTAAGAAAAAGCGACCGGGCCGGTGATCGTCCACATCAATCACATCTCGCAGAGCAAGAAGCCGAAGGGGAATCAACGGTCGCCTCAGAGCGAACTCGCCAGCCTCGTGACAGGGTCGTTGATGTCCCTCGTCGAGGATGGCGTCCTCGACGCGCGTCTGGCGCCGTCGCTTCGCATCCACCTCGACTGGATTCAGTACAAGACCAACTTCCGCGATCCGGTCATCGTCCGGCGCACGACGAACCCGCAGGGGCAGACGCTCCCGCTGGCCGAGATCGCTATCGACCTGCGTCAGGCGGACGCGACGAAGCTGCCGGACCAACTCGCGCGCGCCGTGCAGAACATCGGCGCGGGACCCGAGGCCAACGGCTACAACCACCTCTATCTCGACGAGTTCAAGCCGTATCGCGACTGCATGATCTGGCCGTTCAACCGCTTGTTCTGGCGGCATCTCGGCGACTGGGAAGCGATGTCGGGCAAGGGGTTCGAAGCCTCGCTGCCGGGTGGGCAGTCCGACGCCAATCATCCGCAGGCGGTGTCGGACGCGGTCGCCGACTTCTGGACGCTGCTGCGCGATCTCGAGAATCGCAACCAGCTGCCCGCGGAGATCGTCGGTCTCGAAATCGGCGTCGGCTCGGGCGCGCGCGCCGCCGCCTGGCTCGATCGCTTCAAGACGCTCGACGCGCAGTGCGGCACGAACTTCTATTCACGCCTGCACTTCATCCTCGGCGACTACTCGCCGACGAGTCTCGAACGGGCGCTGCAGGCCGTCGCCCACCACGGCGACCACGTGAGCGGCATCCCGCTCGATGCCCTCAACCCGGAGAAGTCGCTCACCAAGTACCGATTCAAGCTGATGTACGTGCACCTCACCAACGTGTACGACAACCTGCCGTTCGACGACCTGGTGCGCCGCGACGGCAAGCTGTATCTCGTCGAGGTGCGCGCGTATCTGAACGGCCCCGGCGTGGACCGTCTGACCGCCGACTTCGGTCTTACCAGACAGGAGCTTCCCGACGCCATCAAGAAGCTCCTCGACGGCGGACCGTATGCGGTCTTCGAGGGCGACAAGGGTGTCGAGTTCTGGCGCCGCGTCTGGGACACCTTCAAGCTCGAAGAGCGTCTGCGCGTCCTCGACGATCGCGAAGAGGATCACGTCCCGCCCGGATTGAACCGTACGCACCTCGAGGACCTGCTCGCCGAGGCGCCCGACGATGTGCGGTTTCACATTTCGCGTGGCGCCGGGGAGAGTTTTGCCAACACGCTGCCGCTGCTGCACCCGCGCGGCTATCTGCAGGTGCAGGACATCTTCGTCAGCGACATGGACGACTATCGCAAGGGGTTCCGCGGCCCCGGCAAGCTGGATGGCTCGCTCGTGACCTGGGTCAACGGCGCGCTGCTCAGAGCCGTCGGCGCGCGCGCCGGCTATGACGTGCACTTCGCGCCGTTCCCGTACAGACCTGGCACGAAGACGAGCATTTTGTACACAACGCAACGAGACTAGGGACGTGGCGGGTCTATAAAGCAAGACCCGCCCTACACTGCACAGAGAGAACTTATGTCGTCGTCATTGCCGATTCTTCCCACCACGGTCATCGGGAGCTATTCGATGCCCGAGTGGCTCGAGCGCGCGAAGAACGAATACCTGTCGCGCCGGTTGAGCCGCCGTGACCTCGACGAGATGCACGACGCCGTCCGCAAAGCGGCGATCAAGGACCAGGAGACCGCCGGCATCGACATCGTCTCCGACGGTGAAGCGCAGCGCGACAACATGATCGACTACTTCACCGAGCGGATGCCCGGCGTGCAGGTCGATCAGGGATCGAAGCGCTTTTACTACGACTTCTACGAGAGCGTCGTCCGGTCGAAGCTGGCCACCGGCACGCTGGGACTCTCTGAAGAAGCGAAGTTCCTCGGCCGGTACAGCGACCACGCGTCGAAGATTTCGGTCTCGGGTCCGCACACGCTGGTCAAGCGCATCCAGAACAAGCACTATCAGACCGAGGAAGCGTTCGCGCTCGACCTCGGGCGCATGCTGAACCTGGAACTGAAGGAACTCGTTCGCGCCGGGGCGACACGACTGCAGATCGACGAGCCGTACTTCTCAGGCTTCCCGGAAGATCTGCCGTGGGCACTCAAGGCAATCAACGCGATGGTGGACGGTGTGAACGCGCACGTCACGCTGCACATCTGCTACGGCAATCGCTACGGCAAGCCGTCCTTCGAGGGCAGCTACCAGTTCCTGTTCCCGGCGATCCTCGAAGCCAAGGTGCAGGCCGTCTCGATGGAATTCGCCCGCCGGGGTGAAGAAGACCTCGAGCTGTTCAAGAAGTTCAACGTGCCGTTCCAGGTCGCCATCGGCGTCATCGACGTCAAGACCAACGAGGTCGAGTCGTCAGGGTTCGTGGCCGACCGCATTCGTCGCGGCGTCGAAGTGATTGGACCGGAGCGGCTCATCATCACACCGGACTGCGGCCTCGTGCGTCTTCCCCGCGACGTCGCATTCAGCAAGCTGAACGCGATGGTCGAAGGCACCCGCACGGTGCGAAAGGAACTCGGCAAGTGAGATCGCTCGCCGAGCGCGTGAGGTCGGGCCAGTTCGTCTACATGACGGAGCTGGTGGCGTCCGGCCTCAAGCGCGAAGCGCAGGTGCTCGAGATCGCGTCGAAGCTGGCGATGATTCCCGAGATCGCCGGCGGGAGCATCACCAGCTATGCCGGCGGCGCGCTCGGGCAGGACTCGATTCGCGTCGGCACGGCCGTCCGCGCCCGCGGCCTTGTCCCGAACGTGCATCAGACGTGCGTCGGTCAGGATCGCAAGACCATCGACAAGATCCTCCAGCAGCTGTCGGCGCTGGAGATGCACAACATCTTTGCGATCAGCGGCGACTGGCCGAAAGCCGCCCAGCGCACGGCGGTCTTCGACATCGACTCGGTGCAGCTGGCGGCACACATCGCCGAGCTCCGCGCGCGCACGGGCACGCCGTTCTTCATCTCGTGCGCAGTGTCGCCGTTCAAATATCAGCGCGAAGACCTGCTCTATCAGTACCTGAAGCTGGAGAAGAAGATTGCCGCCGGCGCCGACATGGCGATCACGCAGGTCGGTTGGGATGCGACGAAGTTCGTCGAGCTGAAGAAGTATCTCGACGAGCGTGGCATCAAGACGCCGGTGCTCGGCAACGTCTTCGTCCTGAGCCGCCGCGCCGGCGAGCGCATGAACACCGGCAATCCACCGGGATGCTGGGCGTCGGACGAGCTGGTCGCGGTGTTGAAGAAGGAATCCGAAGCCGCTGACGGTGGACTCCAGGCGCGTCTCGAGCGCGCCGCGCGATCGATCGCGATTCTCAAAGGCATCGGCTACGCCGGCGCCTACATCGGCGGAACTCACGACGCGAATCAGATTCGCTGGATGATCCGTCGCGCAGAGGAGCTCGCGCCGAAGTGGGAGGAGCTCTACGAGGAGCTGCAGTTCGGCAAGAAAGACGGTTTCTATCTCTACCAGCGCGATCCGAATCCCAAGCCCGTTCGCACATTCCTGCCCACAGTGATGGACGCGGCCGCCAAAGGGTTGCCCTTCGTGCCGTGGTCGAAAAGCACGAAGGAATCCGTGGTGAAGCGCGCGATTGCCGGCGCCTTCAGCTGGCTCGACAAACATCCGAAGCTGAGTCACTGGTTCGAGCGGTTCGAGTACTACGGCAAGAAGGAAGTCTTCGGTTGTCAGAACTGCGGCAACTGCGTGCTGGGGTCCATGGAGTACGTCTGTCCGCAAACGTGCCCGAAGCAGATGCGCAACGGGCCGTGCGGCGGCACGTTCCATGGCGAGTGCGAAGTGATCGGCCAGCAGTGCATCTGGGTGGAGGTGATGGCCCGGGCCGAGGCGTCGAATCAGATCGAACAATTGAAGGTGTACATCCCGCCGCCCGACCGCGCGCTGACCGGCACAGCGTCGTGGGTGAACTTCTACCTTGGCCGCGACAGCAGGCCGGGCCGTCCCAAAGATCTGTGGCAAGCCGGCGGCCCGGGCCGCACCGTCCCTGTCGAGGAAGACGAACGCCTCAAGACCGCTGGGCCATCGGCTGCAGACAAGGCACTCGCGGCGCGCACGCCGCCCAAGCCAGCCGCAAAAACAGAGAAGGTTGAAAAGACAGCGTAGAGCGCACGCCGTAGAGCGCACGCTTTAGCGTGCGCGATCAGAAAACTGATAACAATGAAAACAGCCCTCGAGATCGCTCACGAAGCCAAGCTCCGCCCCATCTCCGAGATCGCCAAAGACGCCGGCATCCTTCCCGAAGAGCTCGAACAGTCCGGCCAGCATCGCGGCAAAATCCGCTTGTCGATCCTCGATCGCCTGTCCTCGCGGCCGAACGCGAAGTTGGTGATCGTCACTGCCATCACCCCGACGAAAGCCGGTGAGGGCAAGACGACGACCAGCGTCGCGTTGACGATGGGCCTGGGAAAGATCGGGAAGAAGGTGATGCTCTGTCTCCGCGAGCCGTCGATGGGACCGGTCTTCGGCGTGAAGGGCGGCGGCACCGGTGGCGGGTATTCGCAGATCGGGCCGATGGAGGACATCAACCTCCACTTCAACGGCGACTTCCACGCCGTGACGACGGCGCACAACCTTCTGGCCGCGGCGCTCGACGCGTCGATCTACAACGGCAATCCGCTGCGCATCGATCACTCGTCTGTGATTTGGCCGCGCACGCTCGACATGAACGACCGCGAGCTGCGCTACACGGTCGTCGGCCTTGGCGGTAAGACGCACGGTGTGCCGCGCGAGAGCCAGTTCATCATCACCGCGGCATCGGAAGTGATGGCCGTCTTCGCGCTGTCGAGCAGCTTGTCCGATCTGCGCCGCCGGCTCGGACGCATCGTCGTCGCCAGCACTTACGACGGTGAGCCCGTGACGGCGGAGATGCTGAAAGTGGCCGGCGCGATGACCGTCGTCATGAAGGACGCGATCAAGCCGAACATCGTGCAGACGCTGGAAGGACAGCCGGCGCTCGTCCATGCGGGTCCGTTCGGCAATATCGCTCACGCCGCCAACTCGATCGTCGCGGATCGTATCGCCCTCAAGTCGGCCGACTACGTCGTCACCGAAGCCGGCTTTGCGAGCGACCTTGGCTTCCAGAAGTTCTGCGACATCGTCTGCCGCGTCGGCGGGTTCGCGCCGAGCGCCGCGGTGCTCGTGACGACGGTGCGCGCGACCAAGTCGCACGGCGGCAAGCCGTTCAACGTCCTCGGCAACGAGGACCTCGATGCGCTGACCAAGGGCGCCGACAATCTCGCCGCGCACGTGCAGATCGTCCGGCAGTACGGGCTGCCGTGCGTCGTTGCCATCAACAGCTTCCCGACGGACACATCGAAGGAGCTGGCGCTCGTGCGCGAGCTGGCGCTCAAGGCCGGCGCCGAGACCGTCGTCACGCACTCCGGGTTCTCGGAAGGCGGAGCGGGCGCGACCGAGCTGGCGAACGCCGTGGTCACCGCCTGCGACAAGCCGAACAGCTTCTCGTTCCTCACGCCTCCGGGCACCGGGCTCGTGCAGCAGATCGAAGCGATTGCCACCAAGCTGTACGGCGCGTCAGGCATCGATCTCGAGTCACAGGCGCGCAAGGACCTCGAGAAGATCGAGAAGCTCGGTCTTGGTCACGCGCCGGTGTGCATGGCGAAGACGCATCTGTCGCTCTCGCACGATCCAACGCTGCGTAACCGGCCTACTGGTTTCGTGCTGCCCGTGCGCGGACTCGTGCCGAGCGCCGGCGCGGAGTTCGTCGTCGCGCTGTGCGGCGAGATGCAGCGGATGCCGGGTCTCGGCAAGACGCCGGCGTTCATGAACATCGACATCGACGGTGAGGGACGGACGGTCGGACTGTTTTAAGTCTTTGGTCTTCGGTCTACGGTCTACAGTAGGGGCCGCCTTTAGGCGGCCCTTCGCCAGCGAGCCTCCTCTTCCCCCGCCAAGCAACGACCCCTTTGACCCCTGGGAGTTCGGTACTGGCGCCATCGTGGCGGGCCGTTACTTTCATCAGCACCCCGTCTGGTTCCTCGAAGTCGCGGACTTGCCCGCGCTCCTCGTGATGTTTGGTGTGACACTGCAGCTCGCGAAGCAGCGTTGAAGACACGCCGACTCTGCATGCTAGGATTTGCCGACTTCACGGAGACGAACCACGCATCGGTTCTGGTCGAGGGAGGGATACCGTTGCCAAAGCTCATCGTCCTTTACCCGCCGCCCTCGGACGTCGCCACTTTCGAGCGCAGATATCGTGCTGAACATGCTCCGATGGTGATCGACAGGATTCCGGGATTGCAGAAGTTCGTCGCGGCACACGTGCTGGGCACACCGGCAGGAGCGGCGCCGCCGTATCAGCGCGTCGCTGAGCTGTATTTCGAATCGACCGAGTCGTTGCAGGCAGCGATGTCTTCGGAGGGCGGCCAGGCTGCCGTGGCTCATGCCATGGAGATCTCGACTGGGGGTCCACCTGTGGTGCTGATCGCGGAAGACGACTAGCCGGTGTGAAAGGCGGCTCGATCGATGGAGAGGTGGCCAGTCGCGACGTGCCTCCTGCGGGTTGGTGTCGCGCTCATCCTGCTTGCCGCGACGACGGCTGCGCAGTCGCCGCTCGTGATCGCGAAACAGGGATACTTCTTTGTCGGTGGGACGTACTTCGACGCCCAGGACGGCCGATTCATGTCCGGCCAGATGTACGTCGAGTTCCATATTCCACGCACGCTCACTCATCGCTATCCGATCGTCATGTTCTCCGGCGGAGGCCAGAGCGGGTTGAACTACACCGGCACTCCCGATGGGCGAGAAGGCTGGATGCAGTACTTCGTTCGACAGGGGTACGCCGTCTACGTGCTCGACCAGCCCTCGCGCGCCCGGTCGGCGCATCAGCCGGAGGTTGGTCCGCAATCCCGCAATGGGGTCGAGCGCGTTCAACAACGGTTCACTGCGCCCGAGCGTTCGAATCTGTGGCCGCAAGCCAGGCTTCACACACAGTGGCCAGGATCAGGCATCGCCGGTGATCCGGTCTTCGATCAGTTCTTTGCCCAGAACTATCCATCGCTCGCCAGCTTTCCTCGTCAGCAGGAACTGAATCGCGATGCCGGTGCCGCGCTGCTCGATCGCATCGGTCCGGCCATCCTCCTGACGCATTCGCAGTCTGGGACCTTTGGCTGGCTGGTCGCTGATGCCAGGCCGACACTGGTCAAAGCGATCGTCGCGATGGAGCCGTCCGGGCCGCCGGTCCACGACAACGTTGAGAAAGGCGCACCGGAGTGGTTCGAAGAGGGACCTCTGGCCAAACCGTACGGGTTGACCGCACCGCCGCTCGCCTACGATCCTCCAGTCCGTGACCCGAAGGAGCTGATGTTCGTGCGTCAGGAGCATTCCGACGCGCCCGGCTTGGTACGTTGCTGGGCGCAAGCGGAGCCCGCGCGCGCACTCGTCAACTTGCGCGCGATCCCAGTGCTCGTCGTGCAAGCCGAGGCGTCGTATCACGCGGCGTACGATCACTGCACCGTGGCCTATCTCCGGCAAGCGCGTGTCGCGACCGTACGTTTCGTTCGTCTCGCCGACATCGGCATCAGGGGCAACGGTCACATGTTGATGCTCGAGAAAAACAATCAGGAAGTCGCGGCAGTCGCCGACAAGTGGTTGCGCGAGTACGTGGACAAGACGCGACCGAATTGAAGGCCGGGTGGCCTGTGGGAGCGAGCCGCACTGGACGATACATCTCTCGATGAGTACAAGCAGGCTGGTGTGTGGAATGGTCGCGGCGTTCGTTGGCTTACTATCAGCGGTCGCCGTCGGTGTATTCGGCGTGCGCTTCTTCGGACCCCGCTTTCTCATCGCCATCGGCGGCTGGAAGTATCTCGTCTTCGCGTTCCTTAGCGGCGGCGGCCTCGTGCTTCTCGCGGCGGACCGTCTGGGACTGCTGTCCGCGCCCTATTCGGACTCGACACACTACGGCCTGGACGGACGCGTCACCGGAATGCGCAAATAGAGCGCCGGTCATTTCGGACGCGCCTGTTCGTTGTACACGCATGCGAACATGCATTCGCCGGGTCGGTCTCGCGGTCGTTTTCATCTCGATCACCAGCTGCGATCAGATTCTCGTTCAGCAGCCGACACCAACCGGGCTGGCTGGCATTTACACGCTCACATCTGACGCGGTGGACTTCCTGAAAGCGCGCAAAGGATATCGAGACATCCCTGAAGCCACACTTGAACTGCGAGCGGATGGCACGCTGCTCGTGAAGAACCTCCCAGATTGCGTCGTCAAAGACTTCGGTGATTCGGGGGGCACGTTCCTGTCGGGACACGGTCGCTGGGCAGTCGAAAAGGATTTCCTGGGTTATGGTCTCGCATGGGTCATCTCTCCGGGTGGCACTCTCCCAGAGGGCGGTTACTCTGGACCGTGGGTGGCGATACGGCGACGGTCGCCGCCGTACGAGCTCGAATTGACGATTGGCGATCCTGATTCTGGCGAACGAATTCGATACCATCGGTGACGCGAAAGCCGCACGCGAAAGGACCGATCAGATCCGTAACTATCCGCTCTGGCGACAGCTCTGGGAAGGCGCGCAGCGAATGGCAGCGCCCACGTGTTGGCCGGCTGATCTGGCTGTGCGGCGCAAGGCAGCTACATGCTTGAACACTACGATCCAGTGAGCCATGCGAAGGCCGGTGGAGCCTTCGTGGAGGTTCCGAAGCTCCAATAGGATCGACCATGAAATGGTTGGCTTTCGGCGTGACGGCCTTGCTGTTCATTCTTCTTGCGTCACGTCCGGCGACGCGCCATCGCATCGCCTGGGGGCGGACGGCAGAACGAATGCCGATGTCAGTGGTTGGATACTACGGCGCACTTGTCGGAGTGTTCCTGGTATTTCTCGCGGCATTCGCCGTGGACGCGTTCGGTTCGAAGCAATGGATCCTGCTCGGCTTCGGAGGATTCTTTGTATTCATAGCCAGCGCCATCTTTGACCAGGTCACCAGCCACCAGCGCCGCTATCGAACGACGCCGACCTCTATCTGGATTCGGCCGGAACACGAGTGGATCGAGTTGCGCCGTGACGCCATCGCGGCCGTCAAGTTCGAGAGTGTGAGTCGAGTCATCGTCCGCTACTACGACGGCCAGCGAATCGTGATCAGCCTGTTCCGTCTATCGAGTTCAGCGTACGAAGCTGTCTGTGGTGTGCTCAGAGACGCGTTGCGGGACAACGAAACGACAAGGGGCGTGTGGTCGGCGTGATTCTTCGCGCCGAGCCGATCCGATGAATGGAGAAAAAAGATGCCGGAACCCTTGCCAATCATCGCCGGCTATCTGCTCTGGTTCGTCTTCGTCATCACATGGAACGTGACCGACAGACGAGCGCCTACCCGTGCCACGGCGGGAGCGCATCGGGAGCGGCTATACGCGTTGGTGATTTCGTTGGGACTGGTCATGCTAGTCATCGCCCCGTCTTGCTCGTAAAAGGCGGATTCCTACTCTGGGTCAATCCTCCACTGCTTGCCTGGGCGATGGTGCTGGTCGTCGTTGCCGGAATCGCGCTGTGCTGCTGGGCGAGGCTGCATCTCGGGCGCCTGTGGTCGGCCAATGTGAAGCGCCTCGAGGGCCATCGTGTCGTGGACACCGGGCCCTATCGTCTGGTGCGCCATCCGATCTACACGGGATTCATCGTGATCGACTTGGGGCTGGCGATCCTCTGCGGGTCAGCGCTGGCAGTGGCCGGCTTCGCGATGATCACACTTGGCTTGTGGATCAAAGCACGGCTCGAGGAGCAATTCCTGTCCGAGGAACTGGGAGCCGCAGCCTATGCCAGCTACAAGGCACGAACGCCAATGCTGGTGCCTCGTCTGACGCGATGACCGAGGTGTTATGAGCGATGTGTTGAGACGTTGATGAATTGAGGTGCTGGCTATGGATGTCGATACAGCCGTCTTGTTGGTTGCCGTTATCGCCCTTGGCGTATCCGCCTGGCAGACGTTCCTGCAGAACCGATTAATGAAGGCGCAGATCCTGCGCGACCGGTTCGAGATGTACTGGCAGTTGTACGAGCCGGTGACCGATGCGCACGTCGAGAACCTGCGCTTGTACCCGCAGGATTACATGCCTCTCGATATGTACAAGGCGAAGTACGAAACCAACGAGCCGTCGTTACGAAGGTACATCTGTATGTCCAGGCTTTATGAATACCTGGCCTTCACATACTCCTTGCATCACGTGCTGAAGGTCCCCGACCCGCTCGGTCCTAACTGGACGCAGAAGTGGACCGATACCTTGGCCGTCGTTCCCGAATTCCGGGACGTGCACGTCGCCTACCACGACTACTATCCGAAGTTCGAGACGTGCGTAAACAACTGCTATAAAGCCGAAGTCCCGAGAGAGCCAGCGGCGGTGTGAGTCGGTCGCGACGTGCGCGTCACCGCGCGGTGGTATCGTGACGGCGGAGGAAGCGATGGCAAAAGCACGGAAGGTGGCGAAGAAGCGTAAGGCGCCCGCGAAGAAAGCAGCCGCGACTCGGAATCGTCGAGCTAGCAAGAAGACAGCGCCCAAACGCACGCAGCGCACGGCTGCACGAAAAAGAGCTGCACCATCCTACAAACCCGCTGACTACACGACAGTCTCTCCGTACCTGATCGTCGCCGGCGCAGGCGCCACCATCGATTTCCTCACCCAGGTGTTGGGCGCGAAGGAGCTGCGCCGATTCCCGGATCCGAGCGGACGGATCATGCACGCAGAGGTACGCATCGGAGATACGGTGGTCATGCTGGCCGACGGCGGGGAAGGGTGGCCTCCTGTGCCGTCGTACGTGCACGTCTATGTGAGCGACGTCGATGCGACGTATAAGCGCGCGCTCGCGGCAGGCGCGACATCGGTTCAGGAGCCGGTCAAGAAGGCAGACGAAGACAAGCGCGGCGGCGTGAAGGACGCCGGCGGCACGACCTGGTGGATCGCCACGAAAGTTAATTAGTCTCGGCCCGCGTGACTACGAGCCTGATGAGCGCTGAGAGGTGGCTGACCCGATAGCCTGGTCTAGACTCTGGTGATGAAGGTCAATCTCCGCGAAAAGCTGTCGCTCTTCGACGCTCACTGGGATCCGAAGATCGTCGGCGAGCTCAACGGCCAGCACGTGAAGCTCGTGAAGTTCCTGGGCGAGTTCATCTGGCATCATCACGAGCACGAGGACGAGCTCTTTCTCGTCGTGAAGGGCCGCTTCACGATGGAGTTCCGCGACCGGAACGTCACGGTCGAGGAAGGCGAGTTCCTGATCGTCCCGCGCGGCGTCGAGCATCGTCCCGTCGCCGAGGACGAAGTGCACGTGCTGCTGTTCGAGCCGGCGACGACGCTCAATACCGGCAATGTGGTCACGGAGCGGACGGTTGCGGCGCCGGGGCGGATTTAGCGTTGTCGCAATTGCGATCGCAGCGGTGACGCTCGCGGCGCATCAGATTCCCGATCGAAGCTTCCGGCCGATGATCGAGGACCGTGCCTATGCGCCTGGTGTCGGTCCCCTCGTCTGTTTCGGTGAGGGACAGAACAACCTGTACACACTCAATGAGGGCTTCTGGCCATTCGGCGATCTGGTTCGCCGCGACGGCTATCTCGTTCGTTCACTGACACGAACCCTCGACCGGCAGTCCCTCGCTGAATGCCGCATTCTGGTGATCGCGGGTCCCCGGTCCGCGATTGCGGAGGCCGATCAGATTCGCACGTGGGTGGCCGCCGGAAACAGCCTGCTGGTCATTGCCGTTCGCGATTCGCTGGCGGCCACTTCCAACGTCGCTGCGTCATTTGGCGTCACGTTCAGCGACGCGGTGGTGAAGCCGGCCACGTTTCGCTCGATGGATGGAACCCTTCGTGCCCATGCGATTGTGCGTGGGCGGCATGCGAAAGAGTCGGTGGCGAGTCTCACGACTGTCGTGGGTCAGGCGATACGCGTTCCGGCGACCGCTGAACCGGTGCTCGTCGCGTCAGACGGAAGCGTGCACGGAGCGGTGATGCATGTCGAGCTGGGGCGAGCCGCATTCTTTGGCGACGCGACGCTGTTCACGGCGCAGATTGCCGGACCCGATCGCCGTCTCGTCGGCATGAACGCGCGTGGCGCCGAGCAGAGCTTCCACTTCGTCCTCAACGTGATGCATTGGTTGTCGGGAGTCATCTGACGTGCCTGTAATTGGCGTCATTTCCGATACGCACGGGCTGCTGCGTCCTGAGGCTGTGGCCGCGCTCCACGATTCGGACCTGATCATCCACGCCGGCGACGTCGGCGATCCACAGATCCTCGAGCGCCTCCGTGCGATCGCGCCAACGTTCGCCGTCCGCGGCAACGTGGATACGAGTGCGTGGGCCGATGTGTTGCCGTCCACCGAAGTGGTCGAGGCCGGCGGCCTGCAGATCTATGTGCTGCACAACTTGTCTGATTTGGACCTCAATCCCAAGGCGGCAGGGTTCGCGGCGGTGATTACTGGCCACACGCATCGGCCCCATGCCGAGACC
>Ga0111538_10004579_pt1 | contig 19176 bp, 10 predicted proteins | sample SoiMethybrSBSTD1_FD_79669 | JGI IMG/M metagenome (GOLD analysis project Ga0111538, IMG submission 79669) | Bulk soil microbial communities from a Populus tree surrounding site in Tennessee, USA - Soil MetaG P. TD hybrid SBSTD1 (version 2)... | ecosystem: Environmental > Terrestrial > Soil >...
GCAGGACCGTCGGCTCCTCCTCCTTGTCGTCGTAGTTCGGCTGCCAGTCGACGGTCTCCTTCTCCAGGTCGGCGAGCAGCTCCGAGGAGATGCGCGCCATGCGGCACTCGGTGTAACGCATGGCCGCCGGCGGATCGCCGTCGACCGAGCCGAAGTTGCCCTGGCCGTCGATGAGCTCGTAGCGCATCGAAAAGTCCTGGGCCATGCGGACCAGGGCGTCGTAGACGGCGCTGTCGCCGTGCGGGTGGTACTTGCCGATGACGTCGCCGACCACGCGCGCGCACTTGAGGTAGGCGCGGTTCCAGACGTTGTTGAGGCCCTTCTGGGCGAACAGGATCCGGCGGTGCACCGGCTTGAGCCCGTCGCGCGCATCGGGCAGCGCGCGCGCGACGATGACGCTCATCGCGTAGTCCATGAAGGACGAGCGCATCTCCTGCTCGATGGCGATCGGTGTGACGTTCCCCGACGACAGTGGCTCGGACATGGCAGTCCTCTATAGCCCGAAGGGGGGCCCGATTCAACGCGCCCGAAGGGGCAATTTCGCTTTCATTTTGACTGGTTGAATAGTGATAGAATGGTGTCTTGGCGCGCCTGGGGGTCGTCGCGTTTCTGGGGCTGGCCGGGTGCCTCGAGGCGAGCTCCATCAACTGCCCGGACGGGACCGTCTGCGCGGCGGATCTGGTCTGCGCGCCGGTTCACGGCTGCGCCGCGCCCGAGCGAGTGGCGGCCTGCGATGGCGTTCCGGAATCGGGCGACTGCGCGGTCGACGATGTGCCGGGCGTGTGCGTGGACGGAGTCTGCGCCGCGCTCTTCTGCGGCGACGGGCAGCGCACCGGCAACGAACAGTGCGATCCCGCCCTCGGCGAGGAGAGCAGCTGTCGGGATCGCGGCTTCTACCAGGGCGGCACCATCGGCTGCGCCGCCAACTGCACCTGGGACACCGCCAGCTGCGCCGAGTTCTGCGGCGACGGGGTGCTCCAGGCCGGCGAGGAGCTGTGCGAGGAGAGCATCCCGCCCGAAGGCACCTGCACCTCGTTCGCGTTCGACGCCGGGCGGCTCGGCTGCTCCGGCTGCGGCGCGGACTTCGCCGGGTGCCACGTCATCGGCTGGTCGGACGCCTCGCTCGACGCCGACATCGGGCTGGCGGTCTTCGACCTGGCGGCCGCCGGCGACGCAGTGGTCGCGGTCGGGGTCTCGATCGACACCGGCGAGCCGTTCGCCGCCCGCTGGAGCGGCGCCTGGTCGATGCTGGGCGACGGCCAGCTCGACGACCACCTCGAGCCGGTCTCGGTGTGGGCGCAAGGCCAGGACCGGGTGTGGATGACCGGCGGGCTCGACGACGGAGCCGGCGGCTTCGTCGCCAGCTGGGACGGGGAGCGGTGGACCGTCGAGGAGATCCCGGAGCGCGGCGTGGCGATCTGGGCCCTGGCGCCGGACGAGGTCTTCGTCCTGGCCGGCAACGGCGTGCGCCAGTGGGACGGCGCGGGCTGGAGCTACACCGAGCTGTCTGCCACCTTCGACGGCGCCGGCCTGTGGGGCGAGCCCGACGGCAGCGCGGTCTACGCCGCCGGCTCGCCGGGCGGCCTGTTCCGCTACGACGGCAGCTGGAGCCCGATGGCCGAGCAGCCGCCCGGCAGCGTGGGGGTGCTCGATGTCATCGGCGACCGCCAGGGCGACCTGTGGGCGGTCTCCGCCTACGACGGCGTCTACCGCTGGAGCGGATCCAGCTGGGTCGACACCGGCATCGGGATCGAGCCCATCGCCGCCGACTTTGCGCTCGACGGCGACGGCGAGATCTTCCTGCTGGCGGTGTGGTCCGATCTCAGCGAGCAGCTGTTCACCACCATCGTCCAGCAGCAGGAGGGGAGCTGGCGCGTCCTGTCCGACGGGATCGCGTCGCAGACCGGCGAGGCCGGCGCCCGGGCGCTGGGCGGTTTCGGCCACCACATGTTCGTCTTCGCCGGCAGCGTCGGGTTCCGCTACGGCGGCGCCGCCTGGTGGGACCTGACGCCGCCCAACGCCAGCCGGGCGCTCGCCGTGTGGGCCAGCGGCGACGACGTCTACCTGGTGGCGCAGTCGCGCAGGGTGCACCACCGCGACGCCGGCGGCTGGACCAACGAGGGAGAAGACGCCGATTTCATCGATGGCGCCGGAGACGAGGTCTACCTCTTCGACAAGACGACGGGCGAGCTCGGGCACCGGCGGGGCAGTCACGACTGGGAGCGCACCTCCGTGGCCACGGACGCGACGGCGGTCATCGGCATGGCGGTGCGCGGCCGCGACGACGTCTATTTCATCACCGACGTCGGCGCCGAGCTGCAGCACTGGGACGGCAGCCAGGTCACCGTCGTGGTCCCGTTCCAGGGCGGATTCTTCGCCGACATTCACTGCGCGGCGGGCGGGCCCTGCGCGGCGGCAGGCAGCGAGGGGGTCTTCTGGTCGAGCGAGGGGATCGGCTCGCCGACCACGCGCTCGCTGTACTCCATCTGGGTGGCGCCGGACGGACAGGTCTTCACCGGCGGCCTCGGCCGCATCTGGCGCCACGACGGCTCCGGCTGGGAGGAGATGAAGCACGACTCCGCGAGCGTGATCGACGCCATCCGCGGCACCGCCGCCGCCGACGTCTTCGCGATCGGCGGGGGGCGGCTGGTCCACTTCGACGGCGGCGGCGATCTCCAGTGGCTTCCGGTCCGGACCGTATCGGCTGTGATGTACGAGCTCGCCATCGGCGGCGACGGGCTCGTGGTCGGCGGCGAAGAGCCGCCCCTGGTCCGGCTCGAACGCACCTATCCCTGGTGAGGCCCAGCTGACCCCACTTTCCAGAATGGTCCGTGTCGCGCGCGCCGGGGTCGTCGCGTTTCTGGCGCTGGCCGGGTGCCTCGAGCCGAGCTCCATCACCTGCGCGGACGGGACCGTCTGCGCGGCGGATCTGGTCTGCGCCCCGGTTCACGGCTGCGCTTCGCCCGAGCGGGTGGCGGCCTGCGCCGGGGTGGCGGACGGCGACGCGTGCGAGGTCGAGACAGTCCCCGGCGTGTGCAACCAGGGCGTCTGCGCCGCGCTGGTCTGCGGCGACGGCCTGGTGACCGGCAACGAGCAGTGCGACGCGATGCTCGACGCGACCACCACCTGCCGCGATCGAGGCTTCTACCAGGGCGGCACCGTCGGCTGCGCCGGCGATTGCAGCTGGGACACCGCGAGCTGCTCGGAGTTCTGCGGCGACCACGTGCTGCAGAGCGGCGAGGAGCTGTGCGAGATCGGGGTCGGCCCGGACGGCACCTGCGTCTCGTTCGGGTTCGACGCCGGGCGGCTCGGCTGCGCCGGCTGCGGGGTCGACTTCGCCGCCTGCCGGATCATCGGCTGGTCGGACGCGACCATCGACGTGGGCGTCGGCCTGGCGGTCTTCGACCTGGCAGACGCCGGCGACGCGGTGATCGCCGTCGGGGTGTCGGTCGACGACGGGTCGCCGTTCGCCGCCCGCTGGCGCGACGGCTGGTCGCTGATGGGCACGCTGGAGCCGGACCTCCAGCCGGCCTCCGTGTGGGCGATCGACTCGGAACAGGTGTGGATGACCGGCGCGCGCATCTCGAACGGGGAGGGGTTCGCCGCCTTCTGGGACGGGGCCCGCTGGACGGTGGACGAACTGCCCACGCGCGGGATCGCGATCTGGACCAGCGGTCGGGGGGCGGTGTTCGTCCTGTCGGAGGGCGGCGTGCGGATTTGGGACGGCAACCAGTGGAGCTTCACCGCGCTCGGCGACGCGTTCGTCGGCACCGCGCTGGTGGGCGACGCCGGCAGCGGCGTGGTCTACGCCGCGGGCTATTCCCAGGGGCTCTTCCGCTTCGATGGCGAGTGGGCGCCGATGGCGTTCCCGCCGGGCGGCGACGTCATCGACCTCGTGGTCGACCAGGAAGGCGGGCTGATCGCCGCGACCCTCATGGGCGGCATCTATCGACGGGAGGGAGACAGCTGGGTCGACCTCGAGCTGCCGGTGGTGCCGGAGGACGTCCTCCTGCGGATCGACGACCAGGGGCGGCTGCTGGCGCTGGCGCGCTGGTCCAGTGCAACGTCGATCGGGCGGTTCAGCGTCTTTCACCTGCAGGCCGGCAGCTGGCGCATCCTGTCGGACTCGATCGACCCCCCGCTGACCGACCTGTTCTCCCGCGCGTTCGGCGGCTCCGGCCAGCAGCTGTTCCTGTTCGCCGACTTCACTGGATTTCAGTACGGTGGGGCGGCCTGGTGGGACCTCTCGCCGCGGAACCTCGAGAACGCGCTTGACGTGTGGGCCAGCAGCGACCGGATCGTCCTGATCGCGGCGTCGGGCGGTGTGCGCGAGTACAACGGCAAGGCCTGGCGGTCCACCGGAAAGGTCGGCGACAAGGTGGACGGCGCCGGGGACGACGTCTACGTGCTCGACATCGAGAGCTCGCAGATCCACCACCGCGACGCCGGCGGCGTCTGGAGCACCAGCGTCCTCGGCGTCAGCAATCCGACGGACATCGCGGTGCGCGGGCGCGATGACGTGTTCGTGCTCGCCGAGTACGGCACCGAGGTGGACCACTGGAACGGCAGCACGGCCACGCCGGTGGAGATCAGCGCCGGCATCCTGTACAGCATCGCCTGCGCTGCCGACGGCCCCTGCGCCGCGGTCGGCGAGCCGGGCACTTTCTGGTCGAGCGAGCCGATGCCGCAGCCGAGCGAGCGCATGCTGTTCGCGGTGTGGGCCGCGCCCGACGGCACGATTGTGGTCGGCGGCGACTACGGCGGCATCTGGCTGTACGACGGCGAGTGGCACCCGATGGACAACGCCGGGACCAAAGCCATCAACTTCATCGGCGGGCCCAGCGCGGACGATCTCTTCGCCGCCGGAGGCGGGGCCGAGCTCCTCCACTACGACGGCGGCGAGGATCTGGCCTGGCTGCCGGTTCGCCGCGACGCCCCGGACGGGGTGATCACGGCGCTGGCCGGGGTGGGAGACGGCCTCCTGGTCGCCGGCGACAATCCCGCGCTCGTCCGCCTGGAGCGCACCTATCCCTGGTGAGGCCCACCTGACTGCACCGGCCACAACGGTCCGAGTGACGCACGCGGGGGTCGTCGCGCTCCTGGCGCTGGCCGCCTGCCTCGAGCCCGGCTCCTTCACCTGTCCGGACGGGACGCTGTGCGCGGCGGATCTCGTGTGCGCCCCGGTCCACGGCTGCGCCGCGCCCGAGCGGGTGGCGGCGTGCGAGATGCTGTCGGACGGCGACGACTGCGCGGTCGACGACATTCCGGGCGTGTGCGTCGAGGGGGTCTGCACCGCGCTGTTCTGCGGCGACGGGCTGCGCACCGGCAACGAGCAGTGCGATCCCGGCGACGGCGCGGAGAGCACCTGCCGCGAGCGCGGCTTCTACCAGGGCGGCACCATCGGCTGCGCCGACAACTGCACCTGGGACACCGCCACCTGCGCCGAGTTCTGCGGCGACGGCTCCCTGCAGGTGGAGGAGGAGCTGTGCGAGGTCGGGATCGAGCCGGCCGGCACCTGCCTGCTCTACGGGTTCGACGTCGGACGGCTCGGCTGCGCCGGCTGCGGGGTCGAGTTCTCCGCCTGCCACGTCGTCGGGTGGACGCCGGCCGACGTGAGCGGCGGCGGTGGGCTGGTCGTGGACGACCTGGCGCAAGCCGGCGACTCGCTCGTCGCGGTCGGCCAGGCGCTGGTCACCGGCGCTCCCTTCGCCTTCCGCTGGGACGGCGCCTGGCTCCCGCTCGGCGATCTCGCCGCGACCGTGCCGAGCCATCCAGTCGCGGTGGCGGCGGCCGGCCGCGACGTCATCTGGGTGACCGGCGGGCCGCCGGGACCGGGGACGGGATATGCCGCCCGCTGGGACGGGGAGGCCTGGCAGATGATGGAGATCCCGGAGCCCGGCCGCGGCATCTGGGTGCGCTCGCCCGACGATGTGTTCGTCCTGGGAGAGACCGGCGTCCACCACCTGGACGGCGGTGCCTGGTCGTTCAGCCAGCTCGACCCGAGCTTCACCGGCCGGATGATCTGGGGCCGGGCGGACGGATCGGAGGTCTACGCCAGCGGCGACAGCGGCGATCTCTACCGCTTCGACGGGGTCGACTGGGGCTCGGTGACGACGCCGCCCGGCGACTTCGTCCTCGCCATGGCCGAGACTCCCGACGGAGTCCTGTGGGCGGCCACACTGGCCGCCGGAGTCTACCGGTGGAGCGGCTCGGAGTGGCTCGACGCCGGGCTGCCGGTCACGCTCTACGGCGGCGAGCTCCACGTCGATGGCGACGGCGAGCTGTTCGTGCTGGCCCGCTGGTCCGCTGCGATCGAGTTCTCCAACTGGGAGGTCATGCACTACCGGGACGGCCGCTGGCACGTGCTGACCGACCCCATCGCCCAGAGCCTGCGCGGCGACGCGCGGCGGACCTTCGGCGGGTTCGGCCACCAGATGCTGGTGTTCGCCGAGCACCGGGGCTACCAGTACGGCGGCTCGAGCTGGTGGGACATGTCCCCGTTTCCCGAGCAAATGACCTTCGGCGGGCAGGCGTTCGCCGCCGGCGACCAGATCTGGCTGGTGCCGGTCATTTCGGGTCCGGCCCTGCACGCCGTCGGTGGCGACACCTGGAGCGAGGAGCCGGTGTCCGGAGATCGGATCGGCGGCGCCGGCGAGGAAGACGTCTACGTCCTCGACAGCGGGACCGGCGAGCTGTCGCACTGGGATGGGGGCACCTGGAGCAGCAAGAAGCCTCTGACGGCGCCCAACATCCTCGACATGGCGGTGCGCGGCCGCGACGACGTCTACCTGGTGAGCAACAACGGCGGCCGCCTGCAGCACTGGGACGGGTCCGATCTCGCGGTGGTCGACGACTCCGAGCCCGGCACGCTGGTCGCGGTGTCGTGCCAGATCGGCGGCCGCTGCGCTGCGGTCGGCAGCGAGGGGCGCTTCTGGTCGAACGACCCGGCGGCCGTCCCGCCGGACGGTAGCTACCTGACGGCGGTGTGGGTCGCACCGACCGGCGAGATCTTCGCCGGCGACGTGCAGGGCGAGATCTGGCTGTACGCCGGCGGCCGCTGGCGGGCGATGGCCAACGACGGGGTCGACGCGATCTCCCGGCTCGGGGGCACCTCGGCGGGCGATGTCTTCGCGTCCGTGGGCTACGCGGCTGCGCTGCTCCACTACGACGGGGCCGACACCCTCGAATGGACCCCGGTCAGGACCCGGATGCACGAGGACCCGCTGTCCACCATCCGCTCTCTGGCCGCGTCGGGGGACGATCTGCTCCTGATCGGCGAATCTCCCGCGCTGGTGCGCCTCGAGCGCACCTATCGCTGGTGAGTGCCGGGCGATGGGGTAGATTTGCGCGGATGCCGAACCGCCTCGCCGGCGAGAGCTCGCCGTACCTCCTGCAGCACCAGAACAACCCGGTCGACTGGTACCCGTGGGGCGACGAGGCGTTCGCCAGGGCGAAGGCGGAGGACAAGCCGCTGTTCGTCTCCATCGGGTACGCGGCGTGCCACTGGTGCCACGTGATGGAGCACGAGAGCTTCGAGAACCCGGAGATCGCCGCGCTGATGAACTCGCTGTTCGTCAACGTCAAGGTCGACCGCGAGGAGCGGCCCGATGTCGACGCGGTCTACATGAACGCGATCCATGTGATGGGGGAGGGCGGCGGCTGGCCGCTCAGCGCCTTCTGCGAGCCGGAGGGGGCGCCCTTCTTTCTGGGCACATATTTTCCACCCGACGATCGCCACGGGCGGCCCGGCTTCGCGCGGGTGCTCAAGACGATGTCGCAGGTCTATCGCGAGAAGCGCGATCAGGTGGCGCAGAACGCCACCGCGGTGCTCCAGGGGCTGCGCCACATGGACGAGCACTTCCGGCGCCACGCGCGCAAGGCGGGCGGGCCGGGCGAGCTCGAGGTCGGCATGCTGGTCACCTCGGGGCGGCAGCTGGCGCAGATGAGCGACGTCGAGCGGGGCGGCTTCGGCCGGCGGCCGAAGTTCCCGTCGTCGTCGGCGCACGATCTGCTCGGCCGGGCCGGGCGGCTGCCGTTCGGCGCACCGGCGCGGACCGCGTTCCTCCTGCAGTGCCAGGAGATGGCGGCGGGCGGCATCTACGACCACCTGGGCGGCGGCTTCGCGCGCTACTCGGTGGACGAGAAGTGGCTGGTGCCGCACTTCGAGAAGATGCTGTACGACAACGGCCAGCTCCTGGCGATCTACGGCGACGCCTTCGCCATGACCGGGGAGGCGCGCTACGCCGAGGTGATCGAGGAGACCGTCGACTGGCTGGTGCGCGAGATGCAGGACGCGGGGGGCGGGCTGTACGCCAGCCAGGACGCCGACTCGGAGGGCGAGGAGGGGAAGTTCTACGTCTGGACCCCGGCCGAGCTCGCCGAGGTGCTGGGCGAGGCCGACGCCGAGGTCTTCGCGCGCGCCTACGGGGTGACCGACGCCGGCAACTTCGAGAACCAGACCACCGTCCTCTCGCGGGTGAGCCAGCGCGGCGGCGAGGAGGCGGAGAAGGCGCTGGCGGAGATGCGCCAGCGGCTGTTCGTGGCGCGCAGCAAGCGGGTGCCGCCGGCGACCGACACCAAGGTGCTGGCCGGCTGGAACGGGATGGCGCTGTCGGGGCTGCTGCGCGCGGCGGGCGCGACCGGCAGCACCCGGGCGCTGGCCACCGCGCTCCAGGTGGCGGAGTTTCTGCAGAGCCGGATGGTGCACGACGACGGAGCGAGGCTGTGGCGGGTGTACAAGGACGGGCGCCCCCGGCTCGACGGCACGCTCGACGACTACGCGATGGTGGCGCGCGCCTTCCTCGACGCCGGCGAGGCGCTCGAGGACCCGGTCTGGTGGCGGCGGGGAGAACGGCTCGTCGAGCAGGTGCTGGCCCGCTTCTACCGCGAGGAGGACGGGGTGGGCGTCTTCTACCTGCCGGCCAACGACTCGGAGGACCGGCTGGTCCACCGGCCGGAGTCGAACCACGACGGCGCCACGCCGTCGGGGGCGGCGGTGGCGATCGAGTGCCTGCTCCGGCTCGGCCAGTGCGGCGGCTCGGCGCGCGCGCTCGAGGTGGCCGAGCGGTACCTGGCCGGGCGGGCGCCGCAGGCGGCCGGGCAGCCGTACATGGGGGCCAGATTGCTGGCCGGGCTGGATTTTTATCTCAACGGCGTCGAGCTGGTCGTCAGCGAAGGCAGCGGGCGCGCGGAGCTGGTGGCGGCGGCGCGCCGGGCGTACGCGCCCACCCTGATGATCGCCGGGCCCTGGGCGCCCGAGTCGATCCGCGGCGGCAAGGGGGCAGGGGAGGACGGCCGGGCGCAAGCCTACGTCTGCCGCGGCCAGACCTGCTCGGCGCCGGTCACCGAGCCGGACGCGCTGCGGGCGCTGCTCGCCGAGCCGCCGCCGCGCGAGGAGGCATGACGGGTCCGGGGCCGGCGGGGGCGACCGAGGTGCTGCGCTCGCGCCACCGGGACCGCATCGAGATGCGGCGGTTCCGGCTGGTGGTGACCGCCGGGCCGGACGCCGGCAAGACCTTCGAGTCGCGCGGCGAGCAGGCGGTGGTGGGGAGCCACGAGACCGCCGACTTGCGGCTGGACGACCGGGCGGTCTCGCGCTTCCACTGCGAGATCCGCCTCGGTGAAGACTCGGTCAGGTTGCACGACCTGGGGTCGAGCAACGGCACCCGCATCGCCGGGGTGGCGGTGATGGACGCCTTCCTCGTGCCGGGCGCGACCTTCGCCATCGGGCGCAGCGAGATCCGCTTCGATCTCTCCGACGGCCGGGTCGACGTGCCGCTGTCGCGCGAGGAGCGCTTCGGCCGGCTGGTCGGGGTCTCGCCGGCGATGCGCGCGCTGTTCGAGGTGCTCGAGCGGGCGGCGCCGTCGGAGGCCACCGTGCTCCTGCAGGGGGAGTCGGGGACCGGCAAGGAGATCGCCGCCGAGTCGATCCACATGCGGAGCGGGCGGTCAGGCGGACCGCTCATCGTGGTCGACTGCGCGGCGCTGGCGCCCACCCTGCTCGAGAGCGAGCTGTTCGGCCACGAGCGCGGCTCCTTCACCGGCGCCACCAGCTCGCGCACCGGGGCGGCGGAGAGCGCCTCGGGCGGCACCCTGTTCCTCGACGAGATCGGCGAGCTGCCCATCGACCTGCAGCCCAAGCTCCTGCGCCTCCTCGAGCGCCGCGAGGTCAAGCGGCTGGGAGAGACGCGCTACCGCCAGGTCGACGTCCGGGTGGTGGCGGCGACCAACCGCAACCTCAAGACGATGGTCAACGAGCGCCGCTTCCGCTCCGACCTCTACTACCGGCTGGCGGTGGTTCCGGTGGTGATCCCGCCCCTGCGCGAGCGGATCGAGGACCTCCCGCTCCTGGTCGAGGACCTGCTGCGCGACCTCGGACTGGCCGAGCGGCCCGAGGCCGTCCCGCTGCGGCAGCCGGAGTATCTCGCCGATCTCGCGCGCCACGGCTGGCCGGGCAACATCCGCGAGCTCAGGCACTACATCGAGCACTCGCTCCTGTTCAGCGAGCCGCCGGTGCTGCCGGAGGCGATCCAGGCCGCGAGCGGCGCGGCGGCCGGAGCCGCGGCGGCGGCCGCGGATGCGCCGGCAGGCGACGATCTTCCCTTTCGCACCGCGCGCGACCGGGCGCTGGCCGCCTTCGAGCGGCGCTACCTGGCCGCCACCCTCGAGCGCCACGGGGGAAACGTGACGGCCGCCGCGCGCTCGTCCGGGGTCGATCGCGCCCACTTCTACCGGCTCCTCCATCGCCACGGGTTCAAGTGATGCGGCGGCGATGACGCAGGAGCTCGGTCGCTACATCCTCCTCACGCGGCTGGCCGCCGGCGGCATGGCCGAGATCTTCCTGGCCGAGCCGGCCGCCGAGCAGGGGAGCGGGCGGGTGCTGGTGGTCAAGCGCATCCTGCCCCACCTGGCCGACAGCCCCGAGCTCCTGGCGATGTTCCACAACGAGGCGCGCCTGGCAGCGCAGATCGCGCACCCGAACGTCTGCCGGCTGAGCGAGCTCGGCGAGGAGCGCGGGCAGCACTTCATCGCCATGGAGTACCTCGAGGGCGTCACCTTCGCGCGCCTCGGCGCCGACCTGGCGCGCGGCCCGCGGGCGCCGGGCGACTTCCGGCTGGCCGCCGCGCTGGTGGCGCAGGCCTGCGAGGGTCTCCACCACGCCCACGAGCTGTGCGGCGAGGACGGCCGTCCGCTCGGGCTGGTCCACCGCGACGTCTCGCCGCAGAACCTCATCGTCACCACCGCCGGCGTGGTCAAGGTGCTCGACTTCGGCATCGCCAAGGTGCACGACGCGGTCGTCAAGACCCACAGCGGAGTGGTCAAGGGCAAGTTCCAGTACATGTCGCCCGAGCAGATCGCCGGGCGCGCGGTCGACCGGCGAGCCGACCTGTTCGCGCTGGGCGCCGTCCTGTTCGAGCTGGTGTCGGGACAGCCGCTCTTCGCCCGCCCCAACGTCCTCGATGTGACGCGCGCGATCGCCGAGGAGCCGATCCCGCGCCTCCGCTCCGCGCGGCCCGACGCGCCGCCGGGCTTCGACGAGCTGGTGGCGCGCCTCCTGGCGCGTGATCCCGGCGAACGGCCGGCGAGCGCCCGCGCGCTGGCCGATGAGCTGGGCCGAGCGGTCGCGCCGCTCGGTGGCCTGCTGGCGCCGCACGAGGTGGCGGCGGCGGTGAACCAGCTCTGCGCCGGCTTCATCGCCGAGCGCCGCGCGCTGGTCGAGGAAGCAGTGTCGGCGTCGGCCGAGGAGCGCCAGTTCGCCGCGCCCGAGATGCCGACCGAGCGGGTGGCCGGCTCGGCGCTGCCGACCACGATCGATCGGCGGCCGTTCGGACGCCGGCGGCGCGGGCGCGTGCTCATCCCGCTTGCCATCGCGGCGCCTGCGCTGGCGCTCGGGGCCGTGTGGCTGGCGCGCCGGGCCGGCGGCGGTGAGCCGTCCGGTCGCCCCGATGCCGGGGACGCCGTCGCGATCGCGCCGGTCGCGAGTCCGGCCGACGCCGCGCCGGCGCCGCTCGCCCACCCGGTGGCGGCCGACGCCGCGCCGCCGGCGCCTCCGGCAGATCGGGCGCGGCCGGCGCGCAAGAAGAACGAGCGGCCCGGCTTCTTCACCGTCGACTCGGAGCCGTACGCGACCATCTACGTCGACGGCAAGCGGCTCGGCGACACCCCGCTGTTCAAGGTCGAGCTGGCCGCCGGCCGCCACCAGGTGCGCGCGGTCTGCTCCTGCGGCAAGTCGCGCGTGTTCGCGGTGAAGATCCGCGAGGGCGAGACGCACCGGGCTCGCCGACTGGTCTGGTAAGATCGCCGCCAGTGCGCTGGCTGATCCCGCTGGTGACGGCCCTGGCCTCTCTGGCGACGTCCGCCACCCCGGCGCGCGCCGACGACGGCTCCGCCCTGGCCCGCGCACGCGCCCACCTGGCGGCGGTGGAGCTCGACCTGGCCCGCGATGCGCTCGCCGAGGCGCTGCGCTCGGGCCAGAGCGGTCCGGCCGAGCTCGCCGAGATCTACCTCCTGTCCGGGCGGGTCGCCGCCGCGCTCGGCCGCTCCGCCGAGGCGGTGGAAGACTTCGAGCGCCTCCTGGCCATCGATCCCGACGCCGCGCTACCGCCCGGCCTGGCCCCCAAGATCGTCGAGCCGTTCGAGACGGCGCGCCGGAGCCAGGTGGCTCCGCTGCGCCTGCGGGCGGAGCTCGCGTCCCGCGCCGAGCCGGCGCTGGTGGTGGTCGTCGAGTCGGATCCGCTCCACATGGTCGCGGGCGCCCGCGCGGTGGTCAGCGCCGCCGCCGGCGGCGACCAGACGGTCGCGGTGACCGGCGGGAAGCAGATGACCCTGCGCCTGCCGCGCGCCCGCGCCGCCCGGATCGCGCTGGCGGTGGTCGACGCGCACGGCAACCGCCTGGCCGAGGCGAGCTTCGCCGGCGGCGACGCCCGCGGCGATCGCCGTCTGTCCGCCTCGCTCGCCCCGGTGGTGGAGGAGGAGGTCCGCTCGCCGCCGCCCGCCGGACCGCCCGCCCCGCCCATCGTCGCGCGCTGGTACCTGTGGGCGGGGGTGAGCGCGCTCATGGTGGCCGGCGGCGTCTACTTCGCCATCGCCGCCGGCAACACCGAGGAGGAGCTCGACCGATGGGGCGCCGAGAGCGGCACCCACGACGCCAGCGCCGCCCTCGACCTCGACGCCCGCGGCCGCCGCCAGACCCTCTTCGCCAACGTCGGCTTCGCCGCCGCCGCCGTCACCGCCGGCGTCTCCGGCTGGCTCCTGTGGCGCAGCCGGCGCGCGCGCCCGCCTGCCACTGTCTCGGCCGGCGTGGTCGCCGGCGGCGCACAGGTTTCGATCGGCCTCCGCTTCTAGCGCCCGTCTCGGCGCACTCAGGGCGACTGCTCGTCGCCCAGGGTCAGCGCCGGGGCCGGATCGATGGCCGGGCGCACGCGGATCCGCTCGACGGTGAGCGGCGCCGCCCCGTCGTTGACCACGCGCACCTGGATGGGCTCTGTGTTGGGCACCGCCCCGTCCGGCAGCTGGTAGGTGAGCCGGAGCTCGTTCTCGTGCCAGTAGGTGGCGCCTGCCGCGAGGCGGACCACGGTGAAGGTGTGCTCGGCGTCCTCGCCCGGCACCTCGACGTCCGGCGTCGACCAGCGAGGCTCGCCGGTCGTGCTCATCCAGAATTCGGCGCTCATGGTGCCCTCGGCGTCGCCGCGGTAGCTCCACAGGGCCAGCGGCTCGTCGTCGACCGTGTCGTCATCCGGGTGCTGGAATCCCAGCCAGAAGCTCTGGCTGAGCGGCGCGACGAGGTTCAGCTTGATGTCGACGGCGTGGTCGGGCGCCCAGGTCGCCTGGGTCCGGATCTGACCGCCCGGGCCGACCACCAGGTTGCCGGCGACCAGGCTCACGTCGCCGAACCACGACCACAGCGCCGGATCGATCGCCGCGCCGTCGAAGCTGTCCCACAGGTCGAAGCCGAAGCCCTCGGGCGGGTCCATGGTCGGCTCGAGCGGCGAATCGACGTAGCCGTAATAGACCCAGTGCCGGCTGTCGCGCCGGTCGACCGGGAGATCGGCGTCGAGCTCGAACCACAGGGTCTCCTGGGTGTCGGGCTGGCCGTCGGCGAAGGTTTCGAGCCGGATCCACTCGCTGCCGGTCCAGCGGACCACCTGGAGGTCGCGGTGGTTGGGGCCCACCAGCGCGTCGAGATCGCTGACCCAGCCGATCGCCATGCCGGCAGGCACCGGCTCGGCGGCCCGGTTGTCGATGAGCAGCGGCCGGCGCAGGGTCCAGTCCGGATCCCACCAGGGCGGCTTGTCGCTGCCGCTCTCGGCCGGCTCGCAGCGGCCGGCGCGGCACTCCTGTCCCGCCGGACAGGTGCCGTCGGGGCACAGGTAGCGGGTGTCGTCCCACTCGCGGTTCCAGCTGCAACCGGCGGCGGCCGCGGCCGCGACCGCACCGGCGGCAGCAGCGGGGATGAGCGCGCGCAGCATGCCTCGATCCGATTATAGGGCAGGGCGGGGGCGCCCCCCGGGGAAGCCGGCCCCGACTGACGACGCCGGCGCAACGGTTGCCCGGCCCCGCGGGGGCCGGCTGTGCGTCCCCGCGGACCGCGCGTCTCTCCCGGTTCTCGCGCGCTTGCGCCGGGCGGGCCGCCTGGCCCTGCCCGTGCAATTCGCCCGCTCACGATGATCATGAAACGCGCCGCCGCCGTCCTCGTCCCCGCGCTCCTGGCCGCTGGCTGCACCTCCGCGGTGGGGGCCGTCACCGCGGATGCGTCTGCCGGGTCCGGCGACGGGGCGGCGGGCGGCGGCGACGGCGCGCACGCCTCGGGCCCGCTCAACTTCATCTTCATCCTGAGCGATGACCAGCGCGCCGACACCCTGCAGTGCATGCCCAAGCTGCGGCAGCGGACCCTCACCCGCGGCCTCGAGTTCGATCGCAGCTACGCCACCACCTCGCTCTGCTGTCCCTCGCGCACCTCGATCCTGACCGGGCAGTACGCCCACAACCACGGCGTCCTCAACAACGGCGGCGAGGTGGACGACGAGCAGTTCGGCGGCGCCGGCCTGTTCCGCGCGCTCGGCAACGAGGAGGAGACCTTCGCCAAGTGGCTGAAGGCGGAGGGCTACCGGACCGGCTTCTTCGGCAAGTTCTTGAACGGCTACGCCGAGATCGCGGGCACCACCGGACCCGCCTACGTGCCGCCCTACTGGGACGTCTGGATGTCCCCGCTCGATACCGAGCACATTTTCTACTACTTCATCCTGGTCGAGAAGCTGCTGGGCGAGTCGGACGCCGAGCGGGTCTGCTACCTGCCGAAGAACGACTTCAACGGCGACCAGCGCGAGCGCTGCCGCAACCGGTCCGATCGCGTGCTCGACGACGGCCGCGACAACTACTCGGAGACCATCGTGGCGGAGAAGGCCGCCGATTTCATCCGCCAGGCGGCCAGCGACGGCGTCCCGTTCTACGCCCACATCGCGTTCAAGGCGCCGCACAGCCCGTACATCAGCTCGCCGAAGTACCAGCCGGACCCGACCCGCTACCAGTACACCGCCGCCGCCCTCTCGGTCCTCGAGGAATGCCCGCTCTGGGAGTGGAACGACCGACCCTCCACCTACCTCGACGACAACCAGACCTCGGTGAGCAAGCAGCCGCTGTGGATCCGCGGCCGCCAGGAGGCCTACGCCGCCGGCAAGCTCGACGAGAGCATGTCGGCGGGCAAGCTGCGCGAGAAGCGGCAGGGCCAGCTCGCCTCGCTCCTGGCCATCGACGACGAGATCGATCAGCTGTTCGCCCTGCTCGAGGAGACCGGCCTGAGCGAGAACACGGTCGTCATCTTCACCGGCGACAACGGCTATGCCTGGGGCGAGCACTACTGGGACGCCAAGAACTGCAGCCTCGAGACCTGCTCGCGCGTGCCGCTGGTCGCCTTCCACCCGTCGCGCACGAGCCACACGGTGAGCCCCTGGCTGTCGGCCAACATCGACCACGCGCCGACCATCATGGACCTGGCCGGCGTCTCCTTCCCCACGACCGCGGTGGTCAACGGACTCAGCTACCGCGCCGCGCTCGAGGGGACCGGCGAGCCGCCCGAGCGCGACGCCATCCTGCTCGAGTGCAACTCCGGCTCCTACCAGCGGCCCAAGGGCGGGCCCGACTACCACAGCGCGGTGGTCTCGGCCGACCAGTGGAAGTACGTGGAGCACTTCCGCGACCCGGAGCTGACCGACGTGCGCGAGCGGCCCGATGGCGAGAAGGACGTCGACCTCTACGACCTGTCGCGCGATCCGCACGAGGCGCTGAACCTGTCCCACCTGTCGAGCGATCGGCTGATCGGTCTCGGCTACGACCCGGCCGACGTCGACGCCAAGCGCGGCGAGCTCAAGGCCAGGCTGAGCTCGCTCGAGGCCGAGTAGCCATGTGGCGCGCGTGGGGGGCGCTCCTGGTCGCGGCCTGCGGGGTCGGCGGCGGCTCACCGGGCAGCCGGGTTCCGCCCGACGCGGGCGATCCCGGTGCAGCGGCCGACGCCGCCGCGGACCCCGGCGCCGATCCGGCGATGGCGCACGCGCGGGCCGACGCCGCCACCCAGGCGCTCCTGCTCCGCTTCTGGCGGGGCGATGTCGGGTACCTCGCCGACCTGTCGCCCGATCCGGAAGGCCAGCCGACCGGTTACTGGACCTTCGCCCAGGCGCTCGACGCGGTCCTCGACGCCGCCGCGCGCCACCCCGGGGGCTCCTTCGCCGGCTGGATCGAGACCCTCTACCTGGCGCAGGAGGCGCGCGGCTGGCAGAGCAACTTCTTCGACGACCAGAACTGGATGGCGCTCGCCCTCCTGCGCGCGCACCAGATGACCGGCGATGCGCGCTACCTCGAGCGGGCCAGGGTGCTGGCGCTCGAGGTGGTCAGCGCCTGGGACCAGACCTGCTGCGGCGACCGGCCGGGCGGCGTCTGGTGGGACCGCGCGCACACGCAGAAGGCGACCGCGGTCAACGCCGGCGCCGCGCTCACCGCCGCGCGCATGGCGATGGCGACCGGCGACCAGGCCTGGCTGGAGCAGGCCCGCCGCATCTACCGCTACTGGCGGGACGAGATGGTCGATCCCGACAGCCACCAGGTCTACGACCACATCGAGAGCGACGGCAGCGTGGTCAAGTGGCGCTTCACCTACAACGAGGGGCTCATGATCGGCGCGGCGGTGGCGATGTGGCAGGCCACCGGGGAGGCCGGTTACCTCGACGACGCCCACGCCATCGCCTCCTACCTGGTCTACCAGGAAGTGGCGCCGACTCCGCTCGGCGACATCCTGGCCGAGTCCGGCGCCTGCAGCGGCGACTGCCGGCAGTTCAAGGGGATCGCCTACCGCTACCTGGCGGAGCTCGAGCGAGTCGCCTCCGACGGTCCGCGCTACCGGGCGGTGCTCGACGCCAGCGCCTATTCGCTCTGGGAGATCGCGCGCGACCCGGATACGAACATGTTCGGGGTCGACTGGGCGAGCGCGCCGTCTGCCGGCGTCCCGGTCAGCATCCAGCAGCAGAGCTCCGCCACCATGGCCCTCAACCTCCACGCCGCGCTGCTCGATCCGGCGCCGGACGGCGCGCCGGCGTCGACGGTCGTCCAGGCCGAGGACGCGGTCCTCCGCGGGGTCGGGGTCGAGGCGAGTCACCGCGGTTTCGACGGCTGGGGGTACGCCGCCGGCTGGCACGCCGAGGGGCAGCGGGTCGACTTCGCGGTCGAGGTCCCGGCCGAGGGCGACTACACGCTCGGCTTCCGCTACGCCGCCGGCGCCGGCGACGCGCTGCGGGCGATCTCGATCGACGGCGCCCACCTCGTCGACGCCGAGCGGTTCACCGCCACCTCGGGCTGGGACGACTACCAGGAGGTGACCGAGGTGGCCCACCTGGGCGCCGGGCGGTCGGTCGTGACCGTCGCCTACCGGGATGCGCTGGGCAGCGATGGCTACCTCAACCTCGATCGCCTCTCGCTCGATGCGCTACCGTAGGGGGATGTCCCTCCGGGCGGCGGCAGCGGTGATGGCGGCGGCAGTGGCGGTGACGGCGGCGAGCGATCGCGCGGTGGGCGGCACCGGCGACGATGCGGCGAAAACCGCCGCGCCCGGCGAGGCTGCAGCCGCCCCGCCCGGCGAGGACGCGGTGGCACTGATGGAGGCCGGCAAGTTCTCGAGCGCTCTCAGCGCCGCGCGCAAGGCGGTGGACGACCAGCCGTCGTCGGCCTCCGCCCACTACGTCTACGGGTATGTCCTGCGCAGCGTCTTCCGCCGCCGCGAGGCGGTGGCCGAGCTGGAGCGCGCCCACCAGCTGGCGCCGGAAGACGGCGACGTCGCGGTCCAGCTCGCCTGGACGCTGGCCGAGACCGGAGAGCTCGAGCGCGCGCGGGGGATCGCCGACCAGGCCGCCAAGCGCGGCGCCGGCGAGGCGGCCGAGCTCCAGACCTGGGTCGACCGCGCGCGGGGCGCCGCCGGCGAGCGGAGGCCGGCGCCGGCCGGCTCTCCCGCGGCGTTCCTCACCGGGGTCATGGAGAAGCTCGAGCGCCACAAGGTGCGCGACGTCCTCGAGAACGACGTCGACCGCGCGATGCTCGACCGCTGGGCGGCCGATTCCGGCTCCCCCTCGGCCACCGCGACCGACGAGTTCGTCGACGGCGTCGCGAGCGGGCTCGAGGAGGCGATCGCCGCGCGTTCGACCGGGGCGACTCTGCGCCGCTACGAGGTGGCCGACAGCGCGGCCGAGCGAGCCGGTCGCACCTACGTCCCCGTGACGTTGCTGATCGACTCGCGGGTGACGCCGCAGCAGATCAAGCTGTTCAGGAGCTGGGTCGCCGATCCCTCTCTGCCGGTGCCGATCGATCCCAACCTCCAGAGTGTGCTGCGCGGACTGGATCCGGCCGATCGGGAGATCTCGCTCGAGGCGCTCGCCGCCCAGTCGATCATCAGCGAGGTGACGATCGAGTTCGAGCTGGCCGGCGCCGCCGGCCGGTGGAAGATCGCCGACGTCGTCGAGAAGGACAGCGGCTTCCGGCTGTCGCGCATGGTCGAGATGATCTTCGCGCTGTCGAAACGCGGCGTCGTCGACCTGCCGAAGCCGAAGAGGCAGAGCTCGGCGTACCAGATCGGCTACGCCCTCGGTCGCCTCATCGTTCCGATCGGCCTCATCGTTCTCGTCGTCTCGCTGGTGAGGC
>Ga0111538_10004581_pt1 | contig 19167 bp, 17 predicted proteins | sample SoiMethybrSBSTD1_FD_79669 | JGI IMG/M metagenome (GOLD analysis project Ga0111538, IMG submission 79669) | Bulk soil microbial communities from a Populus tree surrounding site in Tennessee, USA - Soil MetaG P. TD hybrid SBSTD1 (version 2)... | ecosystem: Environmental > Terrestrial > Soil >...
CCCAGAAATTGACGCCGAACAGCCACTCGAAGTCCTCGATCGAGTGCTCGGCGAACGTGGAAGCCACCGAGACGCCGGCGTTGTTGATCAAGACGTGGATGGCGCCGTGGTGGTCTAGCACTTCTTGCGGCAGCGCGGCCATCCGCGCTTTGTCCGAAACGTCGACGCCGTGGATGGAGACGCGGCGGCCGGTCGCGACGAGCTCGCGCGCGACGGCTTCGAGTCCCTCCCGATCGACGTCGCACAGGGCCAGGTGACTGCCGCGTTCGGCCAGCACGCGCGCGGTGGCACGGCCGATACCGCTGGCCGCGCCGGTGACCACGCTGATTCGGTTGTTCAAGGTACGCATTGGGGGGCTCGCATCTTAGCGCGGGTTTTTGGGCAGGCGCTCGTACTCGCCGCTCGTCAAGAGCGGGTCGGCGGCGATCGTGCGCAGCGGCTCCACGTCACGCGCGGGGTCGTAGTCGGGCGCGAGCAGCCGCGGCAGCTCGAAAGCGACGAAACGGCCGAGTAGGTGAGGGCTCTCGCTGACCCAGAGCGTGAGCCCGGTCGTGTCCATGACCACGCCGTGCGTGGCGATCAGCGCGTCGATTGCCCGCCGATCGCCGAGCTCGAGCTTTTTGCCGTTCACGCCGCTGCGGTCGCGCAGCAGGGCCACCGCGTCGGCCGCCGTGGCTCGGCGGTCGAGCCGCGCCAGAAGCTGCCGGCCGCGCTGGTAGCGGGGCAGCGTAGAGGTCACCGCGCGCACCCTGGTATTTTTGGGGTCGTCCGCCGAGGGCCCCTCGAAGTGGTTGGTCGTGACGGCGCGCGTGCCGTGGCGAAAAATGTAGAGCGTCGCTCCGGGCACGCGCTCCATCGTCGCCGTCTGCCCGCTCTTGTCGGCGGCGATCACGATGTGGCTCACCATCGGCTCGCGTTCGCGCAGGGCGGCCGCGGCCTCGTCGACGGTGCGTGCAGTCCCGAGCACGCGGCGCAGCGCGTGCACCACCGGTTCACCCGTGCTCCTGGCTTCGCCGCCGCGCGCACCGTGGACCACCACCGCCAGGCCCTCTGCGTTCATGCCGCTGACCACGCCGACCAACCCCGGCCACGCCACCGATGCGAACGGGATCTTGCCGTCTTCCCGCACCAGGAAAATCGCCTTCTGGCGATCGAACACCTCGTCCACCTCGAAGTCGAAGGCGCGCGCGAGCAGCGTGTGACCGCCGCTCCCGGCGTCGCCGCGCAGCGTGAAGGTGGTGCAGCCGATCAGCGGCGAGTGCTCGAAGCTCAGCGCGATGTCGTAGAGAGCGTTCAGGTAAACGAAGCGCTGAAAGGTGTCGAAAACGCCCTGATACGGGTCGGGCTGGAAGCCGCGCGCGCCGGCCGCGATCTCGCGCAAACGCTCCGGGCTCATGTCCCGATCGACGTTTCGATAGCGAAACTGCGCGAGATCGAGCAAGAGCGTGCGAGCGAAGCGCGAGCTCACCTGCTGGCTGAAGCGGCTCAGCATGATGCCTTCGTTCTCGACCATCTGCGGGTAGAGCAGCCGCGCGTGGGAAAAGCCGATCTGCTCGGGCGTGCCCGCGAGCCGCACCATCGTGAGCTGGCCGCGTTTCGTCACGAACGAGTTCCCCAGCGTGCGCAGCTCGGGCGCGGGCGTCGCGACGTCGGCGCTCGGCAGCGTGATCGGCGGCGGCGAAAGCCGCGCCAGCCACGCCACCCCCAGGTGCAGGACGAGCGGGAGCGCGAGCACGACGCCGAGCGCGATCAACTTGCCGCGGTGACGGCGGAGGAAGCCGCTCACCTCGGACCTTTGGCCGTGGCGAAGGTATGCAGCACGCGGTACACGATCCGCGCCGGATCTCGCACCACGTGAAAGTGCGAAACGCGTTCGTGCTCGGGCGGGTAGAAAACGCGAACCGGCATTTCTACGATCGACCAGCCGGCGCGGGCGGCGCGCAGGATCACCTCGGCTTCGAAGCCGTATCCGGTCTCGCGCGGCGCGAGCGCGAGAGTTTGCGCGACGGGGTAGCGCCGCAGCCCGCACTGGGTGTCCGAAAGCTTGCGCCCGCTGAACAGCGACAGAAACACGTTGGAGAAGCCATTCGAAAACCGGTTCTGGGGCGGGGCGCCGTCGCGCAAAAGGTCGCGAACCCCGAGCACGAGCGCCTCGGCCGGCGCGGGATTACACAGGACCCGCATCGCTTCCGCGGCGGGATGCTGGCCGTCGGCATCGACGGTCACGGCCACGTCCGCCCCGAGCTCGCGGGCGCGCTCGAGGCCGCTCTTGAGCGCCGCGCCTTTCCCGCGATTTTGCGCGTGCCGGAGGAGCTCTGCGCCGGCTGCCTCCGCGGCTTGGGCCGTGCCGTCGCTCGAACCGTCGTCGACCGCGATCACGACCGGGTCGCCCGAGGAGGCGGGCCACGAGCGGAAAAGCTCGCGAACCACCGCGCCCACGCTGCGGGCGGCCTGATACGCTGGAACGATGGCGACGGCGCGCATAGAGTACTGACGACTAGTTATGGTCGAACCCGATGCGGAGCTATTGGCCGCGCTGGGGCCGCGCGCCAAGCGACAAATTCGCCAGCGCATGCGCTCGCTGCGCTCCGCCCTGCCGCCGGCGTCCGCTGCCGCGCGCAGCGAGGCGATCGTGGCGAGGTTGATGGGTCTGCCCGAGTTCGCTGCTGCCCGCGGCATCGGGCTATTTTGGCCGATGCAGTCGAAAAACGAGGTCGATCTGCGGCCCTTGGACGCGGCGGCGCGCGAGCGCGGTATCAAGGTCTATTACCCATTTCTCGCGGCAGTCGGCAACACCGTGCGCACCGGCTTTCGCCGCGTCGACGACGTCGGCAGTCTCGAGCCGCGCGGCAGCGGATTCGCCGAGCCGGGCCCGGAGTGTCCGGAGGCGCGGCGGGGCGACATCGACTGGATCGTCGTCCCTGCGCTCGCGGTCGATGCCTCGGGCTACCGGATCGGCTACGGCAAGGGCTTCTACGACGCCACGCTGCCCGACTTCGTTCCACCCGCCCGCGCGGCCGCGGTGGCCTTCGGATTCCAGCTCGTCGGCGAGGTCCCACGCGAGGCGCACGACGTCGGCTGCGACGTCGTGGTGACCGACGAGGCCGTGCTCGAAATACCGGTGCTGGTCAAGGAGGGGTGACGCCGCCGCCCGGCGGTCCCAGACTCCAAAGGCGAGGCCAGAACCAATGGGACTATTTGCAAGCAAAGCGCGGATGCCCGAACCCGATCGCGTCCTGCCGGGTCGCGCGGAACGCATGCCCGTACCGGAGCGCCACTTCGTGCTCGGAACGCGGCTCGAGCCCCCGTTTCCAGCCGGCAGCGAGCGCGCGGTGTTCGGGATGGGCTGCTTCTGGGGCGCCGAGCGTAAATTCTGGGAGACCGGGCGCGTCTACACCACGGCGGTCGGCTATGCGGGCGGCGGCACGCCGAACCCCACGTATCGCGAGGTTTGTTCGGGAATGACCGGCCACACCGAAGTGGTGCTGGTCGTGTTCGAACCGACGAAGATCAGTTACGACGAGCTGCTCAAGATCTTCTGGGAGAGCCACGATCCGACCCAGGGCATGCGTCAGGGCAACGACGTCGGAACGCAGTACCGCTCGGCCCTGTACTGGGAGAACGACGCACAGCGCGCGCGGGCGCTCGCCTCTCGCGACGCTTACGCCAAAGTCCTGGCGGAAGCCGGTCACGAACCCATCACCACCGAGCTCGGCGCGATGCCGGAGTTTTATTACGCCGAGGACTATCACCAGCAGTACCTCGCCAAAAATCCGGGCGGCTACTGCGGGCTCGGCGGCACGGGCGTGAGCTGCCCGGTTGGCGTGAAGACGGCTAGCTAGAGTTTGGTTGGTGAGCCCTTCGCCCCGAATTTCGGCGGCGGGACGGAACTACTTTTCACTGACGGTAGCCGAGTGCGCAGGTGCGCACAGACGTCGCGCCGACGTGGATCGGCGCGAAGGGCTCACCCACAAGAACCGCGCGCTGATATGGCTGATCATCGGCTGGCCGCCTCGCTCCGCGAGCTTGGCGCCGTCGATGGCTTTTTGCGGCTTGGGCGACGTGGCTGCGCAGAAGCGTGAACCGCGGTATGTTCGGGGCATGTCCGCGCTGAAAGCCCGCGTCGAAAACGGCCGCATCAAGCTCGATGAGCCGACCGACTTGCCCGAGGGACAGATTGTCGAGCTCATCCCGCTCGACGAGGTAATCGCGACCGACGGCGACGATCTCGGCGACGCGGAACGAGCGGCCCTGCATCGTTCGATCGACGAAAGCATCGAGGACGAGGAAGCGGGCAAGGTCGAGGACCTGTCGAAGATAATCGCGGAGCTTCGAGCTCAGTTGTGAAAGTCCGCGCAACGGGCCGCGCGAAGCGCGAGATCGCGCGAGCTGCCCTATGGTGGAGCAAGAACCGACCCGAGGCATTGCTCTTGTTTTTAGACGAGCTCGCCGCTGCCGAGCGCTTTCTCAGTACGGCACCTATCTCGGGTCAGATTTACGGCTACAGGAAAAACCGGTTGATCCGCCGCTGGCTGCTCGAGAAGACCGAGTACCACCTGTACTTCTCGGTAAACCGAGAGGCCCAGGTGATCATGCTGCACTCGGTTTGGGGCGCTCGCCGGGGTCGCGGTCCGAAACTTTAGCGAGTTTCCTTTAAAAAGCGCTTCGGACGTGCCGAAGCCACCAATCGTGAGCCGTCGCCCGCAAGACCCAAAACCCAGGACGGCGCTCGCAAACGCCTGACCGGTGCTCCTGAAAGACTCTCCGCGCGACTACCGAGCTGCGGTCGAGCTTCGGCGAGCTACGGGCGCGCTCGCGCGAGCGATTTCGGCCCTATTTCAAAAGCTTGAACGAGCCGAAGTACTTGAGCTTGTCTTCGGCCGAAACCTTGCCAGGCGTTGAAACGACGTTGACCTGGTAGAGCCGTTGCTTCACGAGGTAGCAGCGGCTCGTGTACTCGTAGCCGTCCTTCACGGTGCCGGTGAACTCGCGGCCGGGGTGGCCATCCAGCGTGATCGCCTGGCTGTGTTTGATGTTCTCTTTGGAACCCAGCGCGCCTTCGACCACGCCATCCAGAAGCGTGTTCGGGTCCGAGTCCGTGATCAGCGAGGGCGGATAGTCGTTGTAACTCGCGATGTAGACGATCGTACCTAAACCGAGTTCGACCGTGTGCGTGGTGAAGGTAAGCGGGCCGATCGCGCTCTGCTGTGTCTTGCGCTCGACCTTGGGCGTTCCCGGCAAGAGCACGGCGAAGCCGCCCTCTTTCGACGTGAACTCCGTCCATTTGGTACGCTTGCAGGCGAGAAGCGCCAAAACGAGAACGAAGATCAACGCCGCACGACGCCTCATCAGCCGAGGGTCTCACGGCCACTGGTTCGCTACAAGGCGTCGAGCAGGTCGCGCACTTTGCTCCGCGTGATCACGAACGTCGCGTCGACGCCCTCGGCGCGCGCGTAGTGGACGCTGAGCTTGCGCCACGAGTCGCCGGCGCCGATGCGATACACGAGCGGCTTCGAGCGCTCGCCCTGCCCGGGCTCGCGTTCGACCCGGACCGAGAGCTCGGGCTTGTCGAATCCGTATTCCGCCTTCGGGGGACCGATCTCGATCGCCGCCTCCGGCCGCATCGCGCCCAGGGCATCGAGGATGCGCTGGACCGCGGCTTCGGAAAGCGCCGCCCCGCCGCTCGCGACCAGGCGATTGCCCTGCTTCACGAGCTCGAGCTTGGCGTTGCCGGCGCTGATCGCGATCTGCCGCGCTTGTTCGGCCTCGACCACGAACGTTCCGCGGTCGATCAGCAGTGTGTCGAGGGTTTCGAGCGCTCGGCGCGGCATCACGAACACTCCAGGGTCGCCCTTGAGCGCCGCGAAAGCTCCGCCCGCGGTCGGCGTCCCGATCGAAACCACGCGTTCGTCCACGCCCCCGTCGCGGCGCTCGAGGGTCACCGTGAGCACGCTGCTCGGCTTTTGCAGGCCGAAGTTGCCGTCATCCCGGTCCGATACCCAGCGCTCGGCAGCGAGCGATCGCACGCCTTCCACCAGGTCGGAGGCGAGGCCGGGATCGACGTCGAAGCCCTTCGGCGCTTCGAGCGTGAAGGAGCCCGAGCCGGCGCGAAGCAAGCGCTGGGTGACCCGCGGCGTTTTGATCTCGATGGCGCGAAGCTCGTACGGGGTAAAGTCGAGGATCACGCGGCTCTTCATCAGCGTCGCGTCCGGTAACAGGTTGCGCGCGCTGGCCGGGTCGATCAAGAGCACCGCGCCGTCGTGCTTGCGCAGCACATGGACGCGGCCGTCGCTGGCGGGGTTGCCGATCAGCACCATTTCCTCGACCACCCGCGACTCGAGCGGCGCCGTCGACTTGACGAGCACGCTGCCGCGCGGCGGGTCGAGGCCCATTGCCTTGGGCTGAGCGTCGGGCACGAGCTCGCCCGAGACCGCGAGGATCGACTGCAAGCGCTGGTTTCCCGGCTCGAGCTCGATGTCGCGGTGCTGTGGCGCCCGCATCAAAAAGCCGTTCTCTTTGCGGTCGAGCTCGAGCCGCTGCTCGCCCTGCACGATCGTGAGATTCTCGATCTCGTCGTTGCGCAGGGTGAAAAGCCGGCGATCGACCAGCTCGTCGATCGGCGTCGACAGTCCCGGCAGCACGTTTTTCGCAACGCACGCGGCCAGCGGGTCGGGCTCGCGGCGCAGCGCGACGACGTCGTTCGGGCTGGACGGGCAGGTTCCGCCGACCACGATCACGGCGCGCGGTTTCTTCGGATCCTCGTGCACCATCGTGATGCGCACGCTCTCGTTTCCGGCCAGGGCGCGCTCGGCGGCCGCGGGTTCGATGAATTGCTCGGCCTTGGCGCGCGCAAATTGGAGCAGGATGCGATCGAGGCCTTCGCGATTGACGCGGTAGTCGTGCTCCATGCCGTCGAAGCGCCAGATGCCGTTGCTGCGGCGGAGCTTGCGCGTCCCGCCGGCGCCCTCGACGATCAGCTGCTTCAGCGAGCTCGAGACGTAGGGCACGAGCTCGCGCGCGCGCAGCGTGTCGGCCTGGACGTCGAGCTGTTTGACCAGATCACGGCTGACGATCACGACCCCGGGCCGCGGCGCGCCGTCCCCCGTGAGCTCGACGTACGCGGCGCCGGGCGGCGCGGCCGCTTCCTTGCCGAGCGCGAGCCGATAGTGGACCGCGCCCATGTCGAGCAGCATCACCCAGCGCGGGTCGTTCAGGCCGAACGCCGCGCGGTCGACCTCTTCCGGCTTGATGCGGCGCACGACGCTCGCGAATTGAAGCGAACCGAGGAAGTCGGTCATGGCGTTCACGTCCGCTTCCTCGGCCATGGGCTGCGTGATGAACCAGCTCGAATCCTCGCCGCCGTCGGGATCGGGACGGCGCTCGAGGCGCAATTTCTGACCTTTGCGGTCGATCTCGATGTGGACCAGATCGTCCTCGCGCCAGGCCCCGAGCAGGTTGTTGGCGCGCGCCGCCTGTTCGTTGGTGGTGACGCCGCTGCGCGTCCAGATCACGACCCCGAGCAGAACTACCGCGACCGCGATCAACGCAAAGTTCGTGATCTTCTGGCGCACGAGCTGCATCAGCCGTCCTCTTTTGCCGGCGGCTCGGCGGCGTCCTTCTTGGCCGCGGGCCCCTTCTTCTTGGCGCGGGGCTGCTTGTCGCTCTTCTCGGCCCGCGATTTGCGCTCGGTGACGCGCCGGCGGTACATCAAGAGCACGCCGAGCAATGCCGCCGCTCCCGGCATGTACAAAAGAACGTAGCGCTGCACCTCGGCCAGCGAATCCTCGGTCAGGCTCAGCCCGACGTCGTGTGACGCCTTCTCCGGCACGCTCACGATCGCCGGGCGGGCGCTCAGCCAGGACAACGCGCTTTCCACGAGCAGCCGGTCGCCGAGCAACTGTGGTTCGCGCCAGTTTCGGCTCCAGACCACGTTCGCGCTGCCGACCACCACCAGGCGCGGACCGTGCTTTTCCGGCGAGCCGGCGGCCTTCGGCAGCTCGGCCGCCATCGCCAGCGCGAACGGACCCGCGGCGTCGCTCGGTCCCTTTTCGAGCGCCGCACCGCCTTCGGTGAAGGGCCGGATGTCGTGCAGGCTGAAGGCGGAGGCGCTGGTCGTGAGCAGGGTCGCCGGCGACTTGCCCGCACTCGCGTGAAGGCTCTGGGCCGCGCTCATCAGCACGCGAAACAGCACCTTGTCGCCGCGCAAAAGGCCCTTGGTGATCGCGTGCTCTTTCGGCGTGGCGAAGTAGGTCTCGCCGATGCCGCTCGGATGGCGCAGCTCGGGATCTTTTTCGATCACGAAGTCGTTGGCGAACTCGATCCCGAAAACGCGCGTCACCGGATCGAGCCCGCTCGGCTTTATGCGGTTTTCCTCGTCGAGCAGCGGATTCACCAGGATCAGCGCGCTGCCGCCGCCTTTCAGGTAGCCGAGCACGCGTTCGGCCGCGGTCTCCGTGAAGGCGACCTCGGGACCGGGAATCACCAGCACGCGACACGGAGCGAGCGGCGGGGTTCGGCCCGGCGTCGCCAGATCGAGCGCTTCGACCTCGTAGTTGTTCTTCTCCAGCCGATAGCGCAGCTCGGCCGGGCCGTTGGGCCCGCCGTCGTCGATCGACATCTCCTGATGACCGGTCGAAAAGCAGATCTTCGGGCGCTCGCGCTCGAGGACGTTGCGAATGCCTTCGGTCAGCGCCTGTTCGAGCCGGGGTCGGGCGCGGCCGTCGTTTTCGTCGTACTGGACCATGTCGTCGGTGGTGACGAACCAGTGCCGATCGCCGCGGACGATCACGATGCTGGCGTCGGTCACGACGCGCCCGTCCTCGGTCTTGCCGGTGACGAGCCCGTATTTCTGTTGCAGAGCGAGAAATTCGGCGGGATTGCGATCGGGGTCGACGAAGCGCGGGCGAAGCTGCGTGGTTTCCGCGCCGTACGCCGTCAGCATGTGCCGCACGCTCGCGGTCATCGCATCGCTCGCGCTCAGGAACACCACGACTTCGACCGGTTCGGTCAGCGCGGCCAGCGTCTCGCGCGTGGCGCCGGAGAGCGTGTACAGGCCCGAACTGGTCCAATCCCAGCGCTTGTAGAAGCGGGCGACCAGCACGTTGACCGCCACCGCGATCAACACCGCGGCGAGCACCCCGGCCGCGGCGAGTGCCTTGAGCACGCGGCGCGACTCTTTGTGGGCCGGGGCCGCGCGGGCCTGCTCCGCCATCAGTCGAACCTCCACGAGTCGACGACGCGCATCGTGAGAAACAGCGGCAAGATCACCAGCGTCGCGTCGTAGATCAGCCGCCGCAGATCGACGATGCCCTTGGAAAGCTCGTCCATTTGCGAAAGCACCGACACGTGTGTCGAAAGCTCGTGGAGCGGCCCCGGATCGAAGATGTACTCGCCGATCCCGAGGATGAACAAACCGAACTGAACGAGCACGGTCAAGACCAGCGCCATCAGCTGGCTGCGCGTGAGCGAGCTCATCAAGGTGCCGACCGCCAGATAACCCGCGCCGACGCCGGCGACGCCGATGTAACTCGAGCCGACGACCGCCCAGTCGACCTGGCCCGTGTTACGCAGAATCAGGATGTAGAGCAGGGTCGGCGCCCAGATCAGGACATAGGTGGTGAACGCGGCGAGATACTTCCCGGCCACCACGCCGGCCGCCGTCACGGGGGCGGTGAGCAGCGATTCGATCGTGCCGCTCCGGCGTTCCTCGGCGAACACGCGCATCGTCAGCGCCGGGCACACCAAGAGCAGCGAGATGATCAAGAAGATCGACTGGCCGAAGTAGGCCTGCACCGGCCCGCTATCCAGCGACTGCTCGGCGACCTTCGAGATGTGCACGACCAGCGAGTAGAAGCTGAGCCCTTGAATCAGCAAAAATACGAACAAGAGCACCCAGGCCAGAGGCGTTACCCACAGGCTCAACATTTCCCGCCGGTAGACCGCCAAAAACCCGCTCATGCCTTGGCCTCCGCGGCTTCGGCTGGCGCGGCTTCCCCGCGCGTCAGCGCGGCAAACACCTCTTCCAGCGTCGGTTTGGTCGGAGTCGCTTCGCGCACGCCGATGCCGGCGCCGACCAGCACGCTCAGCGCGCTTTCGAGCACGTCGCCCGGCTGCGCAATCTCCGGCCGAAAGGTGAGCTCGACTTGCACGAGCCCGTCGGGGCCCGGAGCGTTGGCGTGCGCCTTGAACACGCCTTCCACGACCTCGAGTAGCGGCACCGCGCGGCGCTCGGGATCGCGCAGCACGAGCCGGGCCGAGTCGGCGCGCCGCATCGCGCGCAGCTCCTCGATCGTTCCCTCGGCGATCAGCCGCCCGCGGTCGATCACGAGCGCGCGATCGCAGGTCGTCTCGACCTCCGACAGGATGTGCGTGGACAGGAGAATCGTGTGCGACTCGCCCAGCTCGCGCACCACCTTGCGCACCTCGCGGATCTGATTGGGGTCGAGGCCGGCCGTCGGTTCGTCCAGGATCAACAGCGGTGGGCTCGAAACCAGCGCGTCTGCCAGACCCACACGCTGCCGGTAGCCCTTCGAAAGGTGCAGGATCAGCGTGTCGACCATGTCGGTGACGCGAGCCAGCCGCATCGCGCGATCGACCGCTTTGGCTCGTTCCCGGCGCGGCACGCGCTTCAAAGCCGCCCGAAAACGCAGGTATTCGCCGACCCGCATCTCCGTATAGAGCGGCGCGGCTTCGGGCATGTAGCCGATGGAGCGCCGCGCTTCGAGCGATTGTTCCAGGATGTCCTTGCCGTCGATGCGCACCCGTCCCGCGGTCATGCCGAGAAATCCCGAGATGATCCGCAGTGTCGTGCTCTTCCCAGCCCCGTTTGGCCCCAAAAAGCCGACCACTTCCCCCCGTCCGACCGAGAACGACACGTCGCGAACCGCGACTACCGTGCCGTAGTCCTTGGTCAAATGCTCGACCTCGATCATTCGGCAGTGGCGCATACCACGACCTGGCAGATCCCCACACGGCTTCGATGAGCCGCCTTGCCCCGAACCGGCAGCCGCGCCTCGATGCTTTTTGCTCCAACGTGGCAAAAGCCTCGTCTCGGCGCTGAATTGGAGCCCGCCGACTCGCGGCACGTAGGCTGCAACAGGCGCGGCCTCGAGACATGGTGACCAATAGAACGCGGCTCGGCACCCCGGTGGCGGTGCTGGTCCTGGCCGCGGGTTGCAGCCACCCCGCCGAGGAACCCGAGCTGCGACCGGCGAGCGCGACTTTTCTGTCGAACGATCGCGCCGCCGCAAAGCTGGCGAACGCGAACTGCGATCGGGAGCTCGCGTGCAACAACATCGGTTCCGGCCGGCGCTACGAGACTAAAGACTCGTGTCTGAGCACGTTCGAGCGCGAGAAATACGAACAGCTCGGCTTCCGGCAGTGCGTGCTCGGCGTCGACTACGGCGAGCTCGACACGTGTTCGCGCGAAATCATGGCCGCAAATTGCGGATTGCGTCTCGATACACTCGAGTCGCTGCGCTCCTGTAGCTCGGCCAGGCTCTGTCGGGATTGATCGATGAAGGAGGCAAGCATGCGCGGACCGTTGTCGGTGCGATCGCTGGGTCTGGTTCTTGCTACGAGCTCGCTCTTGCTCGGCTGCGAAGCGGTCAAGGCGATCTTCAAGGCCGGCGTCTGGGCCGGCGTGATTGGTGTGGCAGTGCTCTTGATGCTGATTTTCGGCGTGGTGCGAATGATCAAGGGAACGTGAACATGTAGCGGCGGGGGTACGCTGCGAGGGCACCCCGATCCAACTCGGGGTTGATGGTGATTGCGGATGGAAGACGCTGAATTGATGGATCCCCAGACGATCTCGAACCCGCCCGAGGCGACGGCGTCGAGTCGGCGCGCGCCGAGTTACATCGTAGGCGTCGGCGCTTCGGCGGGCGGCCTGGAAGCGCTCGAGAAGCTGTTCGCGAACATGCCGCGTCACACCGGCATGGCGTTCGTCGTGGTCCAGCATCTATCGCCGGACTTCAAGAGCTTGATGAACGAGCTTTTGGCGCGGCGTACCGAGATCGCGATCGACCGCGTCGAGGACGGCATGCTCGTCGAAGCCGACCGGATTTACCTGATTCCGCCGAAAAAGGAGATGATCATCGCCGGCGGGCGCTTGCTTCTGAGCGACAAGGGATCGTCCCAGGATCTGTCGCTGCCGATCGATATCTTCTTTCGATCGCTGGCCCAGGATGCCGGGAACAGGGCGATCGGCGTCATCCTCTCGGGCAGCGGAAGCGACGGATCGCGCGGCATCCGCGACATTCACGAGTTCGGTGGCATGGTGCTGTGTCAGGACGCCGAGAGCGCCAAGTTCGACGGCATGCCGAAGAGCGCGCGCGACACCGGCGTCGTCGACTACGTGATGGCGCCGGAGGACATGCCGGGGGCCTTGCTCGACCACATCCAGCACCCGTTCGGTCAGAACCTGGCCGATTCGCTGACGACGCATCCTGCCCGGACCAAGGGACTATCGACGATCTACCGCCTGCTCCAGGAGGAGTTCGGGCTCGACTTCTCCCACTACAAGCCCAACACCGTCACGCGGCGCATCGAGCGGCGGCTCCAGCTCAATCGCGCCACCGATCTGCACGAATACGTCGAGCGCATCGCGCAAAATCGCGAAGAGCTCGACGCGCTCTACCGCGATCTGTTGATCGGCGTCACCCGCTTTTTCCGCGACGAGCCCGTATTTCAGCTCCTCGAAACGCAGGTAATCCCCGATCTGATGCGCCGCGCTGCGGGCAACGAGGAGTTTCGCGTGTGGGTCGCCGGCTGCGCCACCGGCGAAGAGGCCTACTCGCTCGCGATCCTGCTGCACGAGCACGCGCAGCGCCTCGAACGCCGGCCTCGGATCAAGATGTTCGCGACCGACGTGCACCGCGGATCGCTCGAGTTTGCCAGCCACGGCCTTTACGAAGCGGCCGCGCTGGAGGGCTTGAGCGAGGAGCGCCTGAGCCGCTACTTCGTCAAGGAGGGAACTGGCTATCGCGTGCGGTCCGAGCTTCGCCAGTTCGTGGTGTTCGCGCCGCACAACGTGGTGAAGGACGCGCCCTTCACCAAGGTCGACCTGATCAGCTGCCGGAACCTTTTGATCTATCTGCAGCCCCTGGCGCAGAAAAAAGTGCTCAGCATGTTCCACTTCGCGCTGCGGCGCGGGGGCGTGATGGTGATGGGTCCGAGCGAGAGCCCGGGCGTGCTAGCGGACGACTTCGAAGCGCTCGACCCGCACTGGCGCGTCTACGTCAAGCAGCGTGACGTACGGCTCGCCACCGACGTGCGTCTGGCGAGTCGGGGCGTCGGTGAAACGCCTCGCCACGCCACGGCGATGGTTTCGCCGATCAGCGCGGGCAAGTACTCGCTGTCGCAAATCATGAGCACCTACGACGCACTGCTCGAGGAGTTCATGCCGCCGAGCGTGCTCGTCAACGAGCGCCGCGAGGTGATCCACGCTTTCGGCGGTGCCGGCAAGTATCTGCGCGTCAAAGACGGGCGGCCCTCGCTCGATCTTCTGGACATGGTCGACACCAATCTGAAGATGGTGCTCACGGGCGCGCTGCAACGGGCACTGCGCGACGACGTGCTCGTCGTCTACAACGGGCTTCGAGTGGAGACCCCCGACGGCGAGAGCGTCGCACGGCTCAGCGTGCGCCCCGTGCGTTCGCGCACCGCGAACTCGACGCAACTGTTGGTCTCGATCGAAACCACGAGCGAGCCCGCGCCGCGCTCGATCGGCGAAGAGGCGCGGATCGACGTGGGTCAGCTGTCCCGGGATCAGCTGAGCGCGCTCGAAACCGAGCTTCGCTATACCAAGGAGAATCTGCAGGCGACGATCGAGGAGCTCGAGACGTCCAACGAGGAGCTCCAGGCGACCAACGAAGAGCTGGTGGCCTCGAACGAGGAGCTGCAGAGCACGAACGAGGAGCTCCAGAGCGTCAACGAAGAGCTCTACACGGTGAACGCCGAGTATCAGAAGAAGATCGCCCAGCTCACCGAGCTGACCAACGACATGGATAACCTGCTCGCGAGCACGGAGGTCGGGACGATCTTCCTGGATCGCGAACTGTTGATCCGGCGCTTCACGCCCAAGATCGCGGAGGCGTTCAATCTGTTGCCGCAGGACGTGGGGCGCCCGATCGATTCGTTCACCAGCAACCTCGAGCATGCCGGCCTCCAGGAAGACCTGGTCAAAGTGCTCGCCAGCGCACAACCCATCGAGCGTGAGGTGCGCGATCGCCGCGGGCGCTGGTTCTTGATGCGGATCATGCCGTACCGCGGGCGCTCGCCGGTGGAAGGCGTGGTGCTGACCTTGATCGACACGACCAGCGTGAAAGCCGCTCAGGACGAGCTGTTCCAGGAGCGCCACCTGCTCGACAGCTTGATGGAGACGGTTCCGGACGCGATCTATTTCAAGGACGCCAGCGGACGCTTCATTCGCGTCAACCAGGCGATGGCGGAACGCCTGGGCATCGAAGATCCAGAGCTCGCTGCCGGCAAGCGCGCGCGCGACTTTTCGAGCTTCGAGCTGATTCAGAACTCGGAGCTGGAGGACGAGCACGTGCTCCGTTCCGGCGTCGGGCAGGAGTACCAGGAAGAGCGCTGCCACTTTCCCGACGGCCGTGAAGGCTGGTGCGTGACCACGCGCCTGCTGCTGCGCGACCGAAACGGCGGCATCGTCGGCACCTATGGCGTCTCGCGCGACGTCACCGATCGAAAGCGTGCGGACGACAAGATCCGTGAAGGCATCAAACGTCGCGACCAGTTTCTGGCGATGCTCTCGCACGAGCTCAGGAACCCGCTCGGCGCGATCGTCAATGCGATGACGTTGCTCGGGTGGGGCGAGAACGGCGCCACGGGTTCCAGCAAGGCGCTCGGTGTGATCGATCGCCAGACGCGCCACATGGCGCGCTTGCTCGACGACTTGCTCGAAGTCTCGCGTGTCACTCAGAACAAGATCGAGCTGCGGCGTGCGGTGATCGATCTGCGCGGCGTTGCCGAAGACGCGATCCGCGCCACGCAAGCGGACTTCGAGCGTCACGGCCTGACGCTGGTGACCGAGATCGACCAAGACGCGCTTTGCGTGGAAGCCGACGCCGCCCGTATGCAGCAGGTCTATTTGAATCTCTTGAACAACGCCGCCAAGTACACCCCGGCCGGAGGGCACGTCACGGTCTCACTCCGTCACGAGCCGCAACAAGCCGTGTTCCGCGTGCGTGACGACGGTGTCGGTATCGCGCCGGAAATGCTGGAAGGCATCTTCGACCTGTTCGTGCAGTCGGACAAGACGCTCGACCGCGCCGAGGGTGGGATGGGCGTGGGACTCACGCTCGTGCGCTCGTTGGTCGAGATGCACGGTGGCAGCGTGGAAGCTCTGAGCGACGGAGCGGGCCAAGGCAGCGAATTCGTGGTGCGGCTGCCCCTGTCGAATCGTGGCATCGATGTCGAGGTAGCCCCTGTTCCACGCAAGGCTTGGCCGCGCGGCGGGCGGGTCGTGATCGTCGAGGACAACCCGGACAGCCGCGAAACACTCCGGCATCTGCTCGAGCTCGGCGGCTATCGCGTGGTCACCGCGTCCAGCGGTCGCGAGGGCCTCGCCTGTATCAAACGCGAGCAGCCGGAGATTGCGATCATCGACATCGGGTTGCCGGGAATGAGCGGCTACGACGTGGCTCGCGAGCTACGCACTGACGGCGCCGCCAGGAGTTATCTGGTGGCGCTCACCGGTTACGGCCAGCCGAGCGATCGTTTTGCCGCGCTGGCCGCCGGTTTCGACGAGCACCTGGTGAAGCCGCTGCAGCCGGAGCACCTGGAGCGGCTGCTCAGCGCCGATCACGCCGACGTTGGCCCTTCCGAGTGAGGATTGGCACGCGCGATGCGGGGTCTGAGTGTTCGCAGCGCCATCGCCCGGTGCGATCCGCAACGGGCGAGGCGGCGGCGAATCGGTCGAGGGCGGAGCGACGGCTTCGGACGGAAGCAGAGCGGGTCCAAAACTTGCAGGCCGCCCGACACCCGCAAGCAGGAAAGGAGTCACGCTATGGCAACGCAGCAGAGTACCGCAAGCAAAGGTCGAGCTTCGCCGCGTGAGAAAGCGAGTGGTGCTCCGGCATCCAGCATTTCCGGCTCGGGCAGCGAACGAGACGAAGTCTACGGATTGATCAGCGTGCTCTATCACGCGCTCCAGGGAGCGGAAACGTACGCACGTTACTGCGAGGATGCGCGCCGCGCCGGTGACGACGAGCTGCTCGAGTTTTTCGAGGAATGCCAGGACGACGAGGTGGACCGCGCCGAACGCGCCAAGGAGCTGCTCGCGACGCGGCTCGACACCTATGCCGAAGATGCGGGTGACGACGACGACGACGAGGACGAGGACGAAGAGGAAGTCGACGACGAAGAGGAGATCGACGAGGAGCGGTGACGGATGGCGCGCAGCATCTGGAAGGGAAGCATCGCTTTCGGCCTGGTGCAGATCCCGGTCGCGCTGCACGCCGCGATCAAGGGCGACTCGCTGTCGTTCACGATGCTGGACAAGCGGAATTTCTCCCCGGTCGGCTACGAGCGCGTGAACAAGAAGAGCGGGAAGAAGGTGGCCTGGCAGGATATCGTCAAGGGCTACGAATACCGGAACGGCAAGTACGTGGTGTTGACCGATGCCGACTTCGCACGAGCCAATGTCAAGGCGACCCAGACCATCGACATCCAGGCATTCGTCGACGCCGAGCAGATCCCGCCGACCTATTTCGACGTGCCGTATCTGCTGGCCCCGACCAAGCCGGGTCAGAAGGCGTACGCTCTGCTGCGCGAAGTGTTGAAGCGCGAAGGCAAGGTCGGCGTCGCCAAGGTCGTGATTCGTACGCGCGAGCATCTGGCGGCCCTGATGCCGCAGGACGATCTCTTGGTGCTGGTGCTGATGCGTTTCGCGGACGAGTTTCGCGACGCCGGGGAGCTCGACGTGCCCGGCCACAATCTCAAGGGGCTGGGCGTTACGGCCAAAGAGCTCGACATGGCAAAAACCCTGGTCAAGGGCATGGCCGACGAATGGCGGCCCGAGCGGTATCACGACGAATACCGCGAAGACCTGATGCGGCTGATCGAGGAGCGCGCCAAGCACGGCGAGCTCAATTCGGTGAGCGCCGAACCGGCGCCGAAGGCCGAGGCCCGGGGCGCCAACGTCGTCGATCTGATGCAGCTGCTCAAGCAAAGCGTCTCGCAACGCGGCAAGAAGCGCGGCGCTCGCCGGCGCCAGGTCAAGGGCTCACCCAGAAAGACGCGTTCGGGCAGGGCTCTGCGCAAGGCCGGTTGATGGCCGGGCGTCCCGCGCGGCTCGAGACCTACCGTCGCAAGCGCGACTTCAGCCGCACCCGCGAACCCCCTGGAAGGAGCGCCGCGAAAGCCGGCAATAGCTTCGTCGTGCAGAAGCACGCCGCGCGGCGGCTGCACTACGACTTCCGGCTCGAGCTCGACGGTGTGCTCCTGAGCTGGGCGGTGCCGAAAGGGCCGAGCCTCGATCCCGGCGTGAAACGCCTGGCGGTCCACGTCGAGGATCATCCCGTCGAGTACGGCGGCTTCGAGGGCACGATCCCGAAAGGCGAATACGGCGGCGGCACGGTCATGCTCTGGGACCGCGGCTACTACGAGCCCGAGGGCGATCCGAAAAAGAGCTACCAGGCCGGGCGCCTGACCTTCACGCTCCACGGTGAAAAGCTCACGGGCCGCTGGCACCTGGTCCGGACCAAGGCTCGTGGCGGCGACGACAAGTCCTGGCTCTTGTTCAAGTCGGACGACGCCGCGGCGCACCATGACGGCGAAGCGATCGTCCAGACCGAACCAGATAGCGTGCTCACGGGTCGGACGATGGACCAGATCAGCGCCGGGAAGAGCGCGAAGCCGCGCAAGGGGGCGAAGACTTCGCGCAAGCCGCCGGCGTTCGAGCTCACGAACCCCGACAAGGTGCTCTACCCCGAGCAGGGCATCACCAAGCGCGAGCTCGCCGAATACTACGCCAAGGTGGCGGGCTACATGCTGCCGCACGTCACGGCGCGACCGCTGACCTTGGTGCGCTGTCCCGAGGGCCGCCACAAGAGCTGCTTTTTCCAGAAGCACGCGAGCGACGGCACGCCGGAATCGATCCGCTCGATTCCGATCGGAGAGGATGCCGGCGAAAAAGACTACATGGCGATCGACGACGGGGTCGGCCTGCTGTCGCTGGTGCAACTCGGCGTGCTGGAGATTCACACCTGGGGCGCGTCGAGCGAGGATCCGGAGCACCCCGATCTGATCGTGATCGATCTCGATCCCGACGTCGGCGTGGCCTTCGGCGCCGTGATCGACGCGGCGCGGCTGGTTCGCGAGCGTTTCGAAGCGCTCGGGCTCGAGAGCTTCGTCAAGACCACCGGCGGCAAGGGACTCCACGTCTGCGTGCCGGTCTTGCCTGACCTCGAATGGGACGCGGTCAAGGACTTCTGCAAACGCTTTGCGGAGCGCATCGTCGCGGACGATCCCGGGCACTTCGTCGCGACCATGTCGAAGCAAAAGCGCGCCGGGAAGATCTTCGTCGATTACCTCCGCAACGGCCGCGGAGCGACGTTCATCGCGCCCTATTCGACGCGCGCGCGGCCCGGTGCGCCCGTTGCGACTCCGCTCGCCTGGGACGAGCTCGAGGCCGGCCTCGATCCCGCGAAGTTCGATCTCCGGAGGGTCCCTCTGCGCCTTGCGCGGCTGAAAGTCGATCCCTGGGCGCGTCTCCCCGAGCTCCGCCAGCGCATCACGAGCAAGACGCTGAACGCGTTCGGCAACGGCGCGGTCAAATCGAGCCGGCGGCGCGCCGCATCCGGCCGGCGCTGATCTCGTCCTTGGCCTGAAGCTCGAGCCAGCGCGCGATGTCGCTGCGCCGGAGCAGACCGACCAGGCGCCCGTCGTCGACCACCGCCAGCTCCTCGGCGTCGCGGCGGCCGAGCTCGCGCAGCGCTTCGAACGCGTCCCGGCGCGGGTCGACCTGCGGCAGCGCCGAAAGCGGCGCGGCGATCTCCGCGATCGGCGTCACGTGCCACTTTTCGCGCGGCAGGCGGCGCACGTTGTCCGCCTGCACCAGCCCGAGCGCGCGTTCGTCGTCGTCGATCACCAGAAACGATTGTTCGCCACTGCCGAGCATGTGGTCGTCGACCAGCGTGCCCACGC
>Ga0111538_10004584_pt1 | contig 19156 bp, 12 predicted proteins | sample SoiMethybrSBSTD1_FD_79669 | JGI IMG/M metagenome (GOLD analysis project Ga0111538, IMG submission 79669) | Bulk soil microbial communities from a Populus tree surrounding site in Tennessee, USA - Soil MetaG P. TD hybrid SBSTD1 (version 2)... | ecosystem: Environmental > Terrestrial > Soil >...
ACCAGCGTGACGCCGACGACGGCGAGCAGTGCGATCGCCGCGTCCATGGCGAGCCGCCGGCGGCGCGGATGCCCGCTCGGGCCCACGCCCCGCCCCTGATCGCGCCGATCTTGCAGTTGTGGTGCCCGCCAAAACGGTGCGAAGACGGGCAAATAATGGCACCAAAACTGCAAGATCGGCGGAAGGTCGCGGCGGAGTCGGGGGAATGTGCGCACGGTCAGCGCCGCTGGTCGACGGCCCGCAGCCGGCGCAGCAGCAGCGCCCCGGCGCCGATCAGCAGCATGATGCCGGTGGCGAGCAGCGCCGGGCTGCGCACGCCGCCGCCGCTGCCGCCACCGGTGCCCGGCGCGCCGCTGGGCACGAGGGTTTCGTTCTGGCCGCCGTCGCCCTGGCCGGAGCCGCCCGGCCCGCCCGGCGCCGCCGACGTCGGACCGCTGCCCGGTTGGCCACTCGAGGTCGGGTTGCCGCCGGGGTTGCCGCCGGGATTGCCGGAAGTGGTCGGGTTCGTGGAGCCGGTCCCGCCACCGGGACCGCCCGGACCCACCGACCCGCCCGGGGACCCGCCCGGCGCCCCGCCCGGGGACCCGCCCGGCCCGCTCGGCCCCGGAGTCCGCGACGACGACGAGGACGGCGACCCGCCCGGCGCGCCGCCCTGGTTGTTGTCGTCGCCCGCGGTCCAGACGCAGTACGACAGCAGCAGGAGTATGAGCAGGACAAGAACGGCCGCCGCGGCAACGGCGGCGGCACGGTTGGCGGTGCTTGCTCGCCTGGCGTGTACCGGTCTCAGCTCGGACATCGGCTCTCTCTTCCGTGGATCGCCGTTCCCTATCGATGATTGTCCCGCGCGCGCAACCGTCTGTCCTGACAGGATGATCGCATGGCCTTGATCAACTGCGATTTCTTCGCGGAATCACTCTCCTTGAGTACGTCGATGACTGTGATTATCCCGCAACAGACGCGTTCCCAGATCGGCATGACGGGCAGCGCCGCCGGTCCGGCCGGTGCTCCGGTGCTGTACCTGTTGCACGGCCTGTCCGACGACCACACGATCTGGCTGCGCCGCACGTCGATCGAGCGCTATGTGGCGCCGCTCGGCCTAGCGGTGGTCATGCCGGCGGTCAACCGCAGCTTCTACGCCGACGAGGTGCACGGGAACGCCTACTGGACGTTCCTCAGCGAGGAGCTGCCCGAGCTCGTCGCTGAGTTCTTCCACGTGTCGAGGCGGCGGGCCGACACGTTCGTGGCCGGCCTGTCCATGGGGGGGTACGGGGCGTTCAAGTGGGCGCTGCGCCAGCCCGAACGGTTCGCCGCCGCGGCCAGCCTGTCCGGCGCGCTGGACCTCATGGCGCTGGCCGAGCGTGACGAAGGGGGCGATCCCCTGCTCCGCAACGTCTTCGGTGGCCCACCCGGCCCCGGCGACGACCTGCTCGCGCTGCTGCGCGCGGCCACCCCGGGTGAGCTGCCGGCGCTGCACGTGAGCTGCGGCACCGATGACTTCCTGTACGAGGACAACCGCGCGTTCCTGCGCGCGGCCGCCGACGCCGGCGTCGAGTGCACCGTGGACCTCCGGCCGGGCGAGCACGAGTGGGGGTTCTGGGACGAGGAGATCCGGACCGTGCTCGACTGGCTGCCGCTGTCACCGTCTCAAGTGGACGCCCGGGTGTAACGGTGCTTGACACCCGGCGGGAAGTGCTCCGGATCCCCGGCCGGGCGAAGCTCGACGAGCGGGGTCTGGTACGCGTCGGGAACGTAGTGCGCGAACTCGCTGTTGAGCCGGCGGAGTTCGGCGCGAACCGCGTCGGCGAGCAGGAGCGCGCGCTGCTGGGTGCCCGCAGCGTCCGGCGCCAGCTCGACCACGACGGACAGGCGCCGTTCCTGGTCCTCGTCCGCCACCACCGAGAGCACGAACTTGCCGGTGACCCAGCCGCTGACGTCGGGACGCTCCAGCGCGACGGTGACGTTCTCCGGGTAGACGTTGGCGCCGAAGAACGAGACGGTGAACAGTGACCGCCCGAAGACGTAGACGAACGGCAGCGGCACGGCCTCCCGGGCGGGATCCAGCCCGGCGAGCGGGTCGAAGCCGTGGTCGCGGCAGAAGTCGAGCATGGCGGCGTGCGGGATCAGGCCGCCCTCGTCGGCGATGTGGTAGCGCACCAGGGGAACCCCGCCGTCGCCGGTGAACAGCAGCGTTCCCTCATGCGTCTCGAAGAAGCGCGCCGACGGGTCGTACTGCACGAGCGTCGGCAGCCGGGACTCGGCGAACAGCTCGCGCGCCGCGGCGGGATCGGCGGCGAGGAACCGTCTGATGTGGACACTCAGCGGGGTCTCGGTGCCGAGCACACCCGCGTCGGCGGTGCCGTACAGCGACACCGAGTCGGACTCCGGGCGCCGCATCCCGGCCCGCTCGCCGACGAGCGTGCGCCACTCCTCACTGAACACCTCCCCGGCGAGCAGCAGCCGGATCGACAGCGCGGGCCAGTCGACGCCGCGTGACCGTCCACTGTCGACGACGTTCTTCACGAACGGGGGATAGCCGGCGAGCACCACCTGGTCGAAGCGCGGCCCCAGTTCGTCGACCACGCGCAGGATCTCGTCGACGTTGTTACCGGGCGTCGCCACGGTGACCGGGTAGCCCTTCGCGGCGACGTGCCGGCATGCCGCCGCCGTGTACATCCCGCCGACCCAGTTGCCGAGCGCGAAGCACACCACGACGAGCGTGCTGCGCTCGTCGGCCCGGAAGCTCGCGTACAGGGCGTGCTCGAAGCGGCGAGCGACCACGAGTTCGTCGAGCACCGAGCGCGGCCAGACCGTAGGCTGCCCGGAGGACCCGGACGAGACGGCCACCATGTCCGACGCGTCGAGCCGGCCGTTGCGGCACAGCCGCGGCAGCGGGTGGCGGCGCAGGTAGTTCTCCTTGGTGAGCAGGGGGACCGCCGACCAGTCGGTGCTCTCCGGGTCGACGCCGTGCTCGGCGAGGAACTCCCGGTACGCGGGAACGGTGCCGGCGACGTCGCGGAACAGGCGTGCCGCGGAGGCCGAGCCGTCTTCGTCGCCCGCGGGGAGCGGGGGCGCGGCATAGAAGTCGCGGAGCCCGAGCAGGACCCGCCGGGACCGCTCACCGGTCATGTCCCTCGAGGAGTGACTCACCACCGTGCCAGTATCCCGGCAGAATGCGGGCATGGTTGCGCACCTGGTCGGCCGGCGCCACCAGGTCGAGGAGCTCGCCCGGGTGGTCGCCGACGCGGCGGTGGGCGACGGAGCGCTCGTCGTCCTGGCGGGCGAGGCGGGCATCGGCAAGACCACGATGCTCGCGTGGCTGGCCGACGCCGCCGCCTCGGCCGGCATGCGGGTGCTCGCCGGCCGGGCGGTCGCCGACGAGGGCGCGCCGGCGTTCTGGCCGTGGCTGCGCGTGTTCGGCGCCGGCCGAGACCTCGGCCTCTCGCCCGACCTGCTCGAACTCGGCGACGGGCCGCCGGCGCAGGCCAGGTTCGTCGCCATCGAGCGGGCGGCGGGCGCGCTGCTGGCGGCCGTGCCCGCTGCCGGCCTGCTCGTCACGCTCGACGACGTGCAGTGGGCCGACGAGGCGACGGTGGCCCTGCTGCGCTACGTCGGCGCCGACCTGCCCGGCGCGCGGCTGGTCATCGCGGTGGCGACGCGGGAGGCCGGCGCCCCGGGTCAGCTCGGTGGGCTGCCGGCCGCCCGGACGCTGCGGCTGCCGCCGTTGACGGCCACCGAGGTCGCCGAGTACGTGCGGGCCACCGCCACCGGCCCGGTGGACCCGTCGTGGGCGGCCGGGGTGCACCGCGGCAGCGGCGGGAACCCGCTGTTCGTGCGGGAGCTGGTGCGCGCCGCAGCGGCGTCCGACCGGCTCTCCGAGGCGCTGCGGCCGCTCGCGGGTGCGCGGCTCGCCGGCGTCGGCCCGGACTGCCGGCGCCTGCTCGGCGCGTGCGCGGTGATCGGCGAGGAGTTCGACGTCACGCTGGTGGCGGCCGCGACCGGCGACGACCGGGTTCCCGCGCTTCTCGCCGAGGCGGTTGCGGCGGGCATCCTCGCCGACGACGCCGACGCGCCGAACCGGATGCGGTTCAGCCACGCGCTCGTCCGGCAGGCGGCGTACGACGAGCTGCCGCGCGCCGACCGGATCCGCTGGCACCGCCGCGTCGCCGACGCGCTCCAGCGCCGCCCCGCGCCACCGATCTCGCAGTCGGCGGGCGCCGCACCCGCCGCCGGCCCGGCGCCGTTCGCCGCCGGCGGCGCGGCGGCCGGGCACGCGGCGGACGTGGCGCGGCACCGCGTGCGGGCCGCGACCGACGCCGCGAGCTGCCGGGCCGCCGTCGACGCGTGCCGGGCGGCGGTGACCGCGGCGCTGCGCTCGCTCGACCACGCGGACGCGGCGCATTGGTACCGGCGCGCCATCGAGTTGGCCGCCGCCGCCGGCCTGGACCCGGCCGAGCACGCCGACCTGCTGCTCGGGCTCGCCGAGGCCGAGTTCCTGGACCTGCGGGTGAGCGACGCGCTGCGGCACTGCGTCGCCGGGGCCGACCTCGTTGCCGATCTGGCCCGCGATCTGGGCCGTCCGGATCTGGGCCGCCCGGACCTGCTGGCGCGGGCCGCGCTCGTGGTGCGTGGCGTCGGTGGCGAGGAGCCGAGCCGCGTCATCGCGGACCTGTGCACGCGGGCCCGCGCCGCGCTCGGCGAGGCGGACTCCGCTACCCATGCCCGGCTGCTCGCCCAGCACGCGATGGCGCTCGCCCAGCTCGCGGTGACCTCGTCGGAGCTGGCCCGGGAGGCGCACGCGCTGGCCGGGCGGGCGATGGCGATGGCTGAACACGACGGGGACAGCACCGCGCTCGTCGACGCGCTGCACGCCCGGGAGACTCTCGTGGGAGGTCCGTCCGCAGCGGCCGAACGGATCGACATCGGCACCCGCCTGCACCGGCTCGGTCCGGTGCCGGAGCGGCCGGAAACGCCGCTGTGGGCGCACTTGTGGCGCGTCGACGGCTACCTCGGCGTGGGTGCCGTGGCCGAGGCCGACGCCGAGATCGCCGCGCTTGCGGCGCTCGCCGACCGGCTCGGTTGGCCGGCCGTCCGCTGGCACCTGCTGCGGGCGCGGACCGCCCGGGCGATGCTCGCCGGCCGGTTCGCCGACGCCGAGCGCATCGTCGACGAGGGGCGGGCGCTCGCCGAGCGGTTCGGCGACCCGTCGATGGTGGGCCAGTACATCGCCTACCGGCTGGACATCCTGCGCAAGACGGGCCGGTTCGCCGACGCCGGGTTCGACGTCGCCGCTACGGCCGACGCCGACGCGCGCCCGATCGTGCAGGCGGTGGCCGCCGAGTACCTGTTCGCCAGCGGCGACATCGACACCGCCCGCGCGCTCTACGCACGGCTCGTCCGGGCGCTGCCGGACCTTCCGGACGACGTGCGCTGGCCGGCGGCCGTCTCGATCGTCGGCGAACTGGCGGCCGCGTTCGGCGACCGGGAGACCGCGGCGGCGAGCTACCGCGGGCTGCTGCCGTACGCGGGCGGGTACTTCGGGTCGACCTACGGGTACCGGGGCGCGTTCGCCCGCACGCTGGGCGTCCTCGCCGCCGCGACCGGCGATCACCGGACGGCGATCGGGCACCTGGCCGCCGCCGAGGAGCTCGAGCGACGGATCGGCGCGCAGGCGGACCTCGCGCTCGCGCAGCTCGCCCACGCCCGGGTCCGCCGGGACCGGGACGCCCGCGGCGACCGCGACCGCGCGGCGGCGCTGGCCGGGCAGGCGGCCCGGGCGGCTCGGCGGCTGGGCATGGCGCCGACGCTGGCCGCGGCCACCGCGCTGGTGCGGGAACTGGGCGGCGTCGACGACGACGTGGTCGCGTCGCTGACCACGCGGGAGCGCGAGGTGGCGCTGCTGGTCGCCGACGGGCTCGCGAACCGGGCGATCGCCGACCGGCTCACCGTCTCCGAGCGGACCGTCGAGACCCACGTGCGAAACCTGCTCGCGAAGCTGGGGCTGACGAACCGCACCCAGGTCGCGGCCTGGACGCTGCGCGCCGGCCTGCGTACCTGATCTGCGTACCTCCACTGATGCCCGGGGCCTTACCGGCGGCCGAAAATTCCTCTACCAGCACACCGGAGGTGGACAGATGTACGCACGACTGCAGACCCTGGCGAACCGGCCCGCCGACGAGAGCCTCGTTCCCAAGATCGTCGACACGATCGCGTCCCATCCGGGCTTCGCCGGCGTGGCGATGCTCGGCTTCGACGACGGCTCCGGCGGCATGGTCAGCCTCTGGCAGAACCGGGAGGACGCCGAGCTGGCGTCGGAGCGCTCGGCCGCGGCCCGCGGTCCGCGCCCGTTCGAGCTGACCCGCGACGAGATCTACGAGGTGGACGCCGACGAGTCGGGCCGGGCGGCGGGCGAGGAACCCTCCGTCGCGTTCCTCGGCGAGTTCGACGGGCCGCTGAGCCCGGCCCGCCTGGAGGCCGCCCGCGTCGCCGGCAGCGAGCGGATCGGCCCGGTCCTGCGCACGCTGCCCGGCCTGGTGCGGTTGCTCGTGCTCTGGCACCCGACCGAGCGGCGGATGGTGGTGCTGCACCTCGCGACGTCGACGGCGGTGCTGGAGGCGGTGGGTGCGGCGGTGATGTCCACCAAGCTGCTGCCGGGCGAGGACCCGGAGCTGCTGCCCGGCCCGGACCGCGTCACGATGCCGCGGGTCGCCGCCTACCGGGCGGTCGCCGTGCCCGCGTCCCGCTAGCGCGCCGCCCCCGCTGGCGCGCCGGCTCCCGCTAGCGCGCCGGCTCCCCGCCCTGGATCGCGGTGATGGCGATCGTGTTGACGATGTCCTTCACGGTCGCCCCGCGCGACAGGTCGTTCACCGGGCGCCGCAGCCCTTGCAGGATCGGGCCGACGGCCACCGCGCCGGCCGAGCGCTGCACCGCCTTGTACGTGTTGTTGCCGGTGTTGAGGTCGGGGAAGATGAACACCGTCGCGTGCCCGGCCACCGCGCTGCCGGGAAGCTTGGCGGCCGCGACGGCCGGGTCGATCGCCGCGTCGTACTGGATGGGGCCCTCGACCGGCAGGTCCGGGCGCCGCTCGCGGACCAGCCTGGTGGCCTCGGCCACCTTGGTGACGTCGGCGCCGGCGCCGGACTCGCCGGTCGAGTAGGACAGCATCGCCACCCGGGCCTCGACGCCGAAGCGGGCCGACGTCTCCGCCGAGGAGAGCGCGATGTCGGCCAGTTGCGCGGCGTCGGGGTCCGGGTTGACGGCGCAGTCGCCGTACACGAGGACGCGGTCGGGCAGCAGCATGAAGAACACGCTCGACGCGACGGAGACGCCCGGCCGGGTCCGGATGATCTCGAAGGCCGGCCGGATCGTGGCCGCCGTGGTGTGCGCCGCGCCGGACACCATCCCGTCGGCCCGTCCACTGTGGACCATCAAGGTGCCGAAGTAGTTCACGTCGCGTACGACGTCGTGGGCCAGGTCGAGGGTCATGCCCCTGGCCTTGCGCAGCTCGGCATAGGTCGCCGCGAACCCGTCGAGCAGGTCGCTCGCGCCGGGGTCGATCACCTCTGCGGCGCCGAGGTCGAGCCCGAGGTCGCGGGCCCGACGGCCGACGGTGTCCGGGTCACCGAGCAGCACCAGGTCGGCGACGCCGCGCCGCAGCACGGTGTCGGCGGCGCGCAGGATCCGGTCGTCGGTGCCCTCGGGCAGGACGAGCCGGCGACGGTCGGCGCGGGCCCTGTCGATCAGCTCGTGCTCGAACATCATCGGCGTGACCCGGGTGGACCGGCTCACGTCCAGCTGCCGGGACAGCTCGGCACCGTCCACACTGGACTCGAACGCACCGAGCGCCGCCTCCACCTTGCGCGGGTTGGCCGCCGACAGCGCGTGCTCGATCCGCGTCGACGCCGCGATGGTCTCGTAGCTCGCGGTCGCGACCTTGAGTACCGCGAGACCGGGGTCGAGCCCTTCGAAGACCCGCATCGCGACGGGATCGGGGTCGATGCCCAGCGTCAGCACGATGCCCGCCACCGACGCCGTGCCGGCCACCTGCGCGGCGGCGGTGGCCACCAGCAGGTCGGCGCGGTCGCCCGGCGCGATGAGCAGCGCGCCCGGCGTGAGATGGTCCAGCACCGTCGGCACCTGTGCCGCGCCGACCACGAAGTCGAGCACGTCGCGACCCAGCGCCGCGCTGTCACCGGTGACGACGGTGGCCCGCAGCGCGTGCGCCACCTCGGCGACGGTCGGCGCGCGCAGCGTCGCCACCTCCGGGATGACGTAGGCCGGCACGGGCAGCTCGGGCCGGCGCAGGCCCTCGGGCGCCCGGTTGACGACAACGGCCGCGACCGTGGCGTCGAGGTCGGTGAGGCTGTGGTAGGCGGCGCGCGCTTCGCCGTCGAGCGCGGCGGCTTCGGCGGTCGCCCCGTTCACGACGACCACGACGACGCTGCCGAACTCCGTCGCCATCCGGGCGTTGAACGCGAGTTCGCGCGGGATGCCACGGGCCCCGGGCTGGCCGTCGTCGAAGTCGCTGCCCACGACGACGACCGCGGCGCACCGCCTGTCGACGGCGCGGTACCGCTCGACGATGAGTGAGAACAGGTCCTCCCGGCGACCGGCGGCGACAAGCGCGGCCGCCTCGTCGGTGGTCACGCCGAACAGGTCGGCGCGCGGGATCGCGACGCGGTAACGCTCGCGGAGCAGGTCGAGGAGCGGGTCGGCGTCGGCGTTCTTGACGAGCGGCCGGAACACGCCGAGCGTGGGAACCCGGTGCGAAAGCAGCTCGGCGAGGCCGAGCGCCACCGCGGACTTACCGGCGCCGGATCCGTGCTCGGTGACGTAGACGCTGCGTGCCACCGCATCACGGTACCGGCCCTGGGAGACGGCGGCCCGGCTGAGTTACGAGGCGGCTGCGCGGGCGCGGCCGCCCGCCGCGAGGCGGTGCAGGAACTCGGCGTTGCTGCGGGTGCGCTTGAGGTGGTCGAGCAGCTGGTCGAGCGCCTGCCCGGGCGGCAGTTGCGCCACGGCGCGGCGCACCGCCCGCACGACGTTGAGCTCGTCGGGGGCGAGGAGCAGTTCCTCCCGACGGGTGCCCGACGCGGTGACGTCGATCGCGGGGAAGACCCGCCGCTCGGCGATGCGCCTGTCGAGCCGGAGTTCGGCGTTGCCGGTGCCCTTGTACTCCTCGAACAGCACGCCGTCGCCGGCCGATCCGGTGTCGACGAGCGCGCTCGCGATGATGGTCAGCGTGCCCCCACCGTCGGTGTTGCGGGCGGCACCGAGCAGGCGCTTCGGTGCCTGCAGCGCCGCGGTGTCGATGCCGCCGGTCATCGTCCGGCCGCCGGAGGGCGCCGCGTTGTTGTGTGCGCGGCCCAGGCGGGTCAACGAGTCCAGCAGCACCACCACGTCGCGGCCGAGCTCCACCAGGCGCTTGGCGCGCTCGATGGCGAGATCGGCGGTGGCGATGTGGTCGGTGGGCGGCCGGTCGAACGTGGACGCGACCACCTCGCCGCGCACCGACCGGCGAATCTCGGTGACCTCCTCGGGCCGCTCGTCGACGAGCACCACCATCAGGTGGCACTCCGGATGGTTGCGCGTCACCCCGTTCGCGATCGCCTGCAGGATCATCGTCTTGCCCGCCTTGGGCGGCGACACGATCAGCGCGCGCTGGCCCTTGCCGATCGGCATCACCAGGTCGATGACCCGGGTGGTGAGCACGTGCGGTTCGGTTTCCAGGCGCAGGCGCTGCTCGGGGTGCATCGCGGCCATCTGGGCGAAGTCGGGCCGCCTCCGTAGCTTTTCGGGCGGCATGCCGTGGATGGTGTCCACGCGGACGAGGCCGCGGTTGTTCGGGTTGGCGACGCCCGTGACCTCGTCGCCCGGACGCAGGTCGTGGCGCGCGATCAGCGCCGGCGGGATGCGCACGTCGTCGGGGTGCGGCCGGTAACCGTGCAGGCGCAGCGTGCCGCCGCGGGAGCCGGTGAACGCGACGATGCCTTTGACGGCGGTTTCGGCCGCGTCATCGGCGGTGCGTTGAGTCGGTTGGGTAACTGTCATTGGCCTCTCCACGTGTGCCGTGGGTGAAACGGAAGGTGAGGTGGGGATTCCCGGTGTGCGAGCGTCGCGTTTGCACCGGTGGGTGTCGGAAAATCGACCTTCCAGCGAGGGGGCCACCGTAGACGATGGCGGCCGGCATCCAGCTGGTTCTGGCCCGAGGGTAGCTCGGGTCGCCGGTCACGGCAAGCGACTATCGGGAAGCCGCCGGATCCAACGTCTGACGCCGTATCGTTGCCACCGGGCCGTTCTGACAACGATAAGGCGTCAGACGTTGGGTGCCACTCACAGGCGCCACGCAACGCGAGCGTCGGGGCGGTACTCGCACTCGGTACCCGTGTGCACGTGCGCGTCGAGGTGTGCCGCGAGCTCAGGGTGGACGCGCCGGATGCGGTCGATCGTGTAGCGGATGCGCGCCGACACCGTCTTGCGGGCCTTGTCCGTCTCGTCGCCCAGCCGGCGCGACCGGTTGCCCAGCCCGGTGGCCGCCGCCAGCTCCGCGACCAGGAACTCACGCTCGGCGCGGGCACGCCCGGCACGCTCCGCGTCGTTCGCCGTGACGGCGTCGTCGATGTTGTCGTCGAGTTCGGCGAGCCTCGCCTTGTACGCGGCGCGGGCGCGCTCGTCCAGCACGGGGTCGGCGCCGGCGACCGGCGACAGGCCCGGGGCGATCAACCGGGACACGTGCACCGGCCGGCCGGGCGCGGCGAGCAGGGCGGCCAGGTCGTGCAGCCCCTTGGCGTCGGGGACGCGTACCGTGCGGCCCTCGTACGCGAGCAACCACAGGTCGCCGTCGCGCCGGAACACCGCGCCGGGACTCGTGGCCAGCTCACGCAGCCGCTCCACCCAGCGGGGCGCGCCGAGCCGCTCGTACATGGCGGTCGCGGCGGCGACGTGTGCGGTCGCCTTCTCCTGCCAGCCCAGCGCGGCGGCCAGCATCGCCAGGTGGTGGTCGACGGCGCCCTGGTACGACGCGCACCCGCCGACCACCGAGTGCGTTCCCGCGAGCGGAAGCAGGTGTTCGTAGACCTGCCGGCGCTCGTCGTCGGTGCCGTATTCGGCGAGCATCACCGCGGCCAGCACCACCGGTTCCGGGTCGTGCGAGTGCGCGGAGTCGGCGAAACGGTAACCCGCCATGGCCGCCGCGGCCGCCCGCCGCTCGCCGTGGGCATGCTGGTGGAACGCGATGAGCACAGGGTCCACCCGCCGGCCGAACGTGCTCGTGGGAATCGGGAGCTCCGGTGCCGTGCGCCCGAGGATCGCGAACACGAACGCCTGCGTGTTCGCGGCGCCGATCGCGTCCGGTTCGCCGATCCGCACGCCCAGCTCGGCCGCCTCGACGAGGAGCGCGGCGGCCGCGTCCGGGTCGCCGCCGATCAGCGCCAGCGTCACCCGACGGCTGAGCGCGTTCCAGCGCGCCTGCGGATGCCCGAGGTCGCCGGCGAGCCGGCAGTACGTGCCGAGTTCGGCGACGCCGTGCGGGTCGCCGAGTTCGATGAGCGCCGCCGCCCGCAGCTGGCGGGCCTGCGCGTACCGATCCGTGTCGCCGGCCCGCTCTGCGTAGACGGCCATCTCGTCCACAATGGGCAGTCGGGTGCGGGCCGAGCCGGGACGCCAGTGCGCATCGTGCAGCGCGAGCAGGCAGGCCGCGATCGTGGTCGGGTCGCCGGCCACCCGGGCCAGGCGGACCGCCCGCTCCGCGACGCCGGTCACCTCGGCCAGCGAGCCGCCGATCCCGCCGTGGTGCCGGGTGCGCGCCTGCGCCGCGAGCAACGCCGGCAGCAGCGTCGGCCGCGCGGGCGCCGCGCCCGGCGCGGTCAGCTCAGCCGCCGCGCCCGGCGCGGTCAGCTCAGCCGCCGCGCCCGGCGCGGTCAGCTCAGCCGCCGCGATCGCCTCGGCGAGCACCGCGTCGGCCTCCGCGTCGGCGGTGCCGGCCCGCGCGCCGAGCCGGTGCAGACCGAGCGCGGCAGTCCCGAGTGCGTCCACATCGGACAGTTCACGGGCGGCGGCCACGGCCGCGCGCAGCGACTCGCGGGCGGCCTCGGTGCGACCGGACCGGTGCCGGGCGGCGCCGAGCCCGAGCAGCAACCGCAACCGCAGCGCCGCACCGGCCGCACCGGCCGAGCCGGCCGCACCGGCCGCACCGGCCGCACCGGCCGCACCGGCCGAGCCGGCCGCACCGGCCGCACCGGCCAAGGCGGCCAGTGCCCGCTCGAAGTGCGCGCAGGCGTCCTCGTACGCGAGCCGGCCGGCCGCCTCCTCGCCCGCGACCGCCGCCCAGCGCGCCGCGTCGGCGGCCGCCGCCCCGCCGGCGCGCAGCAGGTGCGCCGCCACCTCCGCCGCCGCAACGCCGTGCCCGGCCGTGGAGCGGGCGATCAGGACCTGCGCGGCGGCGTGATGGCGGCGGGCGCGGTCGGCCGGGTCGAGCGCGTCGTACACCGTCGCGCGGAACAGGTCGTGCACGAAGCGCACCTGCCCGGCGGGTGCCGGCGGGCGGACCACCACGGCGGCGCGCACGGCCTCCTCGACGAGCGCCGTGGCGTCGTCGGGATCGAGGCCGGCGACCCGGTGCAGGACGTCCATTGTGGACTCCGTGCCCAGGACCGACGCGTGCCCCAACAGGTCGGCACAGCCGGCCGAGAGCCGCGCCAGCCGGTGCCGCAACACCTCGCGCACGCCGGCCGGCACCACGTCGGGCACAACGTCGGGCATGATGTCGGGCACGGCACCCCCCGACGCGACGAGCAGCCGCGTCACCTCCCGCGCGAAGAACGGGTTGCCGCCGGTGCGCCGCCACACCTCGGCGACCACGCCGGGATCGGGCGCCGTCCCGGCCACGCCCGCCATCAACCGGGCGACGTCCGGCTGAGCCAGCCCGCCGAGCTGCACCACCGTCGCGGCGCGGGCGAGGTCGAGCAGCCGCGGCGCGGCCTCCGCCTCCCGGTAGGTGCCCAGCAGGAGCACCCGCGCGGTGCGGATCTGCTCGGCGACGAACGACAGCACCACCAGCGACGGCTCGTCCGACCAGTGCAGGTCGTCGAGGACGACGGCGACCGGCTGCGCGCCGCCCGCCCGCACCAGCGCGCCCGCGATGCCGTCAAGGAGACGGAACAGAGCAGCGTCCGGGTCCCCCGACGGCACAGCGGCCGGGAACGGCTCGCCCGACCGCACGGCCGCCGGGAACGGCTCGCCCAGGCCGCGCAGCGCCTGCACCCACGGCCAGTACGGCGGCGCCCCGGTGTCCGGCCGGCAGGCGGCCCACGCGACCCGCACGCCGGAGCCGGGCCCCTCGCGCAGCAACTGCCCGGCCACGGCCGTCTTGCCGATGCCGGCGTCGCCGGCCACCAGCAGCAGCCCGCCCCGGCCCGCGCGCGCGTCGGACAGCGCCGCCGACAGCGCGTCGAGCGCGTGAGCCCGCCCCAACAGCATGACCCAGTATCGCCGTCAGAATCCCGGCGGCGGCCGGTACCCGCCGACCACGTCGGCCAGCCGGCGCGCGACGTCGACGACCGTGCGGTCGCCCAGGAACGGCCCGACGACCTGGACGCCGACCGGCAACCCCCCGGCCGACAGCCCGATCGGCACCGTCGCCACCGGCAGGTGCGTGATGGACAGCGCCTGCACCCACCGCACCTGCTCCCAGTACGGCACCGTCGCGCCGTTCACCGTGATGCGCCGCTCGTCGGGATCCGGTGTCGCGTCGTGTGAATTCGCCGTCGTCGGCGTCACCGGGCAGAGCAGCACGTCGACGTCGCGGAACATCCGCGCCCAGGCCGCGGTCACCTCGAGCCGCCGTTCGTGCGTGAAGGCCCACTCGCGCACCGGCGCCGTGACGTGGCGCGCCCAGCGCGCCCGCGGCGTGGAAGCGTCGGTGGCGGCGAGCGCGGTCAGGTCCGCGAACGCCGCGTCGTCCATCATCGTGCCGAGGAACGGCTGGACGAGACGCTGGAACAGCCGCGCCGACTCCGCGAGATCCACCGGACCGGGGTGGTCGTCCACCTTGACCCCGTCGCGGCGCAGCTCCGTCACAACGCCGAAGAGCACGTCGAGCACCGCGGTGTCGACGGGGTGGGCGGCGTCGTCGAGCCACGCCGCGATCCGGTAACCGGCGAGCGTGTCGGCCCGCGGCGCCGGCAGGTCGAGCCGCCATCCGGCCGCGTGCGGCTCGTCCGGGCCGGCCAGCACGTCGAGCGCGAGCGCGAGGTCGTCGGCGCCGCGGGCGAGCGGGCCGAGCACCGCCATGTCGATCTCCGTGCGCACGCCGGGCGGCGGCGGCAGGTGGCCGCGCTGCGGCACCACCCCGAACGACGGCCGCAGCCCGTACACGCCGCAGTACCCGGCCGGCATGCGGATCGACCCGCCGAGGTCGCTGCCGAGGTCCAGCCCGGTGAGCCCGGCCGCAACCGCCGCTGCCGGCCCACCGGACGAGCCGCCGGGGGAGCGGGTGAGGTCCCACGGGTTGCTGGTGCGCCCGAACACCGGGTTGTCGGTCTGCGCGTCGGCCGCCCACGCCGGCGTGTTCGTCTTCCCCAGCACCACCGCGCCCGCGGCCCGCAGCCGGGCCACCGCCGTCGCGTCGCGCTGCGGCACGTGGCCGGCCAGTTCGGGTGCGCCGCAGGTGGTGCGCAGCGACGCCGTCTCGATGCTGTCCTTGATGGTCACGGGCAGGCCGTGCAGCGGCCCGAGGTCCTCGCCGCGCGCGGCGGCCTCGTCGGCCGCCGCCGCTTCCACCCGGGCGCGCTCCGCGTCGAGCGTCACCACCGCGTTCACGACGGGGTTCAGCCGCTCGATCCGGTCCAGGTACAGGTCGACGAGTTCGCGGCTGCTCAGCTCGCGGCGGCGCAACCGCGCGGCCAGCGCACTGGCGGAGTCGAAGTGAGTCAGGTCCGGGTCCCCACTTCGTGGTGACCCGCCCTGACCGGGCCGGCTCTGCCTGATGATGACCTCGCTGCGCTCGGTCATGGCTTCACCTCGTACACGGCGTTCACCGGGTCCTCGACGGGCAGCCGCCGCACCGTCGCGAAGCCGGCTCGGCTGCACAGGGAGCTCAGCTCCGCCGCCGGCAGGCCGAGGCTGCCCAGCCCCGGACCGCCGGCGGCGAGCGACACCGACAGGCAGTACAGGACGCTCACCCCGTAGTACAGCGCACCGAACGGGTTGAGGTTCCCGGCGAGCGAGTCGGCACCGTTGATCTCGGCGCAGACGTACGTACCGCCGGGCCGCAGCGCCGCGCGCACCGCACGGAGCAGCCCGAGCGGGTCACCGGCGTCATGCACGACGTCGAACGTGAACACCACGTCGTACGGCCCGGCGTCCACAGTGGACGCGACGAATCGCACCCGGTCGGCCACTCCGGCCGCCGTCGCGTTGGCCCTGGCCCGCTCGATCTGCGCCGGATCCGGGTCGAAGCCCACGAACCGCGAGCGGGGGTACGCCCGCGCCAACTCGACGAGCGCCCGGCCGGCACCGCACCCCACGTCGGCGGCGTCCGCGCCGGCCCGCAGCGCGGCGTCGACGGCCGGCAGGTGTGCCAGCCAGACCGGCACCAGCGCGTTGACGTACGCCGGCGCGCTCAGCCGTTCGATCCCGCCGCGCAGGTCGGCGCCGTACGCGTCGGGTGATACGCCGCGCCCGGTGACGAACGCGTCGAGGATCGCCGGCAGCGCCGGCGCGACGCCGAACATCCACTGCAGGACCGAGCCCAATGAAGCCGGCGTGTCGTCGAGGGCCAGCACCGGCACGTGGGCCGCCGGAAGGGCGAACGTCCCGTCGGCCGGGTCGTGGGTCAGGTAGCCGGCGGCCGCGAGCGCCGCCGACCATTCGCGGGCATACCGCTCGACAATCCCCGCGCGGGCCGCGAGTTGCGCGGGGGTCGCCGGGCCGCCCTCGGCGAGCGCCCGGAACAGTCCGAGCCGGTCGCCGAGGGCGGCCATGAGCATCGTGATCGAGGCGGTGCCGTCGGCGAGCATCCGCTGGGCGAACGCGCCGACCGCCGCTTCGTCGACCGTTGTCTGTGACATGTCTGAGACTCCCTCCCGTTGCTCCTACCGGGAGGGCGCCAGAAGCGTTCCAGCACCCCGCTGGAAGCCCGGTCAGCTGCGGTGATACTCGTACCGGGCGACCTCGTCGGAGAGCTGGAGCGTGTTGTCGCCGCAGGCCCCTGTGCACCACGAGAGCCACAAGCGTTCCCGACGTGAGCAGCAGGGCGATGACGGTCAGCACGAACAGCGGCATGACAGCGGGATGCCGGGACCGGGCCGGCATTGTCTGCAATAGCCAGCCAGGGCGTCGGAAGCGGCCGGATGCGGCGCCCCGTCCCGTGATGCGGTGGTGTCGCGAACAAGACCCCGACGGCGATGTCCGGATGCGGCCAGCGCACCGTCCGGCGACCGGCTACACATGGTGTGGTGACGACGTTTTCGGCCGTGGTGACGACGGGCATCTACTGCCGGCCCGGGTGCGGCGCGCGGCCCCGCGCGGAGAACGTCCGGACCTTCGAGCTGGCCGCCGCCGCCGAGGCGGCCGGGTTCCGGGCCTGCCTGCGCTGCCGGCCCTACCGCACGCCCGGCACCCTCCCCTGGGACGCGCCGGAACTGGTGTGCCGCTCGGTGCGGCTGATCCTGGAGGGCGTCCTCGACGACGGCACCGAGGCCGACCTCGGCCGGCGCCTCGGCCTGTCCTCCCGGCACCTGCGCCGGCTGTTCCAGGAGCACCTCGGCATGACGCCCGACCAGCTCGCCCGGTCCCGTCGCGCGCACTTCGCCCGCCGCCTGCTGGACGACACCGACCTCACCGCGGCCGACATCGCGTTCGCGTCGGGCTTCGGCAGCCTGCGGCAGTTCAACCGGACGATGCGCGAGGTGTTCCGGGCGACGCCGCAACAGTTGCGTGAGCGGCGCCGGTGGGCCGACCGCCTCGTCACCGACGGCGGTCTCGCCCTGCGGCTGCCCGTCGACGAGCCCTTCGACTGGGGCGCGGCCCTGGACGACCTGACCGCGCAGGCGATCCCGGGTGTGTCCACAGTGGAGGACGGCGTCTACCGGCGCACCGTCACGCTCGACGGCGGCCCCGGACTGATCGAGGTCAACGCGCCCGAACCGGGCCACGTGGTGCTGCGGGCGCACCTGCCGTACTGGGAGGGGCTCATCCACGTCGCGGAACGGGTCCGCCGCATGCTCGGCCTCGACCTCGACCTCCCCGCCGCCACGGCACACCTGGCCGCGGATCCGGTGCTGGGCCCGCTCATCGCACGCCGGCCGGGCCTTCGCGTGCCGGGCGCGTGGGCGCCGTTCGAGGCGGGCGTGCACGCGATCGTCGGCCAGCACCGCGGCGCCGCGGCGACCGCCGCGTTGCTGGGGCACCTCGTGCGCCGCCACGGCACGCCGATTCCGGGGCTGCGGCACGGCCTGACGCACGCGTTCCCGGCCGCGCCCGCGCTCATGTCGGCCGATCTGGCCGGCATCGGCCTCCCACCGGCCGAGGGTGCCGCCGTCCACGGATTCGCGCAGCGCGTCGACGCCGGCGACGTCGTCCTCGACGGCAGCGCCGCGCTGCGCGACCTCGTCGCCTCGCTCACCGCGATCCCGGGCGTCGGCGCGCCCGCCGCGCACCTGCTGGCGATGCGCCTCGGGGAGCCCGACGCGTTCCCCGACAACGCGGTGCGCGCCGCGGCGGAGCGGTGGCGTCCGTGGCGGTCGCTCGCCGCCGCGCACCTTCGCGCCGCCACGCCGGAGAACGCTACGACCTGACGGCCTGAGCGCGGCTCGAGAAGTTGACGCTGACCCGCACGCCGGCCGGTGTCTTCTGCTTGGGGACGCTGTGCACCCAGTCGCGCACCGGCACCACGCACAGCTCCCGCTTGCACGTCGGCCAGTCGCCGTGCCAGCCGGTGCTGTCGCTGTGGTCGCGGTAGCGGTTCACCCACAGGCCGTCGTAGGGTACTCCATAGTGGACGGACAGCGCCGCGGCCGCCGTCCGCAGCAGCGGCACCGGCGCATCGGCGATGTCCGGGAACTCGACGGTGAGGCGCGGCTCCAGCACCGTCCGGTTGACCATCCAGCGGCTGCGCTGCTCCCAGCCGTCGGCGGCGAGCAGATCGGCGAGGAGTTGGTCGCCCGCCGACAGCCATCCGGGTATGTGCTCCACCCACGACGTGGCGTCCAGGTCGATCCGCAGCGCGGCGGAGAAGTCGAACGTCATGCGTCCGATCGTTGCCACCGGCCGCCCCGGGCGCTGGTCGGATCCGGACACGTCCACCGGAGTGTCCGGATGTGACCAGCCAGTGGGTGCCGGTCGCCCGTAGCGTCGCCGACATGACGGAGCAGACCCACCACGCCGAGACGTTCGCCCGCCTGCACCGCCGCGGCGATCCACTGCTGCTGGCCAACGCCTGGGACGCCGGCTCGGCCGTCGCGATCGTCCGGGCCGGCGCCCGCGCGGTCGCGACGACCAGCGCCGGCGTCGCCTGGTCCCTCGGCGTTCCCGACGCCGCCGACCTGGGCGCCGAGCGGGCGGCTGCCGCCGTGGCGCGGATCGCGTCCACAGTGGACGTTCCAGTGTCCGCGGACATCGAGGCCGGCTACGGCCCGGGGCCCGACGCCGTCGCCGCGACCACCGCAGCCGTCGTCAAGGCCGGTGCCGTCGGAGTGAACCTCGAGGACCGGTGCGACGCCCGTCGGCTCTTCACGCCCGCCGACCAGGCCGCGCGCCTCGCGGCGGCCCGGACCGCCGCGGCCGACCTCGGTGTGCCGCTGTGGATCAACGCACGCACGGACCTGTACCTCGGCGGCGGCGAGCACGCCGACGAAGCGGCCCGGCTCGCCGAGGCGCTCGGCCGCGCTGAGGTCTACGCCGCCGCCGGTGCTGACAGCCTGTTCGTACCCGGCCTGGTCGACCTGGACGCGATTGCCACACTCGCCGCCGGGCCGCTGCCGATCGCGGTGATGGCGTGGGCCGGCGCGCCGACCGTCGCGCAGTTCGCCGCCGCCGGCGCGGTGCGGGTGAGCCTCGGCTCCGGGATTGCCCAGGCCGCCTACGCGCTCGCGGCCCGGGCGGCGACCGAGCTGTTCACCAGCGGCACCTACGACGCGACGGCCGACGCGATCCCGTACGA